>Ga0210101_1000035_pt1 | contig 46186 bp, 39 predicted proteins | sample Muzzi_PWC_D1_FD_185534 | JGI IMG/M metagenome (GOLD analysis project Ga0210101, IMG submission 185534) | Wetland microbial communities from San Francisco Bay, California, USA, that impact long-term carbon sequestration - Muzzi_PWC_D1 (SPAdes) | ecosystem: Environmental > Aquatic > Marine >... | reverse complement strand
TATCCAGGTTGCCGACGGACAGGGCATTGGCCTCGATGAAATCGCGGCGCGGCTCGACATGGTCACCCATCAAGGTAGTAAATATTTCATCGGTCGCCACCGCATCCTCGATCTTGACCTGCAACAAGCGTCGTGAATGGACATCCAGTGTGGTTTCCCATAACTGTTCGGGATTCATCTCGCCGAGTCCCTTGTAACGCTGTATCTGCAGGCCGCGCTTAGCCTCGGCGTTCAGCCAGTCGCAGGCTTGCTTGAAACTGCTGATCTCTTTCTTGCGTTCACCGCGCTGAACAAAGGCATCACTACCGATCAGTCCGTCAAGCTGTCGCCCCAGTGTCGCGATCGAGTGATACTCGCTCAAGGCAAAGAAATCCTGGGTCAGCTCGCGTCCTGTTGACAAGCCGTGGATCGTCTCATTGATCGTCGCCCGCCATTGCAGTTCATCGACTTCCTGTTCAACATCGATGGCAAAGGTGACGTTGCCGATGTCGTCAGTATTCAGTCGATCCTGCAATTCGGTAAACCAGTTTCTGACGATGTTGATATCACGCAGGGCGTCACCCTCAAGCGCCGGCATATAGATCATCTTTTCCAGAACCTGCGGATTAATGCGGGTCGACAACCGCTGTATCGTTGCCATTACCTGCATATAACTGCCCATCAACGCCTCTAACGCCTGGCCACTGATCGGTGGCGCGGCGGCGTTGACCTGCAGCGAGGTGTTCTCGATCGCGATCTGCATCAGGTACTGGTTCAGGGCCATATCATCCTTGACATAATGTTCCTGCTTGCCTTTTTTTACCTTGTACAATGGCGGCTGGGCAATGTAGATATGGCCCCGCTCGATCAGTTCCGGCATCTGGCGATAGAAGAATGTCAGCAGCAGGGTGCGGATGTGGGAACCATCGACATCGGCATCGGTCATGATGATGATACGGTGATAGCGCAGCTTGTCGGGTGAATAATCCTCCTTGCCGATGCCACAGCCCAGCGCAGTGATCAGTGTGCCGACCTCGGCCGATGATAAAACCTTGTCAAAACGCGCCTTCTCGACGTTCAGGATCTTGCCCTTCAGCGGCAATATCGCCTGAAAGCGACGGTCGCGACCCTGTTTCGCCGAGCCCCCGGCCGAATCACCCTCGACCAGAAACAATTCCGACAGCTCCGGATCCTTTTCCTGGCAATCGGCCAGTTTACCCGGCAGGCCGGTAACATCCAGGACACCTTTACGCCGGGTCATTTCACGGGCCTTGCGGGCCGCTTCACGCGCCCGCGCGGCATCGACGATCTTGGCCGTGATCGACTTCGCCGCCTGTGGATTTTCCATAAGAAAATCAAATAGATATGAAGAAACAGTGGACTCGACAATGGGTCGCACCTCTGATGAAACCAGCTTCTCCTTGGTCTGAGATGAAAATTTCGGATCCGGTACCTTGACCGAAACGACCGCCGTCAAGCCCTCGCGTGCATCATCACCCGTTGTTGTCACCCGTGCCGTTTTCGCCACGCCGCCCTGCTCGATGTATTGATTCATTGTTCGGGTTAACGCGCCACGGAAACCGGCAAGGTGGGTACCGCCGTCGTGCTGGGGGATATTATTGGTAAAACAAAAGATTTTTTCCTGGTACGAGTCGTTCCACTGTAGCGCCACCTCGATTCCGACGCCGTCCTTTTCGGTGCTGAAACCGATCACGGTTTCATGCAGTGGGGTTTTGTTGCGGTTCAGGTGTTCGACGAAGGCGCGTATCCCCCCTTCATACTCAAATACATCCTCTTTACCGCTACGTTCATCGGTCAGACGGATACGGACACCGTCATTCAGGAACGACAGCTCGCGCAGTCGCGCCGCCAGTATTTCATAGTGAAATTCGGTCTGGGTAAAGATCGAACTGTTCGGCTTGAATCTCAGCTCGGTCCCGGTTTTATCCGTCTCGCCTATCACCTTCAGCGGCGCAACCGGCTCACCGAGCTTGTAATCCTGCTGATGGATTTGATGATTACGGCGAATGGTCAAACGCAGGGTCTCTGACAGCGCATTGACGACCGATACGCCGACCCCGTGCAGACCGCCGGAGACCTTGTACGAATTATCATCAAACTTGCCGCCGGCATGCAGCACGGTCATGATCACCTCTGCCGCCGAACGCCCTTCTTCCGAATGGATATCAACCGGGATGCCACGACCATTATCGGTGACGCTCAGACTGCCATCCCCGTGGATCGTGACCCCGATCTCCGTACAATAACCGGCCAGTGCCTCGTCTATGGCATTGTCGACCACCTCGAACACCATATGGTGCAAGCCGGTACCGTCGTCGGTATCGCCGATATACATACCCGGCCGTTTACGTACGGCGTCCAGCCCCCGGAGCACCTGTATCCGTGTCGAATCGTAGACCTGTTCTTCGCTCATTATTTCATCCATTACAAATAGTTAATTATACCACTTCCGTTACCTGACCACGTTCCACGTGGAACGTTTTATGCTCTCCCGGGCTATAGGGCTCGAGGGCCTCTTTTTCCGTCGCCGTCATGATGATCTGCGCGTCCAGCTCGCTCAATAGCGCCATCACACGCTCGACATGTTCATGATCCAGCTCCGCCTTCAAATCGTCGACCAGGAATACGCAGGGGCGCTGACTGTGCTGGCGGTAGACCAGTGCCTGGGAAATCAACATCGCGCAAATCAGCAGTTTTTGCTGTCCCCGCGACAGATGCTCGTGTGCCGCAACCCCCGCCACCCTGATCGCCAGATCGGCGCGATGCGGTCCCTGGTGGGTAAAGCCCCGCCGGGCATCCTGCTCATAGGACGCCGCCAGGACCTCGGAATAGTCCTGCTCGGTATCCCATCCCGACTGATAGGCCACCGAAATCGTCTCGCTGTCCGCCAGCAGTTGCCGGGTACACGCATGCCAGACCGGTAGCAACTCATCACAATAGGTCTGGCGATAGACATGGATCGCCAATGCGTTTTCCTTCAGCTCCTGATCCCAGACCGAAACGGCAGCCTTGCCTTTTCTGGCCTGCAGTGCGCGATTTCGCTGCTTCAGTGCCCGTACATAGCGGCGCCAGTTATTCAGAAAACGCTGTTCCACGTGGAACACGCCCCAGTCGAGAAACTTGCGTCGAAACTTCGGTCCATCCGTCAGCAGGCGCTGGCACTCCTGATGGATGATTATAATAGGCAGGTGCTGGGCAAGTTCGGAGGTCTTTTTCAGATTCCGCCCGTCCGCGCGCATTTTCAGACGTCCATGACGGTATTCAACACCGACCGGTATTGCGTGATCCCTGCCCGCCTCTACAATCTGGCCCGTGACACGTAAAAAATGGGCGTCATGATTGACGACATGCCGGAAATGATGACTCCGGAATGATTTGGCATAGGCCAGTACATGCAGAGACTCCAGGAAACTGGTCTTTCCGCTGGCATTTTCGCCAAACAGGATATTCAGATGGGCCGATAAATCGATGCTGACATCTTGCAGGTTTCTGATGTGATCAATGACAACTCGCTGTAAGCTCATACTGACAGGCGTCGGTTACAGACGCATCGGCATAACCACATACTGGCAGTCCTGTTCACCAATACCCTCGATCAGGCAACAGCTATTCGGATCTGACAGCGACATACGGATCTGTTCCGAGGCTCCGGCGCTAACCGCATCGACCAGGTAATTGACATTAAAACCGATCTCCAGATCCTCGCCGGTATAGTCGATCGCCAATTCCTCTTCCGCCTCTTCCTGCTCCGGATTATGGGCCAGGATCTGCAGTGAATCCTTGCTAAATGTCATCCGTACACCGCGGTATTTCTCGTTGGACAGGATAGACACGCGGGATAAAGCCTGGCGCAGCGTTTCCCTGTTACATGACGCCGTTTTATTCGTATTTTTAGGGACCACATTGTGATAGTCCGGAAAGCGGCCATCGATCAGTTTTGAGGTAAACGTCGTTTCTGCGGTCGAAAAACGGATAAAATTATTACCCAGACTGATCTCTATGGGCTGGTCTTCATCAGACAATAATTTCATCAACTCGATGACACCCTTTCTTGGAACTATAACCTGTTGATTTTCATCAGTTTCTATCGATTCTCCGGCATCAAAGACCGCCAGGCGATGGCCGTCTGTAGCCACCAGGGTCAGGTGATCGGCATTGATTTCGAATAGCATACCATTCAGGTAGTAACGCACGTCCTGTTGCGCCATGGCGAAATAGCTACGCTCAATGCCTTTTTTCAGGATTGACTGTGAAACAGAAAAGGCCAGGCGGCTGTTATCACTCTCGATATTCGGAAACTCGGCGGCCGGCAGGGTCGACAATACGAAGCGACTCTTGCCCGAACGAATGACCGCGCGGCTATCGGTCAGACTCAACTGTATCGAGGCCTGGTCCGGCAATGCGCGACAGATATCCAGAAACTTGCGTGCAGGAATGGTGATCTCACCGTCATCGGCATCAACCAACGGTGCATAGGTCTGCATTTCGACCTCGAGATCCGTGCCAATCATCGAGAGTTGATTATTTTTCACTGTCAGCAGGAGATTGGAAAGCACCGGCAACGTCTGTCGGCGTTCCACAACGCCAGCGACCTGCTGCAGCGGTTTTATCAAAGAATCACGATCAATGGTAAATTTCATAATTATATTAATAAGTATATTTATAAATCATACAACTACTATTAATAGTGTCGCTGATTATTGTGGATAAGTAATTTAAATATCATTATTTCAATCAATTAACATATTATTTACTGTTGACAATCACTGTTGATAAGTCTGACTAAATTGTGTAAATCATGGGAATAAATATGGAGTTTTACACAGGAAATATTTACCCACAGTTGATTAACATCATGTAGTCAGGGTTCTCAACAGGTTGGCATAGTCTTCACCTGTCTTGCTGTCGATCTGTTTCAGTTCATTGATCTTGCGACAGGCATGCATGACGGTGGTATGGTCACGTCCGCCAAAGGCCTCTCCAATCTCCGGCAGGCTGTGGTTGGTGAGTTCACGTGACAGGGTCATCGCCAGTTGGCGCGGCCTGGCGACTGAACGCGAGCGTCGTTTGGACAGCATATCGGATAATCGAATCTGGCTGTATTCGGCGACGGTTTTTTGGATATTTTCGATCGTTATCAACTTTTCCTGCATCGCGATCAGATCTTTTAACGCATCCTGGGTCAGATCCAGCGTAATGGGACGACCGGTAAAGCGAGAATTAGCCAGCACCCGTCGCAGACTGCCCTCGAGTTCACGGATATTGGAGCGGATCCGCTTGGCGATGAAAAAAGCGACCTCGCTGGGCAAATCCATATTCATCTGCGTTGCCTTGCTCATCAGGATCGCCACCCGTGTCTCCAGTTCAGGCGGTTCGATGCAGACGGTCAGGCCCCAGCCAAAGCGTGACTTCAGGCGCTCTTCCAGGCCAATGACCTCTTTAGGGTAGCGGTCGCAGGTCATGATAACCTGGCGCTGGCCTTCAAGCAGGGTGTTGAAGGTATGAAAAAATTCTTCCTGGGAGCGTTCTTTCTTGGCAAAAAACTGGATATCGTCTATCAGCAACGCGTCGACCGAGCGATAATAGCGCTTGAATTCATTGATGGAGTTGTGCTGGAAGGCCTTGACCATATCGCCGACAAAACGCTCCGAGTGAACATAGACGACCCGGGCATCCGGATTTCGTTGCACGATCATATTACCGATGGCATGCATTAGATGGGTCTTTCCGAGGCCGACGCCACCGTACAGAAACAGCGGATTGTAGGCCAGGCCAGGGTTTTCACCGACCTGTTGCGAGGCGGCCCGGGCCAGCTGGTTCGATTTGCCTTCAACAAAATTCTCAAAGGTGAATTCCTGTCGCAGGCTACGGATATGGCTGACCTGCTCGCCATCGGAGCGGCGGGTGAAGGCCGCATTTTGGCGTGCATTAGCGTCCATGATGGTCTGGTTTGACGGCTGGTTATGCCCCGGCCCCTGCTCTGCTCTGGGGTTGCTGCCGATTTCGATGGAAACACGTATCGGTTGATTGTCACTCAGGCGTGAAGAGATATCGGCTATGTTGTTGATAAAGCGTTCATTGACCCAGTCAAGGACGAAGCGATTGGGTGCCAGCAGCCGCAAGTGGCCGTCGGATTCAATTGCCTGGAGTGGCCGTAGCCAGGTGTTGAACTGCTGGGGGGTCACTTCTGATTCAAGATTCTCGAGGCATTTTTGCCATAGCGAACCCGGCAATTTTGTCTCCGCTTGAATCAGTGTGTGCTCCATAAGACCCGCAAGTGTATACCTGTTTGACGCGCTAATCTAGCCTTTGTCAGGGTAAAAATATGTCGGTGGATATTGACTTTTACAGGCAAATACGGGTATTTTAGCCGACTTTGTTTCGCTGGTTTATCCAGCGGCGGCAGGCAGCGAATCGGACGGGTAGTCATATGAAAAGAACATTTCAACCAAGTACTTTAAAGCGCAAGCGGACCCACGGTTTCCGCGCCAGGATGAAGACGGCGGCAGGACGCATGATTATCAAGCGCCGTAGAGCCAGGGGACGGGCCAAGCTCAGCGCGTAACAGGCCGTAACAGCTTGGGTGTCGTTCAACATCAACGGTTTTCAAGATGCTATCGACTAACCGGCCCAGCGGAATATCGGCGAGTCTTCAAGCAGGCACGGCGCATTTCAAGCTCGTGTTTCACGTTCCTGATCAGAGCCAATGAGTGTGGGCATCCGCGCCTGGGCCTGATTGTATCGCGAAAATGCGCGCGCAAGGCTGTACAACGGAACAGAATAAAGCGCCAGATACGTGAAGGCTTTCGTCTGCGACGCGCGCAGCTTGGTAATTACGATATTGTGGTCATGACTAAACCCGCCATAAACGGCATTTCGAATCAGGCTATCAGGAAACAATTGGCGAAACACTGGACGGAGATCGGATAATGCGCAGATTAATCTTAGGGTGTGTGCGTTGTTATCGAGTTTGCCTCAGTCCGTTTATGGCGCCGCACTGCCGCTTCCACCCCACCTGTTCGGCCTATGCCGAACAGGCGTTACAGGAACATGGCCTGTTTAAAGGGTTGTGGTTAACACTCTGTCGAATCGGTCGCTGCCATCCATGGCATGCGGGCGGTTACGACCCGGTGCCGGAAAAAAGGACAGATAAGCACGCACATGGATAATCAGCGCATTATATTATTTTTCGCCCTGTCATTTGTTCTGTTGTTGATATGGCAGGCCTGGCAGAAAGATTTCGCCCCACCGTCGAGCAGCCCTTCAGTAACGACAGAACAGGTAACCGATAACGCTGTCAAGGTCGATATCCCGGCGGTGCCCAGCTCACCGGTGGAGCAAGCGCCGGCAACCCCGGTGATAATCGACAACAAGCTGGAAAGCGCCGGCCGTATTCATGTGGTCACCGATGTTCTCGATGCAGAGATAGATAAACGGGGCGCCGACCTGCGTCAGGTTGATCTATTACAGTATCCCGTTGACCTGAGTAAAAAAAGGCAACCGTTCCGGCTGATGCAGGATAGCGAGCGACGGGTGCTGATCGCCCAGTCCGGATTGTTGTCGGCCAACGGGGCGCCGGACCACCATGCGGTATATACGGCGGACAAGCAGGAATACCGTCTGGCAAAGGGCGACGATGCACTGAAGGTGGCATTGAGCTGGCATGATGAAAACGGCATCGAGGTCATCAAGACCTATACCTTTAGCCGTAACAGTTATGTCATCGGTGTTGAACACCAGGTTAATAATGGCAGCAAGTCCGACTGGAAGGGGCATGAGTACCAGCAGTTGCAGCGCACCCGACCCGGTGATGATGAGAAAACGAGGTTTATCTATACCTATACTGGCGGGGTGATCTATAGCGAGCAAGAAAAATACGAAAAGATCGATTTCGACAAAATGGATAATAACAACCTGAGCCGGGATATCACCTCAGGCTGGCTGGCGATGATCCAGCATTATTTTGTTACCGCCTGGTTGCCGCCACAGAAACAGACCTATCAGTATTACACCAAGGCTCCTGACAATCGTCCCTATGTCCTGGGGATGGTGTCACCGGAGCAGACTGTAACACCCGGTGACAGCGGCAGCTTCAGCAGCAGGCTGTATGTCGGCCCCAAGGAACAAAAGCGTCTGGGGCGGGTGACCGAGTCACTGAAGCTGACGGTCGACTATGGCATTCTGACGATACTCGCGGAGCCGATTTTCTGGCTGCTGACCCATATCCATACGTTACTGAACAACTGGGGCTTTTCGATCATCGTCCTGACGCTGATCATTAAACTGTTGTTTTATAAATTATCGGAAGCCAGCTACCGCTCGATGGCCAATATGCGCAGACTGGCACCGCGCGTAACCTCGATCCGTGAACGTTTTAGTGACGATCGCCAACGCATGAGCCAGGCGATGATGGAGCTGTATAAAAAGGAAAAGATCAATCCACTGGGCGGCTGTCTGCCGATGCTGGTACAGATTCCGGTATTCATCGCACTGTATTGGGTGCTGCTCGAAAGTGTCGAGATGCGACAGGCGCCGTTCATCCTGTGGATACATGATCTCTCCATCAAGGATCCCTATTATATCCTGCCTTTGCTGATGGGTATCAGTATGTTTGTGCAGCAGAGGCTTAATCCACCGCCACCCGATCCGGTTCAGGCCAAGGTGATGATGGCACTGCCTTTTATCTTTACGCTGTTTTTTGCCTTTTTTCCGGCAGGGCTGGTGTTGTACTGGGTCGCCAACAGCATGATCTCGATTCTGCAGCAGTGGGTGATTACCCGGCGCATAGAGAAGTCGCACAGCAATAACGGTTGATCGATCGTATTATCGATGTCGCTTTCATGACACATCTTTGATGATGTTCTCTGCGAGTTAAATGCTGGAGCACGAAGACACAATCGCCGCGATAGCCACACCGCCCGGTCGGGGCGGTATCGGTGTGGTGCGTATCTCCGGGCCGTTAACGCGCCAGATTGCCCGGCATATGCTGGGTCTGGACGCAGAACCCGAGGCACGTCACGCCAGCCTGCATAATTTTTATACCACCGACGGCACCGTCATTGATCAGGGTATCGCACTCTATTTCCAGTCACCGGCCTCGTATACCGGTGAGGATATCCTCGAACTTCAGGGTCACGGCGGACCGGTGGTGATGGATATGCTGTTGCAAACCGCGTTGACACATGGCGCCCGTCTTGCACGTCCCGGCGAATTTTCCGAGCGCGCCTTCATTAATGGCCGGATCGACCTGATCCAGGCCGAAGCCATCGCCGACCTGATAGACAGCCATTCACAGCAGGCGGCACGCTCGGCGTTGCAATCCTTACAGGGCCGGTTTTCACGGCAGATCGAAGCACTGGTGCAGGAGTTGATTGACCTGCGCAGTTACGTCGAGGCAGCGATCGATTTTGTTGATGAAGAGATTGATTTTTTGTCCGCTGGCCAGGTGCGCCAGCGTCTGGCGACGTTACAGACGACCATCGCCGAGGTGCTTGCGCGGGCGCAGCAGGGCGTCCTGTTACGCGACGGCATGAATATTGTCATCGCCGGACCACCAAACGCCGGCAAGTCCAGCCTGCTGAACGTGCTGGCCGGTACCGATACCGCAATTGTCACTGAACAGGCCGGCACGACCCGTGATGTGTTACGAGAACATATCGTTCTCGATGGACTGCCGTTGCATATCATCGATACCGCCGGCCTGCGTGACAGTGAAGAAGCGGTTGAACAGATCGGGATCAACAGGGCCAGAGACCAGATCCGCAAGGCGGATCTGGTCCTGCTGGTCTTTGACGCCAACAGTCATGACGCAGCGCTGTATGAAGAAATGCGCTCAGCGGTTCCGGATGATGTCGATGTAGTCATCGTCTGGAACAAGATCGATCTGAGTGGTGACAAGCCGCGGCGCAGCAGCGGTCTGCTGACCGAGGTCTTTGTTTCGGTGACGGGGGGGCAGGGCATGGACCTGCTGATCGAACAGCTGAAAGAGTGCGCCGGGTATCACCCGGGCAGTGAAAACGCTATCATCGCCCGGCGTCGACATCTCACGGCACTGGAGCAGGCGGCAGGTTATCTGGATCATGGCAGTAAACATTTACAGGGTGAGCAGGCCGGGGAGTTGCTGGCCGAAGATCTGCGCCAGGCCCAGCAGGCGCTTTCGCAGATCACGGGAATCTTCACCAGCGATGACCTGCTGGCATCAATCTTTTCCAGTTTTTGTATCGGGAAATAACGCCCGGATTACAGGCGGTCGATCAGGCGTCCGCTGGTGTGGCGCAGACGCTGGCTGAGCAGATTGGCAAAACGCCACAACAGCTTGATGCCGAGTTGCGGATGGCTGTGGGTAATGAGCTGCAAATCCTCACGCGTCATCAGGATCAGTACCGATGGCTCACCGGCGACGACGGTGGCCGAGTTCGGCAGGCCGTCAATGACCGACATCTCACCGATAGACATGCCGGGACAAATCTCGGCGAGTTTTTTATTGTGGGTTAAATCGACATCCTTGTAGACCTCGAGCTTGCCTTCGACCAGCAGGCACATGTGACCGACACTGTCGCCTTCACGGTATAAAACCGTGCCCTTTTCGGCCTCGTAGGCTTTGAGAAAATTGGCCAGCGAACTGCGTTCCTGTTCGCTGAAATCATCGAACATTTGTACGAATTCGAGCATGGTGATCAGCTGATCCTTGAATAATTCGCCACTGCTGACGAGCGTGAGGCCTTCAAGATCATTAAAGTTCGGGTTGACTGCTGCCATGGTTTGACTCGCATCCGTAGGGATATACTCTTAAATGTCGGCTGGCGATATAAAACCTTTATCGTCGGCCGTGCTATATTAACCGGCGAAACGGCGCGGGATGATGCCTGACTCCAGTCGCTATCAAGGCAGTGCTGATTTTGCGGCCTATTACGCTGGCCGCAGCCCGTAAGGGTAATATTTTGTTAAACTACGGATTTTATTCAAACCTGTACGGGTGGGTGATGGATTTTCAGCAACAGTATGATGTCATCGTGATCGGCGGCGGCCATGCCGGCACCGAGGCCGCGCTGGCCGCTGCGCGTATGGGCGCCGCGACCCTGTTGTTGACCCATAATTTCGACACCCTGGGACAAATGAGTTGTAATCCGGCCATCGGCGGTATCGGCAAGGGCCACCTGGTCAAGGAGATCGACGCCATGGGGGGCCTGATGGCGACCGCGGCGGATCATGCCGGTATCCATTTCCGTTGCCTCAATGCCAGCAAGGGCCCGGCTGTTCGTGCCACACGGGCCCAGGCCGATCGCGCTCTGTACCGGCAAGTTGTCCGCCAACGGCTGGAGGCGCAGCCCAATCTGCAACTGTTTCAACAAGCCGTCAATGACCTGATCGTCGAAGGTGAGCGGGTGACCGGGGTAATCACGCAGATGGGCGTGCGGTTTTCTGCCCGCGCGGTCATCCTGACCGTGGGCACCTTTCTGGGTGGTCGCATCCATATAGGTGAAGCAAATTATCAGGGCGGCCGTGCCGGTGATCCGTCGGCGAGCGCTCTGGCCAGCCGTTTGCGAGAATTGCCGCTCAGGGTCGGGCGCTTGAAAACGGGCACGCCGCCGCGCCTGGACGGTCGGAGCCTGGATTTCGGCCCTATGATCGCGCAGCCGGGCGATGAACCGTTACCGGTGTTTTCATTTCTCGGGCGGGCGGAGCAGCACCCCGAGCAGCGGCTTTGTTATATAACCCGGACCCGGGAAAAAACCCATGATATCATCCGTTCCGGACTGTCGCGTTCACCGATGTACAGTGGCGTCATCCAGGGTAGTGGGCCACGTTACTGTCCCTCGGTCGAGGACAAGGTGGTGCGTTTTGCCGACAAGACGTCGCACCAGGTGTTTATCGAACCCGAGGGACTCGATACCCATGAGGTGTATCCAAACGGCATCTCCACCAGCCTGCCGTTCGATATTCAGCTTGATCTGGTGCGCAGTATCCCCGGTTGCGAACAGGCCCATATCACCCGTCCGGGTTACGCCATCGAGTATGACTATTTCGATCCGCGTGAATTGACGCCGTCATTACAGAATCGTTACCTCCACGGCCTGTTTTTTGCCGGCCAGATTAACGGTACCACCGGCTATGAGGAGGCTGCCGCACAAGGACTGCTGGCGGGCATCAACGCGGCCCTGTTAGTGCGTGATCAGGAACCCTGGTTTCCCGGGCGGGAACAGGCCTATCTCGGGGTGCTGGTCGATGACCTGGTTACCAATGGCACGACTGAACCCTACCGGATGTTTACCAGTCGGGCGGAATACCGTTTGTTGTTACGGGAAGATAATGCGGATTTACGCCTGACCGAACAGGCCCGCCGCCTGGGTCTGATCGATGACGACCGCTGGCGTCGCTTTAATCTCTACCGCGATTCACTGGAGCAGGCCCAGCAATACCTGCGTAGCACCTGGATTCGACCGGATAGTCGCACCGCACAGGCGGCCCGGCAGGTACTGGACGAAACCCTGGGCCGAGAGCTGACATTAATGGATTTACTGCGACGTCCGGGGGTTGATTACCAGTGTTTACAGCGACTGCCGGACCTTGATCTGACACTGACCGATGCGGCGGTGATTGAACAGGTCAATATCCAGGCGAAATATGCCGGCTATATTGATCGCCAACAGCAGGAGATAGAACGGCAACGGCGTCACCAGCAGACCAGCCTGCCTGATCATCTGGATTATACCCAGGTCAGCGGTTTGTCGTCTGAGGTTCAGCAAAAGCTGATTGATATCCGCCCGACAACTCTTGGCCAGGCCGCGCGTATCTCCGGTGTTACCCCGGCGGCGATCTCGCTATTGCTGGTCCATCTGAAAAAACGCTCCGGCGAGTTACAGCGTCAGGCTTGATCCGGACGGCGCATCGATAAGACAGGTAGAGCCATGCAGTGTGTCATCTATAAAGGACGGAAAAAACCGGACAGCTACCTATACATTGAACGGGAAGATGATTTTTCCCGTATACCTGAAGTATTACTGAACATGGTCGGCAGGCTGGAATATGTCATGACACTGGAACTGAACCAGCAGTTGCAGCTGGCCCGGGTCAGCGTCAGTGAACTCATGCGCCAGCTCGATGAACAGGGCTATTATCTGCAATTGCCACCGACAGATCCGGGCAAGGTTCCGGTAAAGTAGCATCAAGCAGGCGGAAGGGGTGCGATTCAGGCCTGGGCCTGATTGCCGGAGCTGCTTGTCATCGCCTGATTCAGGTTTTCCTCGATGCTGCGTTTATACATCAGAAAGTAGATGGTTTGCAGATAAGCGGTAGAGTTCTTGCCCAGCTGTGGTCGCGAGAACTCAATATCGGTGATATGAACAGGATAGGTAGATCCGCTCTGACGATGCGATAACACATCACGCACCACTTGTTGATAGATGCCCTCGCCGTATTCCAGACTGGAGTACTCCTTGTCATTGCAATACAAGGTAAAAACCGTCTGTCCGCCTTCGACGATATCGGCAACAACATGCAGATTAAAGTAATTGTGTGAATTGTCGGCGGCACTGCATTCCTGCGGGATCAGGCGTATTTCCCCTTTTTTGTTCCTGATCATCTGGTAGAAACTGAGACCGTTATCTGCCGCGGGCTCAGCATCTTTCGCCGGTGACATGAGATGGATTTGCTGTTTTTGAATAACCGATCCCAGAAAACAACTGTACTGGTTTAAAAATATGCTTTCCTCGGTATTCTTTATTTTCTGAAAGAATAATGATCCCTTTTCATCAACGACATAGACATCGATGTTCCTGCCTTCAGTAGCGTAAAAAACCTGGATGGAGTCGGCCCTGTTGTTGCGGTAGATGACAGGCAAAGGTGTTTTGGGCATCGCATGACGATCTATGACTACGGGCGCAAAATGGTTGTGCGAGTCACTGAGATAGCGCAGAAGCTTGGAATAGCTGCCAATATTCCTGTGATTAAATATGTCCTGCTCGAAAATAATAACATGAAAATTTTTGCCGATCTTGACTACATAACGCGTCGTATCCGGCATGTTATTGTTGTAGAAACAGTTTACGACATCGTTAAACAATTCATGGATCCGGTCGGCGATGGTCATGCCGCGTCCTGTTGTAAAGCAGTGGCAGGTAACCTGTGGCGGTGCAATGCCCTGTGAGGGAGGGGAGACCTGCATATAGGCGCCGAGGCAATCAAGAATGCCTTTCTCGCCTTCATAGCGATAGGCCATGACCTCCTGCCAGGTGTTCTGGATCACCTGATCAATTGATAACACCAGGTTATCCTCGACACCGCTATAGCTAAGCGCATCGGTTTTATCACTGGTCAGGGTCATGCCCATGCTCAGGCGGTGCTTGGACGGTTCGATACCGATATTGACGAACAGGCTTCCCTTGGTAATCCGCGGTGCCTTGATAAGATCGTCCATCCGCGTCGGTATCAATTGGGCATCAGGGAACATCTGGCCGAGTCCGCGCTGTATGGCCTTGATGTCATTGGATTGCAGCGTGCTGTCCATGGTATACAGGGCGATCATGGTCTGCTGGTTAATCAGTTTATTTATGAAACACCAGGTGATCAGATCGATAATGGTACGCGACCGCTTCAAGGGTTTGGTGTTCGGAATGTCTTCAGCGAAGACATTGCCCTGATATAAATTCCAGCCGACCTGCTGATCGGTGCGTGCCTGGCATATGGTAATGTTGCTTTCCCAGATGTTTTTTGAGATGCCGCGGTTGACGATCTCTATTTTTCCGGTTTTCCTTTCAAAGGCGGCATAAAGTTTTCTGCCGAGAACGTGCAGGTCTTCCTGGTTGATATCGGACAGCTTGGTGGATTTACGTGCAAAATCCGACAGGAATTGATAACTCTGGGTCAGGGCGTCGACGAGTATCTTGCGTTCTTCTATAACACGATCGATTTTCCATTCATCACGATAATCCAGTAATGACGTGTAACCCATATCCCAGCCCCAGTCGCGGGATAGTGATTTCATTGTCTCGCGCTGCCAAGAGTCATTGTTTGCGGCGTCACGTTCACCCAGGCGTTGTTCGACCTTGAAATAAAAACAGCGCTGGATCAAAGACAGTCGCTTGTCATCCTGCAGCGCAACCAGATGAGCTTCAATCTTGCGATACAACATGATGTAGGGGTCAAGAACCTCCAGACTGCGCTCACCCTCATAGATGGCTTGTTTGAATACCATGCACAGCAGGTTGGCGTTGGGATGCTCGCTGGCATAGGTTTCCATTAATAACAGTTTGAGTGCGGCCTTGTATGGAGAATCAACACTCTTGTAGAGCTGCCATAGCGCGGCACCAAAAAATTCATGTTCCAGACCGCTTGGCATGCCGCCGAAATCGATGACTTCACTGTCACGGATGAAGCGGCGCTTTAACAGGTTTTTCGTATAGTTTTCATAGTTGGACTCCTCATCCGGTGGCACCAGCCACCACAAGGGATAACGTCCGGCAAATAACAGGCTGGTACGGTAAAATTCCTCCAGTAACAGATGATGCTGGGCGCTGCCGCTGCTCTCCGAAGACAGTTCGACATTTTCACCATGTTTGAATTTTTCCGCGTCCATGAGGAAAAAATGTACCTCAAGGCTGAATTCCTCGGCCCAGCTCTCTATAGCCGTTGCCTTTTGCTGCAGTAACTTGAGCTGATCCGCCGCGATACCGGGGCGGTGACACAGCCATATATCTAAATCACTATGGGCGTTATAGGCGATAGAGCCGCAGCTGCCCATCAGAAACAGGGCATGGATGTCATATCGCGGCAAGGCCTTACGGTTAAATGCAAAACCCCGCACGATCTTCTGCCCGGCTTCGATGCTGCTCTTGGTCGGACTGTATTCCGAGATACCGGCCGGGGTTTCGTTGGATACATATCCCGGGAAACTGGCATTATTGATATGAAATAACAGCGGCAGCAGATCCATTACATCACGTTGACGATTGCGCAGGGTTTCCCGGGTGCGGTCCAGACGTTCCTTGTTTAAAGCCAGAAAGCGTTTCTTGATGGACTCAATATCGAGCAATTGAACCTCCGCAGGATCATAACGTTATTGCTGTTTTACGTATCTAATGGTATCGGACGAAGAGCGGAAATCTCCAGCAGATGAGCACCTCCCAGGCACAGGTATGAGAAACCCCGATCAAGTTATGAACTCATCAGTTTCAGCGAATTGGGTAATCTCCGCAGCGCAAAGAGGAGTTGTTGATCATGCCGATAGCGGTTATGCTGAATTTACAAGAGCTGCCGATTGCCGATAGAATGTTGTGTTACAGGGAGGATCGATAATGACGCAGACGCTTGAACACGCACAGGCCATGTCACTGTTACAGGCCATGCCAATGGGCATCATTGCCACTGATCAGGAACGGATTCTCTGGATCAACCACCAGGCCGAGGTCCTGACCGGCCTTAACACCAGTACCTTGTACGGACAGTCAATCGAGGCCTTGCCACTCTGGCTCAAGACCTTATTTTTCAGCGGCAAGGAGCAAACACTATTCTCGGGTGAATCCGGTTGCGAGGTGCTGGTCACGCTGAAGCACGTCAATTCAGGACCGATGACCATGGCCTGCTTCCTCAGTGACAGCAGTGAACTGAACCGGCTCAGGACGAGTGTTCATGATCTGGAAAAAGAACTGGACATACTGGAGACCCGGGATGTCAGTAGTGGTCTGCTGAACCAGCGTGGTCTGTACCAGGTGATCGAGTCGCAGGTATCACGTAGCCGTAGGTACGGAAACACCCTGTCATTGATCAGCATGCTGGTCGAAGATTACGGCAGTAGTGATGCCGATAAGGAAGCCATCCATGAGGCGCTGGGCTATCTGTTTAATGACCGCTTGCGCTGGGCTGACAGCGTAGGTCATATCGGAGAGGATGAATTTATACTGGTGTTGCCCGAGACCGATCCTGACTCGGCGGAGCAACTGGTGGAGAAACTGTCGAACGAGCTACAGTGCCTGCGGCTGAAGGATGAGGGCACGGTGGCGGCCCTGGTCGTCCGCTTTGGCATTGCGGCCTGGCAGGAGGGTGACGATCCTTCGAGACTGTTACTGCGCTGCCAGGAGACTCGACAACAGCCGTTGGCGATTAACCAGTAGGGCGATGAGTACCGGGCGGGTACAGGACACGGATGGCTGGTCTGCCACGGGCACGCTGGCGGTGACGATGCCGAATCCCGGTTAAGCTTTAAGCTGTTTGCGGGCAGCGCTGATCGCCTGGCGTACCCGTTCCGGCGCCGTGCCGCCGATATGGTCGCGGCTCGCCACCGAACCCGTCAAAGTCAACACCTCGAACACATCCTTTTCAATCATTGGAGAGAATTTCTTCAGTTCGCTCAATGACATATTGGAAAGATCCTTGCCTTCGGTGACGCCGTAATGGACGGCCTTGCCGACCACCTCATGGGCATCACGAAAGGCCATGCCTTTACGCACCAGATAATCGGCGAGGTCAGTGGCGGTGGAAAAACCGCGGTGGGCGGCGGATTCCATTGCCGGGCGGTTGATCTGCATCACCGGCATCATGTCACCAAAGACCCGCAGGGAACCACGCACCGTATCGACGGCGTCGAATAACGGTTCCTTGTCTTCCTGATTGTCTTTGTTATAGGCCAGCGGCTGGCCTTTCATCAGAGTCAGCAGTGCCATCAGGTTGCCATAGGCACGTCCGGTCTTGCCACGTACAAGCTCGGGGACATCCGGGTTTTTCTTCTGTGGCATGATCGATGAACCGGTACAAAAGCTGTCGGACAGCTCAATAAAACCAAACTGGGCTGATGACCATATGATCAGTTCCTCGGCAAATCGCGACAGGTGCATCATCAGGGTGGCGGAAAAGCCGCAGAATTCGATAGCAAAATCGCGATCGCTGACGGCATCGAGTGAATTAGACGCCACCGCTTCGAAACCCAGCAGCCTGGCCGTATATTCACGATCGATCGGATAGCTGGTACCGGCCAGGGCCGCCGCGCCAAGGGGCATGATATTGACCCGACCTCGGCAATCGGAAAGACGGGCACGGTCTCTTTTCAGCATCTCGTACCAGGCCATCATGTGATGACCGAAGGTGATGGGTTGGGCGACCTGTAGATGGGTAAATCCGGGCATTATCGACTCGGCTTCTTCCTCGGCAATATCCAGAATGGCGGTGGACAGGTGGATCAGTGCCTCATCGATGCGGTCGATCTCATCGCGCAGGTACAGGCGCATATCGGTGGCCACCTGATCATTTCGTGAACGCCCGGTGTGTAATTTTTTCCCGGCGATACCTATACGCTCGGTCAAGCGGGCCTCGATATTCATATGGACATCCTCGAGTTCGACCAGCCAGGCAAAATCGCCTTTCTCGATATCGAAGAGGATACCCTCTAAACCGGAGATTATTGCTTCACGTTCGTCGGCGTTCAGTACACCTACATGTTCCAGCATGCGCGCATGGGCGATCGAGGCGTTGATATCGTGGCGATAGAGACGGTGATCGAAACCGATGGAGGCGGTAAAATCCTCGACAAAGGCATCCGTTGGCGCCGTGAAGCGGCCACCCCAGAGTTTGTCAGTCCGTGTCTCGTTGTTCATAAGGTGTCCTGATGGTATGCATGGCAGTATAGCAAGCCTTATTCAGCGAAAACAGCACACCCGATCCGGGTCCGATTGACGATCGGGGGCTGACAGGTATATAGATAACTTTGCGGTACTTATCTACAGGGTCGGAGATCAACGATGAAAAAACCCGTGTTTAATGGTTTCCCTGCGGAATTGTTCGAATTCTTAGTGAAATTGGCGGCAAATAATAATAGAACCTGGTTTCAGGCCAATAAATCACAATACCATGACGTAGTGGTCACCCCGATGATCGAATTTATCTCGGCAATGGCACCACGCCTGGAAGCCATCTCCGAACATTTCAGCGCCGATCCACGCCGTCACGGCGGATCGATGTTTCGAATCTACCGTGATACACGGTTTAGCAAGGATAAACGCCCCTACAAGGAGAATGTCGGCTGCCAGTTTCGTCATCGTATCGGCAGGGATGTTCACGCCCCGGGTTTCTATGTGCATCTGCAACCCGGAGAGGTCTTCTTTGGCGGTGGCATATGGAAACCCGATGCGACAACACTCAACCGGATTCGCGCGGTCATAGTCGATAATCCGACTGCATGGAAGAAGGCTACGACCGGCAAAGCCTTCAGCGGACGATTTGGTGGCCTCAGGGGCGAAAGTCTGCAGCGACCGCCACGCGGATTCAGTGCAGAGCACCCGTTAATCGAGGACATCAAGCGCAAAAGCTACTTTGCAATGCAACAGGTCGACCAGGCCATGGCCTGTGGACCGCAATTCATAGATGAGGTTGAAAAAGCCTTCAGGGGCATCAGCCCGTTGATGGAATTCATCAGCTTCGCTCTGGAACTGCCCTACAGCAGTCGTCTGCAACAGCGAACCCGCGTACAGGGCTGACTGCGATCACTTGTGACAGCGCCGACCGGCTTATTGCAGCAGCAGCCAAGGCAGTTGTATCCAGACGCGGATCCTCGGTGATGTCCGCGGTTCCGGCGCTATCAATACCGACTGATGATAGGGATGGAAGTGCGGGACCACGCGCACAGGATACCGTGCAGGCTTATGCGCATGATGGCGGTAGCCCGTATATCGGTTGTCGTGTCTGTGGTGCTTGCGTTCATGATCACTCCATCGTCCGTCAGCCCGATAGTGGTCTCGCTGATGCACTGATGACAATGATCCTGTTGTACGCCGGTCACGATGATGGTCGGATCCGGGCTGGCCAGCGGCCATGACCTCTGTGGACAGACATGCCGTGAACAGCAGCATGCCGACCCAGGCGTAACCCGGTTTCCAAGCCGTTTTCTTAGTAGTTTTCATGTGCGACCCTCCTGATAGATTAAATGGTGAGGTCAGGTTAATCCCTCATTGATGAACGCTGGCTGAATGCCAGTCGATGAAGATTAGTCCGGATGGGCCGATACGCTGTTGGCAATCATGCTTTTATCGGGACAGGCGGGATGTCGGGCATTCACCATGACAACAGGATGATCTTTCTACCGGATTTTTGTAACGTCCGCATGGTCTTCATTGTGGTGATTTTGGCCCAGTTATTGTCATTTATTCTGGCGCTGGGACCGCAGGTGCCTTCCGGCGAGCGCTGGTTTCAACTGAGCTTGATCTCACTGTTTATTCAGTGGGTGGCACTGACGGATTGCGCGTTGCTGTGTCTGTTGCGTCCGTACCTGCAACGAGCCAGTGACACGATAGTAGCGCTGGCTAGCATGATGGTCGTCGTGGTGGTAACGCTGGTGATCAGTGAGATCAGTTTTATCATCAGTCGCGAATTTGCCATGGAATCCCTGCTGCCCAGTAGCTGGCATAGCGAATTTCTGTTGCGGAATCTGGCCATCTCCGTGATCATCGCCGCCATCGCGCTACGATATTTCTACGTCCAGAATCAGTTGCGGCAATCCATTGAGGCCCGTGCCCAGGCCCGTATCCAGGCCCTGCAGGCCCGTATTCGCCCCCATTTCCTGTTTAACAGTATGAATACCATTGCCAGCCTGACGCGTACCGAACCGGCCCTGGCGGAAGAGATCGTCGAGGATCTGGCCGATCTTTTCCGCGTGTCCCTGCAGACCGATGAACAGGAGGTTCGCCTCAGCGATGAACTGCAGTTATGCCAACGGTATCTGCATATCGAACAAGCGCGACTGGACAGCCGGCTACAGATCGACTGGTCGCTGCAGAACGGGAACGATACGATCAAGGTCCCCGCCCTGTCATTGCAGCCTTTGCTGGAAAACGCCATCTACCATGGCATCGAACCCCGCGTCGATGGCGGCGTCATCCACATCGGCAGCCAGGTCGATGGGGACCGTCTGTGCCTGAGCGTCCGCAATCCGATACCGCCGCCCTCGGCACGCTCGACACACAGCAGTCACCATATGGCGCTACAAAATATCCGTGATCGCCTGGCCGTGTTGTATGGTGATCAGGGCGACTTACGGATTGAGCGGGATGATAACCAGTTTACCGCCAAGCTGATCATACCGATCCAGCGTCAGGAGTCACCGTCATGAAGGTCCTGATCGTCGACGATGAGGCACCGGCACGCCAGCGGCTGCAGTTAATGCTGGAGGAAATGGACGGCATCGAGGTCATTGGTCAGGCCGCCAATGGCCGCGAGGCACTGAATCTATGTCATACCCGGTCACCCGAGACGGTTTTACTGGATATCCGCATGCCGGATATGGATGGTATCGAGGTCGCGATGCACCTGCAGGCTGTGGACAATGGCCAGCGCCGGCCGCCGGCAGTCATCTTTATTACCGCCTATGGTGAGCATGCACTGGCCGCCTTCGAGGCCCAGGCTATCGATTACCTTCTCAAGCCGATCCGCAGGGAGCGCCTGCAGCAGGCGCTGGCGCGGGCGCAGCAACTTAATCATGCGCAGATCCAGGCGTTACATCAGGCGGTTGAACCGACGCGGGGGCGCAGTCATTTGTGCATTCGTCATGGCGATCGCCTGGACCTGATCGCCGTCAGTGAGATCGCCTGTTTTCAGGCCGATCAGAAATATGTCAGTGTCCGGCATGATGGCGGTGAATCGCTGATCGATGAGCCGCTAAAGGAGCTGGAACAGGAATTCGCGCAGCAGTTTGTTCGCATTCATCGGAATGCCCTGGTGGCCAGACAGCGTTTGATCGGATTGATCAAGACACAGGATGGCGGTTTTGCCGCCCGTCTTGCCGGCATCGACACACCGCTGGAAATCAGCCGCCGCCATGTCGCCGCTGTAAGGAAACTGCTAAAACAATTCGGATAATCTGCCTGAGCCTCCCGCGGTGGCCGTTCAGGCTGCCCGGCTCCGGACACGGGTATTCACCCGCCTCCATAGCGATCCATTGCATTAGCCGGTAGAATAGGCCCAGCTTCGCAGCCCTCACGGCGGCGCCCATGCCCATTAGATAACCAGGCTGTTTATGAAAAAAAATCTGATCCGGATCGCAACTCGCAAAAGCCCACTGGCGTTGTGGCAGGCCGAACATGTTCGCAGCCGTCTGCAGCAGGCGCATCCGGGTCTTGAGGTAGAACTGCTGACCATGTCGACCCAGGGCGACAAGATACTTGATACACCGCTGGCGAAAATCGGCGGCAAGGGCCTGTTCGTCAAGGAACTCGAACAAAGCATGCTGGACGGGCGAGCGGATATCGCCGTGCATTCGATGAAGGATGTACCCGTCGGTCTGCCACCGGGCCTGCATCTGGCCGTCATCCTGAAACGCGAGGAACCACGCGATGCCTTTGTTTCTAATCGGTATCGCAGTTTTGCCGAACTGCCTCAGGGTGCCCACGTCGGTACTTCCAGCCTGCGGCGACAGGCACAGCTGAAAAAGCAGCGTCCGGATCTGACTATCCTCGATCTGCGGGGTAATGTCGGTACGCGTTTGAGGAAACTCGACGAAGGACAGTTTGATGCTGTGATCCTCGCCAGTGCCGGTTTGATCCGGCTGGGCATGGCAGACCGCATCACCGAGATGCTGGATACCGGAATCTGTCTGCCGGCCATCGGCCAGGGCGCGGTTGGGGTTGAGTGCCGGGTCGATGATGCCGAACTCAATGCCTTGCTGCAGGCGTTGAACGATGACAATACCCGTGTCTGTGTGACCGCGGAACGGGCGTTGAACCAGCGTCTTGAAGGTGGATGCCAGGTGCCGATAGCCGGCCATGCGATACTGGATGATCAGTTGTTGATCCTGCGCGGTCTGGTCGGGCGGCTCGATGGCCGCGAAATCATCAGCGGCGAGATCAGTGGCGCGCTCGGTGACGCCAGCGCTATCGGCGTGGCGCTTGCGAACGATCTGCTGTCGCGCGGCGCCGCCGAGATTCTGAAAGAGGTCTATGCCGACTGACACTACAGGCGTCCTGAATAATCACACGGTACTGGTGACGAGACCACAGCATCAGACCGAAGAACTTTGCGCGCTGCTTAACGCCGCCGGGGCCGAGACCATCAATTTTCCGGTACTCGAGATTGTCCCGCTACAGGGTAGCGGTACGCTCTTCGGGATCATCGACCGTCTGGATAGCGTCGATATGGCGATCTTTGTCAGTTCCAATGCCGTAGAGCAGGGTGACAGGCTGGTACGACAAAGACGGGGTGGTTGGCCGCCCGAGATGCAACTGGCCGTTGTCGGCCAGAGTTCGGCCCGGGCCCTGAAACGGGCCGGTTTGAATGCCAGTATTTGCCCTGAGCATGATTTTAACAGTGAAGCCCTGCTGGCCCTGCCGGCGTTGCACCAGGTCACTGGAAAACATATCGTGATTTTTCGCGGTCAGGGCGGTCGTGAGATATTGGCTACTGAATTACGTCGGCGTGGAGCGCGGGTGGAATATGCCGAGGTTTATATGCGTCGTTGTCCGCAGATGGATTTGGCTCCGTTGCAAAGGGAAGGAGTGCTGAAAAGGATCAGCGCTATTATTGTCGCCAGTAACGAGAGCCTGCAAAATCTGTATGACCTGGCCGGTGAGAACTACCGTGACTGGTTGGTGCGTACGCCGCTGGCCGTGATCAGTCAACGCACGGCCGGGCTGGCCGGGCAGCTGGGTTTTCAGCGTTACTGTGTGGCCAGTGAGGCCAGCAACCGGGCGTTAGTTACAGCGGTACAACAGTGTTGTGCGGTAGTACCATCGGAAAACAGGGTGGAGAGCGGTCATGACAAATGATAATAAACCTCAGGGCGATCAGGCTGAGAAAAAAAATTCCGATCAGAAGAAGCCGCCTGCCACCGCATCAGCGATGGCCCATTCGAAGACCGCACTAAACAACAATAAAAAACACAGCCCTGGGGCTGAAGCCAGGGGGGCGGGGAAGGATGCCGCGGCAAAGGGCTCCGACGGTCATTATGTCAGCCAGCAACGGCCGCCCAGAGCCGCGCTGTGGTTGGCGGTCCTGGCCCTGCTGCTGTCGACCGCGACCGGCGGCGGCAGTTACTGGTTGTGGCGACAGGGATTATCCGAGACACAGGGACTGGAACGGCAGTCACAGCAACAGCAGGCCCTGCAAACTCAGCTTGCACAACTGCAACAGCAAATGAACAGCAACAGCGAACAGCTACAGGCCCAATGGCAGAACTTCGAACAGCTACAATCCCGGGAGCTGATGTCCATTCGCCGGCAACTGTCCCAGTCGCGCGATCCGAACTGGATAGTGGCCGAGGCGGAATACCTGATTCGCATCGCCAATCATCGCCTGCAACTGGTTAAGGATGTGGACACGGCGGTCAGCGCACTATCACTGGCGGATCAGCGTTTACAGATTTTACGTGATCCGCGCCTGGTACCGGTACGTCGCCAGCTCAGCAATGATATCAACCGGCTCAAGGCAGTGCCGCGTATCGATGTTACCGGAATGGCGTTGACATTGAGCAGCCTGCAATCGCAACTGGAGCAATTGCCGCTGATCGGACGGATTTCACTTTCGACCACGGAGAACCAGCGCGCCCTCGATGAGCAGACCAGCGACGAAAAAGGCTGGTCCCGTTTTTTAGCTGATATCTGGACTTCGTTGAAGAGTATGGTGACGGTTCGCCGTCTAAGCGAACAGAGTGCCGCAATCCTGCCGCTGGAACAGCGGGGTTACCTGTACCAGAACCTGGCATTGAAACTGGAGACGGCGCGGTATGCCCTGCTGCTTGATAATGATGTCCTTTATCACCGCTCACTGGCAACGGCGCGTGACTGGTTGCTGCATTATTTTGATCATCAGGATGCCGGTGTTAAGTCCGTAGCGGCGACATTACAGCAGCTCGATTCGGTCAGGCTGGGTCGTGAGCTGCCGGCTGCCAGTTCCGCGTTGTCGGCATTGCAGGATCTCGAGCGTAAAAAACAGGCAACGGATAAAGCGGTTGTTCCTTCGCCAACACAAGCGGATACAGAACAGACGTCCACTGAAAAGACCGGCGTGGCAACGACGGATTCCAGCGAAATGAAAGACGCGGGCGAGACCCCGGCAACGGAGCACAAGCCATGAAGTTTTTGTTGACCGCCATTGCGACCCTGGTCGTTGCAGTGGTGATCGCCGTCATCGCCCGCGATGATCCGGGTTATCTGGTGATCAATTTCCGCGACTGGGTGGTAGAAACCAGTGTGGTTATGGCCCTGGTGGTTATAACCACGATCTTCATCGGCCTCTATCTGGTGATGCGGTTGTTTATCAATACCCGTTTGATGCCACAGCGTCTGCAGCAGTGGCAACAGAAACGGCGCAGCCATCAGGCCAATGCGGAATTAACCAATGGATTACTTGAAATGGCCAAGGGTGACTGGCCCCGGGCAGAGAAACTGCTGCTCCGCCACGTTGACAACAGTCACACGCCATTGCTGAATTATCTGGCGGCCGCCCGGGCGGCACAGAAGCTGGGTCAGGATGAGCGACGTGACCATTATCTGCAGATGGCCCACAAGGTCATGCCCGGGTCCGAACTGGCAATCGGTTTGACCCAGGCCGAGTTGCAGTTGAATCAGGGACAGGTGGAGCAGGCCCTGGCGACACTGACCCTGTTACAACAGCAATCACCCAAACACGTGACGGTGCTGAAATTGTTATCACGGCTGTATGTGGAATTGCACGACTGGGAGCGTTTGCTGGAATTATTGCCGGTCCTGCTCAGACGCAAGGTCGTCACACGCGACAAAGCTGAAGAGCTTGAGCTGATGGCACAATCGGCATTACTGGAACAGGCGGCCGGCGATGCCGAGGTACGCCAGCTGCATGAAACCTGGCAACGGGTGAGCAAGGCCATGCAGCACAATGCCACGATGGTTCAAGTCTATGTCCACGGTCTGATTAAACATGGCGAGGGTAAAGTGGCCGAAGATTTGCTGAACCAGATGTTAAACCAGAACTGGGATGAGTGCCTGGTGCGCCTGTATGGACTACTCAACGGGACCGACGTCAGTCGTCAGATACGTTATGCCGAGGGCTGGCTTAACCATCACCGTCACGATGCCGTGCTGTTGCTGACGCTGGGACGATTGTGCCGGCGCAACAGGCTGTGGGCGCAGTCACGGCAATATCTGGAGGCCAGCCTGGCACTGGACCTTCAAGCCGAGACCTGTCTTGAACTGGCCCAGCTCATGGATCAACAGGGCGACGCGGAGCAGGCGCTCACCTATTACCGCCAGGCCATGCCGCAGAACGATACCGCTGCTTCATTGCCAGAGCCGGCGAGTCCCGGCCTGGCCGCCAGGGTCAGCCGTTGAAGTCTGCATCAGTTAGTCGGTGGCCTTGACAAAGGCATCGCAATAATAACGATCACCGGGCAGACCCCGTTCCAGAAATGCCTGTAGTCCGGCATCGACCATTGCCGGAGGCCCGCAGCTATAGACCTCGTAGTTGCGTAGATCCTTGAAATCATTTGCTATCGCCTGATGGACGAAGCCGGTACGTCCGCCCCAGTTATCCAACTCGGTGATTGCTGACAGGACCGGGATATAATTGAGGTTTGAATTTTGCGCCAGTGACTTGATCAGGTCGTCCATATAAAGATCACCCGGCCTGCGGGCGCCACGATACAGGTACATCGGGCGGGCGACGCCTTTGGCCAGGGCATGTTCGATGATGGCCTTGATAGGTCCCAGACCCGTGCCGCCGGCCATAAAAATAATCGGATGACTAGTGTTCTCGCGAAAATAAAAACTGCCAAACGGGCCTTCGATGCGGATCCTTTCATTTTCCTGCATTTCATTAAATATGTAATGGGTATAGTCGCCGTCTTCATTATGACGGATATGTAATTCGAGCAGCTCATCCTGATGCGGGGCGTTGGCGATGGAAAAACTGCGGCGGCGGCCATCAGGTAGCAGGATATCGATATACTGGCCGGCCAGGAATTCCAGGCGCTGATCATTGGTCAGTCGTAATTGCAGCCTGATGATATCCGCGGTCAGTCGCTCGATGCGCTCGACAATAGCTTCCAGGTTATTGATTTTAATAGTTTCCGGACTGATTACGTGTTCGGCCTCGATACTCACATCCGATGTCGGAATAGCGCGACAGAACAGGGCTAAAGACTGGCGTCGGTCTTCCTCGCTGAGGCCCGGGGTTTCAAAGCCCCGGTAATCGACTGTGCCCTTGATGAGACGGCCCTTACAGGTACCACAGACCGCATTACGGCAGCCATAATGGAGGTTAATTCCATGTCTGAGCGCTGCATCCAGGATGGATTCGTCGCCTTCTGTCAGCAGCTGCAGGCCGCTGGGTTCAATCGTTACTTTGAAACTCATCACTCAACTCTATATACTGTTGTTCCGGTCAATGAGGGATTGTCGTTGATTTCAGCATGGATATAAACCCCAAACAACGCGTCACTATTATTGGCTGCGGTTATACAGGCCTGCGCCTGGCGAAGCGCTGTCTCGAGGCCGGTGCAGAGGTCAGTGGCGTGGTGCGTAGTGATGGCCGGGTCGAGGCGCTGAGACAGCTCGGGGTCGATGTCCAGAAGCTGGATTTTGATCAACCCCTGCACGCGCAACGGCTCAGTCTGGATAATGCGTTGGTGTTTTACTGCATGCCGCCACCGTCGTCCGGCTCCAACGATGACCCGCGCATGGCGACCTTTATCAAATATCTGAGCAATTCCCCACCAGAACAACGGCCGCAGGCCATCGTTTATCTCAGCACCACCGGGGTTTATGGCGATTGTCGCGGTGCCTGGGTGACCGAGAGAAACCTGCCGGCGCCGTTATCTCCCCGGGCCAGCCGGCGCATGGCTGCCGAAAACCGCCTGAAGAATCTCCATGATGAACTGGGCATCCCTGTTTCGATCCTGCGCGTTGCCGCCATCTATGGTCCCGGTCGACTGCCCCTAGAGCCGATCAGGGAAGGTTGTCCGGTATTGAAAGAGGACGAGGCACCGTATTCAAACCGCATCCATGTTGATGATCTGGCACAGGTATGTATCGCCGCCGGGCTGCGGGCCAGCGGATGGCAAGTCTATAATGTCAGTGACGGACACCCGCAAAAGATGACGGAGTATTTCAACCGGATTGCCGATTTGATTGGCTGGCAGCGGCCGCAAACCCTGAGCTGGAGTCAGGCCCAGTCGACTCTGCCACCGGGGATGCTGGGCTTCCTCAAGGAATCGAAAAGGATCGATAATCTGAACATGTTGCATGAACTTGACATCGACCTGCAATATCCGGATCTCGATAGCGGTTTACGCGCCAGCCTGGAAGGGACCAACTGATCAGACGCAATCACCGTCAACATCCCCGCAACGACACAGAGAATATTTCCCGGCTGGTATGAAAATCTGCGCTGTGGATGAACTGGAGGAGGGTACGGCCCGAACCTTCTGTATCCACGAACGGCAGGAGGTCTTTCTAATCCGCCAGGGGGGGCAGGTGCCGGGTTATCTTAACCGTTGCCCCCATAGCGGTGCGCCGCTGAACTGGTTACCTGACCGGTTTCTGGACAGCAGTGGCACCTATATCCAGTGTAGCGAACATGACGCCTTGTTTAGTATCGAGGATGGTCTGTGTGTCTACGGCCCCTGTCATGGCCAGTCTTTAACACCGGTTAACCTGGTTATAAGCGCAGGTCAGCTGACGATCAATACGTCTGAGTGCGAATGAAACAGCAGCTTCGTCGGCAGGATACAAAACGCCATGGGCCATGCCGGTATAAGCCCGGTTGTGCTGCCCTAGCGTGTCGTTGCGCAGGACTCAGTTTTTGTGGTTGGCCAGAGAAGATGATTTATAGATGTAGGTTTCCAGGTCCAACAGGTGCCATTTTTCGAGTTCCAGTACCAGCTTTTTGCCACTCAGGAATTCGATTACGACTTTGGAAAGCTTTCCAGTGTCATAACTGACGGCACAGATTTTAAGTAGTTGTCCGGTCAGATTAACATACCAATTGCCCACTACAGGTTTCTGTCGAATAGCCATATTTCACTCTCACAATATTAGGCCGTCTTTGGTCCCTGCATGAACGGCATCGCTTACAAGTGCGTGGTATTATAACAAAAATAGCCTGATGACACCAGAATTATAAAATTAATATGTATATAATCAACATGTTACAGGCAAGACGGCGATGGGTCCAGTGAATACAGGGTGGTGGCCGGTGCTTGAGAGGTGATGCTGAGTGAGAAAAGTCCGTGGTATCCTGTATCAACTAGGGGTATCCATGACGCGTCGGTCCCGCGCCGGGACCAGCATCAATCGTTATTGATGATGAACTGCAGGAACTCATCGGAGTCATCCGGCAGTTTTAAGAAACGGAAACCTATCTGACAGAAGTCGGGTTCAGCATCCAGCTTGGTCCAGATGGCCTGTGCTGTAACGGTATACGTTTGCGTTTCCCCATCTTCAAGCAGGACTTCGATCAATAGTTTTTTATTCGGACCGAGAGGATAACTGTTTAACTCGCTGATCACGCGCATGCCGGATTTACTGATATCCAGCACATTGCCAATGACGTCATTACCGGACTCATCGGCAACGGATAAAAACTGCATAATACTGTGGCGGTTGTGTTCCCGTTTGTTGTTCATTTTTTACTTTCTCATGGTCACTTTATACCAACAGGCTAAAACGGCATATCGGAAATTACCACTGTTACCATCGGCAAATCTCCGTTTACTGATCCAACATTATCCTCGCGTTATCATGACTACGGCAACCATTTAGTGCACTGGCGAATGCGTGGGCTCTACCGGAGGCCGGACCAAGATAATGATAATAACGGCAGCATGGCAGTGGTTTATAAAGTTATCATGAAAATATTTTCATGATTGAACCGGAAAACATCTGTAACACCCGGGAGAGGCGGTAAATAGTTGATTTATTGTCATGGAACCCTGTCCGGCCATTGAACGAAGCCGGTTCCAAGGCCTGGCATATGGGTGGTATCCGCGAAGTATTACGCAATTCGGGTTGATAGAACGGCATGGGGTGATGAATTCCCGGGGCGGTTGAATGAGGCTGGGGCCGGAATTACCTCAGTGTCATGGCATACGGTGTTTTTAGTCGCGGATAAAAAAACGGGCCCTAAGGCCCGTCCAACTGGGTACAACATAACGTATTATTGTTTTATCCGCATTTTGAATCGCCGCAATTCAGGCAGGTCAGGCAGCCATCCATCTTGATCATGGCCTTGGTATTACACTTTATGCACAACTGGGCGCCGGGAGGAAAGTCATTGCTGCCCGCGTCGCTGTCATTATCCTGATTCCGCTTTTCAAACTCAGCCCGTTTTTCGTCCATGAGTTTCTTCTGATGTTCATTCAGGCTGTCGTCCTTGATCATACCGATCATGCGCAGATGGCTTTCTATCGCATCACCGATCTCGGCGACCAGCGAAGGCATAAATTTGCCACCCTTCTTGAAATAACCGCCACGCGGATCAAAAACCGAGCGCATTTCCTCGACCAGGAAAGTAACATCACCGCCCTTGCGGAAGACAGCGGAGATAATCCGGGTCAGTGCCACGATCCACTGGAAGTGATCCATGTTCTTCGAATTGATGAACACTTCAAACGGGCGGCGCAATTCATGCTCGGTTCCCTGGTTAAGTACCACGTCATTAATCGTCACGTAGAGCGCATGTTCGGTTAAAGGCGTCTTGATCTTGTAGGTTGAGCCGAGCAGCATCTCCGGGCGCTCAAGCTTTTCATGCATATGGATGATGTTGCCCGTCGTCGGAAAATCCTCGATTTTCTTTTCAACAACGGCGGGAATCTCGGTGCTTTCTTCCTTGGCAACGCTGTAATCCACGATTTTATGGTCTATTTTGATAACCATGTCTGGCTCCTTAAATAATGTCTGCTGACGTTGTGCGTAACATCGTAATCATGTACGCGTCAAAACTTTCCGTAATAACCTTCCTTCAGGGCGTCGTAAAGATTGGCCGCGGTATGAAGTTCACCATCGTACTCGACTTCTTCATTACCCTTGGCCTCGATGACGCTGCCATCCTCGAGTGTGAAACGGTAGGTGGTATCGGCCAGATCCTGCTCCTTGACCAGCACGCCCTGGAAGGCCGCCGGATTGAAGCGGAAGGTCGTGCAGCCCTTCAGACCCTGGTCATAGGCGTACATGTAGATTTCCTTGAAATCGTCATAGGGGTAGTCGGTCGGCACATTGGCGGTCTTGGATATCGATGAATCGATCCACTTCTGCGCCGCGGCCTGCACATCAACATGTTCCTGCGGTGAAATATCATCGGCCGTGATAAAATAGTCCGGCAGTTGCTCGACCGGGTTGTCCGAAAAGGGCTGGGCCTTGGGATTGATCAGCGTGCGATAGGCCAACATTTCGAACGAATACACATCGACCTTCTCCTTGGATTTTTTACCTTCGCGAATCACGTTCCGGAAGTAGTGATGGGCAAAGCTGGGCTCAATGCCATTGCTGGCATTATTGGCCAGAGACAATGAAATCGTGCCGGTCGGAGCTATGGAGGTGTGATGGGTGAAGCGTGCGCCAACCTTCGCCAGATCATCGACGAGTTGCGGATCGATACTGGCGAGGTTTTGCATATAACGGCTGTATTTGGCATGCAATACCTTGCCCTTGACACTGTCTCCGATCTTGAATCCGTCACGCAGCAGCTCCGGACTTTTGCGTAACAGCGAGGCGTCGATAGTGAAATCCTGTTCCAGCAGCGGGGCCGGTCCCTTTTCCCTGGCCAGATCCAGAGCCGCCTGCCAGCCGACATGGGCCATTTCGCGAGTGACCTGTTCAGTAAAATCCAGTGATTCCTGGTCGCCGTATTTCATACGCAACATCGTCATCGTTGATCCCAGGCCAAGATAGCCCATGCCATGACGGCGCTTGCTCATGATTTCCGCGCGCTGCTGGCCGAGCGGCAGGCCGTTGATCTCTACGACATTGTCGAGCATGCGCGTAAAGATGGCGACGGTCTTGCGGTAGTTGTCCCAGTCAAAGCGGGCATGATCGGTGAATGGCTCGCGGACGAAGCGAGTCAGGTTAATTGAGCCAAGCAGACATGAGCCATACGGTGGCAACGGTTGTTCTCCGCAGGGATTGGTTGCGCGGATATTTTCACAGAACCAGTTGTTGTTCATTTCATTGACCTTGTCGATGAGGATAAAACCCGGTTCGGCAAAATCATAAGTGGACGTCATGATGACGTCCCACAGGCGTCGCGCCGGTATCGAGCGCTCGATCTTACAGGCTACCAGACCGTCGCCATTATGCAGATAATTGCCATCGGTCGGCCATTCGCGCCAGATGATCTGCTGAGGATCATGCAGATCCACTTTTTCGGCATCGTTAGCCTTGATCGGGAAGGCCAGTTGCCACGGTGTGTCATTTTTGACCGCCTCCATGAATTCACGCGTGATCAACAACGACAGATTGAACTGGCGTAGACGGCCATCTTCACGTTTGGCCCTGATAAAGTCGATGACGTCCGGGTGACCGATATCGAAGGTGCCCATCTGCGCTCCCCGGCGACCGCCGGCCGATGAGACGGTGAAACACATCTTGTCATAGATGTCCATGAACGACAGCGGCCCGGAGGTGTAGGCGCCGGCGCCGGAGACATACCCCCCCCTGGGGCGCAAGGTTGAAAATTCATAGCCGATGCCACAACCGGCCTTCAGGGTCAGACCGGCCTCGTGGACCTTTTCGAGGATACTGTCCATTGAATCCTTGATGGTGCCGGAAACCGTGCAGTTGATCGTGGATGTGGCCGGCTTGTGTTCCTGGGCGCCGGCGTTCGAGGTAATGCGGCCGGCAGGGATGGCGCCCTGGCGCAGGGCCCAGAGAAATTCGTTATGCCAGTATTCACGCTTTTCGGGGTTTTCCTCGACATCGGCCAGGGCCCGGGCGACGCGCTGATAGGTATCATCGATGTCGTGATCGATGATGTCACCGGTCTTGCTCTTCAGGCGATATTTTTTGTCCCAGATATCCATCGAGGCATCCTGGAACGGGATATCGATGGTGGCATTGGAAACGATTTGCACTGGCGCTCTTTTCATAATCTGCTGGTTCTCCCCTCGGCTTAATTATTATTCCTTTAGGTGTTGCCCCGTTGAATCTGTCTGGTGAGGCAGGCGGGGGAACTGGGCGGGTACTATATCTTGTGCCCTACCGGCAAAGAGATTATGTCCTATGCCGGTGTATGTCAACCACACTACTCGCAGGGTAAAATTATATATAAACATTATATATCAATAAGTTAAGTATATCCTGGTTATCTCTGTCAGGAATTTTCCAGGATAAACAAGTACTCAGCACGGTTTTATCGAAACACAATATCTAGTGCTAGACCTTAATCACTCCCTAGTTGTTTTCCGGCCGCTGCAGCCGTTGCGATTTGTCTTGAAACGGACCTTGAAAGTGCGCAATCCAGACCCATTTTATTGTCTGTCCAGGTTAGAAAACAGGAGATTTAAACATGAATATTACACGCTATGAGCCATGGAACCTGCTTAATGAGTTTCAGCGCGAGATAAGCTCGGCAATGGGACGTCGCTACGGTCTGCCCCGCGGGGATCGCGACACAGAGGTGGTGACCAGTGACTGGGTGCCATCCGTTGATGTAAAGGAAGAAGACAACCGCTTTGTCATTTTTGTTGATGTTCCGGGTGTCGAGGCCAAGGATATCGAGGTCACGATGGAAAAAGGGGTGTTGAGTATTCGCGGTGAGCGTAAACACGAAAGCACTGATGAGCATGAAGGTTACAAGCGCATCGAGCGAACACGCGGCACTTTTTACCGCAGCTTTGCCCTGCCGGATACAGCCGATGCCGAGGGTATTTCGGCCAAGGGTCAAAACGGCGTGCTGGAGATTCTTATCCCTAAACACGAGAAGGTGCAGGCCCGCAAGATTACGGTAGAGTCCTGAAGGACGGACGGTTAACACAACCACAGGAGCTAATGCATGAGTACGCTGGAAAATATGCGTCGCGGTCTCGGGCAGATGCGCGACAGCCTGGTCGAGGGCTGGCAACATCTGCATGACCGCGCCGCACAGGCGGTGACTCGTTTTAATCCGATCCACCGTGGCGGTGATGTCGAAACCCGTGAAGACCTGGTGATGCAGCGGGCTGCGCGCTGGGGACTGGTTGCGGCTGAGATGCGCGAAACCGATACCGACATCGTGGTCAACCTCGAGGCACCGGGCATGGAAGGCGAAGATTTTGATATCAGTGTGGTAGAGGATCATCTGGTCGTGCGTGGTGAAAAACGGATCAGCAAGGAGCGCAGTGAAGGCAGTTACCATATCATGGAATGCGCCTATGGCCGCTTTGAACGGGTGCTGGCACTGCCGGTCAGTGTTGATGAGGGCAAGGCCAGGGCGAAGTACCGGCGCGGCGTCCTTACGATTACGTTGCCGAAGAGCCGTACCGCGGCACGACGTCGCATCAGTGTTAGCAGCACCTGAGAAGCGCGGGTCTACAACATAATCAATAATCAGCCGTGGGAGAACTAATGGTGGAAAATCCAGGCGTATTGCTGCATCGGATCTGGTGGCAGCGGCTATCCATTATCATCGTGCTGTTAAGTATGTCAGGCTTCGTCCATGCCGGAATACCGCCGGTTGATAAACAGGGTAAACCGCTGGCGACGCTGGCGCCGATGCTGGACAAGGCGACTCGTGCCGTTGTCAACATCGCCACCCGTGAGCAACTGCGCCAGCAGGATAATCCGTTGCTGCGCGATCCCTTTTTCCGCTTTTTCTTCGGTGAGCCCCAGGGCCGCTCGCAACAACAGCCCCGGCCGCAGAGCCTTGGCTCGGGCGTTATTATCGATGCCAGAAAGGGTTTGCTGATTACCAATAATCATGTCATTGACAAGGCCGATGAGATCAGCGTTACGCTCAGCGATGGCCGCACCCTGGCCGGTGAACTGGTCGGCTCCGATCCGGAGGCCGATATTGCCGTCATTCGCATCCCCGCCGAGAAGCTGACGGCGATGCCGCTGGCGGATTCAGACGAACTTCGGGTCGGTGATTTCGTCGTTGCCATTGGCAACCCGTTCGGGCTGGGCCAGACGGTGACGTCCGGTATCGTCAGTGCCCTGGGTCGCAGTGGTCTCGGCATCGAGGGTTATGAGGACTTTATTCAGACCGATGCCTCGATCAACCCGGGAAATTCCGGTGGTGCGCTGGTCGATCTGAGCGGTCGCCTGGTTGGCATGAATACCGCCATTATCGCGCCCGGAGGGGGCAATGTCGGTATCGGTTTCGCCATACCGGTCAACATGGCGAAAAAGATCATCTCCCAGCTGGTAGAGTACGGTGAAGTCCGGCGGGGACGTCTCGGCATCGCTGTGCAGGCATTGACACCGGAACTGGCGCGCGCCTTCGGTATCGATAACAGCAACTCCGGTGTCGTGGTCACACAGATCGCCAGCGGTTCGGCGGCACAGCAGGCCGGGATCGCTGTCGGTGATGTCATTGTCGAGGTCGATGGCCGAGCCGTCGATGATGTTACCGATCTGCGCAATATACTCGGCCTGATTCGGGTCAATGAAAAGGTAAGGTTAAAGATCCTGCATGACGGTAATAGCAGGACGGTCACCGCCGTCATCGCCGAGGCGAAGCAGGCCCGCCGAGAGGGCAAGACCTTTTCCCCGCTGTTACGCGGGGCCGTGTTTGCGGTTAGTGAAGAACAGGATCTGGGGCGCAGGGAAGAGGTTAGCGGCATCGTCGTGGTCGAGGTCGAGCCCGGCAGTCCGGCTTGGCGCACCAACCTGCGGCCGGGAGACATTATTACCTCCATCAACAGACAGCATGTCAGTGGTTTCAAGGGCATGGAGCTGGCCATCAAACGATCCGAGCGCGGCATCCTGATGAACATTCAACGTGGTAACATGGCCCTGTTTATCATAATCCAATAAGGCGGGATCATGGACGGATGGTCTGGGGCGACAAGCAGGGCCGCACTGTTGGCGATGTTGGCCTGTGCCGTCAGTGCCTGTGACAAGGCCGATGACGCTCATCCAGGTGCACACAACACCGGCGCGGCAACAGTAGCGGCGGCACACATGCAAAACGGTGCCGGTCATACACTGGCCGTTGAGTTTTGTAGTGATTGTCATGCCACACCCAGGCCCGCGGCACACACCGCAGATGAATGGCCGGGGGTCATGGCACGAATGTTGGATAACATGCGCCGCGGTGGCAGACGATTACCCGATACTGTACAGATCGAAACGATACTCGATTATCTGCAGGCCAATGCCAGGCCCTAGTTTGCCCAGCTTCAATTCCGGGCCGGAGTAAGGATAGACAGGTCCTCTCAATCGATCAAGAGGACCTTGTTCAGGTATGGTTAAGATTATGCTCCGTATGAGCAGTGCTTGACATCAGGTGGGTACAAATCATCTTTTCTGAACCAGCGCGGCTGACTTTTAGTCTGGAGCAGGACAACGTTGCTTTTAACCTCGACGACGAAGCCGCACTGGGTATCATCGCCTTCGTGCAGGTGTTCCCTGAACTCCATGGTCGAATAGGCGGCATCGGCGCCGATCTCGCTGGAAATAGACCGCCATGTGTCATACATCTGCAGGGCATTTTGCAGGTGAAATATAGAATCCTTGTCACCCTGGGTAGAGGCCCGGCGATACCAGTCGATAGCCTGTTCAAAGTCACGATGCTGGTCATCGGTTAGATAATATTGCCCCAGTTGTTTCTGCGCCTGGAGATCACCGTCATCGGCAAGCTGATGCCAGAGTTGTATGGCATTTTCAATATCACCTTTTAGATAAAGCTTTAAACCATCCTTAAACAACGGGGTGCCGGCGCACAGGGTGGTGGAAAAGACCAGCAGTATTGCTATAGATATGATCCTGGGCATGCGTAAATTCTCCAAATGCTGTCATTGTTAGTATCTGTGTTCAGGCTATAATAATGAGGGCGGATTAAATAAGTCTTAAACAAGGCTGTTTGCCGTTACATGACCAGCCGTTTAGCTCTGGCGGAAATTGACGGGGCAGGCCGGGCCCTCTCTGTCGCCGAATTATTCACGGTTACAGGTAATAGAGGTTCTGCCGATGTTTCAATCAAGTTCCAGACACCTTCGGATCGGATAGCATCAGGATATATAAGCCATGACAATCAAGCTTGAATCAACGTTAACCTGTCCGGTTTGCGGCCATGCCGAAAAACTGCATATGCGATCCGATAGTTGCCAGTATTATTATCAGTGCCGGGCATGTAATTCGATGCTGAAACCCAAGGCCGGTGATTGCTGTGTATTCTGTTCCTATGGTGATATACCCTGTCCTCCGGTGCAGGAGAAAATTCTGGGTATCAAACGCTGATGCTGTTTATGTGTTAATGATCCGCCAGCTTGCGAATAAAAAAAGCGGCTTGCGGCCGCTTTTTTTGTGGTTTTATACAGCTTTACCTATTTTGCCGAATGGCCGCTGAGCTTGATCTCGACCTTGTCTTCATCCTTGATCGTCGCATAGTAGGTGCGCAGAATATCCAGGACTTCGGGGCGGGAGAATTCACCGGCCACGTCCTCGCCCTCTGACAGCGCCTTGCGTAACTTGGTACCGGACACCATCAGGCGATCGTCGCCGCCGTGAGGACAGGTGCGCATCGAGGCCATACCATTGCACTTGTAACACCAGAAGGTCCAGTCAATCTTCAGGGCCCTGGTTTCCAGCGCATCGGCCGGGATCTCATCAAAGATATGATGGGCGTCAAACGGGCCATAGTAATCGCCAACACCGGCATGGTCGCGGCCGACCAGCAGGTGAGAGCAACCATAGTTCTGGCGAAACAAGGCATGCAACAGAGCTTCGCGTGGACCGGCATAACGCATGTCGAGCGGATAACCGGCGTGAACGACAGTGTTTTTGACAAAATAATTGTCGCATAACGCGTTGATGGCATCGCTACGCACCTCGGCCGGGATATCGCCCGGTTTCAGTTTGCCGAGCAACGAATGGATCAGCACACCGTCGCAGACCTCGATGGCGATCTTGGCCAGGTATTCATGGGAGCGGTGCATGGGGTTGCGGGTCTGGAAGGCCGCGACCGTTGTCCACTCCATTTCCTTGAACAGCGCCCGGGTCTCGGCCGGCGTCTTGTAGATATCCGGAAATCGTTCGGCAAAATCCCCTTCGGACAGGACCTTGACCGGGCCGGCCAGATTGACCTCGCCCTGGGCCATGACCATGGCGACACCGGGGTGGGCCTCGTCTGTGGTCTTGTAGACCATCATACATTCGTGTTGCTTGTCGATGGTGTACTTCTCGGTGACCCGCATCGTGGCCATGATCTCATCATTTTCACTATTGACCAGCGCCACATCGGTGCCGGTGCCGAGGCTGTCGGCCGTGGCCTGATCGGTGGACAGTGTTATCGGTATAGGCCAGAACAGGCCGTTGGCCATCTTGTAACCGTCGCAGACTCCTTCCCAGTCGGCGTGGGTCATAAAACCATCGAGCGGGGTAAAACCGCCGATGCCCATCATGATCAGGTCGCCTGTTTCACGTGAGCTGAGGGAAATACGGGGCAGGGTTTTGGCGCGCGCCAGTTCGTCGGCGCGGGCCTGACCTTCCAGCAGCAGGGGTTTGAGTTCATCACTGCCGTGGGGATTGACGAGTTTTGACATTATTTGGTCTCCGGTTAATCAGTTCGTTGCCGGGTTGCAGAAAACACGGGAATAAGGTGGCCATAGGATACCAGAATTTCACGTCTCGCGCGTATATATAAGTTTATAATGTCCTGTTATAAACGAAGCCGGCCGGTAGCGAGGTGTTTAATCGAGGCACGCGGGCCTGTATTCTATGGCCGTGTTCCTGATTAATAACAACCGATGATAATGGATTCAGGTTCTGGCGGATATCAGCAGGATGAACAGCGCGGTGGCCTGGCGCTGTATTATTTCCCTGCCTGCCCATACTGTGTCGTGGTGTTACGGGTTATCGAGGAGCTGGACCTGGACATCGAATTACGTAATATTTTTACTGATCGACGCTGGCGCCTCGGGCTGATCGAGGGGGGTGGCCGGAGGACGGTACCCTGTCTGCGCATCGAACACGATGATGGGTGGTTCGAATGGTTATACGAGTCGTATGATATCATCGATTATCTGCGTGATCATTTTTCCTGAAGCACGAAGAAGCACACGCCATCAACGGCTGGACGATAACCTGTCGTTACGCCTGGTACATGATCTGATGGTGGTTTGCGTGATGGCAATAAATGGATAGTCAAGTGACTGCAGTACCGTACGGGACCGCCGTTTGTTATTGTCTGACTATCGGCTAACATGAAGCAATGAAATATCTATTGCCGATACTGTTGGGACTCTGCAGCCTGTGTACACAGGCTGCAGAGTCCTATCCACTGAGACAGGGGCAGTTACAATTTAGTTATGAAACACTGACGTTGCCAGCTGCCGAGACCATGGGCCTGGCCGGCATGGGTTTATTGTTTGACCTTGAGCGTGACCGGATGTCGCGCTGGTATGGCGGTTTATCGGTTTATGGTGCCATCGACGGGCAGCGCGGTGGTTTTTTTACCGGCGGCCTCAGTAGTGGTATGACCGTTCCGATCGCCGCCGGTATCGCCGCCGATGCCGGGCTGTTTATAGGTGGTGGCGGCGGTGGCGCCGCGCCACAGGGTGGTGGGCTGATGCTCAGGCCGCATGTGGGGCTGGACTATCATCAGGCGCACTGGCGCTGGGGTCTGCAATGGTCGCGCGTTCGTTTTCCTAATGGCGGTATCGACAGCGAGCAATGGTCACTGACGATGGCGCGGCCACTGCGGCTGCATCTGGCATCCGGCTGGCTGACCGCCCCTTCGCCTGCAACACCATCGGAGTCAATGGTATACGACTCATCCATAAATCATCGGTTAACGATGAACCAGTGGAATTATTACCCGCTGGTTGATGGCCGTTCGACCGGGATGCGCCTGCTGGGTATTTCCATCGATTTTCAGCAACACCCGCACCGATACCTGAGCCTGCAAACCGCCGGGGCGGTGGCCGGCAATGTCGATGGCTATGCCGAGGTCCTGTGGGCCTATGGTGTGAATGATGACTGGAGCAAGCGGTTATCCTGGCGGGCCGCGCTGGCGCTGGGTGCCGGTGGCGGTGGTGCGGTTGCCACCGGCGGCGGACTGTTAGGCCGGGCGACCGCCGCACTTGAATATCGACTCAGCGAAACCCTGCAAGCGGCTATGGCATTGGGTTATGTGACCGCGCCCCAAGGCGATTTCAGGGCCAGGGTTGCCGGCGTGCAACTGGCCTACCAATATGCCGTGCCTCCGGTGACAGGTAGTATTGATTGGACAGCCTATCGACCACAGCACTGGCGTGTGCGTGGCATCTGGCAGAGTTATCAGCCCTATGGAGACTCCCGGCGTAAGGGTCAGACCGTTGCCGATCGCCGTCGGCTCGATCTGGTCGGCAGTAAATTCGACTGGATGTTATCAGACCAGGTCTATGCCAGCGGCCAGGCGTTGGGGGCCTATGATGGCGGCGCCGGTGGTTATGCCGTCGGTGAATTCGGCCTTGGCTGGCGTTACCCGCTGGCAATGAACTGGCATGCCAACAGTGAATTACTGCTGGGGGTCGGCGGTGGCGGAGGCCTCGATGTCGGTGGAGGATTATTGCTGCAGGGCATGGTCGGTCTGGAATGGACGCTTAATGATCATCTGGGCGTGATCGTGTCAGCCGGGGAACTGGAGGCAACGCAGGGAACGTTGCAGGCGCATGTTGTCGATCTGGCGCTGGCCTATCGGTTTTCAACACCAGTCAAGGCGGTGTTAACCCCGCCTTGACTGGTGATTCTAATTATTGGCAGACAGGTTAAAAATCATGAAACATATACACGGCTATTATTCACCGAATGATTTGTATAACCGTATTATTGCAGGGCTCGAGAAGCTGGGTAAGGATTTATCAGGGCTCACACTTGATGATCTCCAGCCAGTGGATGAATTTCATATCCGCGGCGATGTCGCAACAAAAGAGCTGATTAAACTCTCCAGTTTTACGCCGGATATGCATATCCTTGATATTGGCTGCGGCGTAGGCGGTTCCACGCGTCGCTTGTTCAATGAGACAGGTTGTCGTGTGACCGGTATTGACTTGAGTGATGAATATATTGATGTAGCAGAAAGATTGACGCAATTACTCGCCATGCAGGAACGTGTAAAATTCCACGCGGCAAGCGCGCTTGCATTACCCTTTGATGATGGTACCTTTGACGGCGCCTGGTCAATCCAGATGAATTTGAATGTCGAGGATAAACTGTCGTGGTTAAAGGAATTGCATCGTGTGCTCAAGCCCGGCGGGCGTGCGGTTTTGTATGAGGTATGTGGCCACAGAAACTCACCGGTTCATTTTCCGGTGCCTTGGGCACAGGACTGTTCCATGAGTTTTCTGGTGCCGCCGGAATCATTCGGTGACGTTTTATCATTTGCCGGGTTTGATATTGATGTCTGGAATGACAGGACCGATCTCGCCCGGCAAGCCTTTGCCCATATGACCGAGCCTTCAGGTGAGCCGAATCTGCCGGAACTGGGCGTGCACCTGCTGGTTGGAAAAGATATCCAGACCAAGGCCTTTAATCTGCATCGCAATCTTGAAGAGGAACGCGTTAGCCTGATCGAGGTTGTGGCGTTAAAACCCGATAAATAAAACTAAAATTACTTTATATATTTTCACGCCATCAGGTACTAATACGTGTATTTACAGCTACGTTATGAAACTTACAGGCATCCTGTTGGTGGTTAACCAAGCAGCAGTCTAACCGCCACAACCACCAACACCAGAGCAAATAATTTCTTCAGTACCTTTACCGGTAATATACCGGTCAAGCGTGCTCCCAGTGGTGCGAATAAAATACTCGTTGTGATAACGCCAAAAAAGGCCGGCCAATAGATGTATCCACTGCTACCTGCCGGTAGGCCGCTGGCATCGAGTCCGGCGAGAAAATAACCGAGGCTGCCGAAGATAGCGATTGGCAGTCCGCAGGCCGCCGATGTGCCGATGGCCTGACGAATGTTGATATTGTTCCATAGTAAATACGGGGTTGTCATCGTGCCGCCGCCGATGCCGACCAGTGCCGAGACCAGGCCGATGATAGAGCCGATTAGACCGGTAGCCAGATTACCAGGAAGTCGCCGTGTGGCCTGAGGCTGCAGGTCGAACAACATCTGTGTGGCGACGATCAAAACAAAGGCTGAGAAGCCATAGCGTAGTGTATCGCCGTTGATCTGGTCGGCCAGCCAGCTTCCACACAGCACGCCTGTCATGAGACCGGGTGTCATGGCGCGGAGTAGGGGCCACTGGATATTGCCGTGGTGGTGATGGGCGGTAATCGATGACAGCGAGGTGGCGATGATCGTGGCCAGCGAGGTGCCGAGGGCCAGATGCATCAGTTTGTCGGCGCCGATGCCGAGGTGCTGGAATAGCAGCGCCAATGCCGGCACGATTATCAGTCCGCCACCCACACCAAGCAGGCCGGCCAGTAAGCCGGCAACACTGCCGAGCATTAAATAAGGAAGCCATGGTGTTATTAGCTCCATTGATTTGCAGGAGCGACGCGGGAACGGTGCCCCACTAACGAATCCAAAGTGTCTTGTGATTGACGAATTCATGCATGCCGTAATGCGATAACTCACGCCCGTAACCGGAGGCCTTGATGCCGCCGAAAGGCAGTCGTGGATCACTCTTGACCAGGCCGTTGACAAACACAGCGCCGGCCTGGATCAGGCGTGCTACTCGTTCACCGCGACCAGTATCCTGTGTCCACACGCTGCCGCCAAGGCCGAAGCGTGAGCTGTTGGCGATATCCACGGCCTGTTGTTCATCCCTGACGCGGATGATACTGGCGACCGGACCGAACAGCTCCTGGTCAAAGGCCGGCATGCCTTCACTGACGTGGTCGAGCAACGAGGGTTTATACCAGGCGCCGTCACCGGGTAGTGGCTGGCAACCGGTTACCGCCACTGCACCGTTGTTGATGCTGGCCTGTACCTGTTGATGCAGCTCATCGCGCAGATCAATACGGGCCATCGGCGCCAATGACGTATCCGCATCAAACGGGTCACCACAGCGAAGGTCCTCGATGGCCGTTCGGAAACGCTCGGTGAAGCTGTCGGCAATGCAGTCGAGGATGATGAAGCGTTTGGCGGCGATACAACTCTGCCCGGCGTTCATGAACCGCGAGGCGACGGCGGTGGAGACCGCCAGATCGAGGTCGGCGTCCTCGAGGACGATGAAGGCATCCGAGCCGCCCAGTTCAAGTACGGTTTTTTTCAACGCCGCACCGGCCGCGGCGGCGACCTGGCGTCCGGCCGGTTCGCTGCCGGTCAGGGTGACGGCATGGATGCGCGGGTCGTCTATGACCTGCCTGACCTGGTCAGCCCGGATCATCAGGGTTCGAAACACGTTGTCTGGAAAACCGGCCTCGACGAACAGCTGTTCGATGGCCTGTGCGCACTGGGGAACATTCGAGGCATGCTTGAGCACCGCAGTATTACCGGCTGCCAGCGCCGGGGCGGCAAAACGGAATACCTGCCAGAACGGGAAATTCCATGGCATGATGGCCAGTACGGTGCCGAGCGGTTGACGGCTGACGCAACTGAATCCGGCATCGGAAGCGATGACCTCGTCGGCGAGAAAACCGGCGCTTTCGCGGGCATAATAGTCACAACCTAATGCACATTTTTCGACCTCGGCCCGGGCCTCACTGAACAGTTTGCCCATTTCCAGCGCGATCACGCGTGCCAGGTCATCCCTGCGCCGGCGCAACAGGTCGGCGATTGAGTTAAGATGCCGGCAGCGAGCGGTAATGGGGGTTGCCATCCACTCCGGGGTTGCGACCGCGACGGCGGCCAGCGCCGATTCCAGCTGTCGATTGTCCCAGCTCGGCAGTGACGCAATTTGTTCACCGCTGGCCGGGTTGATGGATGAGAAACTCATCGTCGTCCTCCGGCTTTTACCCGGGCAGTATAAATCTATACCCCCTGTTTATGCTATTGCTATTGTCTGCAGTATACTGCGACGTATAAAGATATGATTTATGGAGGAAAGAATGCACGTTGAAACGAGGGCGGTACACCAGCCTAGGATCTGTGTTCTGGGTGGAACCGGTTTTGTCGGCCGCCACCTGGTCAATCGTCTTGCAGACGAGGGTTACCGCATACGAGTAATCACCCGGCATCGTGAGCGACATCGTGAATTGCTGGTTCGCCCTGAGGTTGATCTGGTCGAAGGAGACATCAATGACCTGGATGTGCTGCGTCACTTTTTTTCCGGTTGTACCACTGTCATTAATCTGGCCGCCATCCTGAATGAAAAGCGTCGTGGAGATTTCCAGAACGTCCATGTCGTCATACCCGGCAAGGTTATCCAGGCCAGCCGTGATCGGGGTGTCAGGCGCCTGTTGCATATGAGCGCATTGAATGCTGATGCCCGCGCCGATACCAGTCGTTATCTGCACAGCAAGGGCCAGGGCGAGAATCTGATGCGGGTGGCTAACAAAGATCTGGAGATCACCATATTCCGGCCTTCGGTCATCTTCGGGCCGGGTGACCATTTTTTCAATCGCTTCGCGTTGTTGCTGGGCCTGAGTCCATTGCCCTTTCCGGTGGTCTGTGCATCGGCACGGTTTGCCCCGGTCTATGTCGGTGATGTCGCTCAGGCCTTCGTCGTGGCCCTGAAGGAACCGCAGACCATCGGTCAGACCTATGACCTGTGCGGACCACGGACCTATACGTTGCGTGAGCTGGTTGAGTTTACCGCGAACATCATAGATCGCCGGCGCCTGCTGATCAATTGCGGTCCCCTGTTGTCGGCAATTCAGGCCCGTCTGCTGGGACTGTTACCGGGTAAATTGCTGACCTATGACAATGTCCTGTCGATGAAACAGGATAATGTCTGCAGCGGGCCTTTTCCGGCCGTGTTTGACCTTGAGCCTGCCAGTATCGAAGCCAAGGTGCCGATGTACCTGGGTCGCAAGGACATCCGTGGGCGTTATTATGAAATGCGCCGTTTTGCGGGACGGGATGATTAACTGATCGTTAGAGTTAACGGAGGCACCGCAGTCATGCAGATCTACAGGGTTGGCGGTGCCGTGCGGGATGAATTGCTGGGGTTGCCGGTCTCTGACCGGGACTGGGTTGTCACCGGCGCCACAGCGGCGCAGATGCTGGACGCCGGCTATCGCCAGGTAGGCAAGGACTTCCCGGTATTTTTGCATCCCCAAACCCGGGAGGAATATGCCCTCGCTCGCACCGAGCGAAAGACAGGTCCCGGTTACCACGGTTTTGAAATCGATTCGGCGCCGCAGGTGACACTGGAACAGGATCTCGCCAGGCGTGATCTGACCATTAACGCCATGGCCCGTGATGCCGACGGTGAGTTGATAGATCCTTATGGCGGTCAGGCCGACCTGCAACGGCGTTTGCTGCGTCATGTGTCACCGGCCTTTGTCGAAGATCCGCTACGCATACTCAGGGTGGCCCGGTTTGCCGCCCGTTTTCATGGCCTGGGATTTCATATCGCCCCTGAAACACAGGCGCTGATGCGTGAGATGGTTGAGGCCGGGGAGGTTGAGAGCCTGGTTGCCGAGCGGGTTTGGGTCGAGTGCCAGCGCGCCCTGGATGAAACCTTTCCTGTACAGTTTTTCACAGTCTTGAGGGAATGTGGAGCATTGGCCGTATTGTTACCGGAACTGGACCGGTTGTTCGGAGTGCCGCAGCCGGAGCAGCACCACCCGGAGATTGATACAGGTGTTCACAGCCTGATGGTGCTGGAACAGGCGGTTAAGCTCAGCGATCAGACGCAGGTGAGATTTGCAGCCCTGGTTCATGATGTTGGCAAGGGCGAGACGCCGGCTTCACAGTGGCCACGCCATATCGGTCATGAACAACGCAGTGTACGCCTGATTGAGCAGCTGTGCCGTCGCCTGCGGGTACCCAGGGATTACCGCCAGCTGGCCGTGCTGGTGGCCCGTTACCATACTCATTGTCATCGGGCCCTCGAACTGAAACCGGCTACGCTGCTGAAAACACTGGATTCAGTTGATGCCTGGCGAAGACCGCAGCGATTTGAACAGTTCGTGCTTGCCTGCGAGGCCGATGCTCGCGGTCGCCTGGGGCTGGAGACCAGTGATTACCCCCAGGCACAGTACCTGCGGCAGGTGCATGAGGCCGCTGC
>Ga0210101_1000034_pt1 | contig 46330 bp, 40 predicted proteins | sample Muzzi_PWC_D1_FD_185534 | JGI IMG/M metagenome (GOLD analysis project Ga0210101, IMG submission 185534) | Wetland microbial communities from San Francisco Bay, California, USA, that impact long-term carbon sequestration - Muzzi_PWC_D1 (SPAdes) | ecosystem: Environmental > Aquatic > Marine >... | reverse complement strand
TTGCTGGCCTTGAGGTAGGCCTGCTGGCTCCAGCTCGAACCGCTGCGCGTAAACACATAGGCCGCACCGGCCGCAGTTGCCGAGTTATTGGCCTCACCACCGGCTGCGGTACTGGCTTCAAACTGTGCCCCGACCACCAGGGTGTCGCCGTCAATGGCAACGCTGGCCCCGAACTGATCGTTGGCCTCGGCATTGCTGGCCTTGAGATAGGCCTGCTGCGCAAACAAGGTTATCGTCGCGCGTGTAATCGTCAAGGTATAGGTTAGCGTGGTGCTGCCATCCTCGGCCGTGACGACTATATCGATAGTGTTGGCGCCTGGAGCGAGGGCGATCAAGGGTGAACTGGCCCCGGAGCTGATCGCAGTATCATTGATTTTAAGACTGGCATTGGCATCCGTCGATGTGGCAGTGATGTTAACAGAACGTGCAAGAAAACCTACGCTGGCTGTATAGGTCAGCTGGTTGGACTGGAACAACTGGTCAAGCTGACCGGCGGAGATCGTCAGAGCGGATAAGCTTGCATCAGTACCGGGGATTGCGCCGCCGCCTCCACCGCCATCACCGGCGGGCACAGTACCGTCATTGCCACAGCCGCTGAGCATCAAAATAACAACCATGGACACGGCCATACATAAAAGCGACCTTGAGTACTGCATACTGTTTCTCCTCATCATGAAACCCTGTTCAATCAGGCACTGGCGGTATGAATAAAATGGTGGCTGATTTAAATTTCATGGTCTCAACTGACATCGATCCTGATAATAGACACTTTATTGTCCACTGTCCGCTACCTCCCTGCAGGCACTGGGCAACAGCGTGAGCACAATCCAGGCAAACATCAAGTGACCGACATTCAGAAATTGATTTGCTCCTGTCATCGCCAGCCCTTAATGTAATATGCAAGATATTCTATATAAGTAATTGTAATCATTATACTACATATCTACCAACGGTTTAACAGGGGTTAGTATTCCAAAATTAAAATAGGGGGCTAAAATGTGGTGATTAGCCGCTAGTCGCCTGCTAATGCCTGCTTTGCTGATTACCGACAGCGTGATACCCGGCCAAAGCGCGTAACTGATATAGTGGTTCACCCCTGACGAGTTCCGGCCGGTCAAGGCAGTCCGTCAAGGCCATTGGCGTAATTATTGATGGTGGCCCGGCCAACTATTTCAGCCGCGAAATAAAATGGCAATACTCTGGCAAGTGAATGAAGCCGTATTGTAATTACAGGACAATCTCGAATCATGAAGATTGGAACCACAAACGCTGACCCTTTTGCTTCGATCCGATTGTAAGGCCAATCAACGGAGTGATAAGATAGGGTTTTCCAGGGATGTCGATGCCTGACATCTGTTTATAACATAGGCCGTATGAGCATATTCTTTTCTGATCCCCGCCTTGCGCATGCGGATCGCCAATCACAAGAAACGTTTTTCGATGGGTACCCGACACTCAAGACCTAGACACTCAACGGCCTGGGTGTTTTTAGCCACGCTCTGTATTTTACCGCTTGTGTCCTTTACTGTCTGGCTGGCAAACGGGCATCTTGCCCGGGAGGTATATTGTTCCATCCAGCGTGACTGGTTCATCTCTCTGAACCTTGCCTTGAATACATGGCCGGCAGAGATCTGGTCGAACCTGACACTGCTCGGGGACGCGACGGTACTAATTCCCCTGTTGTCCGTGATAATTATCTGGCGTCCGCAGGCATGGGCTGCAACACTCGCCGCTGCGCCGGTAGCGTCATTGCTGTCGGTGACGATGAAAAAAATAGCGGCTGTGCCGCGTCCGGCTGCCTTTCTCGATCAGGATCAATTTACGCTCATCGGACATGCCTTGAAGGGAAGCAACAGCTTTCCGTCCGGTCACTCCCTGACGATATTTACCGGGGTAGTCGCCGTCCTCGTAATATTGCTCCCGCAATCACGGAACCGGCGCTATTGGCTGATGTTGATCGCCGCTTGCCTTGTTGCCGTTACGGTGGCTTTGTCCCGCGTGGCTGTCGGGGCGCATTGGCCCCTGGATGTACTGGGCGGGGCCTTGTGCGGCCTGATAGCGGGATTCGCCGGGGCGGCGCTGACACAACGCTATCAGAAATGGTGGCGTTTAGCACCCGATTCGTTCAGTCGCTGCATTGTCGGCGGAGTGGTCATGTTATTGAGTCTGTCGTTGATCGACCGGGCGCTGGATAATCCCCTGGTCGAGATTGTCTTGTGGCTGTCAGCCCTGTGCGGGATGAGTGCTTCCATCTGGCTGATGAGAGCTTGTCTGAATCGTTTGCGGAGCAATAAAGCACGCGGGAACAGTGCGTACAGCCATGAATAAAGGTCGCCTTTCATCCCCGAACTCATCCAGGTGGTCTGACCTCACCGGGAAATTTGATCGTTACATGCGCACACCCATGGGGATGCTCAGGCTCATCGTTGTGATTACGCTGGTCAATGTGGCCTTGTACCATATACCACTCTATTCGTTTGCCATCGATAATCTCAGCGGGCTCTCTTTCAACAGTATCCACACTTTGATTACTCTGTCCGTTGTGGTTTTTATAATCACCATCTTCATACTCTCCCCGTTATTGCTGATAACACAAAAGCTGCTAAAACCGATCGGCATTGTGATGTTTATCGGCAATTCCATTGCGCTCTACTTCGTGCAAACCTACCAGGTCATACTCGACAGGACCATGATGAGCAATGTCCTGAATACAAATGTCACTGAAGCTTCGAGCTTTCTGTCTCCCAAGCTTGTTTTATATGTCATTGTCTTCGGCCTGCTGCCGTGCTGGCTCCTGCTGAAAAAAAGTGTTCAAAACACGACCAGGTTACGTCTGGCGTCATTCGCGGTTGCGACTGTTTTTGCAGGTCTGGTCCTGATCTATTCATCCTCCAGCACCTGGCTCTGGATCGACAAGAATGCAAAAAAGCTGGGAGGCATGGTCATGCCCTGGTCCTATATCATCAATACGATACGCTACCAGGCACTGCTCATGGTCAACTCACGGGAACAGATCCTGTTGCCGCCGGCCACCTTCGCATCGAATGACAAGACGGTCGTTATCCTGGTGATCGGGGAGTCTGCAAGAAAGGAGAATTTTTCCCTCTACGGCTATGACAGGCCCACCAACCCGCTGCTGGCCGCAGCAGGAACTGTGGCATTGAGTAACACCACCTCCTGTACAACCTACACCACGGCATCCCTGCGCTGCATGCTGTCATTCAATCACACCAGCTCGGTGTTTTCCGATCAGTACGAGCCCCTGCCCAACTATCTGCAGAGATTCGGCGCCGATGTGATCTGGCGCACCAGGAACTGGGGTGAACCACCGCTGAAGGTCCAGAGCTACGAACGTGACAAGGAACTCGTAAAGAGGTGTAAGGGAAAAACCGGTTGTGAGGGTGACGGCATCCTGCTGACCGGCCTCGAGGAACGTATTCGATCCTCGGAGTCGCAGAAAATTCTCGTGATACTGCATACAAAGGGCAGCCACGGGCCGGATTATTACAAGAGATACCCGCGACGCTTCGAAAAGTTCAAACCCGTATGCAAGTCGGTCGAGCTGAGTCAGTGCACGGATGAAGAACTGTTGAACGCCTACGATAATACGATCCTGTATACCGACTATTTTATCAACAGGTCAATCGACATACTCAAGGACCTGGAGAATATATCCACGATGCTGATGTACATGTCCGATCACGGGGAATCACTGGGTGAGCATGGCCTCTATCTGCACGGAACGCCTTACACCATCGCTCCGGACGCGCAGAAGGAGATACCCTTTATCGTCTGGATGTCGCCCGCCTTCGAGGACAAGGAGGGCATCTCCGCGGCGCAACTCGGTCAACAGCACGGCCACTCCCAGGCGAATGTTTTCCACAGCATCCTGGGTGCCTTCGATGTACGCAGTGATGTTTACGACAAAGAGTTTGATATTTTCAACAATACTACATTAGCTAAAAAAGAGGACGATACCAGGTAGTCACGCTTTTCCAGATACAGGGTACTGAAAATCATAAGTCGTCGCCTCCCTTGCGGAGACATCCAGAGTGTTTAAACTCGAATGGGCTTACACTCACGACAAAGGAGATCAATTCTCATCACCAACCATCGTGGTTTTCTGTTTAGTCACAGGCTTACCCCGCTTTGCTTGCCCCACACTTCGCCCCAACGCCCGTTCTACTTGTTCTTCGAATCAGGGGGTCAGCATACTTGATCCACCGATCTGTCTTATCAGGTTTCCAGTTCATAATCAATGCTGATGCGGTCACCGGCAACAGGGCGAAAATGGCTGTCAGCATAGGCAACGTGATCCGGGTGTTCGCGGTAGGAATCAATAACCGCCCTGTGAGCGAAACGTATCAGCCAGCACCATTGGTAGCGTGCTCCGGCTTGCACAGCACGACCACTGCAAGCCGCTCTGACACCGGGCACGCCGGCAAGCACACGCTGCCCCTCGGCCGCGATCTCCTCCGCCGCAGTATCATCCATCGTCACATTATAGACAATCAGATGTTCCACCAGTCGCCAGGGTTCGCAGGCGTCAAGCGCGTCACGCCCCTGACCGGCCGCACCGGTAGTGCTGAATGATACGTCTAAGTAGTTCACCGCTGCCTGCGTGATGAGCGTATGAATCTGATGCCACGAGGAAGCCATCCGGCCAACCGTCTTCAGGGTTTCGTTCTCCAGTTCCCTGTCAATCGGTATCAGCACGCCGGATAGGTCATCCACCACGGTAACACCGCAGGATTCGGCTACATGGTGGATCCCCTCAACGGCGGATTGACTCAAACCCTCAGCCAGCGCCACCCCCTGACATCCTGAGCGAATGGCCTGGACAGCCTGCTCCGTGTTTTCAATGGCTACGGCAAGTAACGCGACCGGAACCCCGGCCTGTCTGGCCATTGCCTCAAGTGACGGCAGCAGACCGTCCCTGAGTTCAGTGCCATCTACAGCGAACACAACCGGCGCATCCTGTTTGTCCGCACATTCTATAATGCCTCTTGCGACCGGCAGGCTGAATGCCCTGACAACTGGCAGGCCATAGTTCCTGTGGCTGGCATGCTCGCGCAGCTCTGCCAGATTAACAATCGTCATACAAAACCCCGTCATTGGCGCATGTAAAACGGCTATTCTATAATTATCCGCAGCTACAGATAAACACTTGTAGGAGCGGCTTTGCCGCGATGGCTGGATGTTATACAAGACAATTATCGTGGCGGAGCCGCTCCTACAGGATTAATGCTTACACTTTAATCCTGTGACCTTAGCCCCTCAATAACCAGCGCCACACCACCAATGCTGGTCAGCGTATACAGCAGCGAGGCGATGCCGTGCAGCCGGCCAAATTTCGCCATCAGTTCCGCCGATTCGTGCCAGCCGGCTTGCAACTTGATCGCCGCCATCTGTGGTTGCAGGAGAAAGATGTCCAGCAGCACCAGCAACAGCATCACCACCAGGACATAATAGCGCCATTGGCGCAGATAGGTGCGCAGGTCATGTCGGGAGATGAAGTAAGAGATCAGCAATAACGACAGGCCGCACACCAGTCCAATGCCATGGACCCATTGAAACATCTGCCCGGCCAGTTCACCGGCCAGTTGCCGATCATCGAGGCGATAGAATAATACCGGCACGGCCAGATAGCCGATCGCCAGCAGGCTGCCGACCCAGACGGTCAACAGCAGCTGTTCGAGTTGTTGCAGACGGGGATAGTGATTCATGCCGCTACTATGATCGCAGCTGCCCGGGAATCAAACGTACTTGATCGCCAGGATCTCATATTCCTTGATCCCGCCCGGCGCCTGCACCGAGGCGATGTCGCCCTCTTCCTTGCCGATCAGCGCACGGGCGACCGGCGAACTGACCGAGATACGGTTTTGCTTGATGTCGGCCTCGTCCTCGCCGACGATCTGGTAAGTGACCTTTTCGCCGGTTTCTTCGCTGACCAGTTCGACGGTGGCGCCGAAAACGATCTTGCCGCCCGTATTCAGCTTGGTGACATCGATGATCTGGGCGTTACTGAGCTTGCCTTCGATTTCGGCGATACGGCCCTCAATGAAACTCTGCTGTTCCCGCGCGGCATGGTACTCGGCATTCTCTTTCAGGTCACCATGCTCACGGGCCTCGGCAATAGCCTTGATCACCGCCGGACGACGGACACCCTTCAGTTCCTGTAATTCCTCGCGCAGACTTTCTGCGCCGCGTGCTGTCATGGGAAACTTGTTCATACCATCAGCTCCTGATGCAGTGTTTGCAGGCGATGCACATCCGTTTCGCCCAGTTTCTTTAATGCCATACACGTCACCCTGGCGCCGGCCATCGTCGTCGTATAGGTGACCTTGTGTTGCAGGGCTGCGCTGCGAATCGTATAGGAGTCGGACAGCGTCTTGCGCCCTTCGGTGGTATTGACGATGAAATCGATGTCGTCGTTTTTCAGCCTGTCGACAATGTGCGGCCGCCCTTCCCCTACCTTGTTTACTTTAACACATTCGACCCCGGCCTGTTCCAGTGCCGCCGCGGTGCCGTGGGTGGCAACCAGTTCGAAACCGAGTTCGACCAGTTCACGGGCGACCCCGATGGCCTGTGGTTTGTCGACATCACGGACGCTGATAAAGGCCCGGCCTTTTGTCGGCAGGTCGATGCCGGCGCCCAACTGGGCCTTGGCGAAGGCCTCGGCAAAACTGCGACCGACGCCCATGACCTCACCGGTCGATTTCATCTCCGGACCGAGGATGACATCGACACCGGGAAACTTGGCAAACGGGAACACCGCTTCCTTGACCGAATAATAGGCCGGCACGATCTCTTTCGTGATGCCCTGATCTGCCAGTGACATACCGGCCATGCAGCGGGCGCCGATCTTGGCCAGCGAATGACCGCAGGCCTTGGAGACGAACGGCACGGTGCGCGAGGCCCGCGGGTTGACCTCCAGTACATAGATATCATCGTCCTTGACAGCAAACTGTACATTCATCAGGCCGACGACACCGAGTTCCAGCGCCATCTGTTTTACCTGGATGCGAATACGATCCTGAACCGCCGGCGCCAGGCTATACGGCGGCAACGAGCAGGCTGAATCACCGGAATGCACACCAGCCTGTTCAATATGCTCCATGATGCCGCCGATGACGACATCGACGCCGTCGCAGACCGCATCGACATCGACCTCGATCGCATCATTGAGGAAGCGGTCCAGCAACACCGGCGCATCATTGGAGACCTTGACCGCCACGTTCATATAACGGCGCAGATCCTCCTCGTTATGGACGATCTCCATCGCCCGGCCACCGAGCACATAGGACGGCCGCACCACCAGCGGGTAGCCGATGGCCGCGGCATGCGCGACCGCCTCTTCTTCACTGCGGGCGGTGCGGTTCGGCGGTTGTTTCAGGTCGAGCTTGTTGATCATTTGCTGGAAACGTTCACGGTCCTCGGCCAGGTCGATGGCGTCCGGACTGGTGCCGATGATCGGTGCACCGGCCTGCTCCAGCGCCCTGGCCAGTTTCAACGGTGTCTGGCCGCCGTACTGGACGATGACACCTTTGGGTTTTTCCAGGGCGATGATCTCCAGCACGTCTTCCAGCGTCAGCGGCTCGAAATACAGACGGTCGGAGGTATCGTAATCGGTCGACACCGTCTCCGGGTTACAGTTGATCATGATGGACTCATAACCATCCTCGCGCATCGCCAGCGCCGCATGGACACAGCAATAATCGAATTCGATACCCTGGCCGATACGGTTGGGTCCGCCACCGAGGACGATGATCTTTTCGCGCCCGCTCGGCGCGGCCTCGCATTCCTCATCATAACTGGAATACTGATAGGCCGTGGTCGAGGCAAACTCGGCGGCGCAGGAATCGACGCGCTTGTACACCGGCCGCACCCCCAGTGCCTGCCGATGGCTGCGCACATCATCTTCACCGCACGCCAGCAGTGTCGCCAGACGCCGATCGGAAAAGCCGCGCCGTTTCAGCGAGCGCATTGCCGTCGCATCAATACTCGACAGGGACTGGCCGCGCAACGCCTGCTCGGCATTAATCATATCCTCTATCTGGATCAGGAACCACGGATCGATGCGGCTGTGTTCGTGGATCTCGGCCAGTGTCATGCCGGCACGGAAGGCATCGGCGACATACCACAGGCGCTCACCGCGCGGTATACGCAGTTCCTGCCGCAGCCTGGTCAGTGTCTCCTCGTCATCGGTAACGACCAGCATTTCATCCAGGCCGTCGATACCGGTCTCCAGTCCACGCAGCGCCTTCTGCAGCGACTCCTGAAAATTGCGGCCGATGGCCATCACCTCACCGACCGACTTCATCTGCGTCGTCAGGCGCGCATCGGCCTCGGGAAATTTTTCAAAGGTAAAGCGCGGCACCTTGGTGACGACATAATCGATCGTCGGTTCGAACGACGCCGGTGTCACGCCGCCGGTGATCTCGTTGCGCAATTCATCCAGCGTATAACCGACGGCCAGCTTGGCCGCGACCTTGGCAATGGGAAAACCGGTAGCCTTCGACGCCAGCGCCGAGGAACGGGATACGCGCGGGTTCATCTCGATAATGACTAAACGCCCGTTGTCCGGATTGACGGCGAACTGGACATTGGAACCGCCGGTGTCGACGCCGATCTTGCGCAGCACGGCCAGCGAGGCATTGCGCATGATCTGGTATTCCTTGTCGGTTAGCGTCTGCGCCGGCGCCACGGTAATCGAGTCACCGGTATGCACGCCGAGCGGGTCCAGGTTCTCGATCGAGCAGATGATGATGCAGTTGTCGGCGTGGTCGCGTACGACCTCCATCTCGAATTCCTTCCAGCCCAGCAGCGATTCCTCGATCAACAATTCACGCGTCGGTGACAGCTCCAGGCCACGCTCGCAGATCTCGACGAACTCCTCACGGTTATAGGCGATACCGCCGCCGCTGCCGCCCATCGTAAATGACGGCCGAATGATAGTCGGAAAGCCTATGCCCGCCTGCACCTGGAAGGCCTCTTCCATACTGTGGGCCACCGCCGCCCGTGGTGATTCGAGGCCGATTTCGTCCATCGCCCGACGAAAGCGGTCACGGTCTTCGGCCATGTCGATGGCATCACGCGAGGCGCCGATCATCTCGACGCCGAATTGTTCCAGCACCCCTTCACGCACCAGGTCCAGTGCGCAGTTCAACGCCGTCTGCCCGCCCATCGTCGGCAGCAGTGCATCGGGACGTTCCTGTTCGATGATCCTGGCCACCGTCTGCCAGCGGATCGGTTCGATATAGGTAGCGTCGGCCATGCCCGGATCGGTCATGATCGTGGCCGGATTGGAATTGACGAGGATGACACGGTAACCCTCTTCCTGCAGCGCCTTGCAGGCCTGGGCGCCGGAATAGTCGAATTCGCAGGCCTGGCCGATCACGATCGGCCCGGCGCCGATAATGAGGATGCTTTTTATATCGGTCCGTTTCATTGCCGCGCACCTTGTGACTGGGTGCTAGCCTGCATCAGCTCGATGAAATGATCGAACAGCGGCGCGGCATCCTGCGGCCCCGGACTGGCTTCGGGGTGGCCCTGAAAACTGAAGGCCGGTTTATCCGTACGCTCGATACCCTGTAAGGAATGATCGAACAGCGAGCGGTGGGTGGCCTGCAGATTCGCCGGCAGGCTCTGTTCATCGACGGCAAAGCCATGGTTCTGGCTGGTGATCATGACCCGGCCGCTGGCGATATCCAGCACCGGGTGATTGGCGCCGTGATGGCCAAATTTCATCTTTTCCGTTTTCGCACCGCTGGCCAGCGCCAGCAACTGGTGGCCGAGACAGATTCCGAACACCGGCTTCCCGGTCTCCAGGATCTGTTGAATGGCCTCTATAGCGTAATCACAGGGTTCCGGATCACCCGGACCATTGGACAGAAACACACCGTCCGGCTGCATCGCCAGCACCTCGGCCGCCGAGGTCTGTGCCGGCACCACGGTGACTTCACACCCCCGGTCGACCAGCATGCGCAAAATATTTCGTTTAACACCATAGTCATAAGCAACAACATTAAAGCGTTTACTTATGGCCGGTTGTACCCGCGATATGTCCGCCGCCAGGCGCCAGCCCGGCTCATGCCATTGATAGGTTTCAATCGTCGACACCTCACGGGCTAAATCCAGGCCCTGCAGGCCGGGAAACGCGCGCGCCTTCGCGACCGCGGCCTCGGCATCGATCGTCTCGCCGGCCCAGATACAACCGCTCTGTGCACCCTTTTCACGCAGCAGCCGGGTCAGACGACGGGTATCGATATCGGCGATACTGACGACACGGCGTTGCTGCAGATAGTCCTGCAACGAGGCCTCGGCACGAAAACTACTGGTAATCAGCGGCAGGTCCCGGATTATCAGGCCGCTGATGAAGAGATCGCCGGATTCCTCATCATCGACATTGGTACCGGTGTTACCGATATGGGGATAGGTCAGTGCGACGATTTGTTGACAGTAGGACGGATCGGTCATGATCTCCTGATACCCGGTCATCGCGGTATTAAACACCACCTCGCCGACGACCTGACCGGCCACGCCAATGGAGCGGCCATGAAACAGTGTGCCGTCCGCTAGTGCGAGTAATGCCGGCTGATACAATGCTTCTCTCCCGTCAGATACACAAAGCGGGGGCCATTAACATGACCCCCGCTGGAAAACCGTTATTACAGGGCCGCGGGCAGCGCTGCCCCTGCGCGAACGAAGAAATTTTAACGTACCGTCGTAGCGCTGTCCATGTGGATATGTTTGGGTGAGATGTGAGGGGTGAGGAGAATGTACAGCGGCATGACCGGGGTTTTGTAGGAGCGGCTCTGCCACGATGGGTTCGTAGTGCCTCTGTCAATCGCGGCGGAGCCGCTCCTACGGTGATACTCGGCACTCAGTCCTAAGTCCTTTATTTAAAACCAAGCACATCCTGCATGTCATAAAGCCCGGTGGTCTTGTCCTGTAACCACCGCGCTGCGCGCAGTGCGCCATTGGCAAAGGTTAAACGGCTGGAGGCCTTGTGGCTGATCTCGACCCGTTCACCGGTGGCGGCGAACAACACGGTATGGTCACCAACGATATCGCCGGCACGAATGGTCTCGAAACCGATGGTGTTGCGATCGCGCTTACCGCTGTTGCCTTCACGACCATAGACCGCACACTCTTTCAGGTCCCGCCCCAGTGCGTCGGCAACGACCTGGCCCATGCGCAATGCGGTCCCGGAGGGGGCATCGATCTTGTCACGGTGATGGGCCTCGATGATCTCGATATCGGCCTCGTCGCCAAGCACCCGTGCCGCCATGTCCAGCAACTTCAGGCACAGGTTGACACCGACACTCATATTCGGCGCCATGACGATCGGCAGGGTGGCGGCCGCGGCCTCAATCTGCCGGCGTTGTTCATCACTAAAGCCGGTGGTACCGATCACCATCGCCCTGCCCGACTTAAGACACACGTCGAGGTTAGCCAGCGTTACCTGCGGCTGGGAAAAATCAATGGCAACATCAAAATCATCGGTGACCGTGGCCAGATCGGAAGCAACCGACACCCCGAGCTTGCCCAACCCCGCCAGTTCACCGGCATCAGCACCGACGACACTGCTGCCCGGTCGCTCTGTCGCCGCGCCCAATGTCACCGGTGATTCATCACCGTGACAGGCCGTAATCAGGCTGCGGCCCATGCGCCCACTGGCGCCGATGATTGCAACACGGGTGGTCATTTTGGTATCACTCCTGGCTGATGCTTGTTAAGGCTTGTCGGTAATGGATTCTTCTGGTTCCCACGCTCCCGCGTGGGAACCCGTATGCACTGAGGAAAGAATTACTCACTTCCCGGATAGATTTTAACATCACTTCGAGCGAAGTATGCATTCCCACGCTAGAGTTTATCCCCCTTCGAGGATGAATGCCCTGTGGGTGCGTGGGAACGAGGAAGGAGTTCGCTGTGCTTGTCTTTCAGCACTGTAGGAGCGGCTCTGCCGCGATGGATTCGCTGTACCTCTACACTATCGCGGCAGAGCCGCTCCTACAATATTCTCCTAACCCGTTACCCATAACTCAGTCCTAAGCCCTAAGTCCTAAGATTTCAATTCGTCAAAAAAACGCTTGACCCCGTCCAGCCATGAATGCGCCCTGGGACTGTGCTTGTCATTACGTTCCTGCAACGTATCCTCGAAACTGTGCAGTATATCCTTTTGTTCGGAACTCAGGTTGACCGGCGTTTCAATGACAACCTTGCAGAATAAATCACCGGTGTGACTGTCATGCACCGAGCGCACACCCTTGCCGCGCAACCTGAAAACCTTGCCGGTCTGCGTCTCCGCCGGAATCTTTAATTTAACACGGCCCGCCAGTGTCGGCACGTCGATCTCGCCGCCGAGCGCGGTGGTGACAAAACTGACCGGCATCTCGCAATACAGATTATTGGCATCGCGGCTGAACAGTGGATGTTCCTTGATATGAATCTGCACATACAGATCACCGGCCGGACCGCCGTTCGTGCCGGCCTCACCCTCTCCCGCCAGGCGGATGCGATCGCCGGTGTCGACCCCGGGCGGGATCTTGACCGACAGGGCCTTGGTCTCCTGTACCCGGCCGTGACCGTGACAGGTTCCGCAGGGATCGGTAATCATCGTCCCCTGTCCATGGCAACGCGGACAGGTTTGTTGTACGGAAAAGAAACCCTGCTGGATACGCACCTGGCCCTGGCCGGCACAGGTGGTACAGGTCTGCGGAGATGAACCCTTTTTAGCACCGCTGCCGTCACAGGTTTTACACGTGACCTGGGTTGGCACGTCAATCTTGACGGTCTGGCCCTGCACCGCCTCTTCCAGCGTCATACCGAGATCATAACGCAGATCAGCGCCGCGATGGGCACGCGTACGCGAGGAACGGCCGCCACCGAAGATATCGCCGAAGACATCCTCGAAGATATCACTGAAACCGCCGGCGCGGCCGCCACCGCCGCCGCCCATCGACGGGTCGACACCGGCATGACCGAACTGATCGTAGGCGGCACGCTTCTGCGCATCCGACAGGATCTCGTAGGCCTCCTTGGCCTCCTTGAAATTCGCTTCGGCATTGCTGTCATCCGGATTGCGATCCGGGTGATGCTTCATTGCCAGGCGGCGATAGGCCTTCTTGATTTCTGCCTCACTGGCGTTTCGTGCCACACCCAGTACTTCGTAATAATCCTTCTTCGACATAATGCTTCTTGATTATTGTGCTTGATTAACAGAAAAAGCGCGGGAGCCTACTCCCGCGCTTTGCTTATATCCTCGTTGCTGCTTGACGGCCGTCATCAATATCCCCGTTGACAGCGGCCGCCTGGATCCGAATAAGACCGGAATCGATCCGGCTTACTTGTTTTCGTTATCCTTGACCTCTTCAAACTCGGCATCGACAACATCATCCTGCGCGGCGCCGGACTCGCTGCCAGCCGCCGCTTCACCGGCGGCCTCGGCCGTTTCAGACTGCTGGGCATAGGCACGCTCGGCGATCTTGGCCGAGGCCTCGGTCAGCTCCTTGGTCTTTGCCTCGATGGCATCCTTGTCATCACCCTGCAATACCTCCTTGAGTTCGGCGATCGCCTTTTCGGCCGTCGCCTTTTCATCGGCATCGATCTTGTCACCGAGTTCTTCGATCGACTTCTGCACCGCATGGATCATCGCATCGGCCTGGTTGCGCACCGTCACCAGTTCGTGGAATTTGCGATCCTCATCGGCGTGGGCCTCGGCATCCTTGATCATGTTCTCGACCTCATCATCCGACAGACCGCTGGAGGCCTTGATGACGATCGACTGCTGTTTGCCGGTGGCTTTATCCTTGGCCGATACATTGAGAATACCGTTGGCGTCGATATCGAAGTTGACCTCGATCTGCGGCATGCCGCGCGGCGCCGGCGGAATGTCATTAAGGTCGAAACGTCCCAGTGATTTATTCGCGGCCGCCTGTTCACGCTCACCCTGCAACACATGCACGGTCACCGCCGTCTGGTTGTCATCGGCGGTCGAGAACACCTGGTTGGCCTTGGTCGGGATCGTCGTGTTCTTGTCGATCAGCTTGGTCATGACGCCGCCCATGGTCTCGATACCCAGTGACAGCGGTGTCACATCCAGCAACAGGACATCCTTGACCTCACCACCGAGCACACCACCCTGGATCGCGGCGCCGACGGCAACGGCCTCGTCCGGATTGACATCCTTGCGCGGTTCCTTACCAAAGAAATTCTTCACCATCTCCTGGACCTTGGGCATGCGTGTCTGACCACCGACGAGGATGACGTCATTGATGTCAGAGGCCGTGAGGCCGGCATCCTTCAACGCGATCTTGCAGGGCTCGATGGTACGCTGAACCAGGTCCTCGACCAGTGATTCCAGCTTGGCCCGGGTCAGTTTGATATTCAGGTGTTTCGGGCCACTGGCATCGGCAGTGATATAGGGCAGATTGACATCGGTCTGCTGGCTCGATGACAACTCGATCTTGGCCTTCTCGGCCGCCTCTTTCAGGCGCTGCAGGGCCAGCGGGTCATTATGCAGGTCGACCGAACTGTCCTTCTTGAATTCATCGGCCAGATAATCGATCAGCCGGGTATCGAAGTCCTCACCACCGAGGAAGGTGTCACCATTGGTCGACAATACCTCGAACTGGTGTTCACCCTCGATCTCGGCGATCTCGATGATAGAGATATCAAAGGTACCACCACCCAGATCGAAGACGGCGATCTTGACATCGCCCCGCTGCTTGTCCATGCCATAGGCCAGGGCCGCGGCGGTCGGCTCATTGATAATGCGCTTGACCTCGAGACCGGCGATCTTGCCGGCGTCCTTGGTTGCCTGGCGCTGGGAATCGTTGAAATAGGCCGGTACGGTAATCACGGCCTCGGTGACCGGTTCACCGAGAAATTCCTCGGCGGTCTTTTTCATCTTCATCAACACCCGCGCCGATACCTCGGGCGCCGCCATCTTCTTGCCGCGTACCTCGACCCAGGCGTCGCCATTGTCGGCCTTTATAATCTTGTACGGGACCAGTTTGATATCGCGCTGGACGACGTCCTCGTCGAAACGGCGTCCGATCAGTCGCTTGATGGCAAACAGGGTATTCTCCGGATTGGTAACGGCCTGGCGCTTGGCCGACTGTCCGACCAGAACCTCGTTATCGTCGGCATAGGCAACAATCGACGGCGTGGTCCGTCCACCCTCGCTGTTCTCGATAACACGGGGTTTGGTACCCTCCATTACCGCGACACAGGAATTCGTTGTGCCGAGGTCAATTCCGATAATCTTTGCCATGGTTAACTCTCCGTTCTGATAGCTAGATAACTAAAACCTGCTGTGATACCCGCCGTCTGCGGCGAATATTGTTATAAATCTTATATGGGGCCGTATTGAGCCGTTTCAAGCCGCATAATCCATTTAAATCGATATGAATGCCCGAATTATTTGGCCACGACCACCATCGCCGGGCGGATCAGCCGTTCATTGAGCAGATAACCCTTCTGGAACACCGTCAGCACGGTATTGGGTTCGACCCCTTCGCCACCGGGCTGGGTCGTCATCGCCTGGTGGAATTCCGGATCAAACGCTTCACCGATCGGGTTGATCTCGGAGACGCCGAATTTGCCCACCACGTCGGTGAGCATCTTTAGTGTCATTTCCACCCCTTCCCGTACCTTGGCCGGGTCAGGGGTCTCCCCTTCTACGGCCACCAGGCCCATCTCCAGACTGTCCCTGACCGGCAGCAGTTCACGCAGAATCTTCTCCAGGCCGAATTTATGGGCATTCTCCAGCTCTCTTTCGGCCCGGCGCTGCATATTACTCAGGTCGGCCCGGGCACGCAGCAACTGGTTCCAGTATTCATCCGCCTTGGCCTGGGCATCCTGCAATGTCAGCATCAATTCCTCGGCGCTCTGCGGCTGCCCACTCGCCGTCGTATCGGTGTCCCGGGCGGCCTCATTGCCGCTGGCGGCATCTGCATCCCGGTTGGCTTCTTCGGCTGAATCTATCACCTGCACCTGATCCTCAGCATCAGGCCGTTGTTCATTTGCCATAATCTGCTCCGTCAATACTCAATCCACTCCAGAATCATTGGGGCTGATCGCAACGATTCAAGTGCCGACCCGGTATTTTTCCCCAGCCGTCGCAATGAGTAAACCCATGTGCGCTTAAGCGCTGGCGCAAATCGTTGCTGCATGATACCTTTTGTTTTGATAATTGTTTAATAAACAACATGTTTGAGGCACAGTCTGTCCTGATGAGTGAATTCGTCTTTCAATCGGTCGGTGTGATCGGTAAACACAATGCTGAAGATGGCGGCGAAGAACTCGATGCGCTGATCCATTACCTGAAACAACAGGGTATTGCCGTCACGCTCGATGTTAACAGTGCGGCGATGATCAGTGCCGGCGATATCAAAACCGCCACTCGTCAGGAAATCGGGAGGAGCTGCGACCTTGCCATCGTCATCGGCGGTGACGGCACCCTGCTCAATGCCGCGCGCGAACTGGTCGACTCGGATACCCCGCTGGTCGGCATCAATCAGGGACGACTGGGTTTTCTCGCCGACATCCTGCCGTCGGATATGCAGCTGTACATCGATCAAATACTGCGGGGCCAGTATCTGCAGGAGGAACGTTTCCTGCTCAATTGTGTCGTCAGTCGGGATGGCCAGTCATCGAATCAGAGCTACGCCCTGAACGAGGTCGTCGTGCATAAATGGAATGTGGCACGCATGATCGAGGTCGAAACCTGGATCGACGGACGTTTTGTCCACCGCCAGCGTTCCGATGGCCTGATCGTGGCGACACCGACCGGCACCACCGCCTATTCACTGTCGGCCGGCGGGCCGATCATCTATCCGACCATGAATGCGCTGGCCATCGTGCCCATCTGCCCGCATACAATGAGTAACCGCCCGATCGTCGTCGAGGGAGACAGCTCGATCGAGATCGTCGTCGTCGACAGCAATAGTGACAATATTCGCGTCACCTGTGATGGCCAGGTCTCGTTCCAGTTGTCGACCGGTGACCGTATCCAGGTGCACAAGGCGCAAAAGCCACTGCGCCTGATTCATCCAAACCAGCATGATTACTACGACATGTTGCGCGCCAAGCTGAAATGGGCCGAAGCGCCCAGGGGGAGTTACTAGAAGGACTGAGGACTGAGTAAACTCAAATTAAAACCTTTTTCTCTTTCCCAGGCGACCACATACCCGGAATTGTAGGAGCGGCTTTGCCGCGATAGGTTCGGTGGAACCCTGAACAATCGCGGCACAGCCGCTCCTACAAAATTCCCATCACTCATTACTCAGTCCTTTCTTTATCTTCGATGTCCGGCAGCGATAGATATTGCCCTGTCCGGCGAAACACTGAATAATCACACGATCTACGCCGGACAGTAACGAGCCTGAAAATGGACAACCACCGAACTGTTTCACCCCACAGCCTGATCGACGCCCGCCGTCAGGACACCGTGACGGGCGCCGGGCTATGTTGAACTACCTCCATTTAAGGGATTTTGCCGTGGTCGAGCAACTGGAGCTGGAGCTCGGCGACGGCCTGACGGTGCTGACCGGTGAAACCGGCGCCGGCAAGTCCATCCTGATCGATGCGTTGGGACTGGCACTGGGCGAACGCGCCGACAGCGGCATCGTCCGCCACGGCCGGGAACGCTCCGAGATCAGCGCCGGCTTCGATATCAGCGCCAACCCTCCGGCCAGGCAATGGCTGAGTGCCAATGAACTTGATGTTGATCATGAGTGCCTGCTGCGGCGCACCGTCACCGCCGAGGGCCGCTCGCGGGCGTGGATCAATGGTACCCCGGTACCATTGCAACAGTTACGCAGCCTCGGTGACCTGCTGGTCGACATTCATGGCCAGCATGAGCATCAGACACTGTTGAAACGCGAGCAGCAGCGTGAACTGGTCGATCGCTTCGCCGATCACAGCGCCCTGCTCGATGCCGTCGACAGCGCCTTCCGCCACTGGCAATCGCTGCAAAACGAGTGGCAACAACTGACCCAGGCCGGCAATCGTGACCAGCAGCTGGAGCTGCTGCGTTTCCAGGTACGGGAACTGGAGACGCTGGCCGTCAGCGGCGACGAGATCCAGGCGCTCGATGAGGAACACAAGCGGCTGGCCAATGCTGATCGCCTGCTCGAAGGCTGCCACCAGGTGCTGCAGGCCATCGACCATGATGAACACTCGCTGAGCCAGGATATAAACCGCATCCTATCCCTGCTACAGGAACTGCGTCGCAACGATGCTGCGCTGGAACCGATCATCGAACTGCTCGACGGTGCGGCCATCCAGCTCGACGAGGCCGACAGCGCCCTGCGCCATCACGTCGAAGGTCTGTCACTGGAACCGGAACGCCTGCAGCAGATCGACCAGCGCCTCGGCGCCATCCATGACCTGGCGCGCAAGCACCGTATCGGCGCCAGTGAACTGCCGGATTGTCAGCTGCGGCTGACGGAGGAACTGGCCCGGCTCGAGCAGTCCGAACAACGCCTCGAGGTACTGCAACAGGAAATCGACCAGGCTGAGGAGGCCTATCGCCAGGTTGCACAACGCCTCGGCAAAAGCCGGCGCCGGGCCGCGACCCGGCTGGCGCAGCAGGTAACCGAGACCATGCAACCTCTGGGCATGCCGGACAGCCGGCTGGTCATCGATATCCAGCCACAGGAAACATTTTCCCGTTTCGGTCTCGACCGTATCGAATTCCTGGTGTCCACCAATCCCAAGCAGCCGCCCCGGCCACTGGCGAAGATCGCCTCAGGCGGCGAATTGTCACGTATCAGCCTGGCGATCCAGGTCATCGCCGCCAGCGACAGCAGCATCCCGACACTGATATTCGACGAGGTCGATGTCGGTATCGGTGGCCGCGTCGCCGAAATCGTCGGCCAGAGACTGCGCGAACTGGGCCAGCGTCGCCAGGTCCTGTGTGTTACCCACCTGCCACAGGTAGCGGCCCAGGGACATCATCATCTGTACGTCGATAAATTACGCCACGGGGATGAGGCCAGCACCACGCTGACCAGGCTGGATCAAAAAGGCCGCCACAACGAGATCGCGCGCATGCTTGGTGGCATCGAGATCACCCAGCAGACCCGTGCCCATGCCCGGGAGATGGTCAGGAATGCGGGGAAGAATAAAAAAGTGCTGAGTGCTGAGTGAGGAGTGAGGGGTGAGGAGACTTTTGTAGGAGCGGCTACGCCGCGATGGGTTCCCTCGTTCCCACGCTCTGGCGTGGGAATGCATACTTAACACCGGTTATGCACGTGACAGTATTTATATCAGCTTTCTAGATATTCAATAATACCTGCTGGTGGGTTCCCGCACCCACGGGCGGGGTACTTTTGTTTCGCCAAAAGTACCCAAAAGCATTCGCTCCGATGCGCCGGCCTTTGGCTCCCCTGCGATACTCACTAATACCGGGCGGGCACAAACTCACTAGGTTCAGACAGGTGCGCCGCTGATCCGGTATTGTCTGTGTTTCTCGGCGACGCATAAGTCGCAAGAAAAACTGAATCTAGGAGCGGCTACACCACACTGGAATAAGGATTCTCCTCACCCCTCACAATCTTATTTCCTGCAATCCCTGCACAGACCATAAATATAGAGGGCATGGTCGGTCATCTCGTAACCGGCGCGTTCGGCGATCTCGCGCTGGCGTCGTTCGATGGTCTCGTCGACGAATTCATCGACCCTGCCGCACTGGGTGCAGAGAATATGGTCATGGTGCTTGCCCTCATCGAGTTCGAACACCGAATGTCCTTCGAAATGATGACGATTGACCAGACCGGCCGCCTCGAACTGGGTCAGGACGCGGTAGACGGTGGCCAGGCCGACATCCTCACCGGACTCTAGCAGGGCCTTGTAAATTGCTTCGGCACTCATATGGCGTTCACCGGAATTTTCCAGCATCTGGATCACGCGCAGGCGCGGCAACGTCGCCTTCAGACCGGCCTTCTTCAGCTCGGAATTACCCACCTTCACCCCCCCTGTTGTAATCTCTTGCTGATGCCCATACCCTTCCGCGGCAGACTGGGCTATCATAGGGCGCGTTGTATCCGCAGGAATCCATGATTGATGAAATTACGCCTGATTTATCTTATCGCCTTGCCGCTGATATTAACATCCTGTGCCATCCATAAGATTGACATCCAGCAGGGCAACATCCTGACCAGCGACGTCGTCGAACAGGTCAAACCCGGCATGAGCCGGGAACAGGTTAAATTCCTGCTCGGTAACCCGACCATTGAGTTCCCGTTTGATCATAGCCGCTGGGACTATCCGTTCAGCTTTCAGTCCGGCAAGAAAGGCGTGCCGCTGCAGCGCTATCACGTGACGATCTTTTTCAACACCAATGGTGTCGAGCGGGTTGTCAGCACCGCTCCCGCAACCGCCCCTGACACCATGCCTGAGAGTGGTCCTGAATCCGGCTCTGATACCGATTCTGATACCGACTCTGAATAGTGATTTTCAAACCTGGTCCGCCGCTGGATCCTCAATGCTACCGCCGCCTTTTTTCATCTTCTTGCCTTCGGCGGCGCGTTGTCGTCGCACCTCTTTCGGATCGGCGATCAAGGGCCTGTAGATCTCGATGCGATCGCCCTCGCGCAACGTCGACGACAGCTTGCTCAGCTTGCCGAACACGCCGACCTTGTTGGTCCCCAGATCGATTTCCGGGTAGCTGTCGAGTATCCCTGAGTGTTTGATGATCTCCTCGATGGTCATGTCACTGTTGACCTTAACCGGGATTATGACCTGTGAATCGGGCAGCGCATAGGCCACCTCGACCGCTATTTTCTCACTGTTTTCCATACACTGTTACCGCACGTTGACTGAAGGCATCGACCAGTTTGTTGGCGATCTGATTAAACACCGGCCCTACCGTCATTGCCAGCAGGGCATTTGAAAATTCATATTCGAGGTCCAGCGACACCTTGCAGGCCGTGTTCGCTCCCTCGCCCAATGAATCAAATCGCCAGAAACCCTGTAAATGTCTGAAGGGTCCCTCGACCAGGCGCATCTCGATCATCTTGTCACGCTGATTTCGATTCAGCGTGGTAAACGATTTCTGGATCGCCCCCTTGGCCAGTTCCACTGAGGCCCGGACCTCGTCGCCCTCCCGGCTCCACACCGTGGCGCTCTTGCACCAGGGCAGAAACTGCGGATAGGATTCGACATCATCGACCAGAGCGAACATCTGGGCCGCGCTGTAGGGTACCAGTGCGTGGCGGTTGACCGTCGGCATCAATACCCTCTGACCGGCGCTTGAAAGAATACCGGGCCGATCATAGCCGACCCATCTCACGTTCAAAATCACCACGGCGGAACTTGATCAGGTAATCGCGCAGTGCCACCCGCACCTTGCCGTGCAGCAGATACAGCCCCAAAATATTGGGCAGGGCCATGGACAGGATCATCAGGTCACTGAAATTCAGGATGTTTGACGGACTGGTGACCGAGCCGAGAAAGACGAATATCACAAAGACGATACGAAAGGCCATTGAGGACTGGTCACCGAACATATACGACCAGCAACGCTCACCGTAATAGGACCATGATATCATCGTGCTGTAGGCAAACAGGACCACCGACAGCGACAGGATCAGCGGGAACCAGGAGATCACCGAACCGAAGGCCACTGATGTCAGCGCCGCGCCCTGATTGGTCTGCACCAGTTCAGCCGTTTCCGGGCTGTTATAGACACCGGTGATGACGATTACCAGCGCTGTCATCGTGCACACGACGATGGTATCGATAAACGGCTCCATCAATGCCACGATACCCTCGCGTACCGGGTATTCGGTCTTGGCCGCCGAATGGGCGATGGCCGCCGAGCCGATACCGGCCTCATTTGAAAATGCCGCGCGCTGAAAGCCGACGATCAGGACCCCGATCATGCCGCCGATACCGGCCTGGGGCGAAAAGGCCTCGACGATAATCTGGCCGAAGGCCGCAGGAATTTCTGCCGCATGACTGAAAATGATCCACAGACAGGCCAGCACATAGATCCCGCACATGAATGGCACCACTGCCTGGGTCACATGCGCGATGCGACGAATACCACCGATGATGACGATGCCGACCAGGAAGGCCATGATGACACCGTAAATCCACGGATATTCGGCGATCATCGGCACCGATTGCCTGACCGCCGACAGCGATTGACTGACCTGGAAGGCATTCCCGGCCCCCAGTGCCCCGCCGATACACATGACGCAAAACAAGATCGCCAGCACCTTACCCAGTCTCGCCAGACCGATGTCGGCCAGCCCCCGGCTCAGGTATTCCATCGCCCCGCCCATGACATGGCCATCGGAACGGATCTCGCGGTACATCTGTCCGAGCGAACATTCAGTGAACTTCGAGGTCATGCCCAGGAATCCGGCCACGATCATCCAGAACGTCGCCCCTGGTCCGCCGATACTGACGGCAATGGCCACGCCGGCGATATTGCCCAGACCTACCGTTGCCGACAACGCGGTCGCCAGGGCCTGGAAGTGGTTAACCTCACCCAGGTCATCCGGCTTGTCATAACGTCCGCGGACACAGTCGATGGCATGACGGAAGGCACGCAGGTTGACAAAGCCCATGCGGTAAGTGAAAAACGTCGCCCCCACGACCAGCCAGGCAATAATAAACGGTAATTTCAGTGTCTCAGTGAAAAACAGGACATTGAAGAACAGTACCACCGACATCTTCTCGACGATAAAACCGAACCATAGATCCACCGTCTCGCCCATGCCGATACCTGTCTCGGTCTCGGCCCCCATGACCACCGACGACAACAGCAACAGCGACAATAACAGGCCCACCCCGCCCAGAATCGTGAAGAATCTTGTTTTATTCATACTGAGTCCTTGTTCAATGACTACGCAACCGATCGGCCCGCCTGCTGGATCGGCGCAAACGCGATTATTCTACTCCAGAACGGCCGCTCTCGCTAAAATTACAGGTTTTACCAGATCAACCAGCGCAAGAACGACAATTTGGCTATAATCCGCCGATGGCCAAGGCAAGCAAAAAGAAAAAACCCACCGGCAATACCATCGCCCTGAACAAAAAGGCCCGCCATGACTATTCTATCGAAGATGAATACGAGGCCGGGATCGCACTCCAGGGCTGGGAAGTCAAAAGCCTGCGCGATCATCGCCTGCAGTTAACGGAAAGCTATGTCCTTATCAGTAAAGGCGAGGCCTTTCTGCACGGCGCGCATATCTCACCACTGAAGACCGCCTCGACCCACATCAACCCCAACCCGACCCGGACGCGTAAGCTGCTGCTGCATCGCAAAGAACTGGACAAACTGATCGGCGCCGTCGAACGCAAGGGTTATACGCTGGTACCGTTGGCGATGTACTGGAGCCACGGCCTGGCCAAGCTCAAGATCGGCCTCGGCAAGGGTAAAAAAGAATACGACAAACGCGCCACTGAAAAGGAACGCGACTGGAACCGCGAGAAACAGCGGTTGTTGAGGACAAGATAAAGAAGGACTGAGGACTGGGTATAGAATTGTGATCAATGTAGGAGCAGGCTCCGCCGCGATAACTGTCCGTATCATAATCAACCATCGCGGCGGAGCCGCTCCTACAAGTTTCTCCTCACGCCTCACTCCTAACCCCTCATTTTTTTAATATATCCCTTGAAAAACCCCCGCCCCGCCCCGATAATAATAGTATTGGGGGGCGACATGGCTTCGACGCAGGTTGCGAAACCCAAGGTGCATGTCGAGGTGCAGGATACCTCGTAAATCCATCTGCAAACTTTAGTTGCCAACGACGACAACTACGCACTCGCTGCTTAAAACCCGGTAGGGTGCCGTCTGACTGAAGCCGTGCTTATGCGTTCAGATTTCAGGCGTCATAGCTCATAAGATCGTGATGAAGCCTGTCCGGGGTGGATTCATTAAACTCTAGCCGGACTCGCCGTTTGTCTTCCCTGCCCGTTGGGTAGCAGGCGGTTAAATTAATTAGCGGGATAAACATGTAGAGCCGAAGGCAGAGGACTTGCGGACGCGGGTTCGATCCCCGCCGCCTCCACCAAACAACAAAGCTACCCCTTGTGGGTGGCTTTTTTGTTTGCCTGGTGGGCGTTGATGAAACCGTGTAGCGGGTTGCCCTGACCCATCGGCACGATGGGTAGGGTACTCACCATGAACCCGCAGGGTTCTGTGAGTCAGATCACCGCCTCTATTACCCTCTCCTGACGAATCTCCGGCCTAAAGCGGCCAGAGTCCGACACCCAGATAGGCAAAGACTGCCGCCAGCAAGACGCAGAGCACAGTGGTAATGACATAGACAGGCCTGGCACCGACCGCGAGGGTGTGCCGGACACCGATATACACCGCGAAGGCGTTTACAATAAAAGCGAATTCACTGGCAAGCAACAGCGTCAATAACGGCAGCCGCGTCGTACCGTCACCGCCTTCACTACTGCCGATCATGACGATAGCCAGCAGGATCAGGCCGAGGGCGAAGGCGAGATAGGGAAATAGATAGGTTTTCAGTTGCATTACAATCCTGTCGTTGTGTCATCAGTGTCCGTTAAACGCACGAGCGGGCCATTTCATACCGTTTCGCCGATCGTCAGGCCGGGGCTCAGCCTCATTATTCCATCATTTTAATAAACGTACGAATCCGCCGCGCGTTGGTGCCGACGTCGCTGAGGCCGACACGTGATACGGAACGGATATCCAAGCGGCTGCCGTTGCTGTCGGCGCGGATACGAATGACGATGTCGTCCTTGAAACCGAACCAGAAGGTGGTATCGGTGGCCTCGATGCGTAACTCTTCAGGAACAGCGGCAACGATCTCCCAGCCCAGCCGTTTCACCACGGCCAGGGCCTGTTTATAAACAGTAGCGGGAGCACCCTTCATGAACAGCGGCCCGATATCCGCATACGCCTGTCGTTGTTGCGCGGCAATATCAGCGCCGCCGTATTCACTGCTATTACTCGCCTCCTTGCGCAGCGGCAGCACGGCGACAAATTGCGGTGGATCCGTCATATCCGTACTGATGTCGTGGATACGCGGCACCTGTTTGGCACGGTACAACCAGTAAGCCGGCACGCTGAGCAGGGCAAGGCTGAGTGCAGCGACCACTATCATGCGGTAAAAACCGGGATGCCCACTGCCGGGCCGGGTCAGGATCATCGTCACCACAGAAACCACCAGCGCCGCGATGGCGGCGTAAACAGCCCATTTCAGGATCGAGAATCCCGTCATGAACGACCATAAACCCCAGCGGTATCCCGGACCCGATATGAGCGCCGCCAGCAAGGCGGTCAACCATAACAATGGCCCGGCATAGACGAGTGATCTGAGCACACCCCCACCTCCGCGAGTTGACAACGGCCCTGACCGTCATCGCAGTTGATCTGCATCACAATACCGGTCGAGGAAAACCTTTTCAATCGACCGGCAGGCCCTCTGCATACCAGCGCAGCAGTCCGCCCTTGATACTGGCTACCTGCTCCCAGCCGGCATGCCGCAGGATATCGAATGCCAGCACCGAACGTTTTCCCGATCGACAAATGGTCATAACAGGTTTGTCCATTGGAATTTCATCCAGGCGGTCACGCAACTCATTGATCGGGATCATCTGCGCATTCTTGATGCGCGCCTTTTCCTCTTCGGTTTCATACGTAGTCCGCACATCGAGGATATGCACGTTATCCCGGTTCGCGGCCACCCATTGGGGATAGATCTCGAGGATACCGCTGTAGGTGGTCACCACCGGGGCCCAGTCCGGGGCCCGGGGCACCTGATTTTCAGGGGGTTCGCCCGATTTCAGGTTGGCCGGCACGGCAATCTCCATCTGTTTCGGATGGGGTAACAGCATGTTCTCCATATAACCGACAAAATCGGCTTCATTCGCCTCACCGCCGACTCTGGGATTCAGCCGTTTTTCCTCACCGATGGTACTCGCGGTGCGCCCGGCATAATCATGTCCGGGGTAAACGATGCAGTCGTCGGGCAGCGAGAACAATTGTTCGGTGATCGAATGATAGAGTCTGTTGGCCGAACCCTGTTGAAAATCCGTACGCCCGCAACCACGGATCAACAGGCAGTCTCCGGTAAAGACTCTGTGCCGGTCGTCAGTGACAAGACTGATACAACCTGCGGTATGCCCGGGGGTTTCCAGCACCAGCAGATAAGGGTTACCGAAACTGACCCGGTCACCCTGGGCCAGCGCGCGATCAAGCCCGTCGATACCCGATTTCCCGCAAGCCAGGATCTGGCTGCCAAGCGACTCCTTCAGCAGCCAGCTGCCCGTCACATGATCCGCATGACAGTGGGTATCGATACAGGCGAGTAATTCGAGGTCCAGCTCGCGGATTAATGACTGGTCCCGCTCATGGCGCTCATAGACGGTATCTATAAGCAATGCCTGACGGGACTGCGTGTCCGCAAGCAGGTAGGTATAGGTGCAGGAGGTTTGATCAAACAACTGTCTGAACAGGATAGAGGATGACATAGACGTTGATTGTCAAAGGATACACTCCTTTTGTCAATCACTTAGGCCGGCAGTTAATACAGGTTTGCCGGCACCTGCTGGTATAGCCTTGCCCAGCCATCGGTAATCACCGACAGGCTGAGTATAGACTATGATGGTATTGACCCCTGTGTAGACATTGGCCTGGGTTATCGGTAAACGCCGATAATCATATCCGTCAGCGGACCATTGCCTTCCACCGCCACGAACTAATTATCCCTGAGGACCATCGCCCCGTCGATGGCACTATAGAAATTGGGTCAGCACAAAGGTCGGAACTCTATCGTCGAACAGGATTTTAAAACGGGATATCCCCCAATTACTTCGAGATGTCCGGGTACAGTTCCGCGAGCATCCGTTTATCGTTTTTACTGTTTCCTGGTTTGTGCCTGTGAACAGGTGCGATAAGGCTCCACAATGCCTGTCCGTCCCAGTGCGGATGATCCTTGCTATAGAGAACGGCATTCAACTGGTCTATCTGGGCGGCAAGTTCCGCACTGCCAACCCTGGCGATATCAGCCAACGACATTATTTTGTGCTCTGGCAGATACACGCCGGCCCACGCCAGCAATGCCGTTTTGGCCGCCACCGGGTCGTTTTGCTGACAGGCCTGTTTAAGCCTGCCCAGCACCTCCCTGCCGCGTGCCTTCAATTCTGACTGCCCGGCCATTACATCCTTATCGGTTGATGAGGCTTGTCTGCGCATCAACAGGACTGTGGCCAGCCAACCGAATATCAAACCGAGACTCAGCCATGGCCAGAATCCGGCATGCAGGATGTTCGGGAACCGCTCAGTGCCGGTCATTCGATCACTATCGACAGCTGCAAGGTTCGCGGATTTATCAGCGCCCTGAGCAGCATCCACATCACCCTGCGCTGCCGCTGTGATATTGTTAAGCGGAGATGTGTTGTCGGCGGCCAACACCTGTATTTGGCGCGAGGGTAAACGCAGGATTTCGCTGCGCCCGGTTTGCGTATTCCACCATTCAAGCCTGATCTCGGGTAATTCAAGCGCACCCGCGTGGGTGGGAATAATCGCTATTTTTTGCTGGCGGCTACCGCTAATACCACTGACCGTTTGCTGATTGTTCAAAACCGCCTGATCGGAATAATGTTTCAGCTCGGCCGGCATGTCTATACCGATCTTCGGTAATTGAGCGGCCATCAAACCATCGGCGCTCAATGTCAGGGTGCGGGTGATGGCCTCACCGACCTTGAATGTCGGCGGGTTTTGCTGCCATTTTTCCGTTAACGTCACCTTGCGTGCGGGCAGCCAGGCATTGTTCCCCAACGCCGCCGGTTTAGCACGCACATTAACCGTTATGGATTTTGAGCGCAGGCGTTTACTGCGCGTATTTTGCAACAGCGGGCTGCTGAAAAATCCCGAAGAGCCGACAACGATCTGGCCTTTGAAGACCACGGGTTCCAGCGTCAACCGGCCGCTGTGCTGCGGGAATACCGCATAACGCCTTTCAACAACCCGCGTCTGCACTCCATTACGCTGGACATCGTACTCACTGTCGTCACCCAGCTTTTCTATGACCGCGTCCCCGCCGGTGATACGCGGTTCCGACAAGCTGGCATTGGCCAGGCTGACCGTGCGGTACAGGCGAACTGTGACAAGCATCTGCGCCTGTACATAAACGTCTTTAGTATCCACATCGACATCCAGCCAGATATCGCTGTTATTTTGCGAAGATGCCTTCGCCGGCCTGACGGTCATACGAATACCCTGACTGCTGTCGGCGCCGACCCTGATCGGCGGTATCTCGAGCGTGCCGACGGTTTTGGGCATCAAGGTAAAGATGAAACGGGTTTGCCGGCTCGTGCGTCCATTGATCATCTGAAAACTGCTGCTTTGACTGCGGGACAGGATTTCGAAATCCTTTTCCAGTACACCCAGATCGGGTTCGCCGCTGCTCCCGCCTGCTATCGTCAGGGTAAGCTGAAACGACTCATCGACATTGACCGGGTTACGATCGACCGTCGCTGTCAATGTGGCCGCCATGACCGGCATGGCGACAAAACAGGCAGCCAGCAGCAACAGCGAATAAAAATAGTAGCGGTAATTATATCGCTTTTCTACCATGTGCCTGTCCCGTCAGCATTCTCTTGATTTCCGGATTTTCGCTTATACTCATATAAAAACTTCTGTCTCAGCAGTCCTCCGGGATCATCCGGTATCAGACGTAACCATTGCTCTGTGGCCTGCATCGACTCGGACTGTTTGCTGTCTTCTCCGGTATCCGGGGCTGACGGTTGAACATCCTGGGCAGAGGGAGGTTGCTGCTCCTCGGCCTGCTCCTGATGATCCTGCCCCCTGGACCGGACCTGTTCGGTCTCCTTATCCTGACGCTCTTCACCCTGGTTCTTTTCCTTGCGCCTGCCTGCAGTATTCTGCTCCCTGTCAGGTGTCGTAGCACTGTCGGATGCTGATGATGACTCATCACTCTGTGCCCTGTCAGCGGATTGTTTCCTGTCTCCCCGCTGCATACTGTCCTGTTGCTGATCGTGCTGCTGTCCGCTGCCCTGCCGACTATCCGCCTGACTGTCGGCCGACGAGCGACTCGTGTCTTTACTGCCGTCCCGTTTTTCATTCTGGCGCTTACCCGATTGCTGTTGCTGTTGCTGCTGTTGTTGTTGCTTGAACAGCTTTTGCACCAGTTCACGATTATACTGTGCATCGGCATGACCGGGTGCCCGTTGCAGGGCCTGATCATAACTGTCTATCGCCTCCTGCAAACGTCCCAGTCGGGCCAGCGCATTACCCTTGTTATAGAATTCATCGGCTGTACGGGCGTTATCCAGTGCGGCAACCGCCTGTTCATACTGAGCGGAACGATAATGGGCCGCAGCCTGCCAGGCGGGGTCCTGAAATGTTTCCGCCGGCGGACTCTGGTCCTTATTCTCCTGCAACGCCCTCGCGGCCAGCTGATCAGGGCGCGACCATAAACTTTCCCAGGAAAAGGCCTGGGCCGGGTTCGGCCACGCCGGTAGCATGACAACGGCGATGACAAGCAGGTAACCACGACGAAAGGCGAAGGCCGCAAAGGGAAGAATAATCAGCAACAGCCACGGTCCCTCTTCCCGCCATTGGTCAACAGACAGACTGGTCTTTTCCAATGGCCGCGTCAGGTCGGAACCGGGGCCGGCCGCGAGCAAATAATCCAGATCACTGTCATCGGTGGTGAGCTTACTGTAACGACCACCACCGAGCCGTGCCAGATCACGCAGACCCTGTTCATCCAGACGCGACAGTACGATGGCACCCGTCCTGTCCTTGAGATAGCCACCACCGGGCAGGCTGATGGGAGCCCCCTGTTCGGTACCGACAGCCAATACCGATAAATGATGACCTGCTGCGGTGACGATAGCAGAGAGTTTGTCCACTCGCTCCTGCTCCACGCCATCGGTAATCAGTAACACACGCCCTGCACTCACCCCGCCCTGCTGTAGCAGACTGACCGCGGCCTTCAGTGCCGCGTCAGGACGGCTGCCCTGCTCCGGCATCAGATCGGTAGTCAGTATTTTTGCCAGATCGATTATCGTTGCCGAATCCTGGGTTAAAGGACTGACGACATGGGCATCTCCGGCATAGACCACCAGCGCTGTCTGTCCCTCATGGCGCCGTTTCAGGATATCGATGACTTTAAACCGCGCACGCTGCAAACGACTTGGTTTGATATCACCGGCATCCATAGACAGGGACAGATCGAGCACAATGACCAGCGCCGACTGTTGACGAAACACCGGTAGGTCCAGCTGTTTCCATACCGGCCCGGCCAGGGAGACGATGGCCAGCGTGGCAACCAGGGCGATGATGATCCCCGGCCACAGCCGCCGCGCCTGTCCTGCGGACTCGATAATATACGGCAGGAGCCCGGCATCACACCAGCTCCGCCAGCGGCCGGCATCGAGTGATCGATGCTGATAACGCCACAACAAAATAACCAGCGGAATAAAGGCCAGCAACCAGTAAGGGCGAAGAAAATGGAAATGACTCATGAGTGGACAACCCCACCCGTGCCCCTGAAGAACAGGATGATGGCCGCCAGTAAGCAGGACACGGCCAGAGGCCAGTAATACAACGACTGGCGCGGGCGAAAGACCTGGGTTTCCTGCTCCACCGGTTCCAGTTTATCCAGTACCTGATAGATATTTTCCAGGGCATCGGTATCACGGGCACGAAAATATTGTCCGCCGGTGATATCGGCGATCGCCTTCAGGGTTTTTTCATCCAGGTCGGCTGACGGATTGATACGCCGGTTACCAAACAGAGAAGGCACTATCATCTCATCGGCACCGATACCAATGGTGTATATCTTCAGGCCATTTTGTTTTGCCAGTTCCGCAGCCTTGAGCGGGTCGACCATACCGGCGGTATTGGCGCCATCGGTCAGCAGGATCAACACACGACTCTGGCTTATTCCGGGCTTGTGCTTCGCTGTACCGGCAGTGTTATTACCCCGCATCCTTTTCACGGCCAGACCGATCGCATCGCCAATCGCTGTTTCCTGTCCGGCCAGACCAATGACCGCCTCCTGTAACAATGAACGAACCGTGTCACGGTCAAAGGTCAACGGTGTCTGCACATAGGCTTGCCGCCCAAACAGGATCAGACCGATGCGATCACCAACACGGCGTTCGATAAACCGGCCGCCGACCCATTGGGTAGCCTTGAGACGATTGACGGTCCGGCCGTTAATCTGAAAATCTTCCGCATCCATACTGCCGGACAGATCAACAGCCAGCATCAGGTCACGGCCGCTGAGCGGCAGATTAACAGGCTCGCCGACCCATTGCGGACGGGCGCAGGCGGTAATCAACATCAACCAGGCGAGCGCGGCCAGCAACAACTGCCAGCCGAATGTATACCCCGGATGTCCGCTGCCTGCTGCCGGCGAAAATTCCTCAAGCAAGGGAACCCGTAAAGCGGCATCATTGATTAGCGCCGCTACCGGCAAAATCCAGCGCAGCAGCAGCGGCAACGGCAGCAACAGGAATAACCATGGCCATTCAAGCTGGATCATCGTCGCCACCTTGCCTGCCGGGGCAATCGGCTGATCCAGGTATGGCATAGGACCAGCAGATCTGCGCCATCGACCGGGCTGTCATCCTGGTAAGGTGCGGACAGAATCACCTGTCCCGGGCCGGCGCTGAAGGCCTGTGGCGATGGCGTGGCCGACAATTGCTTATCGAGAAATCGCAGCCACTCCATACCCGTTAGTCCTGCCACATCGACCGCAGGATAATGACTGATGCAGACGCGTCGCAACCAAACGGACAGCGCGCGGACCAGCATCTGCTCATCATGATCCAGTTCATAGCGTTGCTGAATATCGAACAACGCCCGCCGGGCCTCACGCTGCAAACGCCGTCCCTGGTATCGGCGGTACAAAGTGAGGGCCAGTATGATTAAAATCAACAACAACCCTGCGAATAACCACCAGCCGATCGCAGGCGGCCACCAGGACGGTTGCGGTGGCAGATGAATATCACGTAATGGTAGCGATGTATCGACAGCCATTATGTCCGCTTCATTCTCAACCCCTGTTGCAATACCTGCTCGATGGCCTGATCGGTGGCACAGGTGATCAAAACCATGCCGTAGCGTCGACACAGGGTGTGTAAAAAGGCAAGGTGTTGCTGATATTTTTCCCGATAGGCCTCTCTCGCCCGGGCATCAGCGGTATCCAGTATTGTCGAGTGTATTCCGTCACTGACACGATAGACCCCTGCCGGCGGCAACTCACATTCCAGCGGGTCATAGATAAACAGCATAATGACATCATTATGTCGGGATAATTGCATTATATGCGATTCGGCATGGACGCCCAGCCTGCGAAAATCGCTGATCAGGACCACCAGGCTTCCGGGCCGGGCAACTCGGCGCAAGCGGGCCAGCGCCTCGCCGGCACTGCCGTTCTCGTGCGACGCGCCCGGTGACCGGACATCGGCCTGGTCGCCGATGCCGGCACCGTTATCGTCACTGCGTACACACAACTGCCTGATCAGGCGCAGGGCCGCGCGGTCGCCGTTTTGAGGTCGTAGTTCCTGATGCCTATGCCCAGAGAAGATGAGCCCGCCGACCCTGTCTCCCTGCTGTACCGCACTCCACGCCAGTAATGCCGCCGCACGCGCCGCTTGTACGGATTTAAACATACCCCGGGTGGCAAATCGCATCGGTCGACGGTTATCGACCCACAACAAAACAGCGCGTTCACGCTCTTCACGAAATTGTTTGGTATAGGTTTTGTTACTACGCGCGGTCACCCGCCAATCCAGGTTGCGGATATCATCACCGGGCTGATACGGACGGGATTCCTCATATTCCATACCACGCCCCTTGAACGGCGACAGGTAGGTGCCGCTTTGCGGAGATATAATTTTCACGGCACTCAATGGCACCGAGCGCGCCAGTTGCCGCAGCGCGATCAGGTCCTTTGGCGTGGCGTTCACCAACGAGTCATCAGTAATAGAATCTATATCATGGTCACGCGACAGCATGTCTATCAGGATCGGCCTTGACTGTCTTCATGGTACGGGAATACGTGCAATCAACTCACTGATAATATTATCCGGCGTGATGCCTTCGGCTTCGGCCTCGTAACTTAGGATGATGCGATGTCGCAGGACATCGTACGCCATAGTCTGAATATCCTCAGGACCGACATAATCACGGCCCTGCAGCCAGGCATGCGCACGCGCGCAACGATCAAGGGCGATACAGCCACGCGGGCTGGCGCCATACTGCACCCACTTGCCGAACTCATCGTCAAGTGTACGCGGGTTGCGTGTCGCCATGACGATTTGAATCAGATAAGCCTCCAGTTCGTCGGTCATGTAGATATCAAGCACCTCATGACGGGCGCTGAACAGGATTTCGGGTTTGATGATCGCCTGACGGCTGCTTGCTTCGGACCCGGCCGCCTGCACCTTTGCCTCCTTACGGGCCAGTCCCAGAATCGCTTTTTCAGCCTGGGCATCCGGATAATCGATACGCACATGCATCAAAAAACGGTCAAGCTGGGCCTCGGGCAACGGGTAGGTCCCTTCCTGTTCAATCGGATTTTGTGTCGCCATCACCAGGAACAGCCTGGGGAGTGCATAGGTTACCGAGCCTACCGTTATCTGACGTTCAGCCATAGCCTCGAGCAACGCCGACTGGACCTTGGCGGGGGCACGATTGATTTCATCCGCAAGGATCAGGTTATGGAACAGCGGCCCCTGCTGAAAGGAAAAACTGCCATCCTGCGGCCGGTAAATTTCCGTGCCGGTCAAATCAGCCGGCAATAAATCCGGGGTAAACTGTATGCGATGGAAATCCGCATCGATACCATCACTCAGTACCTTGATTGCACGCGTCTTGGCCAGACCCGGTGCACCTTCGACGAGCAGATGTCCATCGGCAAGCAGGGCGATGAGCAAACGATCGATGAGTTGCTTTTGTCCGATAACGTATTGATCGATGTGTTGTTCGAGATTCTGCAGCGCAATCTGGTTAGACATGACTTACCTGTATTGATAGACGAGCGGCAATACTAATCAAAGCCGTTCATGAGCCCAAGAGTCCTATTAGAACCGAAGACAACCCCTTTTGTTAACGTCGACAAGTGTAAAATTAAGTAAATACAGTGGCCTGCCTATCATATTGAAAAGACTATAGTAATTAAATGTCACGGTAGCTATATCAGCTACTGCCAGTTATAAGTTGATGATCCATGCATTACCGATGCGATGACATGGCGGGAAATAAGTTTTTATTTTCGACCACCGATAATCGTGTGACGCCAATAGACAACCGACGATGATTACTTCTTCAGCGACACTACCCGCATCAGTCGAAACATGCAATACCGGAATAACGATTGCCTGGTGATGCATTATTCTATGAACATCATGTACAAATCTACATTGAAACGCCGATTTCCAATTATTCACTGGCCGAACATGCCGAGCAATTATCCGCACGCGAGTTGCCGTTGTTAAATAAGGACCATGAATCAAAACCAGTCGTTGTTCAGGTACAGTAGTGATTCACAGACATCCGTACAACAACGGGACGTAATGGTCCCGATGATGGTTTTAGCTATGCTGAAGGAAATGCCACACTGTTTAAAGACCAGATCATTTATTTGAGCGATGTGGTGTCACACGGCTTGCCTGTATATACCGCGATTGGTGGCTTATCACATTCATAAATAACAACGCAGACGACCTTCATTAATAACCTTTACACTGCCCGATTTAAGCTTTACCCTGTGCCGACTTATGGATCTGACCCAGCAAATATTTCTTGCCCTGCTCCAGGGGCTGACCGAATTCCTGCCGATTTCCAGTTCCGCCCATTTGATCCTCTTGCCCCGCTTGCTGGGCTGGGAAGACCAGGGTTTAGTCTACGATGTCGCCGTCCACGTCGGCACGCTGGGCGCCGTAGTCATTTATTTTCGCACGGAACTGTTGCGCATGAGCCGGGACTGGACGCAGTCGCTGATGACACGCCGGCAGACCGCGGAAAGCCGGCTGGCCTGGGGAGTCTTGATCGGTACGATCCCGGTGGGCCTGTGCGGACTGTTGTTCAAAGACAATGTCGAGCTCTATTTGCGTTCACCCCAGGTCATCGCCGTAGCCACCATCGGTTTTGGCCTGTTGTTATGGTGGGCCGATGTCTACGGCAAGCGCCGCCGTGATGAATACAGCCTGCGTCTGAGTGATATCCTGCTGATAGGTATCGCCCAGGCCATCGCCCTGATTCCGGGCACTTCCCGTTCCGGTATCACGATGACGGCCGGGCTGATGCTGGGTTTATCCCGGAATGCAGCCGCCCGCTTTTCCTTCCTGTTATCGATCCCTGTCATCACGCTGGCCGGATTACTGGAGGTCATGGATCTGCTGGAACAGGATCGGCTGATCGATGGCGGGGACTTGCTGACAGGCGCAATGATCGCCGGTGTCACCGCCTATATCTGTATTCATTTTTTCCTCAAGCTGCTCGAACGCGTCGGCATGCTGCCCTTTGTCATTTACCGTCTGCTGCTCGGGGTCTTTTTACTGCTGCTGATGTGATGGCAACCCGGTACCAACACCAATATAATTGAGGTGTAGGAGCGGCTATGCCGCGATAGTTCTACATATAATCATCGCGGCATAGCCGCTCCTACAAGGCATGCTCTCTTGCAATTGATGCCGGATGCCCGGCGAGCAATATCAGCCCTTGCGCAAATACTGCCCCAGCCGTTCCACACCCTGCTTCAGGCTATCGATCGATGTGGTGTAGGCAAATCGAACGTGCTGCCCCGCCTGGTAATCACCGAAATCCCTTCCCGGCGTAAGCGCCACCCCGACCTGCTCCAGTATATCCAGGGCGAAGGCATAACTGTCATCGGTAAAGCGTGAACAGCCTGCATACAGATAAAAAGCACCCTGCGGGGTTAGCGGTATATCAAAGCCCAGTTTCCGCAGGGCCGGCAGCAGGAAATCACGACGTTCCTGAAACTCGTCCCGGCGCCGGTCCAGTTCAGCCAGTGTTACGGGCTCGAAGGCCGCCAGCGCCGCATACTGCGCCGGGGTCGATGGCGCCAAAAAGATATTCTGGGCCAGCCGGTCGATACTGTCGACATAGGCCTTCGGAGCAACCAGCCAACCCAGGCGCCAACCGGTCATGCCAAAATATTTTGACAGGCTGTTGATGACAAACACGTCCTCACTGAGGGCCAGCGCTGTCGTCACACCCGCTGCATTCCCGCCGACGTTATAGATCAGGCCATGATAGATTTCATCTACCAGCGTGCAACCGCCCCGGGCTGCCACTACCGACAATACTGCAGACAACTCGGCCTGATCGATAACGGTGCCGGTCGGATTCGATGGCGAGGCCAGCATCGCGGCTATCGTCGTCGCTTGCCAATGCTGCTCGATCAGTCCGGCATTGAGTTGATAAGCGCTGTCGGCATCGACGGGAATACTGACCGCCTGTCCTTCGAACAGACGGACAAAATGCCGATTACAGGGATAACCGGGATCGGCCATCAGCACCTGGTCGCCGGGATTAATCAGCACCCCCAGAGCCAGTTGCAGCGCCCCTGAGGCACCCGGAGTTATAATAATTCGCTCAGCCGCTACGGTAACGCCGTAACGATGTTGATAATAATCGGCAATGGCCTCACGCAGGGCTGTCAGACCCAGGGCTGGAGTGTAATGCGTCTTCCCCTGCTGCAGGGCCTGGACACCCGCATCGATGATAGACTGCGGGCTGATAAAATCCGGCTCCCCGACCTCCATATGGATAACCGACCGTCCCTCGGCCTCCATGGCACGGGCACGGGCCAGTATATCCATGACATGAAACGGTTCGATATCGGCCATGCGCCGGGCTAGCGGCCGCCCTGTTTGCACATCAGCCATCCAGTAAACCCCGTAATACCTCAAGATCGATACAACGTGTACCCGGGGCCAGGCGTTGCGCCCAGACGCCACCGATGATCTTCATCGGCTCATCAGGCTCTCCAAGCCGGTCAACGACCAGTTCCGCATCGGCGAAATCATCATCCCGCGTATAATCATTGACCGACACCAGCGTCGGCAGCCCGGCGGCGTGCGCCGCCCTCAGGCCATTGTATGAATCCTCCAGCGCCAGGCACTCGTCAGCGGGTAAGCCCAGCGCCTCCAGCACATAGTGATACACAGCCGGAGAAGGTTTTTTATCGGGGACCTCATCGGCTGTAGCGATCACCTCAAACCAGTCCAGTGAGGCCGGACCCAGGTCGGCTTCCAGCAGGGCCACGACATTGGCACGGGTCGTGGTCGTGGCGATCGCCAGCCTGACGCCCTGAGCGCGTGACTCCCGTATCAGCCGCTCAACACCGACGCGCATCGGGATTCCCCCGGCGGCGACCATGTCACCATAAAGGCGGTTCTTTTCCTGATGTAGATTTGAAATAAAAGATTCTATGTCTTTGATATTATGATTTATTTTGTTTTTCTGCATATAGGCAGTCATCCGCTCCTTGCCGCCACTGATACGTAGCAGGCGACCATATTCCTCGACTGACCATTGCCAATCCAGTCCGGCCTCTGAAAAGGCACGATTAAAGGCAGGGCGATGCCCGTCCCGCTCAGTATCAGCCAATGTTCCGTCGACATCGAAAATAATTGCCCCGGGCCTGATACCCATATCCCCCCCTGTTTGGCTTTTTCACACGCCTTGGAAACATAACATGATTATTTATCATAAGGATACAAACTCTCAGCCCCTCTACACGAAATTAATAAAGTCAATCAATATTGAGCATATTTTTACTTTCTGGTATATATAGCGGGTTCTTTTGCGTCCATAAGGGAGTGGACAAATGGTAGTCAAGAAAAAAACAGCTCGCAAAAAGCCGGTAGCCAAGAAAAAGGCGGCGGCGAAAAAACCGGCAGCCAAGAAAAAGGCGGCGGTAAAAAAACCGGCAGCCAAGAAAAAGGCCGCGGTGAAAAAACCGGCAGCCAAGAAAAAGGCCGCGGTGAAAAAACCGGCAGCCAAGAAAAAGGCGCCCGTCAAACGAAAGGCTGCAACCCCTGCGCGCAGTAATATCATACCTGTCGTCGCCGGGACCAGCATCAGCCTGCATGGCGTCGAGCCATACAAGGAAAAACGGGGCGAGACTTATATGAATCCGGACCAATCGGCCCATTTTCGAGCCATCCTTAAAAACTGGAAACGTGAACTGATGGAGGAGGTGGATCGTACTGTTCATCATATGCAGGATGATGCCGCCAACTTCCCGGATCCGAATGATCGCGCCAGCCAGGAGTCCGAGTTTGCCCTGGAACTACGCACACGCGACCGCGAGCGCAAGCTGATCAAAAAGATCGATGAGTCACTGGAAGATCTGGAGAACAATGAGTACGGCTATTGCGATGTCTGTGGTATCGAGATCGGGATTCGCCGGCTTGAAGCCCGCCCAACGGCGACACAATGCATCGATTGCAAGACGCTGGATGAGATTCGCGAAAAGCAGACCCGTATCTGACAAGACTACCCGTCAGCCCGCCCACAATAGAGGCAAGCTGACTGACGTATTCTGTGTCTATCAGGACCTGCTTTAACACCGGGGACAAATCCCTAAATTGCCCGCAAGAGGCTCGTATATCCGACACACCGAGGAATTACGATGAGCGACCATAATATCGACTCGATCCTGCACGAAGACCGCCTGTTCAACCCGCCTGCCGCCTTTGTTAATAAGGCCAGGATCAACAGCCAGGACCAGCTACAGGCGCTGTGGGACCAGGCGGCGTCCGATTACGAAGGCTTCTGGGCCGGGCAGGCCAACACATATATCAGCTGGCATAGCCCGTTCCAGACCATCCTCAATAGTAGTAACGCCCCCCACTTCAGCTGGTTTGAAGACGGCAAGCTAAACGTTTCATATAACTGCCTCGACCGCCATCTGGATATGCACGGTGACAAGACAGCGATTATCTTTGAAGGCGAACAGGGGGATACACGCCTGATCAGCTATAAGGAACTGCACCATGAAGTGTGCCTTTTCGCCAATGCCCTGAAGGCTCAGGGCATCACTGAGGGTGACCGGGTCATCATCTACATGCCAATGGTGCCCGAGGCCGTCATCGCCATGCAGGCCTGCGCCCGCATAGGCGCCATCCACTCGGTAGTCTTTGGCGGATTCTCGGCCACGGCCCTGAAAGACCGCATCGAGGACGCTGGTGCCCGCATGGTCATTACCGCCGATGGCGGCCATCGTGGCGGCAAAATCATCGAACTGAAACAGGCGACCGATGAGGCCTTGCGCTTGAGCCGGCACCCGGTCAATTCCGTCATCGTCCTGAAACGCAGTGGCCACGACATCGACATGCAGCAGGGTCGTGATATCTGGTGGTCCGATGCGCTCAGCGGCTGTGATGAACACTGCGATCCCACCTGGGTCAGTGCCGAACATCCCTTATTTCTGCTTTATACCTCCGGTTCGACCGGCAAGCCGAAAGGGATTCAGCACTCCAGCGCCGGCTACCTGCTGGGAACGATCGTAACGATGGACTGGGTCTTCGATTATCAGGACGACGATATCTTCTGGTGTACCGCCGATGTCGGCTGGATTACCGGTCACAGCTATGTCGCCTATGGCCCTCTGGCACTCGGCGGGACGATGCTGATGTACGAAGGCGCGCCGACAATACCGGATACCGGCCGATTCTGGGCCATCTGCGAACGCCACAAGGTCAGTATCTTTTACACCGCGCCGACGGCGATCCGGGCACTGATGAAGTGCGGCGATGACATTCCGGCCAAATATGACCTGTCCAGCATCCGCCTGCTCGGCACTGTCGGCGAACCGATCAATCCCGAGGCCTGGATGTGGTATCACACCATTATCGGCCGGCAACGCTGCCCGATCGTCGATACCTGGTGGCAAACCGAAACCGGAGCCCATATGATCGCCCCGCTACCTGGCGTTGTGCCGACCAAACCGGGCTCCTGTACCCAGCCCCTGCCCGGCATTGCCGCCGATGTCGTCGATGAAGACGGCAACAGTATTACCAAGCCGAACAAGGGTGGATTCCTGGTCATTAAACGGCCGTGGCCATCGATGCTGCGGACGATCTGGGGCGATGACCAGCGCTATATTGATACCTACTGGGGCAAGTTCGGGGGCCGTTATTATCTGGCCGGTGACAGCGCGCGCAAGGACAAAGACGGCTACTTCTGGATTATGGGCCGTATCGACGACGTGCTGAATGTGTCCGGACACCGCCTCGGCACGATGGAGGTGGAATCGGCACTGGTCGCCCATCCGAAGGTTGCCGAGGCCGCCGTTGTTGGCCGTCCCGATGAGGTGACCGGAGAGGCGATATTCGCCTATGTCGTGCTCAAGGGTGACCGCCCGGCTGGAGGTGTCGATGAAGACCTGACCCGGGAGCTGCGTGACTGGGTCGCCAAAGAGATCGGAGCCATCGCCAAACCGCGTGAGATCCGCTATGCCGACAACCTGCCCAAAACCCGCTCCGGCAAGATCATGCGACGGCTGCTGCGTACCATCGCTGCCGGCGAAGAGATCACCCAGGACACCTCGACGCTGGAAAACGAGGCCATCCTGTCCCAGCTACAGGGCAAGGTGTGATGATGGCGCTTCATCGAGCGATGTAGGAGCGGCTCAGCCGCGATTCTCGTTCCCACACGTCCAGAACCCGTCAGGGTTAAGGAAGTACATCACGACCCTCCGCAGGAAGTTCTATGTCTCCACCTGGGAATGCATACCACAGTACCAGAGACAGCCATCCCTCAGTTCAGTATGGATTCCCACGCCGGAGTTTATGCCCTGTGGGTGTTTATGCCCTGTGGGTACGTGGGAATCAGGAAAGTCTAAACACTCACCCATCGCGGCGGAGCCGCTCCTACAAACCCAGGTCTCAGGTCTCAGCCCTAAGTCCTAAGTCCTAAGTCCTGGGTTTTAATCGTCCCGCCGGGTAATCTCGATCAAATGATAGCCAAACTGGGTCTGCACCGGCCCGTGGACCTGGCCGACAGGCTGATGGAAAACCACCTCATCAAACTCCTGGACCATCATACCGGGTTCAAATTCGCCCAGATCGCCTCCCCGGCGTCCCGACGGACACAATGAATGCAGATTGGCCAACGCGGCAAAATCCGCACCCGCCTCAATCTGTGACTTCAGGCTCAGACAATGCTGCTGGTCGGAAACCAGTATATGTCGTGCCGTTGCCGTCACCATAGCGCTTCTCCCTGGATTTCACACACGGCCTGTAACAATGGCCGGGCTTTATGGCATTATAGTGCCATTGTCACCAGTGTCACTATTGAACGATAAACCGGAATAAACCCCTACTGTCATGCAATTTACCCAGGAAGGCGGCATCGCCAACTACCGCATCCACGCCTACGACAGCGACAGCATTACCGTGGCCATTCCGAAACAGGTCGAGGCCGCCCCTGAAGGACATCAGGACGCCGATATCCGTCTGCCGATGTGGCGGGACAGCCTGTTTCATAGCTTCGTCATTACCCCGGATATCCTGGTGCGGGACTGGGGCAGCGATGATTTCGAAACCCTGGAGGGACAGCATTTTACCGAGCTGAGGCAATATCAACCGGAAATAGTACTGTTTGGCTCGGGGAAAACGCTCCGTCGCCCGCCTGCCAGCATGCTGTCAGCACTGATCGACGCCGGCATCGGCGTTGAAATCATGGATTCAGGTGCTGCCTGCCGTACCTATAATATCCTCATGAGCGATGCCCGGCGCGTACTCGCCGCATTGATGATCGGTTAGGCACCCGTTCTCATCGTTTTCACCGTTTTCCTGTTGGCAGACTGTGACGGCGACCGCAATTCCCTCGATTTATAGTCAAAAAACAGGCTATAAACTTAAATTTGCCATACAGCCGCCGATAGTTGTTTCATCGGGCTTCACAGGGTATGTAAGGCATGCAGACAATTCTGGTTCTTAATTCGAAGGGTGGTAGCGGCAAGACCACGATCGCTACAAATATTGCCAGTCTGTTTGCCGCCGGCGGCGTCAAGACGGCGATCATGGATTATGACCCCCAGGGCTCCAGCCTGCAGTGGCGAAAACTGCGCTCATCTGCACTACCCAGCATCCATGTCGTCGATGCCAGCATGACCAAGACCAAGCAAACCCGCTGCTGGCAGCTCAAGCTGCCAGCACATACTGAGCGCGTCATCATCGATGCCCCGGCCGGTGTATCCGGCCTGATGCTTCAGGAAATGCTGCGCAAGGCACAGATGATCGTCATCCCGGTCGCCCCGTCACCAATCGACATCCATGCAACCTCCGATTTCATCAAGGATCTGCTGTTGATCGGCAAGATACGTAAACAGGGCATTCGCGTGGCCGTCATCGCCAACCGTGTACGACGCCACACCCCGACCTACGAACCGTTACAAAAATTCCTCGGCAACCTGCAAATCCCATTCGTCACGACATTATCCGATACCGATAACTACATCATCGCTGCCGAACAGGGCATAGGTATCTATGAAATGGACGAACAGGAAACCCAGGTGGAACGCGAACAATGGTTCCCGCTGGCACGCTGGCTTGCGCTGGAAGAGGAGAGTCACCAGCCAAGGCAATTTTCAGCAGATAATATTATTACCAGTTTTACTGCGGCAGCACGTTAATGTTATCAATCATCATGCATATGTTTTCGTATGTTCATTGGTTCGAATTTGGAATCAGAACCAAGCCCATCGAAAAAAGGGAAGAGGATTAGCAAATTTCAAAAACCATAAAATTTATTTTTTTACTTATCTTCACTATCGCCAACTATTCGCTTAATGCAGGCACGATCTACAAATGTGTGGATAATGGTCATATCAGTTTTTCAGACAAACCCTGCCAGAATACAAGCGACACAGAGCCAAAGTCAGCCCATTACAGGGAGGATACATTACCTTCCTCGGCCTCTATACCAACCCCTATCTCAAATAAATCAGTAAGAAAAGTATCCGACAGCTACTCCAGCGATCGCTGGTATGTGGATGTCAATGGCTACCAAAATGCCGCACGATTGAGTGAAAAATATAATGCGCCCATGTTACTGTATTTCCAGGCCGACTGGTGCCATTACTGCAGAGAACTCGAGAATAATTTATTAAGCCTAGGAGAAGCAAAACTCGCTATGCGCCCGTTCATAAAAGTGCGCATAACACCTGAGCACGGGGATTCTGAAAAAGCATTATTCGATAACCTGGGTGGCACTGGCTACCCAACACTAATGCTTAAATCGAATGTCAGAGCCCTTCCCGAGAAACTGCATACCATGAACAAAATCAATGGCGAATGGGAACTATTATCACCCTATGAATTTAAGAAAAGACTTGACCAGAAAATAGAGATGTAAAATCTTTGAATGGTTTATTCTTAACACATGACTTATGATTAATAACATACCCATCAGTTACTATATTACCAGCATACGCCTGCTGTATGACTGGACTTTGCGACGTCTGCATACTATCTCATCAAAATCACTTGTGATTAATAACGACCAGACCAAATCATAGAGTGAACACCACCAACAAAACCCAGTCTCAGTGGTGATCACCACGAACCAGACCACCCAACCCAAACCTTAACATCATTACCACACCATGCGTTTCGTATATTCCGTGGTATACATAGCGCGACAAACAACCTAATCGGCTAACGAGGTCACTCTGACCCAAGCTGTATGGTGAATTGTATGGATGATGTCCATCCTATCGGACATTGCTATATCAGATTATTCGCAAATTAAGGCTTGGGTTTCTCGAACAACGCTAACCTCCCAGTCGATGCTGTATATGTAAGTCAGGCTTGATCCAGTATCAATGACTACTGTCCCTGCAGACAGCAATCAGTACTGGAAATGTTCAACGCTTTGGCAGATACTTCAGCGGATCTACCGGTTTACCTTTTCTACGTACTTCAAAATGCAGTTTGACCTTATTGGCGCCGCTATCCCCCATCTCGGCGATGGCCTCACCGGCCTTTACATTCTGCCCTTCCTTGACCAGAAACTTACGATTATGGGCATAGGCACTGAGGAATTGTTCATTATGTTTGATGATGATAAGTTTGCCATAGCTGGTCAGGCCTTCTCCTGCATAGACGACCCGGCCACTGGCCGCAGCCTTGATCGGCGTACCTCTGGCGGCGGTGATGTCAATCCCCTTGCGGCCCGGCTGCCTGGCCGAAAAGGTTTGAATGATATCTCCGGCAACCGGCCACTGCCAGTGCACAGTCTTGGGGTAGACCGGCGGCGGCTGTCTGGACGACACAATAATACGCTTACTGCCTTGTTTATCTGCCTGTTCTCGCTCCGCCGCTGGGAACTCTGAGGTTGAGCCTTTTTCAGTTAATCCGGATGACGATGAGGACATTGGCATAGCCTTACCCTCTGTTGAGACTAATGACTTTTGCTCACCCGGAGGCGGTGGGCTGACACGAATGATCTGGCCCGGATTGATAATGTAGGGAGGATCAATATGGTTCCATGCGGCCACCTGTTTGTAATCCTGGCCATAATGAAAGCTGATGGAATACAGTGTTTCACCCTTACGGACCGTATGCATGTTAAAGCTGCCGCAAGCGGCTAGAATAAACGTGGTCACTATAAACAGAATGATGCTGATTCCTGATATGACTCTCATGTGTCCGCCGGTCTGTTACGGGTAGGGAGAGTTGTTGATGCTCTATTCACTCGACGATTCATTGAGTAATTAGGTTATGAGTAATGAGTGATGTGGATAATATTTTAATCACTGTCATCTCTAATGAAAGTGGCGGTAAGGCCACCCCTATTAGGCCCGATTATCGGTGACCTCGGTGCCGCTTGATGGTAGATATCTCACACTGCGGCCCGATAAAGACGGGCCTTGGTTCGAGATGACAGGTAAGGGAGGCCATCATTACGCATCACTCTCCACCTCTCACTGCTGGTTAGTGGGCGATGCCCACACTACTCCTTACTCCTAACTCCTCACCCCTCACTCAGACTCCATTTTTATACACAACATAGACCACCAGCAGCAAGGCAAGTAACAGCCAGCCAAGACGATCGATATATTCGCGCAACAGGCCTTCCATTTTCTCACCTCCGGCATAGATCAGGCCGGCAACGATAAAAAAGCGCGCCCCACGACCTACCAGCGAGGCCAGTATAAAGGGGAAAAAGGCCATGCTGGTGACACCGGCACTGATGGTGAATACCTTGTAGGGCACCGGCGTGAAACCGGCCAGGAATACCACCCATACCCCCCAGTGGTCAAACCAGTCCCGGGCCTGTTGATAGGCTTCTGCATATCCCCACTGCTGTATCAAGGGTTCAACCGTATCAAAGGCCAGCATGCCTATCAAATAACCCAGCATGCCACCGGCCGCCGATGCAAGGGTGGTCAGTGTGGCAAAGTACCAGGCCTTGTGCCGCTGGGCCAACGCCATCGGCGCCAGCATGACATCCGGCGGCACCGGGAAAAAAGAGGATTCCGCAAAACTGAGGCCTGCCAGATACCAGCTTGCATGACGGTGTCCGGCCCATTGCAGGACCTTGTCATAGAGACGGGAAAACAGTTTCATTGTCAACACGCACAGTTGTCATTAACTGCTACCTGGCAACATGGGCACAAAGCTGACGTCTTCAAGCACCTGCTGTTCGTAGCCCTCTTCATTCCGGGTTATCAGCGTTAATTGTTGATACAAGCCCTGCTGACCTATCGGGATTATCAGTCGGCCGCCGGGCTTCAATTGTTCCAGCAAGGCCTGGGGAACCTGCTCCGGTGCGGCCGTTGCAATAATGCCGTCAAACGGCGCCTGATCCTGCCAGCCGATGGTTCCATCGGCGTAATGGGTGCGGATATTGCGCAACTTTAACTCCTGGAATCGCTGCCGGGCCTGGAGCAGCAATGGCTTGATCCTTTCCAGGGTATAGACATGTGTAGCTACAGCCGCGAGGATTGCCGCCTGATAACCGGATCCGGTGCCGATCTCCAGGACCTTTTCCAGCGGACCACTGTCGAGCAAGGCCTCGGTCATACGAGCGACAATATACGGCTGGGAAATGGTTTGCCCATGCCCTATCGGCAGGGCCGTATCTTCGTAAGCGCGCGTCGCCAGTGCCTCATCGACAAAGATATGTCGCGGGACAGAACGTATGGCATCCAGCACCCGAACATTCTTGATACCCTCGTCCTGCAGGCGCTTGACCAGTCGCTCCCGGGTACGCATCGAGGTCATGCCGATGCCCTGATGCCGCTGAGTATTCACAGCCTTATCCCGGCGGCCCAGTCTTTCAACAGGGGCAGTTCGCTATGGCGGG
>Ga0210101_1000033_pt1 | contig 48645 bp, 42 predicted proteins | sample Muzzi_PWC_D1_FD_185534 | JGI IMG/M metagenome (GOLD analysis project Ga0210101, IMG submission 185534) | Wetland microbial communities from San Francisco Bay, California, USA, that impact long-term carbon sequestration - Muzzi_PWC_D1 (SPAdes) | ecosystem: Environmental > Aquatic > Marine >... | reverse complement strand
GAGCGGTCGCACCGACGTCAGCGTGCGCCGGCGCTGTGAACTGCGGCGTCCGGGACTGAGGGTGCGTGGGCGCCCGTCGCTTCGGTCAGCCGACATCACCGCCGTCGACATGATCCCGGTGACGGCAATAGCGCGGACGCTGGTCGACCTGGCCACCGAGCTCCCTCCGCGAAGGCTCGAGCGCGCCGTCAACGAGGCCGACAAGCGCGACCTCGTCGACCCGGAGGGCCTGCGAGCGGCACTGGATCGCTTCAAGGGGGAGCCGGGGGCGCCGACGCTGCGCATGCTGCTGGACAGGCGCACCTTCCGCCTGTCGGACTCGGATCTGGAGATCCTCTTTCGGCCGATCGCCGAGACGGCGGGCCTTCCGCCGCCACTCAGCAAACAGATCGTCAACGGCTGGGAAGTCGACTTCTACTGGCCCGATCTAGACCTGGTTATAGAGACCGACGGGCTGCGATACCACCGGACGGCGTCGACCCAGACGCGCGATGTGCGGCGCGACCGCGCCCACGCGCTCGCCGGGATGACCCCCCTCCGCGTCACCCACTACGAGGTGAAGTACGAACGCAACCACGTCCTCGAAGAGCTTCGCCGCGCCCGAACCCTCCTGCAACAGGGCGCATCCGATATTGGCCACACCTGAAGTGGGTCAATATCGGATGCGCGCCGCAGGGCCGCTCAGAAGAAGGCTCCGCCCTTGTATTCGCCGAAGACGTCGCGCATCGCGCCGCAGGCCTCGCCGATCGAGGCGCCGCTGGCGAGGGCGGCGCGGATCGGGTGCAGCAGGTTGCCCTCGCCGCGGGCGACGGCGCGCAGGTCGTCCAGCTTGGCCTCGACCGCCGCTTGGTCGCGCGACTCCTTGAAGGCCTTCAGCCGGGTCAGCTGGCGGCGCTCGGACTCGGGGTCGACGCGGAGGATGTCGACGTCGTCGACCTGGTCGGTGACGTACTTGTTGACGCCGACGACGATGTCCTGGCCGCTCTTGTAGCGCTCGTGGTAGGAGTGCGCGGACTCCTCGATCTCGCGCTGCATGAACTCCAGCGCCTCGACCGAGCCGCCCAGCTCCTCGACCTTCTCCATCAGCTCCCAGGAGCGCGCTTCGACCTCGTCGGTCAGCGACTCGACGAAGTAGGAGCCGGCGAAGGGGTCGACGGTGTCGGCGACGCCGGACTCGTGCGCGAGCACCTGCTGGGTGCGCAGGGCGATCCGGGCGGAGCGCTCGGTCGGCAGCGCCAGCGCCTCGTCGAAGCCGTTGGTGTGCAGCGACTGGGTGCCGCCGGCGACGGCGGCGAAGCCCTGCAGGGCGACGCGGATGATGTTGACCTCGGGCTGCTGGGCCTGCAGCGTGACGCCACCGGTCTGGGTGTGGAAGCGGATCTTCATCGAGCTCGGGTTCTCCGCCCCGAAGCGCTCTTTGACGATCTTCGCCCACATCCGCCGTACGGCGCGGAACTTGGCGACCTCCTGGAAGACGTTGTTGTGGCCGTTGAAGAAGAAGGCCAGCCGCGGCGCGAACTCGTCGATCTTCAGCCCCCGCGCCAGCGCCGCTTCGACGTAGGCGATCGCGTTGGAGAGCGTGAAGGCGACCTCCTGCACGGCCGAGCAGCCCTTCTCGCGGATGTGGTAGCCGGAGATCGAGATCGTGTTCCATTTCGGCACGTTCTCGCGGCAGTACTCGAAGAGGTCGGTGGTCAGCCGCATCGTCGGCTCGGGCGGGAATATGTAGTTGCCGCGTGCCATGTACTCCTTGAGCACGTCGTTCTGGACGGTGCCGCGCAGCTTCTCGCTCGGCACCCCCTGCTCCTCGCCGACCAGCTCGTAGAGCAGCAGCAGGATCGCCGCCGGGGCGTTGATCGTCATCGAGGTCGAGACCTGGTCGAGCGGGATCTTGTCGAAGCAGATCCGCATGTCCTCGATCGTGTCGATCGGCACCCCGGTGCGGCCGACCTCGCCCTGGCAGAGCGGGTCGTCGGAGTCGCGGCCGAGCTGGGTCGGCAGGTCGAAGGCCATCGAGAGCCCGGTCGAGCCGTGCTCGATCAGGTAGCGGTAGCGCTCGTTGGTGTCTTCGGGGGTCGCGAAGCCGGCGTACTGGCGCATCGTCCAGAGCCGGTCGCGGTACATCCCCTCGTGGATGCCCCGCGTGAAGGGCGGGGCGCCCGGCTCGCCGAGGCGCTCCTCCAGGCCGGGCGCGACATCGTCCTCGGTGTAGAGACGGTCGATCTCGATCCCCGAGTCGGTGAAGACGCGCTCGTCGTCGGGCCCGACCTGCGGCGCGATCGTGCGGTGCTCGTCCTCGGCTACGCTCTTCTCCGTTTTGCTCGCCACGCCCGGGAGGATATTGACCATTGCCGCACTGGCGGCGCTCGCCTCGGCGCTCGCCGCCGTGTCTCCCGCCCGCGGTCTCGCCGAGCCGGTCGCGGAAGGGCAGGCGAAGCTCACGCTGAACCGCGGCCTCTACCGGGAACTGCGCCGCGACGGGGTCCGCCTCAGGCGCCTCGGGGCAGGCCGCACCAGGGGTCGGGCGGCGGTCCTGCCGGCAGGGGCCGGGACGGTCGCGCCAGCCGAGGCGGGAGCGGACGCAGGATTCCGGGGCGGCTTCGCGCTGCGATCAGGCCGGCGGATCGCGAAGCTGCACGGGCTCGGCCTCGACACGACGACGGACAGGCTCACCGGAAGGATCGGCAAGCGGCGGCTGACGATCGCCCTGCTGCGGGGAGTCAGCGGGAAGCCCGCCGGATTCGGCGCGAAGATCTCGGCTGCCACGCTGAGGCTGACGGGGAGGGCCGCGGCGCTGCTGAACCGGGGGCTCGGCCTGCGCCGCAAATTCAAGGCCAACCACTCGCTCGGCTCCCTCGTCACCGTCCTGCAGCCGGGAACGGTCAGGGTCAGCAGCGGGACGATCTCGATCGGCGGGCCCGACACGGCGTTCTCGAAGCTGCGCTCGCTCGACGTCGAGATGGGAGGCTGGGGAGCGTCGGGGAGATGGAGCTCAGGCGAGGAAACCTACTTCCTGTTCTCGACCGAGCCGACCGAGATCGCGACCGATGCCACGGCCGGAATCGTCGCCGGCGCGGAGAACGACGGAATCTCGATGGAGATCCACGCGCCTCCGCCACGCAACATGCTGCTGCGCCAGCCGCGCATCGACCTGGCCACCGGCGAGCTCTCGGCGACGCTCAGCCCGCTGTCACCTGAGAGCCCGGTGACGGCGGCGATCGGGACGCTCGACTACGGCGCCGCCACGGTCCAGGTCCGCCCCGCCGTGGGCATCTTCGAACTGACCGGGATCCAGGCGCTCGCCAACCAGTTCATCGCCGACCGGCTCAACGAGAGCTTCCGCACCCCGGACCTGTTCCAAGCCGGGGAAACGCTCGCGCGGGTCACGATGACCCTGCACACCCGGTAGGCGCTACACGCGGCCAGACGGGGAACTCCGCCCGCCCTGGGCTCAGTCGCCGGCGCCGGCGAGGCGCTCGACGCCGGCCTGCTCGATCGTGCGGCGCAGGCCTTCGCCCAGCTCCACCTTCGGCTCCCAGCCGAGCAGGTCGCGGGCGCGGGTGATGTCGGGGCGGCGCTGCTGCGGGTCGTCGACCGGAAGCGGCTCATGGATGATCTCCGAGCGCGACTCGGTCACCTCGATCACCTTCCTGGCCAGTTCGAGCAGGGTGAACTCGTCGGGATTGCCGATGTTGACCGGCGTGTGCACGTCGGACTCGGCGAGGGCGACGATGCCGCGGATCAGGTCGTCGACGTAGCAGAAGCTGCGCGTCTGGCTGCCGTCGCCGAAGACGGTGATGTGCTGGTCCTGCAGCGCCTGGCGCATGAAGGTCGGGATCGCCCGCCCGTCGTGGGCGCGCATCCGCGGCCCGTAGGTGTTGAAGATCCGCACGATCGAGGTGTCGACGCCCTGCTGACGGTGGTAAGCCATCGTCAGCGCCTCCGCGTAACGCTTCGCCTCGTCGTAGACCCCGCGCGGCCCGATCGGGTTGACGTGTCCCCAGTAGTCCTCGGTCTGCGGGTGCACCTGCGGGTCGCCGTAGACCTCGCTGGTCGAGGCGATCAGGAAGCGGGCCCGCTTCCACTTGGCGACACCGAGCATGTGGTGCGTTCCGTGCGAACCGACCTTGAGCGTGTGCAGGGGAAGGCGCAGGTAGTCGATCGGGCTGGCAGGCGAGGCGAGGTGGTAGACGAAGTCGACCGGCTCGGGGATATCGACCTGCTCGGTGATGTCGACGTTGCGGAACTCGAAGGCGTCGTCGCGGATGTGCTCGATGTTCTGCAGCGAGCCGGTCTCGAGGTTGTCGATGCAGATCACCCGGTGGCCCTTGCCGAGCAGGTGCTCGCAAAGGTGGGAGCCGAGGAAGCCGGCGCCGCCGGTGATCACACAGGTGGCCATGGGGCGCAGGATGCTACAGGGGAGGCGCTCGGGAGCGAGATAAACGAGAGAGTTCGCAAATAGCGATCTTTTCGCTCGGCCACCCGTCCAGAGGGGGGGAGAGACCGGTGCAGTCCCAGGCTCTACGTGGCATGTTCGGGCCACGGAGCTGAGCGTGCAGGGAAGTCTCGCAACAGCCGGGCGCAAGCGCGCCGCCGTCGAGTTGATCGCTCGCGAGGACCCTGGTCTGCGCCGCGTCGCCCGCCGCTACTCGCTCTGCGACGAGGACGCCGAGGACGCCTACCAGCGAGCCCTGGAGATCCTCCTGGTCAAAGCACCGAGCGAGCGCCCGCGCGAGCTGAGCGGCTGGATGAGGACCGTCGTCAAGCACGAGGCCCTGGCGATCCGCGGCAATCGCGAACGCCTGCTCGGGGTCGGCGGGGGCGACGCCGATGACCCGATCTCCCACCTCGTCGAGGCCGGCGCCGGGCCGGGCGAGCGCTTCGAGCGGCGCGAGCGGGTCGCGCGCAGCCGCGAGGCGCTGCAGGCGCTCAAGCCGGCCGAGCTGCGCTCGCTGACCCTGCTCGCCGCAGGCTTCTCCTACGCCGAGATCTCCGCCCGCACCGGCTACAGCATGCGCAAGGTCAACCGCTGCATCGCCGAGGGCCGCGAGCGCTTCCGCGACCTCGTCACGGCGAGCGAGGCGGGTGCCCGCTGCGCCCAGCTGGGCCCGCTGCTCTCCGCCTACTGCGACGGCGAGGCGAGCGCCGCCGACGCAGCCGCCGTGCGCGAGCATCTGCGCGCCTGCGCGGCCTGCCGGGCGGCGATGCGCGCCTACCGGGCGACGCCCGCTGCGGTCGCGGCGCTGGCGCCGCTGCTGCCCGAATCGCGCTCGCTGCTCGAGCGCCTGCAGGAGCTGGCGGTCGGCCTGCAGGCGCGGCTCGCGGGGGCCGGTGGCGACGGCGGCGCCGTGCAGACGGCGGCGGCCGGGGGCTCGCGCGGCGCGGGGATGGCGGTGCTCGCGAAGGGGCTGGCGATCTGCGCCGGCACGGTCGGCGGCGCCGCCGCCTGCGTCGCCACCGGCGTCGCCCCGGCGCCGTTCGGCGTCGACCACGAGGCGCCGCGCCCGGCGAAGGTCGAGCGGGTCATCGAGCGCCCGGCGGACACCGGCGTGCCGGCGGCGCCGCCGGCCGAGCCGCCGCCGGAAGAGCCGCCGGCCGAGCCGGCCGAACAGCGTCCGGCCGAGCCGCCGCCGGTGGCGCCGCCGGCCGAAAGCGCCGAAGCGGGTGCGGTCGAATACGCGCCGCCGGCCGAACCCGCCCCTGCGCCGGCCCCGACGTCCGGGGCGCCCGGCGGCGGTGCCGCGGGGGAGTTCGGGCCATGAGGGTCGCGGCGGGCGTCGCCCTGCTCGTCGCTGCCGCGATGCTCTGCTGCGCCGCGGGCGCGGCGGCGGCGCCACCGGCGCCCGCGAGCCTGACGGTGAGCGGCGGCAGCGAGTGGCGGGCCGAACCCAGATTTCAGCTGACCTGGACGAATCCTCCCGTCGCGGCGGCCCACTACCGGGTGCGCGACCCGCACGGGGAGACGCTCGAAGCGGGAGCAGCGCCCTCCTCCAGCGGCGGCGTGGTCGCCCACACCTTCCCCGGCCGCGCCGGCGTCTACACCGCGGAAGTCTGGCTCGAGGACGACGCCGGAGGGCTCGGCCCGGCGGCCACCGCACAGCTGCACTTCGACGACTCCCCGCCCGGCACGGTCGAGCCGCTGCCGCTGCCGGAATGGCTCGGTCGCGGCGCCTTTCCGCTGCGCGTCAGCCTCGCCCACCCCTCCGGAGACCCGCCGCTGTCGGGGATACGCGGCTACGCCGTCTCGGTCGACCGCTCGCCGACCGGTTCCCCCTGTCTGGCGGCGACCCGCTGCGCCGAGGCCGAGCTGACCCTGCCGGGCGGGGTCGAGAACGACGAGCTGACGATCGCGGCCCTTCCCGACGGCGCCAACCACCTGCACGCGGTCGCCGTCTCGGGCACCGGTGTCAAGTCTGCGCAGAGCGGCGGGGCGGTCCTGCGGGTCGACACCGCCGACCCGGTCACGCGGCTCGCCGGTGCCCCGGACGGCTGGACGAACGGGACCGTGCGGCTGACCGCGACCGCGACGGACTCCGGCGCGGGCATGGCGCCGCGCAGCGCCGGCGCGCCGCCGTTCACCGCGATCCAGGTGGACGGCGGCGCCCCGCGCGTGGCGGCCGGCAGCGCGGTGAGCACGGAGGTGATCGCCGAGGGCGACCACCGGGTCGCCTACTACGCCCGCGACGCGGCCGGCAACGTCGACGACGGGATGCGCAGCAACTCGGTCCAAAACCGGGCGCCGCGGCAGAGCCGGGTGCGGATCGACCGCACCGCGCCCACCGCCGCCTTCCCGAACTCCCAGGACCCCGGCGATCCGGACCTGCTCCGCGTGCGGATCGAGGACGGGCTCTCGGGCCCGGACCCGGCGCGGGGATGGATCGCCGTCAGGCGAGCGGGCTCGGGCGACCGCTTCGAACGGCTGCCTGCCGCGCCGAGCGCTGCGGGTGAGCTGCGCGCCCGCTGGCATTCCGATCACTATCCGCGCGGGCGCTACGAGTTCCGCGCCCTCGTCTACGACGCCGCCGGAAACAGCAGGATCGCCGAGCGGCGCCGGGACGGGTCCGCGATGACGCTGCCCAGCCCGTTGAAGGCGACGAGCGCGCTGGGCGCCGGCTTCCACGGCGGCAGGGCGAAGCGGGCTGCGCCCTTCGGCCGGCGCGTGCGCATCGCCGGCCGCCTGACGACCGGCAGGAGCTCGCCGCTGGCGGGCAGGCCACTGCGCATCGTCGAGACCTTCGCCGTCGGCACGCGCCCGTCGAGAAGGGTCACGACCGTGCAGACGAAGCCCGGCGGTCGCTTCTCGCACCGCCTCGCGCCTGGCCCGAGCCGACGGATCGAGGTGAGCTACGCGGGCGGCCCGACGCTGGCGCGCGCGAGCGCCCGGCCGCTCGAACTACGCGTGCGCGGCCGCGTGCGCCTGCGCACCTCCGCGCACGTCGCGCGGGTCGGCGGCGCGCCGGTCGTGTTCCGCGGCCGCGTTCTGGCCTCGAGGGGGACGATGCCGAGGGCGGGCAAGGCGGTGCAGCTGCAGTTTCGCCTGCCGGGGCTGCCCTGGACTGCGTTCCGCACGCTGCAGGCCGACCGCCGCGGTCGCTTCCGCTACGCCTACCGCTTCAGCGACGACGACAGCCGCGGCGTCCGCTTCCAGTTCCGCGCCTTTGCGCCGCAGCAAGAAGACTGGCCGTACGAGCCGGGCGGCTCGCGGCCAGTCCTGATACGCGGGCGCTGAGTCCTACGCCCTCAGCGAGGTGAGCTGATCGGAGACCTGGTCGACCAGATCCTGGGCGCGGCCGGTCTGCTCTTCGAGTGCTTTGCGAACCCGCTGCTCGACCTCGGCGCGGTTTTTCTTCACCGTGGTCTCGACGGTGCGGCGCCGTTTGCGCGCCTCGCGCTCGACTTTGTTGCGGGTCTTGCGCGCTTCCGTGCTCGCCTTGCGACGGGCGCTGGCGCCGCGTCGCTCGCTGCGCTTGACGCTGCGGCGCAGCTGCGTGCTGTAGGACTTGAGCTGCTTTTCGGCGGCGCTGCGGCCGCTGAACGGCTCGACCAGCTCGCTGACGCGATCGCTGACCTCGAGCACGACGCCGACCGGCACGTCGACCGCGCTTTCGGCGGCGGCGCGTGCCTGCTCGCTGCGCGTGGGCGTCGGGGCCGGCGTGCTTTTCGCCCGCGATCTCGGTTTGGGTTTCGAGCCGTTGCTTGCTTTGCTGCTTTTCGTAGCCAAGGAAGTCATCCCTTCGGGGTGGTTTGCGGTCGGGGGGTTCGCGAGTGTAGCGAACATACGTTCTTCCGAACACCTGTTCTAAACCGGCTACCCCGATGCGTTACGGATAGTCCCCAGGCCCTGCTCCCCCGCGGCGGCGGCGACCGCGTAGCGGGCGTCGAGGCCGAGGTCGGCCTCCTCCAGCGCCAGCCCGCCGAAGACGACGGCGCCGCCCGCCTCGCGGACGATCAGCTGCGCCGCGGCGATGTCGACCGAGCGGCAGGGACGCAGGCTGAGCATCCCGTCGAGGCGGCCGGCGGCCACGTATGAGGCGGTGATCGCGATCGAGCCGATCACGCGCAGGCGGAAGACCTGCCCGTCGAGCGCCCGCTCGAGCGACTGCATCAGCCCCGGGGCGGCAGACTCGACACCGAGCAGCTCCAGCATCTCGGCATCGGGGGCGACCGCAGCCGGGATGCCGTCGAGGTTCGCACCGGCGCCGCGCCGCGCCGCGAACTCCTCGCCCGGGCCGAAGTCGAAGACGTAGCCGAACTCGACGTCGGCCATCGAGGGCCCGGAGGCGACCGCGATGCTGAGGCTGTGCGAGGGCAGCGTGCGACGCACGTTGAGCGACCCGTCGATCGGGTCGATCACGACCCGCGCCGGGCCGCCGTCGCCGAAGGCCACCTCGCCGCGCTCCTCGGACACGGCCAGAAACGAGGCGCCGGCGGCGGCCAGCCGCTCGAGCTCGGCGAAGACGACATCCTCGCAGCGGCGGTCGATGACGAGGCTGCGATCGCCGCCCTCCCCGACGCCCTCGTAGCGGGTGCGCTCCTCGCGCCCCGGCGTCCCCTCGAACAGCTTGCGCTGCTCGGCGACGATGCGGCGGCAGATCGCCGGCCAGTCTGCGGAGAGGGCGTTCATCGCGCCCATCCTATGAAGGCCGCCCGGCCGGCTTCTCCCGGTAGCGTTGGACCATGCTTGCCCTCGCCGAGCCCCAGCAGCGTGCGATCGCCCACGGCGACGGCCCGCTCTCGCTCAGCGGCAAGGCGGGGACCGGCAAGACCGAGGTGCTGGCGCGGCGCTTCGACCGCCTCGTCTCCGACGGCACCCCCGCGGAGCGGATCCTGCTGCTCGCATCGACCGGGGCGACGGCGCGACGGCTGCGCGAGCGCGTCGAGCAGCTTCTCGACCGCCCGCTCGGGGAGCTCTGGATCGGGACCTGGAAGCAGCTCTGCGAGCGGCTCTTGCGCGAGTACGCGACGGCGGCCGGCCTCGACCCCTTCTTCGGCGTGCTCGGCCGGGCCGAGCGGCTGGCGCTGCTGCTCGACCGCATCGAAGAGCTGCCGTTGCGCAACCAGCAGATCCGCGGCAACCCGGCCGGCCTGATCGCTCGACTGCTCGAGCGGATCGACGAGACCAAGTCCGGCTCGGAGCCGGCCGACCCCGAGCTGGCGGAGCTGATCGCCGCGCACGACCGGATCCTCTCCTCGACCTGCAGCCTCGACCGTGGCGACGTCTACCTGACGCTCGGCAGGCTCTTCGACGAGCGGCCCGACATCCGGCTTTCGATCGCCTCTCGCTTCCAGTACGCGATGGTCGACGAGCTCGAGGACACGACGCCGGCCCAGCGAGCGGTTCTCGCGGCGCTGCGCGAAGACAATCCGAATCAGCTCTACGCGCTCGACGAGCAGGGCGAGGGTGAAGGTCTCTCCGAGTGGGCGCCGGTCCCGACGGTCGAGCTGGCGGAGCAGTTCCGGAATCCGCCCGCCCGCTTCTGGCGCTGTGCCAACGAGCGGGCGCAGGCGCAGGCCGTGGCCAGGGAGGCCGAGCATCTGATCGCCGGCGGGGCGGCGCCTGAAGAGATCTGCGTGCTGGTCGAGAAGGAGGAGCAGGGGGGGCCGGTGGCGGCGGCGATGGAGGAGCGGGGGATCCCGTTTCACATGTCGGGGCCGGCGGCCTTGTTCCAGCGGCCGGAGGTGCGCGATGCGATCGCCTGGTTGCGCGTGCTCGCCGATCCCGGCGACTCGGCGGCGGCCGCGCGGGCGCTGACGCGGCCGCCGGTGGAGCTGCGGTCTGGAGATCTCGCCCGACTCACGACCATCGCCAGGCGCCGCAAGCTCGATCTGGTCTCGGCCTGCGAGGCGGCGCTCGAAAGTCCGCAGATGTCGCCCGAGGCGCGCGAGCGGATCCAGTCCTTCCTGAAGCTCTACGGGACCGCCTCGGCAGTCATCGAGGAGCGCCGCGCCGACGTCTTCGTGCGGCGCCTGGTCGAGGCGGTGGGGCTGCGCCGGCAGCGGCTCTTCGCGGCCCAGCCGGAGGTCGCCGAGCGCCTACTCGGGCTCTCCCGCCTCGCCGAGCTGGCGGCCGCGTGGGCGCGGCGGGAGCCGAACGGCTCGACCAGGGATTTCGTCCGTCATCTCAGCGCGATCGCCGACGCGGGCGTCGAACCGACCGGGGTCAGCGAGTCCCCGGCGAGGAACGCCGTCCAGGGACTGACCCGCAACGCGGTCAAGGGAATGGAGTTCGAGCACGTCTTCGTGCTCGGCCTGGAGCGCGGCGGCGAGACCGAGCGGATCGGGCGGCCGGCGCTGAGCGGCCTCGTGCTCTCGCGGGTCGAGCGCGGCGAGGAGGGCGAGGCGCGCCCCTCTGCGTTCCACGCCGCAGCCCTGGCCGCGGCCGGCGCCGAGGAGGAGCCGCACGAGGAGGAGCTGTTCGGCCCGGCCGAGGGGTTGCACGCGACCTATCGGGCGCTGCGCGAGCAGGTCCTCGAGGCCTCCTGGAAGGCGGGCCGCGAGCTCTCCGAGCCGCGCCTCGACACCGCGATCGACGTCAACCGCGCGATCGCCCGCTACCTCGAGCTGCTCAAGCTCGCGGCGCTCGCCCAGCGCCCCGGCGAGGAGGCGACCGAGGAGGCGATCGAGGCGGTCAACGGGCTGCTGCGCCAGGTCGCCACGCCGGAGCAGCAGACCGAGCTCGACGCCTCCTCGCTCGACTCCTACCTGCTCGGCTCCGAGAGCGAGCGCGAGGGGCGGCGCAAGCTGATCGACGCCCGTCAGGAGCCCTCGCTGGAGGCCTTCCTGCCGCGCCGCGGCGACGGCGCCCTGAGCCTCTCGGCCTCCGACCTGGACCTCTACCTGACCTGCCCGCTGAAGTACAAGTTCAGGCGAGTGTTCGGCATCCCCCAGGAGCCGACGATCAACCAGCGCTTCGGGATCCTGATCCACAACGTGCTCGAGCGCTTCCACAAGGAGGGCGAGGACCAGCGCGGCGAGCAGGGCCTCGAGCGGCTGATCGACCTCTTCGAGGCCGGCTGGCGGCGCACCGGCTTCGGCTCCAGCGACGACGAGCTGCAGTTCCGCGACCGCGCGCGCGAGGCGATGCGCCTCTACTGGGAGCTCGAGCGCGAGTCCGAAGGCGAGCCGGTCTGGCTGGAGCGCAAGTTCGACATCCGCGTCGGCGAGCATCACGTGCGCGGCCGGGTCGACCGGGTCGACCGCCTGCCCGACGGCAGCCACGAGCTGATCGACTACAAGACCGGCGAGCGCAAGAGCGAGGCCGACCTGGAGAGCGACCTGCAGCTGGCGCTCTACCGGCTGGCCGCGCGCGAGGCCTGGGAGGTCGAGGCGACGGCGGGCAGCTACTACTACGTGCTCGACGCCGAGAAGGTCGCCGCGCCGGTCGCCGCCGACGACGCCGAGCGGGTCGAGCGCACCGTCCTGCAGGTCGGCGAGGGCGTGCTCGGCCAGGACTTCGAGCCACGCCCCTCGCCGAAGGTCTGCTCCTGGTGCGACTACAAGCTGATCTGCCCCGCGGCGGAGCTGAGCGGCTAGTTCGTCTCGCCGCGGCGCTGCTGCAGGAACTGCTGGAACTCGCGCGCGATCGTGTCGGCCGAGGGCAGCTCGTCGCTGTCCTCGCCGAGCTGCTCGACCTGGTCGGCCTCGATCCGCTCGACCAGTTCGGCGATCTCCGGGTTGGCGGCGACGGCGCGGCCGATCTGCTCCTCGTAGCTCGCCGTTTCCTCCTCCAGGTCGGTCGCGTCGACGGCGATCCCGGTCAGGCCCTCGAGCCGGCGCAGCAGCGCCAGCGCCGCCTTCGGGTTGGGCACCGCGGAGACGTAGTGCGGCACCGCGGCCCAGAGCGAGGCCGAGGTCATGCCCAGCTCGCGGCAGCAGTCGTGGACGACGCCGACGATCCCGGTCGGGCCCTCGTAGTTGGAGCGCTGCAGGTCGAGTTCCTCGACCAGCTGCTCGTCCGACGCGAGGCCGGTGATCGGCACCGGCAGCGTGTGCGAGACCTCGGCGACGAGCGCGCCGAGGGTGATCACCATCTCGGCGCCGAGCGCGTCGGCAGCGGTCGCGATCGTCTCCGAGAAGGTGCGCCAGCGCAGGTTGGGCTCGGTGCCGTCGAAGAGCACCAGGTCACGCTCGGCGCCGGCGATGCGGATCGCGATCAGATCGTTCTGCGGCCACTCGATGTGGCGGGTCTGGCCTTCGCTGAGCACGATCGTCGGCCGCGTCGCCTGGAAGTCGAAGTAGTCCTCGGGGTCGACGTCGGCGATGCGCTGGGCGTCGAAGGAGTCGGCAACGGCGCCGAGCGCAGCCGAGGCCGCCCCGGCGGCGTCGTTCCAGCCGCGGAAGGCACAGACGAGGACGGGCGAGCGCAGCTGGGGCAGGTCGCCGTGCCAGGTGAGCGAATCCACGCTTTGAGCGTAGCGTCCTCTAGCCCTGCGGCGAGAGGGCCCGACGAAAGAGGCCGTAGGCGATGAAGAGGACAAGCGCGGCGAAGGAGAGTTCGAGCGCTCGCTGCGAGACCTCGTTGGCGACGACGACGCCGATCGCGACCCCGACGGGCGAGAGCACTCCGATGACCACGGCGTCGCGCAGGTTGAGGTTGCCGTAGCCGTTCTGCCGGGCCGCCCCGATCAGGGCGACGACGACGATCATCAGCAGTGAGGTCGACTCGCCCTCGACCTGGCTGAGGCCGAGGAAGATCGTCAGCGCCGGCACGAAGAGGATGCCGCCGCCGACGCCGACCAGGCCGCCGGCGAGGCCGCCGGCGAGCGCGAGCAGGATCGCGAAGAGGATGTCGGCGCTCACTTCACCACCAGCTCGATCGCGACCCCGACCAGCAGCAGGGCGAAGAGCAGGGAGACGGCGCGCTGCGGGATCCGCTGCTGGAGGGCGGTGCCGGCGAGGACGCCGAGCACGGCGGGGATCGAGAGCAGCAGGCCGGTGCCGAAATGGACATTGCCGTAGAAGGCCTGCGCGACCGTGCCGAGCAGGCCGATCAGGACGATCGCGCCGAGGCTGGTGCCGGTGGCGAGGCGCTCCCCGTAGCCGAACCAGAAGATCAGCAGCGGCACGATCACGGTGCCGCCGCCGACCCCGAAGAGGCCGCTGAAGACGCCGGCGAGGGTGCCGGTCGCGACGAGCTTCAGGGTGCGGTCGCCGGTCGCGCTGTCCATCGCGCGATACTAAGCGCAGTGTCTCCCGAACCAGGCAGAGGGGAGCGCGAGACGGAGCTCGGGCCGCTGGTCAGGCTGCGGGAGGATCCTGCGCGGGCGGCGATCCTCACCGACGTCGACGGCACGCTCGCCCCGATCGTCCCCCGGCCCGAGGAAGCGGCGGTGCCGGACCGCGCGAGCGAGCTGCTCGCGCAGCTGAGCGGGCGCTACGGCCTGGTCGCCTGCATCTCCGGGCGGCAGGCCGGCGAGGCGCGCCGCCTGGTCGGCGTCGAGGCGATCGCCTACGCCGGCAACCACGGGCTCGAACTGCTCCTGCCCGGCGAGGACGAGCCGCGCTTCGACCCCGCCCTGCAGGGCCGCGAGGACGACGCGGCGAGCTTTCTCGCGGCATCCCCGGCCGACCTCGCGGCGGCGGGCCTGCGGCGCGAGGACAAGGGCCCGATCCAGGCCCTGCACTGGCGCGGCGCCGACGACGAGAAGGCGGCCGAGGCGCACGCCCACGAGCTCGCCGCCGCCGCGGGCCGCGCCGGCCTGGAGCTGCGCTGGGGCCGCAAGGTGCTCGAGCTGCGCCCGCCGGGCGGCGGCGGCAAGGACGCGGCGGTGGCCGCCCTGGTCGCCGCCGACGACATCGCCACCGCGGCCTACGCCGGCGACGACCGCACCGATCTCGACGCCTTCCGGCGGCTGCGCGAGCTGGCCGCGGAGGGTGAGCTGGAGAGCGCCGTCTGCGTCGGCGTCGCCTCGGCGGAGGGGCCGGTCGAGATCGTCGCCGAGGCCGACCTGAGCGTCGACGGGCCGGAAGGCTGGCTGGCGCTGCTCGAGGCGCTGGCGGAGTAGGGCGCGGCGATGCCCTTCACCGACCTGCTGCGCGTCACCGTCTTCATCGCCGCCGCCGAGGCGACCGCGCTGGGGGCGATCGCGGCGATCGGCGCCGGCCGCGGCGACGACGTCACGGCGGCGATCGTCGCGGTCTCATGGTGGGCGATCGCGCTGGTGCTGGGGATGTACCTGGGACGGCCCTCGCGCGCCGCCGACGGCGTCCGCGACGCGCTCGCCCGCGCCCGCACCGCGACCTCGCTGCCGAGCGACTCCCCCGGCCGGATCGTCGCCGGGCGGCTCTGGCCGGTCGGCCTGATCGGGATCGTCGCCGGCGGGGTCGGCGCGATCTTCCCCGGCGTCGCCGCGATCGGCGCCGGCTACGCGCTGCTCGCCGCGCTGGCGATGCGCAGCCGCGAGGCGGCCGTGCTCGGGGTCGAGCAGCGCGACGGGGTCAAGTTCTACGTCGTCGCCAACTCCGCCCTGCGCCCGGTCCAGCTGGTCCGCACCCCGGGCCTGCGCAGCGACCGCCTGCGCGCGACGGGCTGAGAAGCAGACGGCCCGCCGAGGCGGGCCGTCTGAAAACTTGGGGAGCCCGTCGGATCCGTGAGCCCCGATATCGCGCGACCAATGATAGCGGGAATTCTTGCGGACAGCACATTTACGCCCCCGGAGGGAGTCGAACCCTCACTCCCCAATTGCGATATCGGGGTCTGGATCCGCCAGCGGGGGCGTCGTCGCTTTCGCGACAGACGCCAGTCTACATATTTATGTAGACATTTGTCTAGCAGACGACTCGCCTAAGACGAGCCGTCTGCCATACGAGGGTTCGATTCCAGTAACAGGATAGCGAACTCTTCTGTCTGTGCAGACGGATTACTTCAGCAGCCGTTTGAAATCGCGCCAGCCGCGCGTGTTCGCGACGTCGTCGGCGGTCAGCCAGGCGCGGCGCGCGGTCGCCACGGCGTAGGCCATGTTGTCGAGCGTGTCGACGCCGTGGGCATCGGTATTGAGGACGATCTTCACGCCGGCCTCCCTGGCGAGGCGGGCGTGGTGCTCGGAGAGGTCGCGGCGGTTGGGGTTGCCGTTGATCTCGAGCATCGTGCCGGTGCGCGCCGCCGCCTCTGCCACGGCCTCGACATCGATCTCGTAGGGCTCGCGGCGCCCGATCAGGCGGCCGGTGAGGTGGCCGATGCAGTCGACGTCCGGGTTCTCGATCGCGGCCAGCACGCGCTCGGTCATCGCCGCGCCGGAGATCGAGAACGAGGTGTGGACGCTGGCGACGACCCAGTCGAGCGCCGCGACCAGGTCGTCGGGGTAGTCGAGCCCGCCGTCGAGGCCGATGTTGACCTCCGAGCCGGCGAGCAGGCGGAAGCCGCGCTTGCCCTCGTTCCAGGCGGCGATCTCCTCGATCCGCTGCCAGAGTCGCTCGGCGGTCACGTGGTCGCCGAAGCCGTGGCTGGCCGAGTGGTCGGTGATCGCCATGTAGGCGTAGCCGCGCTCGCGGCCCGCCGCCGCCATGCCCTCCAGCGTGTTGCGCCCGTCGGAGAGGGTGGTGTGCGAGTGCAGGTCGCCGCGGATGTCGTCGAGCGCGATCAGCTCCGGCAGCGCGCCCTCGCGCGCCGCCTTCAGCTCGCCGCGGCCCTCGCGCAGCTCCGGCTCGATGTAGGCGTAGCCGAGCCGCTCGTAGACCTCGGCCTCGCTCGTGCAGAGCGTCGCCTCGCCGCTCTCGCTATCGACTATTCCGTGCTCGGAGACCGAGATGCCGCGGCCGACCGCCTCTTCGCGCAGCTGCACGTTGTGCGCGGCCGAACCGGTGAAGTGCTGCAGCAGGTTGCCGAAGGCCTGCGGCGGCACGATCCGCAGGTCGACGGAGATCCCGTTGTGGGTCTGCGCGCGCAGCCCGTTCGGCCCCGGCTTGCCGGCGGCGGCGATCAGCGCGTGGCCGGCGAGGTGCTCGGCCAGCTGCTGCGGCTCCTCGGCGGTGGCGATCAGGTCGATGTCCTTGCAGGTCTCGGCCCAGCGCCGCGCCGAGCCCGCGACCTCGACCCGGTTGGCGGCCGGGTGCTCGCGCAGCGCCTCGGCCAGCTCCTCGGCGACCGGGCGCACGGTCGAGAGCAGCAGCCGGCCCGGGCCCTCGCCGGGCTCGCCGAGCCGCTCCAGCGAGGCCAGCACGTTCTCCTCGGCCTTCGGCCCGAGCCCCTTTACGTCGCGCACCCTTTCCGCCTCGGCGGCGGCCTTGAGGTCATCGAGCGAGGCGACGCCGAGCTCATCGAAGAGCAGCTTCGCGGTCTTCGCCCCGACGCCCGGCACGCGGGTGACCTCGATCAGCGTCGGCGGGAACTTCGCCTTCAGCTTCGCTGCGGCCGGGATCTCGCCGGTCGCGAGCAGGGCGTCGATCTTCTCCGCCAGCGTCTTGCCGACGCCGGGAATCTCGGTCGCCCGCCCCGCGGCGGCCAGCTCGGCGACCGAGAGCGGGCTTTCGCGGATCGCCTTGGCGGCCGTCGAGTAGGCGAGCACCCGGTATTTGACCGCGCCGTCGAGCTCGTACAGGACCCCCAGCTCCTCGAGCGCAGCAGCGATCTCGGCGTTCGTCATACCTAGCTGGGACGTGAAATAGGCTTCACAACGAACGGAGCCCTGGGGGCATCACCGCAAGCGGGAGGGGCTGGCCCAGGGCATTCGCTGAACAACGTACCACCTGGGTCAAGTGGCCAAACAACAAAAACGATTGCTGGGATCTATCTCGCAAGGGGAGATAGACCGATGGATCACAGCGCCTCGCTTCAGCGCTTTTCTTGATGCGACCGGCGGAGACCAAGCTCAGGCGACGGCCCTCTATGACTGGAATGTTTGCGTGTCGGCCGTCTTCTTCGAGACTTTGAGCTACGGAGAGGTTCTACTTCGGAACGCAATTGATGCGCAATTCCCACCCCTTCGACACGACGAAAACGCAGCGGAAAGTTGGCTTTCCGACCCAGCAATCCTCAGTGAGAAATCGCTGGAACGCGTTGGGGATGCGCTAGAAAACATTGAACGAATGAAAAAAACGCCGACTCGTGCGCGCCTGGTGGCGAATCTCTCTTTTGGCTTTTGGAAAGCGCTCTTCGACAAGCACTACAAGGATCTATGGATAAGCAACCTGCACCACGCATTTCCAAACGGAAGCGGAAACCGTAGCGAGGTCGCCAAGCTGTTGGCCCGGCTGAATCCCTTCCGCAATCGCATCGCTCACCATGAGCCGATCATCAACGCTTCCGTTGAAAAGCGCCACGACGACCTGATCGGGCTCATGGCCTTGATTGACCCCCAGGCAGCGCGATGGGTGGAAGCGCGCTCATGTGTGCCGGACATCCTGGCCTGGCGCCCGCCGCTGCGGAGACGCCAGCGGCTTCTGGGCCGAGCCGGCTTTCCGCCCAGGACTGTCCGATTTCACGTTCATGGGTAGCCCCGGCCTCAAACTGGCCCGCTGCCGCCCTGGGACCCTCGCTATACTTTTTGAAGTATTGAGCGCTGAACCTCGACCTTTGGGAGACTGATACCAGTGACCGGCAAGCTCACCGACGTGACCGACGGCAACTTCAAGTCCGACGTCCTCGAGGCCGACGGCCCCGTGCTGGTCGACTTCTGGGCCCCCTGGTGCGGCCCCTGCCGCGTCGTCCACCCGGTGCTCGAGGAGATCGACGCCGAGCGCGACGACCTCAAGATCGTCAGCCTCAACGTCGACGAGAACCAGCAGACGGCCGCCCAGTACGAAGTCCTCTCGATCCCGACCCTGCTCCTCTTCAAGGACGGCGCGATCGCGAAGAAAGTCGTCGGCGCGATGCCGAAGCGCCGCCTCGAGGCCGAGCTCGAGCCGGCGCTCGCCTAGAGCGCCGCTCCCGGGCCAGCGCGGGCGCCCCGATGCCCTTCATCGAGATCCACTGGTACGAGGGCCGCTCCGACGAGCAAAAGGCGGAGATTGCCGCCCGCATCGAAGCGGCCCTCGGCGAAGTCGCCGGCGTCCCCCCAGAGCACTGCTGGGTCAAGTTCTCCGACACGAAGAAGTCCGACCTGCTCATCGGCGAGCCTGCCGAAGCAGACCAGTAGCTCACAACTTCAGCCCCCGGTTCAGACGCCGGTCACACGAGCGTTGCGCTCACGCGGGAGCACCGAGCGGGTCGAGCCACTCCGCCGGCAGCACCGCGGGGGTTCTGCCCGGGAAGCGCGGGACGATCTTGGTCGCCAGCCGGCCTGCCGGCCGACCCTCGATCACTGGTCGCAGATCGTCGAGGCTCATGGCCAGGCGCACGCTCGGGGCGATCTGCAGGTCTGCCGCGTTCGGGGCCTCGCTCCCGAGGACGCCTTCCTCTATCCAATCGTCGATTCGCTGGAGCATCCCGGGGAAGGCGGCGATCGCCTGGCGCACGTTGTCGTCGACGGCTCCGCGGGAGCGGGCATCGAGGGCGATGAAGGGGCCGGCGATCTTCGCTGCGATCCCATGCGGCATCCCGATCCTTCCGCCCTCGAGGTAGCCGACGAGTCCGCTGTTGTCCTTGCGGACCGACCACAGAAAGATCTCTCGGACCTTTTGCTGGAGCTCCTCGTCGCCGAAGCGCTCGGCCTCTTCGACGGCCCGTCTCCGCTCCGTATCGCTGGGGAACAGTGGGGGCTGCGGCTGGCGGCGCTCGAGCTCGCGCGCGATCGCCCGCGTTCCCTGCACCTTCTCACCATCGATCTTTGCCGCCGGCACGGTCTTGTCCGGGAAGCGGAGAGCCTTGAGCACGACCCACGAGATGACCGGCAGGAGGTCGGTCCGCTTGTAGGCGATGCCCTTGTGATCGAGAAGCAGCTGACCCGTCATCGCAGCGTGCGAGCCGGGCATCGAAAAGAGCCGGACATCCATGGGCGACCGAGACTACCAACGCCCATGCGGAGCACGGCAAGATCCGGCAAATGAAGCGGGAGTACGGCGGCGACCGGCTGTCGTCCATCTCGATTGTCTGCCGCTGGGAGTCGACGTGCTCGCAAAGGACGAAACGGGAGTGCGCCGTGGGGCACTCTTCGCGCCCTCGGTTCGATCCCTCGGCTAGATTCTTGCCATGGCGCCCCAGCCGATGGTCTCCGGTGGTGTTTACGACCACCACAGCGATTACCAGCTGCGCGGTGCGATCTCCGAGATCGAGCTGGTGGAGTCGCTCGCCGCAAAGTTGGCTGTAGGAGAGGAGCTCGACGGTGCGGTGATCGCCGACTACGGCTGCGCTCAGGGCAGAGTCACGAACTTGCTGATCGGGCACGCGATCGAACGGATCCGCGCCGACCACCTCGAGGCGGCGCTCACCGTGCTCCACAACGACCTGCTGAGCAACGACTGGACCACGTTCCTGAAACATCTCAGCGCGAGCGACTCCTATCTCTCGATTCCCGGTGGGCCGATTACGCCGCTGATTTCGGCGATCTCGTTCTACGAGCCCGTGGCACCCCCTCACATCGTCGACCTCGGCCTCAGCTTCGCCGCGGCCCAGTGGCTGGCATCGCCAGGACCCGCCGATGCAGGCACCGCCCTCTACTTCGACCAGCTCGACGGGGCGGCCCGGGAGCGGATGGCCGACCAGGCCCATGCCGATTGGACCACGTTTCTGCGCCGCCGCGCCGACGAGCTGGCTGCCGGTGGGCGACTGGTCATCAATCTTATGGGAGTCCCCGACGGGGGCACCGCCGCCGGGCACGATGCCTGGGAGATGGTCCGGGCGATCTGCGTCGAGCTGGCAGGCGAGGGTCTCCTCGACCCGGCGGATCTCGCCCGGTACGTGATCCCGATCTACGAGCGCACGGAGGAGGAGGTGCGCCGGCCATTCGCCGAGAGGGGATCGGCGAGCGCCTCGAGCTGGACGACTTGCAGATCGCTCCGGTGGAGAACCCCGCGGCCGTCGCGTACCGAGAGGACGGAGACGCCGCCAAGTTCGCCCGCGATTTCACCGCGTTCTTCCGGGCCTTCAGCGCGCCCAGCCTCAAGGCGGGCCTCGCCGCGAGCGGCGCAGCGATCGAGGAACTGTACAAGCGCCTCCAGTCCCGACTCGAAGCTGATGCTGACACGTTCGCCTTCGAGGTGAACGCGGTCACGGCGGTGATCGCCCGCAGCGCCGAATAGCGACTTGCCCGCAAAGCGGTCCGGGACTCACTGCCGACGCCTTCGGCTCGGTTCCACTGCTCCTGCTTTGCGCGGGGTGCGAGCAGATCAGCTGCGCTTCAGGCTGATCGAGAGCTCGCGGCCGTCGAGCGTGGCCGTGGTTCCGTCGGTGGCGTCGTAGGCGACGGCGGTCGCCAGCACCTCGCCGCTGAGGTAGGGCTCGTGCTCGCGGGCTGCTGCGAGCAGCTCCTCGTCGCCGCCGAGGGAGAGCTCGATCCGGTCGGTGATCTCTAGGCCGGCCTCTTTGCGTGCGTTCTGGACGGCGTGGACGATCTCGCGGGCGAGGCCCTCGCGGAGCAGCTCGTCGTCGAGCTCGAGCTGCAGGGCGACGGCGTGGCCGGACTCGGCCTCGACCTCGTAGCCCTCGAGCGGCTGCAGCGAGAGGTTGACCTCGTCGGCGCCGAGCGAGTGCTCGTCGCCGTCGATGTTGATCCCGACCTCGCCGCCCTCGGCCATCACGCGCGCGACGTGGACAGGGTCGAGCGCCTCGACCGCGGCCGCGACCTGCGGCATGCGCTTGCCGAAGCGCGGCCCGAGCGAGCGGTAATTGGGCTTGACCGCGTAGCTGACCAGCTCGCCCTCCTCCTCGACGAAGTCGAGCTGCTTGACGTTGAGCTCGGCCTCGACCAGCGCGGCGCGGGCGGAGATCGCCTCGCGCTCGGCGTCGTTGGCGACGATCACGGCGCGGCGCAGCGGCTGGCGCATCTTCGCCTTCGCCTGGGCGCGGGCCGCGCGGCCGAGCTCGATCGTCAGCCGCACCGCCTCCATCGCCCGCTCAAGCTCCTCATCGGCGAGCGCCGGGTCGGGCGCCGGGAAGTCGCGCAGGTGGACCGAGTCGGGCAGCTCGCCGGTCTCCCCCGCCTCGCCGCCGGCGAGGTTGAGGTGGATCTCGTCGGCGAGGAAGGGCGTGAACGGCGCCAGCATCGCCGCCGTCTCCAGCAGGCAGTGGCGCAGGGTCGCGAAGGCCGCCCGGTCGCCCTCCCAGAAGCGGCGCCGCGAGAGGCGCACGTACCAGTTGGAGAGCTGCTCGACGAACGCGGCGATCTCACGCCCGGCAGCGGTGCAGTCGAAGCCGTCCATGTGCTCGGTCACGCCGGCGACCGTGGTCTGCAGCCGCGAGAGGATCCAGCGGTCCAGGTCCGATCCGCGTTCGCTGTTTGTTGCGCTATCCGCAACAAACAGCGAACGCGCCGACGCCGTCGAGAAGTCCTCCGGGCCGAGGCCCTCGGCGTTGGCGTAGAGCACCCAGAAGGAGTAGGTGTTCCAGAGCGTGAGCAGGAACTGGCGCACCGATTCGCCGACGGTGTCGACCGAGAAGCGGTAGCCGGACCAGGGCTGCTGCGCGGTCAGGTAGTACCAGCGGAAGGCGTCGGCGCCGTGGGCCTCGATCACCTCCCAGGGCTCGACCACGTTGCCCTTGCTCTTCGACATCTTCTGCCCCTCGGGGTCGAGGATCAGCCCGAGGCAGACGCAATTGCGATAGCTCGCTCCCTCCAGCTCGGTGCCCTCGAAGAGCAGCGTCGCCTCGGCCAGCAAGGTGTAGAACCAGCCGCGCGTCTGGTCGATCGCCTCGCAGATGAAGTCGGCCGGGTAGCGCTCCCTGAACAGCTCCTCGTTCTCGAACGGGTAGTGGAACTGGGCGAACGGCATCGCGCCGCTGTCGTACCAGGTGTCGATCACCGACTCGACCCGGCGCATCGCGCCGCCGCAGTCCTCGCAGCTCACCATCACCTCGTCGATGTAGGGGCGGTGCAGGTCGTCGGGCACCTCGCCACCGGCGCGCTCGCGCAGCTCGGCGACCGAGCCGGCGCAGAAGCGGCCCCCGCAGCCCTCGGCCTCGCACTCCCAGATCGGCAGGGGCGTGCCCCAGTAGCGGTCGCGCGAGAGTGCCCAGTCGACGTTGTTCTCCAGCCACTTGCCGAAGCGGCCGTGCTTGATGTGGTCGGGGTGCCAGCCGATCGCCTCGTTGTTGGCGAGCAGCTGCTCGCGCGCTTTCGAGGTCGCGACGTACCAGCTCGACTTGGCGTAGTAGAGCAGCGGCGTGCCGCAGCGCCAGCAGTGCGGGTAGGCGTGCTCGTAGACCTGCTCGCGGAAGAGCAGGCCGCGCCCGGCGAGGTCCTCGATCAGCGCCCGGGTGACCTCGGGGTCCTTGACCGGCCGATCCTCGAAGCCGATCACCCGCCGGTCGAACGTGCCGTCGGGGCGGACCGGGTTGTAGAGGCTGGCGTGGTCGGTCGGGTCGAAGATCCCGTTCTCGGCGGCGACGCGGTAGTCGTCCTCGCCGAAGGCGGGCGCGAGGTGGACGAGGCCGGTGCCGTCCTCGGTGGTGACGAACTCGCCGGGCAGGACGCGGAAGGCGCCGGCGGGGCCGCCGTCCCCGAGCGCGAAGACCGGGCCGCGGTAGCCGCGGGCGACCAGGTCGGAGCCGGGGAAGCGGTCGAGCACCTCCGCCCCCTCGCCGAGCACGCGCTCGACCAGCGGCTCGGCCAGGACCACGACCTCGTCACCGACCTTCGCCCGGACATAGGTGACCGCGGGCGCGACGGCGACGGCGACGTTGCCCGGCAGCGTCCACGGCGTCGTCGTCCAGACCAGCAGCGACTCGCCCGCCTCGCTGCCGTCCTCAGCCAGCAGCGGGAAGCGCATATATATAGAGGGGTCCTCGACGTCCTGATAGCCGAGCGCGACCTCGTGCGAGGAGAGCGCCGTGCCGCAGCGCGGGCAGTAGGGGACGACCTTGTGGCCCTCGTAGAGGCGGCCGGCGTCCCAGAGCCTGCGCAGCGACCACCAGACCGACTCGATGTAGTCGTCCTCGAGCGTCACGTAGGGGTCGTCGAGGTCGATCCAGAACCCGATCCGCTCGGTCAGCCGGTTCCACTCCTCGACGTACTCGAAGACCGACTCGCGGCAGCGGCGGTTGAACTCGGCGATCCCGTACTCCTCGATCTCCTGCTTGGAGGAGATCCCGAGCCGCTTCTCGACCTCGAGCTCGACCGGCAGGCCGTGGCAGTCCCAGCCGGCCTTGCGCGGCACGCGATAGCCGCGCATCGTGCGGTAGCGCGGGTAGACGTCCTTGAAGACGCGCGAGAGCACGTGGTGGGAGCCGGGCTTGCCGTTCGCCGTCGGCGGGCCCTCGTAGAAGCTCCAGACCTCGGCCCCCTCGCGGTTCGCCAGCGAGCGGGCGAAGACGTCGCGCTCGCGCCAGCGAGCGAGCACGCGCTGCTCGAGCTCGGGGAAGGACTGCTTGGGGTCGACTGGGCTGAATCCGCCTGCGGGCATGAGCAGGCGATTCTACGAGCGGTTAGGCTCCCCGCCGCATGCCCCCCGCCTTCGACCTCAACGGAAAGGTGGCGCTGGTCACCGGCGCCGCGCGCGGCATCGGCTACGAGTCGGCGCGCCAGATGCACCTGCGCGGGGCCTCGGTCGCCGTCGTCGACATCGACGAGGACCGGGCGCGCGAAGCGGCCGAGCGGATCGGTCCGCGCGCAGTCGGGATCGCCGCCGACGTCACCGACGGCGCCGCTGTGATGCGCGCCGTGGCGGAGACGGTCGAGCGCTTCGGCGGGCTCGACGTGGTCGTTGCCAACGCCGGCATCGCCCAGCCCAAGGTCGCCACCGTGCGCGGGATCGGCGAGGAGGAATGGGAGCGGGTCTTCGAGGTCGACATGGTCGGCGTGTGGCGGACGGTGCGGGCCGCGCTGCCGCAGATCGTCGAGCGCCGGGGGCACATCGTCGTGATCGGCTCGATCTACTCCTGGGCCAACGGGTTCCTCAACAGCCCCTACGCGGTCGCCAAGGCCGGGGTCGAGGCGCTGGGGCGGGCCCTGCGCGCCGAGCTGGTGCCGCTCGGGGCCAGCGCCGGCGTCGCCTACTTCGGCTGGGTCGACACGAAGCTGGTTCAGGACGGGTTCGATCGCGACCACTCCGACCGCATGCGCGAGAACGTGCCCGATTGGCTGCTGAAGCGGATCCCGCCCGACGAGGCGGCGGCGGCGCTCGTGCGCGGGGTCGAAGAACGGGCGCCGCGCACCTTCGCGCCGAAGTGGTGGCGCTGGGCCTCGGCCCTGCGCGGGATCCTCAACCCGCTGCTCGACCGGCGCTTCGAGCGCGACGCCGGGATGCTGGAGACGCTGCGCGCGGTCGAGGCCGAGGCCGACGAGCAGGGCGCCGCCGCCGTCGCCTCCGCGCGCGACTGAGCAACGCATCCGACATTCACCCACCCAGAGGGTGGTCAATGTCGGATGCGCTCAGCGCGTCAGCCGCTCGAGCAGGAAGACGAACGACTCGTAGTCCTCGCCGGTCGCGCGGCTGAGCCCGATCTCGCAGGTGCGGTTGCTGCAGAGGTGTGCGTCGAAGCGCCGGCCCGCGAGCTCGGAGACCTGCGGCGCGGTCGCGGCGGCGGTCAGCTCCGGGTGGCTGAAGCCGCGGTCGCCGGCGAAGCCGCAGCAGCTCGATGAGGGGGCGACGTAGACGTCATCGGCGAGGGCTCCGGCGAGGGCGCGCAGGCGCGGCGCCAGGCCCATCTGGCGCGTCGCGCAGGTCGGGTGCACCGTGGCGGCGCCGACCTTCTCGCCGACCTCGAGGTGAGGCAGCAGGCGGTCGTGCGCCCAGGCGACCGAGTCGAGGATCGTCAGCCGGTCCAGCCGCCCGGCGTTCTCCTCGTCGAGCACCCCCTCCCCCGGCTCGGCGATCGAGTGGGTGCAGGAGGCGGCGTCGATCACGACCGGCAGCTCGCCCGCGTCGCTCCACTCCCACAGCCGCGCGACCATCTCGTTCGCCTTGCGCCGGTGCGCGGCGCCGAACCCCTTTGAGCCCCAGGGCAGCCCGCAGCACGAGCCCGCGACGTCGCCGGGGATCCACACAGGCGCCCCGGCCCGTGCCGAGACCGCGACCATCGCCTCGGCAAGACCGGGCCGACGGGCCGAATCCGGTCGGTATGCGTCCGAATTCGGCCCATCGGCGGCGAAGATGCGGCTGGTGCAGCTGGGGACGTAGACGGCGGCGGCGCCCTGGCGCTGCGTGGGGGGTGGCTCGGCGTTCGCGGGCGGCGGCAGCGCGGCGCCGCGCTTGGTGTTGCGGGCCAGCGGGCCGGCTACGCGCAGGGCCGCGCGCGAGGCGGCCTCGACCGCGGCCCAGCGGCTCGCCGCCGCCTCCGCCGCGCGCTCGGCCCGAGGCGAGTGGCGCTCGGCGCGCAGCTGCCTGACCAGCGCGCCGGTGTCGATCCCGAGCGGGCAGGCGAGCCGGCAGGAGCCGTCGGCTGCACAGGTGTCGAGCCCGTCGTAGGCGAACTCGCGCTCGAGCTCGGCGCGCAGCGGCGAGCCCTCGGGCTGGCGGGCGATCTCGCGCCGCAGCACGATCCGCTGGCGCGGCGTCGTCGTCAGGTTGCGGCTCGGGCAGGCCGGCTCGCAGAAGCCGCACTCGACGCAGGCGCTGGCCGACTCCTCCTCGACCTCGGGCATCGTTTTGAGGTTGCGCAGGTGGGCGCCGGGATCGCGGCTGAGGACGACGCCGGGGCCGAGCACCCCGTCGGGGTCGGCGAGCCGCTTGACCCGCCACATCAGCTCGGTCGCCCGCTCACCCCACTCGCGCTCGACGTGGGGGGCCATGTTGATCCCGGTGCCGTGCTCGGCCTTGAGCGAGCCGTCGTATTTGCCGACGACCAGCTCGACCAGCTTCGCCATGAACGACTCGTAGCGCTCCAGGTCCTCCTGCTTGCCGAAGTCCGGCGTCAGCATGAAGTGCAGGTTCCCGGCCGAGGCGTGGCCGGCGACGCCGGGCAGGAAGCCGTGCTCGCCGAGCAGCGCCTGCAGGTCGCGGGCGCCCTCGGCGATCCGCTCGGGCGGCACGCAGACGTCCTCGACGATCAGCGCCGTGCCCGGCAGCCGCAGCCGGCCGACCAACCCGTGCAACCCCTCGCGCACGCGCCAGGCAAGCTCGATCTGCTCCGCCTCGCGGGTGAACTCGATCGGCCGGATCGTCTCGTGGCCGGCGAGGACGTCGCCCGCCCTGGCCAGATGCGCGTCGAGCTCCGCCTCGTCGGCGCCGCCGTACTCGACCAGCAGCACCGCCGACTCCGGCGGCAGCTCCTTCCACTCCTGCGGAGCGCCGACCATGTTCCAGGCGGCCGTGATCAGCGCCGGCGCGACCATCAGCTCGACCGCGGTGGCGCCGCTCTCGACCAGGTCGCGCACCGGCGCGATCGCCTCGTCGATTCCCGGGAAGTGGACCCAGGCGGTAGTCGTGCGGGCCGGCAGCGGCACGGTCTCGAAGACCGCCTCGGCGATGAAGGCGAGCGTGCCCTCGGAGCCGACCAGCAGGCGGCGGAAGATCTCCAGCGGCTCGTCGGCGTCGAGGAAGGCGCAGAGCCGGTAGCCGGTCGTGTTCTTGATCGCGAACTTGCGGCGGATGCGCTCGCTCAGCTCGGCGTCGGCGCGGATCTCGTCGCGGATCGCGGCGAGGCCGGCGGCGAGCTCCGGCTCCTCGGCGGCGAAGCGCTCGGCGGCGCCGGGGGCGGCGGTGTCGATCGTCGTGCCGGAGGGCAGGACGAAGGTCAGCGAGCGCACGGTCGAGTAGGAGTCGTGGGTCGTGCCGCAGCGCATCCCGCCCGAGTTGTTGGCGATAACGCCGCCGACGGTGGCGATCTCGGTGCTCGCCGGGTCGGGGCCGAGCTTGCGCCCGTGCGGGGCGAGCACGCGGTTGGCGTGGCCGAGCAGCGTGCCCGGCTTGACCCGCGCCAGCGCGCCGCCGTCCTCGACCGCGACGCCGCCGAAATTGCGGCGCACGTCGACCAGGATGCCGTCGCTCTGGCCCTGCCCGTTGAGGCTGCTGCCGCCGCCGCGGAAGACGACGGGGACGTCGTTGGCGCGGCCGTAGGCGAGCGTCTTGCCGACGTCGCGCGCGTCGCGCGCCATCACCACCGCCCGCGGCAGCAGCCGGTAGGGGCTGGCGTCGGAGGCGTAGCGGACGATGTCGCCGGCGCGGCCGAGCACGCGGTCGGCGCCGAGCAGCGCCTCGAGCTCGCCGCGCAGCGGCTGCGCGGCGCCCGTCGCCAGCGACTCGGGGGCTCGATCTGAGGCGGCGACACTCATGATCGCATCCTCGCCGATCGCCTAAAAGAGCGACATCCCCGGTTGCACCGGGACTTCGACCAGCTCCGGCCTGGAGGAGGCGAGCGCGGCGGCGAGCGCGTCGCGGACCTCGTCGCGGCTGCTCGCGACGCGGGTCGAGACGCCGTAGCCGGCGGCGACCGCGGCGACGTCGAGCGCCGGCAGGTCGAGCCCCGGCGCTCCCTGCACCGACTCGACTTCGGCGAACCACTTGAGGATCGCGTACTCGGAGTTGCGCAGGACGAGGAAGGTGACCGGCGCGTCGTAGGCGACGGCGCTCCAGAAGCCGCTGATCGCGTACTGGGCCGAGCCCTCGCCGAGCACGCAGACGACCGGGCGATCGGGCTGGGCGAGCTGCACGCCGATCGAGGCGGCGAGGCCGAAGCCGAGCCCGCCGCCGGCGCTGAAGTAGTAGCTGCCGGGCCGCGAGAGGCGCAGCTGGTTGCGCAGCGCCAAAGTGCTGGCGGGCGACTCGAGCACGACGATGCCGTCCTCGGGGAATACCTCGGCCAGGGCCGAGTGCACGGTCGAGGAGTTGAGTGGGTCCTCCGCCGGGATCTCCTCCGGGCCGGGGTTCGGCTCGGGGCCGGGGCGGCTCGACTCGGGCACCGCCTCGAGCAGCGCCGCCAGGCTGAGGCCGACGTCGGCGACGATCGCGTAGCCCATCGGCGCCCGCGCCGCCTCGTCGGGGTCGCTGGTGATCGCGACCAGGATCGCGCCCTCGGGCAGCAGCGGGCCGGGGATGTGCGGGTAGTAGGGGAAGACCGAGGTTCCGGCGGTGAGGATCAGGTCGTGGCCCTCGAGCGTCTGCGCGACCGGGCCGATCGCCGGCGGCAGCACGCCGCGGAAGTTGGGATGGTTCTCGGGGAAGCCGAGCATGCCGCCGCCGGTCGCCGGAGTCGCCCAGACCGGCAGCCGCTGGCGCTCGGCGAGGCCGACGATCGCCTCCCAGCCGCCCGAGGCGTCCACGTCGGGGCCGGCGACGAGGACCGGGTTCTCGGCCGAGTCGAGCTTCTCGGCGAGGCGGCGGATCGAGTCGGGGCTCGCTACGGCGCGGCCGTCGATGCCGCGGGCGACGACCTCGCGCGCCTCCGCCTCGGGCATCTCGGCGTCCCAGTCGTCCATCGGGATCGAGACGAAGACGGGGCCCTGCGGCGGCAGCGCCGCGAGGTGGAGGCCGTGCGCGAGGGCGAGCGGTACGTCCTCGGGCCGGGGCGGCTCGTGCGACCACTTGACCAGCGGGTGCGGCAGCCGGGTCGCGTCGCGGTTGGTCAGGTTCGCCTGCAGGGTCATCTGCGCGCGGGCCTGCTGGCCGGCCGTGATCAGCAGCGGCGAGTGGTTCGCGTGGGCGTTGAATATCGCCCCCATCGCGTTGCCGACGCCGGGCGCCGTGTGCAGGTTTGCGACCGCCGGCCGGCCCGAGGCCTGGGCGAAGCCGTCGGCCATGCCGACGACGACCGCCTCCTGCAGGCCGAGCACGTACTGGAAGTCGCCGGGAAAGTCGGCGAGCATCGGCAGCTCGGTCGAGCCGGGATTGCCGAAGATGGTCGTCATTCCCTGGGAACGGAGCAGGTCGAAGCTCGCGTCGCGCACGGTCGGCATGGCCGGGACCCTAGATGAAAGTTGCCGGCTTAAAGGAAGGGGCCCTGATCGGCCGATAGGCAGAGGGTGCTGAGACCGGCCCTCATACCCGCCGCCCTCGTCGCGCTCTGCTGTGCGCTCGCTGCACCCGCGAGCGCCGCGCCGATCCCGACCCGGATCGCCTACGGGAGCGGGGAAATCGTCCCGATCCCGGCCGCCATCCCCCACGAAGGGGGCGACATGGTCGACCGCCGCATCCTCCCCGACCTGCGCTGGATCGCCAAGCGCTTCCCGATCTACGTCACCGACGGCTACTCCGGCCGGCTTCCCGACGGCAGCCACGCCGGCTGCCGCGGCTGCCACGTGAAGAACTCCGATCACTACAACGGGCTCGCGGTCGACATCGTCGCCCTCAACGGACGCGGCGGCTGCGACCGCGGCTGGCGCGGCATCACCCGCCTCGCGCGCTGGGCAGAGCCGCGCCAGAACCGCCCCCGCGCCCCCTTCCGCTGGGTCGGCTACAACGGCGACGCCGGTCACGGCTGCGGCCACCACCTGCACCTCTCCTGGGAACACGCGATCGCGCCGATGTTCACGCTGGCCGAATGGGTCGAGGTCTTCCCCGTGCGCCGCCAGGGCGTCGCGAGCAAGCCGAAGCCGACCCCGCCGCCGGCAGGCGAGCCGTCCGGCCTGAGGCCGCCCAAGGGGCCGCAGGGCGGCGCCGGCGCCGAGGCGACCCAGTCCGGCGGACTGAGCGCACGCGGTGACTGAGCCGTAGGATCGGCGGCCGATGCGCCGCCTGCTCTCCCTCACCGTCGTCGCCTGCGTCGCCGTCGCCGGCGGGTGCGGAGCCGAGGGCGAATCGACGCCCGTCGCCTGTCTCGAGGGCCCCGCCTTCTACGAAGAACAGCACTCCGGGGGGATGCCGATCTCCGAGTGCCTGACCGAGAACCAGGGTGGTGGCGACCTGGCCGAAGTCGGGACGGCGATGCTGAGCGCCGCCACGAACCTCAACGGCGAGGCGCGGGAGCGACCGGGCGGAGCGGCGAACACGCAGCTCGGCTACCTGCTCGGGGCGGCACAGCGGGGCGCGGACGAGACCGAAGGCATCCACGACGAGCTGGTCCGCCGGCTCGCCGCCGCGGCCCGCTACAGCCCCGACAACCGACCGCTGCCGCCCGCCTTCCGGCGCGCCTACCGGCTGGGGTTCGACGCCGGCTTCGAGCGCGGCTGAATACGCTGCCGGGACAAACTTCGACTCGTGGAGGACAGCTTGAGCGAGCAATTGTGGGGTGGCGAGACCACCAAGGCCGTTGAGAACTTCCCCGTTTCCGGCGAGCGTGTGCCGGTGCCGGTCGTGCGCTGGCTGGGCCGGCTCAAGGCCGCCGCGGCGCGGGCCAACGGCGAGCTCGGCTCGCTCGACGCCGAGCTGGCTGCGCGGATCGCCGAGGCCGGCGACGCGGTCGCGGCGGGCGAACACGACGACCAGTTCCCGGTCGACGTCTTCCAGACCGGCTCCGGGACCTCCTCCAACATGAACGCCAACGAGGTGATCGCCAACCTCGCCGGCGACGCGGCCCACCCCAACGACCACGTCAACATGGGCCAGTCCTCCAACGACGTCTTCCCCTCCGCCGTGCACCTGGCGGCGCTGGGCGAGGTGACCCACGACCTGCTGCCGGCGATGGAGGGCCTGCACGCGGCGCTGGCGGAGAAGGCCGAGCGCTTCGCCGACACGGTCAAGGCCGGCCGCACGCACCTGATGGACGCGGTCCCGGTCACGCTCGGCCAGGAGTTCGGCGGCTACGCCGCCCAGGTGCGGCTCGGGATCCAGCGGGTCGAGGGGACGCTGCGCCGGGTCGGCCAGATCCCGCTCGGCGGCACCGCCACCGGCACCGGCCTCAACACCCACCCCGAGTTCGCCGCCAAGGTGCGCGAGAAGCTCGCCGCCGACACCGGCCTCGGCATCTCCGAGCCGCTCGACCGCTTCGAGGCGCAGGGCAACCGCGACGCCCTGGTCGAGCTCTCCGGCGCGCTCAAGGTCTACGCCGTCTCGCTCAACAAGATCGCCAACGACCTGGCGCTGATGGGCTCCGGCCCGCGCGCCGGCCTCGCCGAGCTGCGCCTGCCGGAGCTGCAGAAGGGCTCCTCGATCATGCCCGGCAAGGTCAACCCGGTTATCCCCGAGGTCGTGATCCAGGTCGCCGCGCAGGTGATCGGCAACGACGCCGCGATCTCGGTCGCCGGCAGCCAGGGCCAGTTCGAGCTCAACGTGCGGGTGCCGCTGATCGCTCGCAACCTCATCGACTCGATCGAGCTGCTCGCCTCGGCCTCGCGGCTGCTGAACGAGAAATGCGTCGCCGGGGTCGAGGCCAACGAGGAGATGACCGAGCGCCACGCGGAGGCGACCCTCGCCACCGCCACCGCGCTCAACCCCCACATCGGCTACGACCGCGCCGCCGACATCGTCAAGGCCGCCGCCGAGTCAGGCCGCTCCCTGCGCGAGGTCGCCCTCGAGCAGGGCGTCGAGCCGGCGGTACTCGAGGAGGCGCTCGACCACCGCCGCATGGCGCGGCCGCACGAATAGCCAACATTGCGTCAGGGGGACTGGTGGCGATCCAACGCTGATTCAACCAGGCCCTCAGCCCTGCGCCAGGCGCGCTTTCGCTGATCGGCGGTAACCGGGGGCGCCGCGTAGCCGGCTCGCCCCTTCATCTGAAGCAAGGTGCGCAGATCGTCACCCAACTTGCGACCGTCGGGCGTCACCTTCGATAACTCGGCGATGGCTTGAAGGTGATCTTGGCCGTGGACGAAATGTCCGAAAGCGTCGCAACAGATGACGTCCGAAGCCGCTATTCCCGCATGCACGCACAGGGTGACGAACGCATCGCCGACATCGGCCTCGTCATCGGCCAGATCGCGAACTGTGGCGGCCGCGTCCAGGAATTGCTCCGCCCTTCGAAGCCGCCCGCGAGCCGTCTCCCCGTCGCACTTACGTAGCGGCGACGCCATCAGGCGGCTCTCCTCTGGAGCATGCGGCGCAAATGTCGCATGTCGTACAGGTCGATCCCCTCCGCGAGCGCTCTCTCGACCAGCCGGCGCACTCCCGGATCATCCAGGTCCGACTCTCCATACTCGATTACCTGAGCTTGGTTCCCGGTCCAGGCCGTCGCGGCGTCCTCCAGAATCCCAAGCTGCTCTCGCCACTCTTCGCTGTCCTCTCCAACCGGGGAAGGCCGGATGACAAGGAGGTCGAGGTCGCTGGATGGAGCGGCCTGGGTGCGGGCAACCGAGCCGAACACCAGCGCTGCGGCGGGAAGGGTCCCCCAGTGAGCGATCATGTCCCGCAGGCGTTCAAAAAGCTGGCCCCGGAGGCCGGAGAGACCTTCGATGTATGGTGCCGCGAGGTGTTCTCGGTTGAGCCTGTAGAGGTTTGCCGAACCCGCCCGGCGACTGAGCACGATCCCTTGTTCGACCAAGCGCTCGGCAGCGTTTCGAACTCCGTTTTCCGAGCCGCCGTGTCGCAACAGCTGGTAGATGCGCCGACCACTGAAGTCTTCGTCCGCTCCAGCCAGGACAGCCAGGACATCGCCGTCAAGCGTGGGGGTAACTACCGAAAACGGGCGTCGAAAATCCATCGAACTCTCCTGGCAGCCTCAACCTATCCTCACTATAGTAGTGGTATCCGCATAATTATGCGGATTCAACCCTGCAGGGTCACAAACCGCTCCTCGGTCAGCTCGAGCACGGCGAAGGCGGGGCCCTCGCGGGTGTTGCCGGAGTCCTTGACGCCGCCGTAGGGCATCTGGTCGGCGCGGAAGGTCGGGACCTCGTTGATCAGGACGCCGCCGAACTCGAGCGTGCGGGCGGCCTCGAGGCCGCGGCCTAGGTCGCGGGTGAAGACCCCCGCCTGCAGGCCGAACTTCGATTCGTTGGCGAGCTGAAGCGCCTCGCCGAACTCGCTGTAGCGGTCGATCGTCGCGACCGGGCCGAAGATCTCCTCACACCAGACCTTCGCCTCGCGCGGCGGGTTGGCCAGCAGGGTCGGCGCCAGGCAGCGCCCCTCGTCGACCAGCTCGCCGCCGCAGAGCAGCTCGGCGCCGGCGGCGAGGGCCTCGTCGACCCACTGCTTGACCCGGTCGCGGTCGCCGGGGCTGATCAGCGGGCCGACGTCGGTGGACGGGTCGAGCGGGTCGCCGACCGTCAACCGCCCGACGTTCTCGACCAGGCGCACGGTGAAGGCGTCGGCTATCTCCTCGTGGACGAGGATGCGCTGGATCGAGATGCAGCTCTGGCCGGCGTGGGAGAAGGCGTGAATCTGCGTTTTGTCGGCCGCCGTCTCCCAGTCGCCGTCGGCGTGGACGATCAGCGGCGCGTTCGAGCCCAGCTCGAGGTTGACCTTCTTGTGCGGGACGCGGCTGCGGATGTCCCAGCCGACCCCGGCCGAGCCGGTGAAGCTGAGCGCGGCGGTCAGCTCGTGCTCGACGATCGCGTTGCCGACCTCCGAGCCCGGCCCCGGGACGACGCTGAGCCAACCCTCGGGCAGGCCGGCCTCGGCCAGGATCGCGGCCAGCTTCAGCGCCGAGATCGGCGTCTGCCCGGCCGGCTTGAGCACGACCGCGTTGCCGGCGGCGAGCGCCGGGCCGAGCTTGTGGGCGACGAGGTTGAGCGGGAAGTTGAAGGGGCTGATCGCGCCGACGACGCCGTAGGGCACGCGCAGCATCAGGCCGAGCTTGCCGGCGCCCGAGGAGGAGGCGTCCATCGGCACCGTGCCGCCGTTCAGCTTGCGCGCCTCGAGCGCGGAGAAGGTCAGCGTGTCGACGCAGCGCTCGGCCTCGACCTCGGCCGTCTTCAGCGGCTTGCCGGCCTCGGCGGCGATCGTCTGGGCGAGGTCGTCGCGTCGCTCGCGCACCAGCTCGGCGGCGCGGTCGAGCACCGCGGCGCGCTCGTGCTGGGCGAAGTCGCCCGAGTCGTAGGCCTCGCGCGCGGCCACCGCGCAGCGGTCGACCAGCGCCGCGTCGCCCTGCGCGACCCGGCCGACGGCGCTGCCGTCGTAGGGGCTCGCGACCTCGGCCCACTCGCCGGTCTCGATCCACTCGCCGGCGGCGAAGAGCTTGTGATCGGTCGCGTCCACGTGAACTGCGCCTACCCGTCGCCGTAGGGCTGAATCGGGATCCCGTGGTCGGTCTCGCGCATGCCGAGCTCGTAGGCGCCGCCACCGGGCAGGCTCAGCCGCAGCGGCGGCTCGGCCGGGCGTTCGACCGTCAGCTCGAGGTCGGCGACCGAGCAGTTGATCGTGTTGTGCTCGGGGCCGTCGGGGTCAGCGTAGACCCAGCCGACGAAGTCCTTGCGCGGCGCGGCGACGCGACCGCGGACGACGATGTCCTTGCCGGGCAGGACGAAGGAGCACTCGCCGGCCGAGGCGGAGACCTCGGAGCTGCGGACCTTGCCGAAGCCGCCGAGCCGGTGCTGCTCGCCTTCCAGCGTCAGCATCCCGGCAGCGATCCAGGGCGTCGTCCAGGGGCCGAGCTTGATCCGCGCCGCGCCGGTGTCGAAGTAGGTGCCGGGCGAGCCCTCGAAGCCGGTGCCCTCGAGCCAGACCCAGCGCTCGGCGTGCTCGGTCCCCCAGTTGTGGCCGATCATCCCCGGCCAGCCGTCGAGCTCGATCGCCTCGCCGTCGATCTCGATCCGGCCGCTGAAGCGGGCGTCGGGAAACGGCGCGACGAACTTCGTTTTCGGCAGGCGCGTCTCGTAGAGGCGCTCCGAGGGCAGGTACTGGCAGGGCTCGGCGTCGCCGGAGAAGCTCAGGTCCCAGGAGGCGGTCAGAGAGTCGCCGCCGACCGCGCCGCGCGCCCTGCCCGGGCCGATCTCGGCATCGGCGACGCGGATCCAGCCGCCCTCGGGAACCGAGAGTTCGGAGGCCGGAACGGTCGCCTTGGTCGCCCGCGGCCCCTCCGCCTCGCGGTCGAACAGCGTGAACCAGATCGAGGCGTTCGGCTCGGCGTCGGGCCGCTTGTGCACCGTGTGGCGGATCCAGAGCCCCTGCCCCCCGCCCGGCCGGCAGGCCTTGAGGTAGAAGCTCTCGTAGTGACCCGCCTTGGCGGCGACCGCCGGAAACCTCGCGCCCTGGTCCATGACGCTGACGCTACACCTTGATGGTTATTACGTCACCGTCCTGGACGACGTAGTCCCGGCCCTCGATGCGCAGTAGGCCTCTGTCGCGGGCCGGGGCGTAGCCGCCGCACTCGACCAGCTCGCGCCAGCCGATCGTCTCGGCTTTGACGAAGGCCTCCTGGATCTCGCCGTGGATCGTCCCCGCCGCCTCCCAGGCGGTCCCGCCGCGCGCAAGCGGCCGCGCCACCGCTTCCTTGTCCTCGCCCGCGGTGAAGAAGACGATCAGCTCGAGCAGCTCGTAGGCGGCGCGGACGAGCCGGTCGAGCCCGGAGCCCTCGACCCCGTAGGACTCGCGCATCTCCTCCGCCTCGGCCGCGTCGAGCTCGGCCAGCTCGCTCTCGATCCGGGCGCTGACGGCGACCACCCCGGCCCCGGTCGCGGCGGCGTGCTCGCGCACCGCGGCGGGCGCCTCGGCATCGCCCTCGTCGACGTTGGCGACGTAGAGCATCGGCTTCGAGGTCAGCGCCTGCAGGTTGGCCTGGCCGTGCGCCGCGGCCTCGGGGACCGGCACCGAGCGGGCGGGCCTGCCGGCGGCGAGCGCCGCGACGACCTGCTCGAGCCAGTCGCGCTCGGCGATCGCGTCGGCGTCGCCCGACTTGGCGCCCTTGCCCACCCGGTGGAGCCGGCGCTCGGCCTGCTCGTAGTCGGAGAGGACGAGCTCGGTCTCGATCGTCTCGATGTCGGCGAGCGGGTCGACGCGGCCGTCGGGGTGGGGCACGCCAGAGTCGGCGTGGCAGCGGACGACGTGGCAGATCGCGTCGGTCTCGCGGATCGAGGCGAGGAACTGGTTGCCGAGCCCCTCGCCCTCCGAGGCCCCCTTGACCAGGCCGGCGATGTCGTGGAAGGAGATCGTCGCCGGCACCAGCTCCGAGCTGCCGACGGTCTCGCCCACCTGCCGCAGGCGCTCGTCGGGCACCTGGGCGATCGCCACATTGGGCTCGATCGTGGTGAACGGGTAGTCGCCGGTCTGCGCGCCGCCCTTGGTCAGGGCGTTGAAGAGGGTCGACTTGCCCGCGTTGGGCAGCCCGACGATCCCGACCTTCACGAGCCGGGCGGCGGTTGCGAGGCGGTGGGCGCCGGCTGCGGGCGCTCGGGCGGCAGCGGCGCGATCGAGCCCAGCACGGTCCCCAGCGCCGCTCCCGCGACGACGTCGCTCGGGTAGTGCATCCCCAGGTAGGGCCGGCCGACGCAGATCGCCGCGGCGAGCAGCAGCAACGGCCGCCTCGCCCGCGGCTCGACCCGCGCCAGCGCCGTCGCCGCGGCCAGCGAGGAGGTGGCGTGGGCGGAGGGGAAGGAGAGTTTGCTCGGCGCCTTCGCCAGCGCCGGGTGCTCGGTGATCACCGGCCGCTGGCGGCCGACCGTGCGCTTTACCGCGAAGTTGACGACGATCGCCGACGGGGCGACGAGCGCCGCGGCGAGCCAGCGCGAGCGCCGCGGCGGATCGGCGGCGGCGGCGCTCGCCCCGATCGCGATCCAGACCGCCCCGTACTCGCCGCTCAGGCCGAGCGCCTTCATCGCCGCCTCGGCCGGCGCCAGGTGCGCGCGCGTGCGCAGCAGCCGCAGCAGCGCCTGGTCGAGGGCGCCGAGGGCGCTGGCATGACCGGCGGCGCGCGCCTTCCAGACCGCACGGCGGCTGCGTTTCTGGCGTCTCAGGCGGCGGAGCATCGGCGCAGGATAAGCAGTGGGCGGCGGGCGGCGCTCAAAGCTCCCTGCGGATGAAGCGAGTCGCCCCCTCGGCGGCTCTCATCCGCAGCGGGCGCCGGCCCCAGCGGCCCGGCCGGATCGCCTCGCAGCGCTCGAGGTCCGCCTCGAAGGACTGCCGCAGCCTCTCGTTGAAGCGCTCGTCCCAGACCCCGAGCGTGACCTCGTCGTGAAGCTGGAACGAGCGGTTGTCGAAGTTCATCGTGCCGACCATCGCCCAGCGCTCGTCGACCGCGAGCGACTTCGCGTGCAGCATCGTCGGCATGAACTCGTAGAGCTGCACGCCGGCCTCGATCAGCTCTGCGTACGCGGCGCGGCCGGCGGTGCGCACGAAGCCCTTGTCGATGTGCGGGCCGGGGACGACGATCCGCACGTCGACGCCGCGGTCGGCCGCTTCGCAGAGCGCCTCGGTGAAGGCGCCCTGCATGTCGCGCAGCACCGGGCCGCTGACCCTGAGGTGGCTGTCACGCCATTCGTCCGGCCCCTTCGCGTCGCCTTCCCACTCGCCGGCGATGCCGACGCCGCCGGTCATCCCGGTCCTGCCGTCGGCGATCAGCAGCCGCCGGTGGCTGCGGTTGGTCAGGCGTCGCAGCGCGTAGGGCTTCGGCGGCCGGAAGCGGCAGACCGCGGCCCCGGCCCGCTCCATCTCCTCGAGCAGGCTCGACTCCATCTGCGCGGCGCCGAGCGCATCGACCAGCACCTTGCACTCGACTCCGGCGCGGGCGCGCTCGCAGACGGCCTCGGCGACTTCGCCGGCGACGTCGCCCTTCCAGTAGACGTAGGTCTCGAGGCAGAGGGTGCGCTCGGCGCCGGCGATCGTCTCCAGCATCGCGGGGAAGATGCGGTCGCCGTTGACCAGCAGCTCGACCTCGCAGCCCTCGTTGATCGGGTGGCCGGTCAGCGCCTCGGCCGCGCGCATGAACCCGTCCGAGCCCGCCTCGATCCCCTCGACCACCTCGTAGCCGAAGGCGCCCTCGCGCCGGTGGCGCAGGCTCTCGCTCGCATACCAGCCGAGCCCGGCCAGCGTCGCGGCAACGGGCCAGGCCCAGAAGCGCGGGTCGCGTCGCAGCGGCGGGCGCGGTTTGCCGCGGAGAACGGGGCGCTTCACCCGACCACCAGCTCGAAGGCGCCGGGCTCGATCGTCACCGTCACCGGGCCGGACTCGACCAGCTCGCCGTCGACGTTGAGCTCGGTTCCCGGCGGCAGGCTGAGCTCGACCGAGCGGCAGCGTGCCGCGGCGACGCCGCTCTGCTCGCCGATGTCGCCTCGGCGCAGGCCGCGCGCCCGGCGCAGCAGGCCGAGCCGCGAGCCGGCGGGCACGGCGACGGCGCGCAGCGCGCCGTCCGCCGGCGAGCCGCCGATCGAGGAGCCGGCGCCGAAGGCGCCCGAGCAGCCGACGATCGCCTGCCAGGCCTCGCCGGCGAAGAGCGGCTCGCCGTCGCAGGAGAGCTCGCAGCGGAGCGGCCGCGAGCGCGCAGGCGGCGGCGAGGTCTTCGGGCAGCTCGGCAGCGGCGGCGAAATCGTTGGCGGTTCCGACCGGGATCACGGCAACCGGGATACCCGCCTTGCCGGCCTCCGACGCAGCCGGGGCGATCGAGCCGTCGCCGCCGGCGATCGCGACCCGCTCGGCGCCGCTGCCGGCCGCCTGCTCCGTCTGGTCCGGCGCGAACTCGCGCACGCGCGCCCCTTTCTCGCGCAGCAGCCGTGCGACTCGGCTGGATTCGCCGTCGCCGGAATCCGGGTTGGCAAGCAGAGCGATAATCATCCTGTGGCGATGAGTACCCAGAAAGCCAGATTTGTCCCCGGCTACGAGCACGTGCCCGGCCACCACTGCGGCTCGACCGCGCTGCGCAACCTGCTCGCCTTCCACGGCGCCGCGATCAGCGAGGAGATGGCCTTCGGCCTCGGAGCCGGCGCCTGCTTCTACTACGTGACGATCGACGACGCCTCGCCGACGCGCTGGTTCAACGGCCGCACCGCGCGGCTCGAGGAGAGCTTCGACGAGCTGACCGGGGCGGCGCTGGAGCTGCGCACCTTCGAGCCCGGCGACGACGGCGCCTGGAGCGCCGCCCGCGCCGAGGTCGACGCCGGCCGGCCGGCGCTGCTGCTCACCGACCTCTACTACCTCGACCACTACGGCAACTCGGCACACTTCCCCGGCCACGCCGTCGTCCTCGCCGGCTACGACGACGAGCTGGCGCACCTCTCCGACACCGGCTTCGAGCAGCTGCAGACGACGCGGCTGGAGAACCTCGACCGCGCCCGCCACAGCGACCATCCCGCCTACCCACTCGCCGGGCACATGTTCACGGCTAGCGCCGAGGTCTCCGCCGAGCGCCTGCGCGAAGCGGTCCCGGCGGCGATCGATGCGGCGGTGCGGGCGATGCTCGAGCCCGAGTTCCCCGGCTTCTCCGGGCTTGACGCGGTGCGGCGGCTGGCTGCGGAGGCCGGCTCCTGGCCCGAGGTCGCCGCGGACTGGCAGTGGTGCGCGCGCTTCGGCTACCAGGTGATCGAGCGGCGCGGCACCGGCGGCGGCGCCTTCAGGTCGATGTACTCGCGGTTCCTGGAGGAGGCAGGGCGGCCCGAGGAGGCGCCGCTCGCCGCCGAGGCCGCCGTCGCCTGGACCGAGCTGGCCGAGGCGTTCCGCGCCGCCAGCGAGCGCGAGGACCCGGATCCCGCCCTCTGGGGCCGGATCGACACTGCGGCCAATCGCGTAGCCACGGCCGAGGAGCGTCTCTGGAGCGCGTTGGCCATTCCGTAGTTATCCCCGATGGAGCAGGGCGCGCCGATGGTGTACCGTTTTCAACTGCGGGAGGCGGGTAGTCCGTTGACTTGGGTAATCCGTCTCAGAGGAGAGTTCTCATATGGGAAGCAAGCGTGGTCCGCTAGGGCTGCTAGTTCTCGCCGCCGCATTCCTCGTTTTCGCGTTTGGAGCTTCGCCCGCAAAGGCCGAATTCGGCATCGCTCAGTGGGAATCGCTGACGTGTATCACCGATGAAAGCGAAGTCGGCCTTGGCAACTGGGAAGACAACGGCGATCCGTGCCTGGAAACGGATGAAGAAAGCCGCTTCTACACGCAGGCCGCCGGACACCCACCATTCGGCGTCAACGCATTCCTGATGAACCAGACCGGAGGCTCTCCCGACCTGCCGGACGGCTTCCTCAAAGAGACCCGCGTCGAACTTCCCGAGGGGCTCGGCGTCAATCCGCAGGCCACCGATCAGTGCACCGTTCAGGAGCTCTCCGAAGTCATCGCAGTCGAACCAATCGTGCTAACCAAATGTGCGCTGACCGAATCGCAGGTGGGCTGGGACTACTTCACCACGATCAGCCCAGGACCGCCGCCCGCCACCCTGCCACCTGAAGGCTTCGAATTTACGCTCAAAACGCCGGTCTACAACATCGAAACGCCCAACGATCCGGAATCGCCGTATTACGGCGCTTCTTCCCTAGCGGGATTCAACATCACCGGCAAACCGACCTACCTCGTCGGCGACCTGGATCCGGCTGACCAGCACATCTCCTTCGACACGGCCCCCGAGCTTGAGTCGCCACTCGTTGGTGGAGCGCCCGTGATCGGCTCACGACTCGTGTTCGAAGGGCAGTCCGGAAAAGGCTACGTGACGATCCCGAGCGTCTGTGGAAAAAACCTGGACACCGTTCTTCACGCACTCTCGCATCCATACCCGGTGCCGCCCGGGCCCGAACTTGAGCGCACGGCTAACTCGGTGACGAAATATACGGCCACGGGCTGCGACAAAGTTCCATTTGACCCCGACATCGACGTCACGGTCGACAGTCAGACCGACTCTCCGGAGGCGGCCACGGTCGATGTCCAGATCCCCTTCAACCCCGACCCTGAAGGCATCACCGACTCGCAACTGCAAACCGCAAAGGTGATCCTGCCCGAGGGCACCGGACTCAACCCATCAGTCGCAAACGGGCTCGAGACCTGCACCGACGCGCAGTTCAAGTACCACACCGACGATCCAATCGAGTGCCCGGCAGCGTCGAAGATCGGCTCGGTCGAGGTCGAAACGCCGTCGCTCCCCGGTGTACTCGGAGGAGGCGTCTGGGTCGCGCAACCGCTGAGCAACGACCCGACCTCGGGGAACCAATTCCGGATCTTCATCCAGGTGTTCTCAGAGCGGTTCGGTGTCAACGTGCGCCTGATCGGCCGCGTCTTCCCAGATCTGCAGACCGGCCAGATAACGGCCGTGGTCGAGGAAAACCCGCAGGCGCCATTTGAATCGTTCAAGGTTCACATCGACGGTGGACCGACTGGCGCGCTTACGACCCCAGATACCTGCGGGCCGCACACGACGAACAGCGCCTTGACGCCGTTCACCGGAAATGGCGACGCCAATCCGAGCAGCGATTTCACGCTCGATGAAATCGCCGGCGGCGGGCCCTGCCCGGAAACGCTCGCTGACCGGCCGCTCGATCCCTACTACGCCTCGTCGCCGGAATCGTTCAAAGCGGGTCAGTTCACCCCGTTCAGGCTCGACCTGGTCCGTGAAAACGGCAACCAGGAGGTCAAGCGGATCGACGCCAACCTGCCCCCGGGCATGGTCGCCAAGCTGCGCGGCCTCGAGTACTGCCCGCAGGCGAACATCGACGGCGCCGGGGCGCGCTCCGGCATCAGCGCGATCGCCGACCCGGCCTGCCCGGACAGCAGCTGGCTCGGCACCGCGAACATCGGGGCCGGCTCGGGCACCCCGTACACGGTCACCGGCAACGCCTACCTCGCCGGCCCCTACAAGGGCGCGCCGGTGAGCATGGTGTTCATCACGCCAGCGGTCGCCGGGCCGTTCGACCTCGGCAACGTGGTCGTGCGCGTGGCCCTGAACGTCGACCCGGAAACCGCCGAAGTGCACGCGGTCTCCGACCCGATCCCGAACGTGTTCGGGGGTGTGAAGCTCGACATCCGCAAGATCCGCCTCTTCATCGACCGGAAGAACTTCACGACCACGCCGACCACCTGCCGCGCACCGCTGCCGATCAAGACGAGCGTCTTCGGCGGCGGCGGCAACCCGGCCGACGCGAGCGCCTGGCAGGAAATCTCGAAAACCGAGGGGCTGCAGTTCGGGGCCTGCCGCAAACTCGGCTTCAAGCCGAAGTTCTACGCGCGGATATTCGGCGGCAAGAACCAGACCAAGCGCGGCCAGAACCCGAAGTTCCGGGCGATCCTCAAGGCCCGCAACGGCGACGCGAACCTGCGTCGGGCCGCGTTCATCCTGCCGCGGGCGACGATCCTCGATCAGAGTCACATCAAGACGATCTGCACGAGGGTCCAGCTGGCGGCGAACAACTGCCCGAAGAACTCGATCTACGGCAACGCGAGGGCGACCTCGCCGCTGCTCGACGGCGTGCTCAAGGGCCCGGTCTACCTGACCTCGTCCAGCAACGAACTGCCTGACCTGCTGGTCGACCTCAAGGGCCAGGTGCCGATCCGCCTGCGCGGTGTGATCAGCGGCAAAAACGCCCGCCTCAAGACCGTGTTCAACGGCACGCCCGACGTCGCGGTGAACAAGTTCATCCTGACGATGAAGGGCGGCAACAAGGGGTTGCTGATCAACTCCCGCAACCTCTGCTCTAGCCGCACCAGCGGATTCCTCAACCTGCTGGCGCAGAACAGCCGCCGGGAAAGGAACAAGAACCTGCGGCTCAACATCCCCGCCTGCCGCGGCGGCAAGAAGAACTAGGCAGAGCCGGGCGACCGGCGCCGGGGCGGGACCACCCACTCGCCCCGGCGTGGTCGTCCTCAACTCAGAAGTCGTCGCGCAGCCGCCGCCAGCGCGCCCCCCGGCCGACCCCCTCACGCTCGATCACACCCTGATCGCGAAGCTCGCGAAGAACTCTGCCGATATGAACGTCGCTGACGTTCGGCGCCACATCGCGGATGTCGGATATCGAGAAGACGCTGCTCACGCTCGTGCGGACGAACTGCCGCACCGCCTCGGCCTTGCTTCCCTTCGAAGCCACCGTCTCGGTTCGCCGCTCGAAGTCGCGATAGGAACCGATCATGACGCCGAGGAAGTACTCCAGCCAGGGTCGGAGGTCATGCTCACCCTCGTGCCAACCGACCGTTGATCTGGCCAGTGATCCGTAGTAAGTCTCGCGCGACTCGTTGATCAGCTTCTCCCAGCTGACGTAGCGCCCCACATCGTGGCCACAGTGATAGAGAAGCAGCGAGGTGGCAAGGCGCGACATGCGTCCATTCCCATCTTGAAACGGGTGGATCATCAGAAAATCGAAGACCCAGGCCGCCAGAAGCAGCAGCCGATTGAACTCGGCCAGATTCCAAGCTCGGTCGAAGCGCTCGAACAGCTCAGCCATCGCCCGCGGCGTGTCCGCTGCCTTCACCGGCTGAAACCTGACCACGACCGTGCCATCGGGATGCGTTTCGGTGACCTCGTTCTCACCTCTCTTGAAGTGACCCGCCGGCGCACCGGTCACCGAGTAGAGCCAACCGTGGAACTGCAGGAGGACGTTCTCCTTGAAAGGAATATTGGACGAATTCGTGTGGATCTCGTTGAGCACGATGCGATAGCCGACGATTTCGGCTTCGGATCGATTCTTTGGGGTGGTTTTCTCCAGCGCCAGTTCCCGCACCCGCTTCGATGGCGCCCTGATGTTCTCGATCGCGTTCGAGGCCTCCACGCTCTGCACGACGGCTACGTCATGCAGGGTCTCAAGAACCATCGGATTCTGCCTGCGAAATGCTTCCTGCCTCCCCCTGGCAGCTTCGATGGCGGCCAGGGCATTGACGATGTTTGCCGGCTGCAGGTCGAGATGTCGCTCTAGATCACGAAACGTTTGCACAACATAAACCCTATCTGACGCTTCTAAAGGCGATCATATGAACTCTATAAGAAGGTGTTTTCTCTCTTGCCGATACCTATCTAATTACGTGATAAGGCTATCTTAGTAGCCCTATTTGATAGGGTTTTTACTCTGGCGCGAGCCGGGCGAAGTAGGCGAGGCGGTTGCCCGAGTGGTCCTCGTAGCCGAGGCGCGCCTCCGCCGCTTGCCCTTTGAGGCTGCCGAGCCCGGTGAAGTGCGGGTCGCCGAAGAGCTCGCCGACCACGAGGCGCCCGCCCGGCTTTAGCACGCGGCGGATCTCACTCAGGGCGGCGGCCCGGTCGGGGATCTCGCCGAGCACGGCAACGAGGATGACGGCGTCGACCGAGGCATCCTCATAAGGCAGCGCCGTCGCGTCGCCCTGGGTCGGGAGGACGTTCTCCAGGCCGCGCTCGGCGGCGAGCCTGCCGACGTGATCGAGGAACTCCTGCTGCAGATCGAAGATCTCCACCCGCCCCTCCGGGCCGACCCACTCGGCGAGGTCGAGCGTGTAGTAGCCGGTGCCGGGGCCGATCTCGAGCAGCCGCTCGCCCGGCTGCGGCGACAGCACCGAACGCAACCGCTCGCGCGTGATCACCGGGTGCGGCGCTTCGACCCAGAAGCGCTGGCCGTAGGGGCAGGCGGAGGGGTTATTGCGCCACCACAGCGCGGCGGCAAGCGTTGCCGCGCCGGTCAGCGCCAGGGCGCGACGCGCCCTCAGAAGCCGACCTTCTGTGCGGCCGAGTCGATGCGCAGGAAGGCCACCTTGCCGGCGTAGACGGAGAGAGTGCCGTCGTCGGTCTCGATGTCGTGCCAGCCGCCCTTCTCGACCTGCTTGCGCAGCGACTTGAGCTCGTCGGCGCTGAGCCGCACCGGCACGACCTGGCCGCCCTCGAAGCCGATCTCCACTTTCTGCGCGTCCGCCATCAGTGCCCCTCTCTCCTCGATTCGACGATCTCGGTCAGCACGCCGCCGGTCGAGCGCGGGTGCAGGAAGGCGACACGGCTCTCGCGGATGCCGACCCGTGGCTCGCTGTCGATCAGCTCGATCCCCGCGGCGGCCAGTCGCGGCAGGGTCGCGTCGATGTCCTCGACCGCGTAGGCGACGTGGTGCAGACCGGGGCCCTTGCGGTCGAGGAACTTGCCGACCGCGGTCTCGGGGCCGAGCGGCCGCAGCAGCTCGACGTGACCGTCGCCGACGTCGAGCAGCACGGCCTCGACTCCCTGCGATTCGACCGTCTCGCGGTGTGCCAGGGTCATCTCGAAGCTCTTCTCGTAGAGGCCGATCGCCGCCTCGAGGTCTTCGACGGCGACGCCGACGTGGTCGATCCTTCCAAACATGCGGGGCAGTCTAGATGGCGGGCGCCGGCTCGTCGCCGCCCTCGCCCGGGGCCGGCGCCTCGACGCGGAGGATCTCCGCAAGCGCGGCGACTCCGACCTGGAGTTGTTCGGGCGTCGGCTCCTTGGTGGCCAGGTGGCGCTGGATCTCGCGGCCGGGGGTGTGAAACGCCTCGGCCAGCGGGGCGCCGTGGTTGCGGTCGCTCCAGGCGAACATCTCGACCGCGAGCGAGGCGCCGCCGAGGCCGACGACGGCGCGGGCGAGCGGGCTCGGCTGCTCGACCAGGCGCTCCAGGGCGAGCGTGCCGCCGGCGGAGAGCAGCATCATCGGCGCGATCAGGTTGGAGCCGCAGCGGTCGTGCTCCTTGGGCACCGTGGCGGGGTCCTCGACACCCTGCTCGTAAGCGGCGATCGCCTTGTGCTCGACACCGTGGTAGGCGGCGAGGTCGCGGTCGCCGAGCGCGACGACGGCCGGCGCCGCGCCGAGCGCCTGCACCGCGCCCTCGCGCAGTGCGGTGCTGCGCAGGCGCCGGCGCAGCACCGCGGTGAGCGCGAAGGTGGCGGCGATGGTCGCCAGCACCCGCCAGTCCTCGAAGGGCAGCCGCGCCGCCGGCAGCCGGCGTCGCACCAGCGGCAGCACCGCCAGCGCCTCGACCAGTTTGAGTGGCCCGCGCAGGCCGGGGAGTCGCCCGGCCAGCTTCGGCGCCAGCTCGGGCTTGCGCTGCGAGGCGACCCGGACCTGGCCGTCGGAGTCGCGCACCGCCGCCGCCCAGTGGGTCGGGCCGTGGATCAAGAGGCCGTTGCGCAGCGCCATCCCACCCAGTCGCAGCTTCTCGGAGCTCATCGACCCCAGACCTTAGAGAGGCGGCTGCGCCTACGGCGTCGGCGCCCAGCCCGGCGGGAAGGCGCCGGCCGGGACGTCGCCCTTGCCGGGCTCGAACCAGGCGAGCGCCGCCTGCGCGGCGGGGCGCGCCTCGACCAGCGGGCGGACGTCGCCGATCTGGGCCAGCAGGTGCAGCGAGGAGCCGAGCTGGAAGTCGGCGGCGGTCGGCTCGGCGCCGCCGAGAGCGCCCGTGCCGAGCAGGGCGTCGACCGCGTCAAGCTGCGCGGGCAGCCCCTGCAGGGTGGCGTGGATCCGCTCGGCGCTGATCTCGAGGTAGCGCCAGGCACCGCGCATCGTCTTGATCGCGAAGTCCACAGCGGGCGGGTCGAGCTGAGCGACGCCGGCAAAGGTCCCGAACGACTCGGGCCGGAAGTGCATCGCGCCGAAGACGAGCACGCGAGCGCCGGCCTGCAGCTCCTCGGCAAGCCCTGCCTCCGCGGCGCGGATCTCCTCGGCCGTCGCCTCCGGGTAGAGGCCCGCCTCCGGGCGCAGCTCGGCGAGGCGGGTGAAGATCTCCGTCGTGCCGTGCACCGGCTGGTCGTCGACGAGCAGCCCCGGCACCGTCCTCTTTCCCTCCCCGTAGACGGCTTCGACCTCCTCCTGATGCCGGCCGGACATCAGTTCCACCGTCTCGTACTCCCAGCCGAAGCGGTCGAGCGCGGTGCTCACCGCAAGGCACGGATGTGAGAACGGCACGACGTGAAGGACGAGCTGCGGTTGGCGTGCCACGGCGCAGACACTACCGACGACCGCGCGGGTTGTCGCGCGGTCGTCGGGTCCCCTGATTCCCCCTGTTATTCCCGGCCGGAGACCCCCAGTCCAGGCCTCCGGCCGGTTGTCGGCTCTCCCTGGCTCTAGCTTGGAAAGCCGACCTCTGAAACACCCGCTCGGCGGGGAAGTTGCGCTTGCGACTATTCGCCCGAAAACCGCTCGCGAAGCGCCTTCAGGCGCCGCGCCAACTCCGCCTCGAAACCCCGATCGGTGGGCTGGTAAAACCGCCGTCCCTCGAGCCCGGGCGGCAACAGCGGCTGGTCGCTGACAGCTCCCGGCTCGTCATGCGCGTAGCGGTAGCCCTCGCCGCGGCCGAGCTTCCCGGCACCCGGGTAGTGCGCGTCGCGCAGGTAGTCCGGCGGCGTCTGCGCACCGTGCTCGCGCACCTCGCCGCGGGCGCGGCCGAGCGCCTTGTAGGAGGCGTTCGACTTCGGGGCCAGGGCGAGATAGACGGCGGCCTGGGCGAGGTTGAGCGCGCACTCGGGCAGGCCGACCCGGTCGACCGCGTGCGCCGCCGCGTCCGCCACGAGCAGCGCCTGCGGGTCCGCGTTGCCGACGTCCTCGGAGGCGAGGATGACCATGCGGCGGGCGATGAAGCGGGGGTCCTCACCGCCCTCGAGCATCACCGCGAGGTAGTAGAGCGAGGCGTCGACGTCGGAGCCGCGCGTCGCCTTGATCCAGGCCGACACGAAGTCGTAGTGGCGGTCGCCCTCGCGGTCGTAGTCGACCGCCTTGCGCTGCAGCGCGTCCTCGACCGCGGCGACGTCCACCGTTTCCGACTTTGATGTCGTGCCGGCGACACCGAAGTCGGAAACGCGCTCGGCTGCCCGCTCGAGCGCGGAGAGCGCCACGCGGGCGTCGCCGCCGCAGCGCCGGGCGAGCATCGCCAGGGCGGCGTCCTCGACCGGCGGCGGCGCGGCGAGGCCGCGCTCGGGGTCGGCGAGCGCCCGCCGCAGCAGCTCTTCGACCTGGGCGGCGGCGAGCGGCTGCAGCTCGTAGACCTGGCAGCGCGAGAGCAGTGCCGAGTTGACCTCGAAGTAGGGGTTCTCGGTCGTCGCCCCGATGAGCGTGAGCAGGCCCTCCTCGACCGCGGGCAGCAAGGCGTCCTGCTGGGCCTTGTTGAAGCGGTGGATCTCGTCGAGGAAGAGGATCGTCGGCCGTCCCGAGCGCCGCCGCTCGCGCGCCCGCTCGATCACGCCGCGGATCTCGGCCTTGCCCGCGTTGACCGCCGACTCCTCCTCGAACGCCCCGTCGGCTCCCGCGGCAGCGATCCGCGCCAGCGTCGTCTTGCCGGCCCCCGGTGGCCCGTAGAGAATCGCCGAGTGCGGATGCCCCGCCTCGATCGCCGTGCGCAGCGCCGACCCCTCGCCGAGAAGATGCTCCTGCCCGACCAGCTCGTCGAGCGACCTTGGCCGCATTCGCACCGCTAATGGTGCGTCAGCATCTGGCGAAACAGGTTGGCGGGGTGGACTCTCGTCGCTCCCGAATAGACGGTCGGGCATGCGCCGAGTATGACCCGTCGGTAGTCGCGCAGAAGTGAGGCGGGGGTCGCCTCGACGATGCCTCGCGAAGCGGCGCCCCGGCGGGCTACCCGGGG
>Ga0210101_1000032_pt1 | contig 48694 bp, 46 predicted proteins | sample Muzzi_PWC_D1_FD_185534 | JGI IMG/M metagenome (GOLD analysis project Ga0210101, IMG submission 185534) | Wetland microbial communities from San Francisco Bay, California, USA, that impact long-term carbon sequestration - Muzzi_PWC_D1 (SPAdes) | ecosystem: Environmental > Aquatic > Marine >... | reverse complement strand
GACGATCGCCAACCGGGCCAGCCTCTCCGCCTCGATCGGCGGCGCGGGCTGGGCCGGGCTGGAGCCGGGCGCCCGCTACCTGTTCACGGTCGAGTCGGTGCGCCGCCTCGTCGCCCGGCGCGACCAGGTGGTGAAGAGGGCCCGCTGGTCGCCGGGCGCCGGCATCGCGACGATGTGGCAGACCCTGCTGAACAGCGCGACGTTCGGCCACGACCTCGCGGTCGGCGCCTCGATCCCGGCGGCGAAGCGGTGGCAGCGGCGGATCGACTGGCTGGTGCTCGTCGTGCTGGCGATCCCGGCGCTCGTCGTCGCCCTGCCGCTGGAGCTGCTGGGCGCCGCCCTGCGCCGCGGCAGCGCCGTCTCGCTCGATCTCGAGCTCCTGTGACTGGGCCATCCCGGTAGGGGTGGAGCGTCTTGTACTTTCCTGCGGCTCCGACCTCGGGCGGCCTTAGCCGTCCTTCAAAAAAAGTTGAGCGGAACCCCTGCTGTGAGGGGCCTCAAGAAAGCCCTTCGCGGGCCTCGCGGACGAGGGTGACGGCCTCGGGGAAGAGGACGCGGATCGCGTCGCGCACCTGCATCGCCTGCTCGTCGCTGCTGCCTGTCAGCTCGAGTCGCTCGATCGAGGCGACGGTCAGCTCGACCGCGAGGCGGATCGCGTTGTCGGCCCAGGCGACCCGCTGCGAGGACTGCATCTGCTCGGAAAGCTCCTCCATTCGGGCGCGGAACTCCTCCGGGTCGCCGAACAGGTTGAAGCCGCCGCCCTCCATCGTGAAATATGTTCGCAGACCGGGCGATTCGGGGCGCGCAGTATTTGCATTTGGCGCGCCACGGGCGCGCCGCCGGGACCTAGCGTGAGCCGCGTGCGGGGCTTGACGCGGAGATCGGGGTCGGCGGGCGGCCGTCGGGACGGCGAGCGGGGCTCGGCCAGCGTCGAGCAGGCGGGCCTGGCGGCGCTGATCGCGCTGCTGGCGTTCGTTGCGATCGCCGCCGTCGCGGCGGGCGGCGAGATCGACCCGGGCCGCGGTCTGGCCGGGACGATCGCGCGGCGCCTCGCCTGCGCCCCGCGGCTTCCCGACGCCTGCCATCACCACCCGCTGGTTCCCGCCTACGGCTGGCCGCTGGCGCGCCTTGTCCGCGCGCTGGCGCCGGCCCCGGCCACCCGCCCCGGTCCCTCCCGCCTGCCGCTCGTCCCGGTCGACTTCCGCCGCTGCCGGCGGCCGAGCTGCGCGGTCCCGCGGCCGGGCGCCGCCGGCGCACACCTCACCACCGCGGGCCGTCGCACCACCGCCTTCACGGCGGTCGTCGACCGCCGCCGCTCGCAGGGCTGGGTCGAGCTGACCTACTGGCTCTACCGCCCCACGCTCGGCTGGGAGCGGGTCGTCCGCCGCGCCGGCAATGCCCAGATCGAGGCGGCGAGCCAGGTGCGCGTGCTGCTCGGGGACGACCCGAACCTCGTCCCCCTGGAGACCCTGCCCGGGCGCGACCAGTACGAGTTCCCGCCGGGCGAGGAGCCGCCCTGGCGCTGGCAGGTGGAGAGCCGCTACCCTGGCTGGTCGAGCTGAGCCCGCGCCAGCTCAAAGCCAAGAGATAGCGCTCAGCGCTCAAAGGAGCTGGACGATGGCGTCACCTTGGAAACCCACGCTGTTCTTGGCGTTGGTCGGGGTGCTGGCCCTGGCGGCGACGAGCGAGGCCCACACGCTGAAGGTGCCGCGTGCGGCCGGGGCCGACAAGCCCTACGCGAAGGGCCTCTGCGCGGCGATCAACGAAAAAGGAGGAGGAAGGGACGGGGGATACTGCGTGGCCTTCCGCCCCGGCAGCTGCCATCGGCGCTCGGCTCACAGCGTGCGCTGCAGCATCTTCCTGAGCCTGGAATTCGAAGACGGGTCGCAGGGCAGCTGCCGCGACCTGGTCGAATGGTTCCTGCGCCGCGGCAGCCCTCGCCTCCACCGCCGCTACCTGGGCCCCCAAGAATGCTCGGGGTTCCCCTCGGAAGCGCAAGAAACCCCCTACTGACCCGAGGCGCGACTCGAGGGTCGCCATGTAGGACGCAGGGAGCGGCCGGGCGCGACCGCGTCGGTGGCCGGCTCGGCGTCGCGGTCCGATTCCGCCTGGGCGATCAGGCCGCGCCAGTCGGTGGTGCGGAAGACGAGCAGGATCGCGGCGAAGCCGAGCACGACCGACCAGGCCGCCATCGCGATCTGCGTCCCGACCGAGAAGGAGAGCACGGCGGAGCGCGAGGGCCCGTTCAGGGTCGCGACCAGCAGCGCCTGCTGGGCGCCGGCCCCGCCCGGAGTGAAGGGGATCACGTTGGCGATCGCCTGCACGCTCATCACCAGCATCACGTCGCCGACCGAGCCGCCGATCCGGAACGCCTCGAGGAAGAACCAGAAGGCGGCGAAGCGGAACAGCCAGCCGACCCCCTGCCAGGCGGCCACCTGGCGCAGGTAGCGGCGCGGCTGGGTGAGGATGACGACGCCCTGGCGGACCCGCTCCCAGAAGCGGCGCACCCGGTGGGCGAGCAGCGCGACGGCGACGGCGATCGCCAGCAGCAGGGCCACCGTGACGATCAGCAAGGTCTGCGGGTGGGCGGCCCAGAAGGAGATCTCGAAGGCGGGCAGGTCGGGCAGTCTGGGTGGCTTGGGAAGCAGGCCCCGGGAGATCGCGTAGAAGAGGACCAGCAGCCCGACGGTCGTGTCGAAGACCGTCTGCACCAGGAAGGAGGAGGTGACCGCCGGGTAGGAGGAGTCGGGGATCTGGCGCTTGACCAGGAAGACTTTGGTCACGTCGCCGGCCCGCGCCGGGATCACCGCGTTGATCCCCGCCCCCGCCAGGTAGGCCGCGGAGAGCCGTAGGAAGGAGATGCGGACGCTCGGGTAGGCGGCGTGCAGGACGTTGCGCCAGGCCCAGGCGCGGGCGAGCTGCATCGCCGCCAGGCAGGCGAGCGCCAGGGCGAAGGGCGTCCAGCGAACCGCCGAGAGGTTGGCGAAGAACTGCGCCGCCGCGTCGGCGAAGGATTCGATGCTCGATGCGAGGTCGGCGTAGAACATCGCAGCTACACTAGCCCGCTCGTGTCAGAGCCCAAGACGACCGAGGCGACGGCCGCCGCCCCCCGCGACCCGGCCGACGAGGCGATGTGCGCGCGTGCCCGCGAGCGCTTCACCGGCGACCGTCGCAACCGCCTGCGGCGGCGGCGGAGGCGCCACGCCGCGCTGCCCAACCTGATCATCGTCGGCGGCCTGAAGTGCGGCACGACGAGCATCCACCACTACCTCGGCCTGCACCCCGAAGTCCAGATGTCGAAGCCGAAGGAGCTGAACTTCTTCGTCGAGGAGATGAACTGGGACCTCGGCCTCGACTGGTACGCCAGCCGCTTCGACGGGCGCTTCGCGGTGCGCGGCGAGTCCTCCCCCCACTACACGAACCTGCCCCGCTTCGGCGGCGTCGCGGAGCGGATCAGGGAGCACTGCCCCGACGCCCGCCTGATCTACATGGTGCGCGACCCGATCAAGCGCATCCTCTCGCACTGGGTGCACGCTACCGGCGCCGGCTACGAGACCCGCGAGCTGGTCCCGACCCTCTCCGAGCCCGACTCCTCCTACGTCCACCGCTCGCTGTACTGGATGCAGCTGCAGCCCTACCTGGAGCTGTTCGACCGCGGGCAGATCGAGCTGATCAGCCAGGAGGAGCTGCAGGGGGAACGGGAGGAGACGATGCGCAGGGCGTTCGCCTTCGCCGGCGTCGACGAGAGCTTCACCTCCGAGCAGTTCGACCGCGAGTGGGAGAAGTCGAGCGCCAAGCAGGGCGACAAATACCAGGTGATGGAGAAGCTGGTCAAGCTGCCGGGCCTGCGCTCCTTCGACCGCAACTTCGACCGGCTGCCGGAGTCGCTGCGCTGGGTGGTCGAGAAGGTCGTCCACGACCCGGAGAAGCCGCCGGCGCCGAAGCCGCAGCTCCCCGACGAGCTGCTCGAGACGCTGCGCGGACGGTTCGGCGCCGACGTCGCCGCGCTGCAGGAGTTCGCCGGCCGCGAGTTCGAGGGCTGGCACGACTACCCGTAGCGCGCGGTAGACCTTTGCGCCGCTATGCGGCTCAAATGTCTACCGCACTGCCGCTAGGCTCGGACCAGTGAGGCGCCTCCTCCCCGAGCCGGCTGAGACCACCGTCGACGAGCTGCTCGACTCCTACCGGCCGTGGGAGCACCCCGGCGAGGAGCGGCCCCGCGTCGCGGTCAACTTCGCCGCGACGGTCGACGGGCGGGCGGCGATCGGCGGCGTCTCGGGGCCGATCGGGTCGGCGGTCGATACCTCGATGCTGGCCGGCCTGCGGAGCCGCTTCGACGCGGTGATGATCGGCGGCGGGACGATGCGGGCCGAGCGCTACGGACGGCTCGTCCCCAGCCAGGAGCGCCGCGAGAGGCGCGAGCGCCTCGGCCTCCCGCACGACCCGCTGATGGCGATCGTCAGCGGCCGCCTCGACCTGCCCTGGGACGCGCCGCTGTTCCGCGAAGGGGGCCGGGTGCTGATCTTCACCGCCTCGCCGGCGGACCCCCCGGAGACCGCGGCCTCGCTGCGGGTGGTGCGCCACGAGGGGCGCGTCGACCTCGCCGCGGCGCTGCGCCACCTGCGCCGCGAGCGGGGCGTGCGGGCGCTGCTCTGCGAGGGCGGCCCGCGCCTGCACGGCGAGCTGCAGACCGGCGGCCTGGTCGACGACCTCTTCCTGACGATCGCCCCGCGGCTGAGCGGCGGCCAGGGACCGCGGATCGTCGAGGGCGAGCTGCCGCGCATCGAGCAGCTGGAGCTGGCCTGGCTGCTGGAGCAGGACGGCGAGCTGTTCGCCCGCTACCGGCGCCGCCGCGCGGCGGCGCGGTAGCGTTCGGCCCCGGCCGACCCCGAAGAGAGGACGCAGCGATGGACTTCAAGCCCAGCCCCCAGGTCGAGACCCTGCGCGAGCGCATCCTCGACTTCATGGACGAGCAGGTCTACCCGCAGGAGCGGCAGATCATGGAGGCGCTCGACGCCGAGGTCGGGCCGGGCGTGCCCTACCCGAAGATCCTGGTCGAGATCCGCGGGCGGGCGAAGTCGGAGGGGCTGTGGAACCTGTTCATGCCCGACGAGCGGTTCGGGCCCGGCCTCGGCAACTGGGAGTACGGCCTGCTCTGCGAGGAGATGGGCCGCAGCCCGGCCGCCGCGCCGATGGCCTTCAACTGCGCGGCGCCGGACACCGGCAACATGGAGATCCTCGCCGAGCACGGGACCGAGGAGCAGCGGGAACGCTGGCTGGAGCCGCTGCTCGAGGGGCGGATCCGCTCCTGCTTCTCGATGACCGAGCCCGACGTCTCCGGCTCCGACCCGACCCTGCTGCAGGCGCGCGCGGTGCGCGACGGCGACGAGTGGGTGATCGACGGCCACAAGTGGTTCACCTCGGGCGCGGTCGGCGCCGAGCTGGCGATCGCGATGGTGGTAACCGACCCCGACGCCCATCCATACGCGCGCGCCTCGATGATCTGCGTGCCGACCGACAACCCCGGCTTCAATCTGGTGCGGCCGGTGCCGGTGATGGGCCACGACGGGGGGCCGGGGCACTGCGAGATCCGCTACGAAGAGTGCCGGGTCCCGGCCGCCAACCTGCTCGGCGAGCAAGGGGCGGGCTTCGCGATCGCCCAGGACCGGCTCGGCCCGGGCCGCATCCACCACTGCATGCGGGCGATCGGGACGGCCGAGCGCGCCCACGAGATGATGTGCCGCCGCGCCAACCAGCGCCAAGCGTTCGGCGGGCCGCTGGGAGAGAAGCAGTTCGTGCAGGAGGCGATCGCCGCCTCGCGGATGGAAATCGACCAGGCGCGGCTGCTGACCATGTACGCCGCGTGGAAGATGGACACCGAAGGCAAGCGCGCCGCCCGCCAGGCGATCTCGGCGATCAAGGTCGTCGCCGCCAACATGGTGATGGAGGTGCTCGACCGGGCGATCCAGGTCCACGGTTCGCTGGGGATGACCGACGACACCCCGCTCGCCGCCCTCTGGCGCTTCAGCCGCATGCTGCGCCTCGCTGACGGCCCCGACGAGGTCCACAAGATGGTCCTCGCACGCCGCGAGCTGAACCGCTGGGCGAAGCGCGCCGAGGCGGAGGCCGAAGGCAATCTCGAGCCCCGGCACGCGCCGCGGCCGATCTGACCCCGCTGCAAGACTGATACCTTATGAGGTATCATGAGAACGGCGGAATCGCCACGGGCTCTGCTCCGCGAGGCGCGCCTGGCAGCGGGGCTTTCCCAGCGTGAGCTAGCGCGGCGGGCGGGGACGTCGCAGCCGGCGATCGCTCGATACGAGGGCGGTCTCGCGACCCCGTCGTGGGGGACCCTGGAGCGACTTGCCGCAGCTTGCGGGCGGCGGCTGACGATCGGCAGCGGCATCGCGCCCGACCCGCACGACGTCCAGCTCGCCGAGACCCTGCTCGCGCGCACGCCTCTGGAGCGCCTGCGGGCCCTGCGCCGCTACGCGCAGCTGCACGCCCTTGCGCGGAAGACGCGATGACCGAGCTCGACCCCGAGAAGCTTCTGAGGACCTTGGTCGACCACGAAGTCGAGCTCTGCGTGATCGGAGCGGTCGCGGCATGGCTGCAGGGCAATCCCTCGGTGACGCTCGACCTGGACGTGATGCCGCGAAGAGACCTCGACAACGCCGACCGCCTCGCCGCGGCGCTCAACGCCCTGTCGGCCCGGCCGCGCGGGGAGGACACGGCTGTCGAGCTGGAGGGCGGTGACTTCCTGGGGTGGGAGACGCAGAGCTTCGATACCGACGCCGGACCGATCGACGTCGTCCCCAAGGCCGCCGCGATCGGCGGCTTCGAGGATGTCGCCACGATCGAGCTGAGCTTGGGTGACCTCTCCGTGCGCGCGATCACGATCGACGAGGTGATCGCCTCGAAGGAGAAGCTCGCCCGGCCGAAGGACATCGCCGCCCTGCCCGCCCTCTACGCGACCCGCGAGGCGATCCGCCGCCGGAGAGGTTAGAGCCGCATGCTGCGCCTCGCCGACGGCCCCGACGAGGCCCACAAGGTGGTCCTCGCCCGCCGCGAGCTGAACCGCTGGGCAAAGCGCGCTCAGGCTGAGGCGGAAGGCCCGCTGGAGCCGAAGCACGCCCCGCGCCCGATCTGAGCCCGATCCGGCTGTTGCGATTCCTACAAGTCGGCCGTTGCGATCTTTACCCCGCAATTCCGATCTGTCCCTAAGACGATCCCGATCTGCCAAGCATCTGATCCCAATTTGTCAGGATTTAATTCACAGATTGTCCCCAACTTAATTCACAGGTTGTCCCTGCTACCGTTCACGATCTGTCCATGCTCATCCAACGTCAGATCAGGTCCCAGGTGCTCGAACTGCTTGCCGCCAGTCGTGCGGTGGCCATCCTGGGGGCGAGGCAGGTGGGTAAGAGCACTTTGTTGCAGGACCTCACCCAGAGCGACTACCCAGCGGAGGTGCTCACGCTCGACGATGACGTCACCAGAAGGGCGGCCGCTGCGGATCCGACCGAATTCGTAGCTCGGCTCGAGACGCCGGTCGCGATCGACGAGGCCCAGCGAGTACCAGACCTCCTGCTCGCGATCAAGCAACGCCTTGACCGCGACAACGCCCGGGGACAGTTCCTGCTTACGGGCTCAGCAAACATTCTTGCGTTGCCGACCGTCAAGGACGCGCTCCCGGGCCGCGTCGATTACGTCAACCTCTGGCCTCTCTCCGCGGCAGAGCTGACGGCAGCCGAAACCGAGAACTTCGTCGATCGCCTGCTTCGAGGAGCGCCGCCGGAGCTCAATGACGTCCCGCTGGGGCGCGGCGCCTACGCCAAGCGCATCCTGCGCGGGGGGTACCCGGAAGCTCAAAAGCGTGGGCCTCGCACGTTGGGCAGCTTTTTCTCCAGCTACCTCTCATCAGTAGTCGAGCGTGACCTGGGCGACGTGGCCAACCTGCGTGCCCCCGACACTCTGGAGCGCCTCCTCTACGTAATCGCCGCTCGCAGTGGCGGGCTCACGAGCTTCCAGGGAATGGGCAAGGATCTGGGGCTGGACAAGAACACCATCCACTCATACACGCGAGCGCTCGAAAACCTCTTCCTCGTACGGCCGTTGAAGCCATGGCACGTAAACCTCGGCTCCAGACAGATCAAGAGCCCCAAGCTCTATGTAGTGGACAGCGGACTCCTCTGTCGGTTGCTAAAAGTAAACGAGCGACGGATCGAAGGCGACGGGGCCGTTGCCGGGGCGGCGTTCGAGAGCTTCGTCGCGATGGAGTTGCTGCGGCTTGCGGACGTATCCGAAGCCGAAGCCTCGCTCTTCCACTACCGGGACAAGGCGGGACGCGAGGTTGACATCGTGCTCGAGTCCGGCAGCGGCGATATCGCTGGCGTCGAGGTCAAGCCTGGCGCAAGCGTCGACCGCGATGACTTTGCTGGGCTCCGCCGCCTTCGCGACAAACTCGACGCTCGCTTCAAGGTCGGCGTAATCCTCTACGCGGGAGAACGAACGCTGCCCTTCGGCGACCGGCTCGCTGCCGTGCCTTTCGCCGGACTCTGGGCATGAAGGCTGTCTCGCCGCGTAGGAGTAAAGACAGCGCCCGACCGGGCCGATGCCGCGGCGCGGTCGTCATAGCTAGATAGCTAGCTAATCTGCTAGCCTGCTCCAATGACTCGAGTCGGCATGCACGATGCGAAGACCAATCTGTCCAAGCTCGTCGAGCGCGTCGAGGGTGGCGAGGAGATCGTCATAACCCGCCGTGGGGAGCCAGCGGCGCGGCTGGTCCCAGAGCGGCGGAAGGGCGGCTTCGCGGCGCTCGCAGGCGCTTGGCGGGGGCGCGTCCGGATCGGCGACGACTTCGACCAGCTGCCGGACGACCTCTCCGAGTCGCTCGGCGCGCGGCCCTGACGCTGCTGCTCGACACCCACGTCGTGCTCTGGTGGATGGCCGGAGAGCAGGGCCGCATCGGCCAATCGGCCATCGATGCGATCGAGGCGGACAACGCCCGGGTCGTGATCAGCGCAGTCGTGCTCTGGGAGGTCGCGATCAAGCGACGGCTGGGCAAGCTCGAGGCGCCGGCCGACCTGCTCGAGCAACTGGAGCGAGCGCAAGTGGAGTTGCTGCCGATCGCGGCCCGCCACGCCGACCGGGTGGGAACCCTCCCGATGCAGCATCGCGATCCCTTCGACCGCCTGCTCGTCGCCCAAGCCGAGATCGAGGGTTTCGCGCTTGTCACAGCCGACACCGAGCTGAGCGAGTACGGGGTAGACGTGGTCTGGTGATCGGCGAGCCCGGTCGAGGTCCGAACGCCACCCGCGAGGCGATTCGCCGCTGGAAACGCCGGTGAGAGGGCCAGGCTTTCGCCCGGCCCTCTCCATCGGAACCGATCTCAAACTGCTATTCCTGAAGGCAGTACGCGTCGACGAAGAACGTCTTCTGTGCGGCCGTGTGGTTGTTGCCTCTGCCGATCGCGGTGTTCCCTACGATCTGAACGTAGTTGGTCTCCAGATCGTCTTCGCTGGCGCTCCAGTGCGTTCCGGCGCTGATTATCCGCTCACCGCTGAGGCAGCTCACGTTCGTGGCGTTGGAGGTACCAGCGTTGATCGCCACGCTGTTGGTCCTGGTGACCAGGCCCTTGAGCTGAGGCGCCCCCACCGAGCTCGGCGTCAGCTTTGCCTGGCTCACCGCGAAGTTGGCGAGTTTTCCGGTAGTCACCGCATCGTCTTGGAGCTTGTCCGTCGAGACGATGCCGTTGCGCAGCCGGTCGCGGGCGATCGCGTTCTTGGCGATCCTCCCCGCCTTCACCGCTTCGAGGTTGATTTTGCCCGGGTAGACGGAGTTCCGGGCAAGGATTCCGCGGTTGACGGAGTTCGGCTGTAGCTGCCGGGTGCCGACCGTGTTCTTGCCCAGAGCGGCGAATGCGGCGCCGCCGCCGAGCACGAGGAAGACGGCGATCGACGACATCACGTTCGCGTAGGTGAGTCGCTTGCGTATCTGGCTCATATGGTGCTACCTCCTTGATCGAGAAAGAGACGCTAGCTGGATGCAACCCGGGCCACGCCGGAAGGTTTCGGCTCGTCTTGCACAGAGGGCCGGGCTTTCGCCCGGCCCTCTCAGTTCTCAGTCAAACCCGGCCCCGGCCGCAGCGTGGCCGAAGCGAGAAGTCAACTGCGGCTACTGGGTCAGGCAGACCGCCGTCGCGAAGATGGTGTGTGGAGAAGCGTCGGTATTTTGCGCAACCCAGATCCACCCGTTTCCGGACTGGAACGACTCCACATTGAAAACTTTGAAGTTGTTCGCTCCGCCGCCACCGCTCAGCACCTTCGTGCCTGCGGGGCAGGTGACGGTCACCGATTCGCCTACGCCGGCTGCGATCGCTTTGCTGGCGCTGACCGCCTGCGTCGTGTTGGCCAGGTCGGCCGCTCTGACTTGACCGTTGCCGATTTTCTCGGTGGTCACCGCGTTGTCGGCGATTTTCGAGTTGGTCACCGCGTTGTTGGCGATTTTCGCGTTCGTCACCGCGTTGTTGGCGATTTTCGCGTTCGTCACCGCGTTGTTGGCGATTTTGCCGGTGGTAACCGCGTTGTCGGCGATTTTGCCGGTGGTAACCGCGTTGTCGGCGATTTTCTCCGTGGTCACGGCGTCGTTGGCGATCTTGGTGGTGGTGACGGCGTCGTTGGCGATCTTGATGGTGGTGACGGCGTTGGGGCCGATTTTGTCGGCGGTCACGGCGAAGATTGCGAGTTTGTCGGTGAGGATCGAGCCGGCCGCGACCTTGGTCGCCGAGACGGCGTTGTCGCGGATCCGGTTGGTGGGCACCGCGTTTTTCGCCAGCTTGCCGGCCTTTACGGCTTCCGGTCCGATTTTGCCGACCTTGACGGCGTTCCTCTTCAGCTGCGGGGTACCGACGGTGTTCGCCCCAAGGGCGAGGGCGGTGCCGCCGCCAAGCACGAAGAAGACGGCGATCGACGACATTACGTTGGCGTAGGTAAGTCGCTTGCGTACCTGCTTCACGAGGCTCTCCTTTGATTGAGATGGCGGGGGAGAGCGAAGTTGGACGAGCCCTCCTGTTCCCGGATCAGTCCTATCCCGGACTTGGGGGATGGTTCGCACCATGGCATGCCGGGCCGGCCCAGTCAACCGGTCGGGCCGATCCGGCGCGACGAAGAAGTCGAGCTGGAGACAGCTTGGGGCTTTAGGCGACGCCCGCCCGCCATAGGCGATCGACGGGAAGGGCATGAAGGCGATCGTCGTGGGTGTAGGCATGGCGCCCAAGGTGCAGAACGACACCACCGAGGAACCTGCTCCCGAGCGCATCGCGCAGCTTGCGCAGGCTGCGGAACTGCAAGTCCTGCACGCGTTCGCCGACCTTGACCTCGATGGCGGCGATCGCTCCGTCGTCGCGTTCGAGGATCAGATCGACCTCGTCGCCGTCGTGGGTGCGCCAGTGTCCCGACTGCGGTGGGGTCTCCATCCAGCCGGCCTGCTTGAGCAGCTCCGCGACGCAGAACGTCTCCAGGAGATGCCCAAGCTCGGTCATCGCCTGTGGCTGGGCTGCCGCGAGGCGGGTACCGGCGATCCGCAGCATCCGCCCGGCCACACCCGAGTCGACGAGGTGGAGCTTCGGCTTCGGCGACGCGCGGGCCCGCAGCGTCGTGCCCCAGGCCGGAAGCCGATGGATCACGAAGGCCGCCTCCAACAGCTGGACGTAGTGCTCGGCGGTCGGACGCTCGAGCCCGACCGCGGCGCCGATTCGAGCAACGTTGAGCACCTGAGCAGTCTGGCCACAGAGGTGGGCGACCAGGCGGGGCATCTTCTCCCGCTGCCTGATGCTCGACAGCTCCGCGACATCGCGCTCGATCACGAGGTCGAGGTAATCGTCGAACCAGCGGTTCCGGCTGGCGCCCGGCCTGCGGGACACCGCCAAGGGGAAGCCGCCTCGCAGGAGGCGATCCACGTACTCCTGGCGCGATGTGGACGACGCAATTGGGGTGATCAGGGCCGCGGGATCATCAAGCAACTGCTCGACGAATCGCTCCTCGGTCCCGTCGATCTCGCCCTGTGAGAGCGGCCAGAGGGTCGTGACGTGCAGGCGCCCGGTCAGCGACTGCGCCGCCGTGGGGAGACTCGAATAACGGGTCGAGCCGGTCAAGACGAATCGCCCCGGTCGCAGATCCCGGTTGAGCTCGGCCTTGATCGCGTCCAGGATCGCCGGCACGTGCTGGTACTCGTCGAAGAACACCGGGGGCTCGGCGGCGGCGAAAGCCGACGGGCTGGCGCCCACCGCGTCGCGCGTCTCAGGATCGTCGAGATCTACGACCGTGCGCCCGGCTGCGGCCGCCAGCGACCGCACCATGGTCGACTTGCCAACGGTCCTGGCCCCGTGCACGGCGACCGCAGGCTCCTCGACCAAGAGGCCTTCCACGATTGCCTCGAGGCGACGCCCGAAGGGGCTGGAGCGAGGGTTTGGCACCGCGCCAGTATGGCATAAACTCGAAAATGGAGAGGGTTGAAACTACGAAATGGAGAGCGAATAATCTTCGTAATGGAGAAGCCTGGATGCTCTAAACGGAGGGAGACGAACCCTCGGCCCCGCCGCTCAGCCCCGCCGCTCCGCCTCGTCGGCCGCCTCGGCGAGCCGCTCGACCATGCGGGCGAACTGCTGGATGCCCGGGTCGACCTCGCCGTACTGCCCGGCCGCGTAGCGGGCGTAGACGCCCTCGAGGATGATCGCCAGCTTCCAGTAGCCGAGGGCGAGAAAGAAGTCGAGCTGGGAGAGGTCGCGACCGGAGCGCTCGGCGTAGCGGTTGCGCAGCTCCTCGCGGGTGGGGAAGCCGGGCGCCAGGTTGGCAGGCTGGCCGAGCGCGATCGCCTCCTCGCCCCGCTCGGGCCAGTAGACCATCAGCAGGCCGACGTCGGCGAGCGGGTCGCCGAGCGTGCACAGCTCCCAGTCGACCACCGCCGCCACCTCGCCCCCCGGGGCGAGGATCATGTTGTCGAGCCGGTAGTCGCCGTGGACTATCGTCGCCGGCCCCTGCTCGGGTATGCGGGCCGAGAGGCGCTCGTGCACGGCGTCGATCGCCGCCAGCTCGCGCGTCTTCGACTTCTCCCACTGCCCGTGCCAGCGGCGCAGCTGGCGGGCCACGTAGTCCTCCTTGCGGCCGAGCTCGCCGAGCCCGACCGCGTCGGGGTCGACCGCGTGGATCGCGACCAGCGTGTCGGCGACCCGCTCGCCGATCGCCCGCCGGTCGGCCTCTTCGGGGAAGGCCTCCGCCTCGGCGACGCCGCGCAGGATCGGTCCCTCGACGAACTCCATCACGTAGAACGGCGCTCCGTTCACCTCGTCGTCCTCGCAGAGACCGACCACGGGGGCCACCGGAACGTCGGTCGGCCCGAGCGCCGAGACGACCCTGTGCTCGCGCGCCATGTCGTGCGCCGAGCCGAGTCGCTTGCCGAGCGGCGGCCGTCGCAGCGCCCAGCGGCCCCTGGCGGCGTCGGAGACGCGGTAGGTGAGGTTCGAGTGCCCGCCGGAGATCCGCTCGAAGCGCAGCGGCGGCTCCGCCCCCTCGACGTGCGCCGCGAACCAGGCCTCGACCCCGGCCCGGTCGATCCCCTCCGGCCCTTGCGCGATGCCGTTCGCGGTGCCTGTAGCCTCGTCGGCCATCATGAAGTTTCGCGCCTCGCGCGCATCCCGGCAAGCATATTCCCGACGGCGTCTCCGGTTGAGCCAGTCGCTCGCCAACCGGCTGACGATCGGCTTCACGATCGCCTTCGCGGTGCTGACCGCCCTCGCGGTGATCGGCGTCGCCCGCTTCATCCAGCAGCGCCAGGACTTCGAGGATGCGATCGCCCGCTCCTACCAGCGCGAGATCCAGGCCCGAACCCGGATCTCGCAGGGCCGCCACCCGGCCGCGGCGCGCGCGACCGTCCTCGCCCAGCAGCGGCAACGGCGGGCGCTCCGCGACGACATCTCCAACCAGACCCGGGATACGGCGCTGCTGGTCGGCGCCGGGCTGATCGCCGCCCTGACCGGGGCGGCGCTGCTGTTCAGCGGGCTGATCTCCTCGATGCGGCGCCCGCTCGAGAACCTGGTCGAGGCCTCCGAACGGCTGGCCGCCGGTGACCTCGAGACCCGGGTCGAGGTCGGCGGCCTCTCGGAGACGGCCTCGCTGGGCCGCGCCTTCAACGAGATGGCCGGGGAGCTGCAGCGCCGCGCCGGCGAACGCGACCAGCTCGATCGGATGAAAGACGAGTTCGTGCTGACCGCCTCGCACGAGCTGCGCAGCCCGCTGACCTCGGTCCAGGGCTTCGCCGAGCTGCTGATCATGGAGCGCGACAGGCTGAGCCCGGAGCAGGTGGAGACAGTGGAGGTGATCCTCGACAACAGCCGTCACCTGGTCCGCCTCCTCAACGACCTGCTCGACCTGGCCCGCAGCGACGCCGGCAGGCTGGAGATCGCGCCGCAGCCGACCGAGGTGGAGACGCTGGTCGAGGACGCGGAGCGGGCGATGCGCGGCCAGCTCGAGGGGCGCGGGCAGGCGCTCAGCACCGCGGTCGATCCCGACCTGCCCAGGGTCAGCGCCGATCGCGACCGGGTTCGCCAAGTAATGGTGAATCTGCTTACGAATGCGAATGAGTATTGCCCGGACGGAGCGGCAATCGAGGTGAAGGCGACCCGGATCGATGCCGATGTCGAGATCGCAGTGACCGACAACGGGCCCGGGATACCGCAGGATCAGCTGGAGCACATCTTCGAGCGCTTCACCCGCGGCGACGCCGGCCTCACCCAGCGGGTCGGCGGCACCGGCCTCGGCCTGGCGATCGCCAAGTCCCTGGTCGAGCTGCACGGGGGCACGGTCGCCGCCGAGTCGACCCCCGGCGGGGGCTCGACGTTCAGCTTCCGGCTGCCGGCCGCCGCGGCGCCCGGCGATGCTCCGCACGCGCCCCTGGAGGCGGAGGCGAGATGATGGCGCGCGTCCTGGTCGCCGACGACTCCGAGACGATCCTCCTGCTGCTGCGGACGAGGCTCGAAATGGCGGGCCACGAGGTCCAGACGGCGACCGACGGCCAGGGCGTGCTCGACGCGCTGAAGGGGGCCGGGCCGAAGCCCGACCTGCTCCTGCTCGATGCGATGATGCCGCGCATCTCGGGGATCGACGCGCTGCGCGAGCTGCGCGCCGCCGGCGTGGACGTCCCGGCGCTGATCGTCAGCGCCCACGAAGAAGCGAACGGGGCGAGCGACGAGGGGCTGGCGATCAGCGGCTACGTCAGCAAGCCGATCGACTTCGAGGCGCTGTTCGACCGCATCGCCGAGCTGACGGCGCCCGGTCCCGCCGCCTGAGCGGGACCGGGCTCAAGCGAGCGGGCTCGGCCTCAGCCGATCGCTTTCACCGCCGTGCAGACCGCGGTGACGGTCATGGTCAGGCCGGCCTTGAAGGCGTGCGCGTGCGCCACCCATCCGAGGCCGCCGGAAACCGGGCCGCTGTCGTTGATGTAGGAGCTCTCGTTGTCGCTGAGCGTCGCCCCGCCGCCGATCACGAAAGTGCCGGGCGGGCAGGCGGCAACGCCGGACGTTCCGCTGCCAAACAATCCTCCCGATTCATCCCCCAGAACCACCGCCGCGGCGGCGTACTGAACGCTCGCCAGGCTGGCCGCGCTGACCCCTTTCAGGGAGCTCTCGTTGACCTGAGTGCCGGTCAGCGAGTTGGGCTTCACCTTGCCGGCGGTGACCGCCTTCGACTTGAGCTGTTTGGTGGCCACCGAGCTCGCCTTGAGCCGGTTGCCGGGGATCGAGCTCGGCTTGATCTGCTTGCCGTTGATCTTCCCGGCGGCGTAGACGGAACCGCCGAGCGCCACGAAGAGCGCGACGAAGGCGACGACGTTGGAGAAGGTGAGCACCTTCCTGATTCGGGTCATCTTTCAACTCCTTGAGTGAGGTGTGACGAATCGGTCAATTGGCACTCACCATATGCCAAAAAGGGGATGACACACCGTCCTGGGAAGAATGACCAAGTCATCTCCCGGCTAGCTCTTCGCCACCTCGAGCCGGATCTCCTTGCCCTTCAGCTTGGTCCCGTCGAGGAACTCGACCGTGCGGTCGGCCTCGCCGGAAGCCACCTCGACGAAGGAGAAGCGGTGCAGGACGCGGATCTCGTGGATCGCCTCGTCGCCCAGCACGGCACCCTCGCGCAGCGCCCAGCGCAGATCGTCCTCTGTGATGCCGCTGCGTTCGCCGCGGTTGACGAACAGCTTCACCCACTCGCCCGCCGCCGCCTTCTCCCCCGACGAGCCGCTCCCATTCCCCTTCGCGACCCGCTCGCGGTCGTGGCGGCGCGGGCGCGGGGCGTGTTCGAGCCGCTCCTCGGGGCTCTCCCACTCGCCGATCGCGGTCTTCACGTCGCGCTCGATCCGGCCGATCTCCACTCGCTGCGCCGGCGTGACAAGGGTTATCGCGCGGCCGGTGCGCCCGACCCGCCCGGTCCGCCCGATCCGGTGGACGTAGACTTCCGAGGAGGCGGGAACGTCGTAGTTGATCACGTGGGTGACGTGCTCGATGTCGAGGCCACGGGCGGCAATGTCGGTGGCGACCAGCAGCCTCACGCGATGGTCCTTGAAGGAGATCATCACACCGTCACGGGCGCCCTGGCTCATGTCGCCGTGCAGCGCTTTGACGTCGAGGCCTTTGTCCCTTAGCGTCCGGTCCAGCCGCGTGGCGCCGATTTTGGTGCGGCAGAAGACGATCGCCTGCTCCGGTTCCTCTTCCTTCAACAGCTCGACCAGGCGCGACGCCTTCTCCTTCGCCGGCACCTCGACGAAGGCCTGTTCGATCGCGTCCACAGTCAGTTTCTTCGGCGTGATCCGGATCGTCGTCGGTTCGTACATGTAACTCTCGGCGAGCCGCTGGATCGGCGGCGGGATGGTCGCCGAGAAGAGCGCAGTCTGGCGGCCGCTCGGGCAGAGCCGCAGGATCTTCTCGACGTCCTCGATGAAGCCGAGGTCGAGCATCTCGTCGGCCTCGTCGAGGACGACGTAGCGGGCCGCGGTGAGGACCAGCGAGCGGCGCGACATCAAGTCCATCATCCGCCCCACCGTGGCGACGACCACGTGGGCGCCGGCCCGCAGCTGCGACTGCTGCGAGCGGATCGGGGCGCCGCCGAAGATCGCGACGATCTCGACCTCGAGGTGCTCGGCGTAGGCGCGCAGCGCCTGGGTCACCTGGATGCACAGCTCGCGGGTCGGGGTGAGGACGATCGCCTGCACCTCGTCGCTGGCCGGATCCACGTACTGCAGCATCGGCAGGCCGAAGGCGGCGGTCTTGCCGGTCCCGGTCTGCGCCTGGCCGATCACGTCGTGGCCGGCGAGCAGCTCGGGGATCGCCTGCTCCTGGATCGGCGTCGGCTCGGTGTAGCCGAGCTCGTCCAGCGTCTGCTGGATCTGCGGCGCCAGGCCCAGGTTCTTGAAGGCGCTCACTTGGACGGATCCAGGAGGAGCTTGCCGGAGGTGCGGCGCCCGATCAGGTCCTCGTGGGCGCGCGCCGCCTCCGACAGCGGGTAGACCTCGCCCACCTCGATCTCCAGCCTGCCCTGAGCGACCGCCCCCAGCAGCTCGCCGATCATCGGCGCGACCAGGTCGCGGCGCATCAGCAGGTGGACGAGCCAGAAGCCGATCACCGACACCGAGCCGCGCAGCAGGGCGGCGGTGGAGACGTCGCGCTGCTCGCGCGAGGCGATCCCGAAGACGACCATCCGGCCGAACGGGGCCAGCGCGGAGAGCTCGGCGTCGAAGGCCTCGCCGCCGCTCATGTGGAGGACCGCGTCGACCCGCTCGCCGCCGTTCGCCGCGAGGATCGCCTCCCGCAGGTCGTCCGCCCGAGAGTCGACCGTCGCGTCGGCGCCGAGCCGCTCGACCAGCGCCCGCTTCTCCTCGCTGGAGGCGAGCCCGATCACCTTCGCCCCGGCCCGCTTGCCGAGCTGCACCGAGAGCGACCCGGTCCCCCCGGCGGCCGCCTCGACCACGAGCGTCTCCTTTGGCCCGATCTGCGCGCAGCGGCGCACCAGCGCCAGCGCGGTCAGCCCCTGCAGGAGCAGCGCCGCCGCCCGATCGTCGTCGACCTGGTCCGGCAGGGGGACCAGCAGCCCCTCGGGCACCGCGACCTTCTCCGCGTACCCGCCGCCCGGCAGGATCGCCGCCACCCGCCTGCCGTCCGGCGTGCGACCGCTCACCTCCGCCCCCGGGATCATCGGCAGCTGCTGCTCGGCCAGGTAGTCGTTGCGGGTCGCGTGCGTGTCGGCGAAGTTGATCCCGCTGCGCGCGACCTCGACCAGCACCTCGCCCTCGCCCGGCACGGGGTCGTCGACCTCGACGCGCCGAAGCACCTCCGGCCCGCCGAACTCCTCGATCTGGATCGCCTTCATCGAGACGGGAGTCTCGCAGGGGAGACGCTAGGCTGCCGTGCCGATGTCCCTGACCGTGGTCGGTTCGATCGCATTCGACTCCGTGCGCACGCCCTTCGGCGAGCGCGAGCGGATGCTGGGCGGCACCGCCGTGCACTTCTCGCTCGCCGCCAGCTTCTTCACCGAGGTGCGCCCGGTCGGGCCGGTGGGCGAGGACTTCGGCGACGCCGAGCTCGAGCTGCTGGAGAGCCGCGGCGTGCTCACCGATGACATCGAGCGGGTCGAGGGTGGCCGGTCGTTCTTCTGGCGCGGCCGCTACGAGTACGACCTCAACGTCGCCCACACCGAGGACACCCAGCTCGGGGTCTTCGGCGAGTTCGACCCGAAGCTCTCCCCTGCGTCGAAGGACGCGGACATCCTCTTCCTCGCCAACATCCAGCCCGACCTGCAGCGCCAGGTCCGCGCCCAGTGCGGCGCCGCCCGCTTCTGCGCGCTGGACTCGATGAACCTCTGGATCGACACGGCGAGGGACTCGCTGCTGGCGGCGATCGGCGAGGTCGACTGCGTGATCGTCAACGACGCCGAGATCCGCCAGCTGACCGGCGAGGCGAACCTGGCCCGCGCCGCGCGGGCGGTGATGGAGCGCGGTCCGCGCGCCGTCGTCGCCAAGCAGGGCGAGTACGGGGCGGCGCTGTTCACGGAGGCGGGCTTCTTCGCCCTGCCCGGCTTCCCGCTGGAGGACGTGCGCGATCCGACCGGCGCCGGCGACAGCTTCGCCGGCGGCTTCCTGGGCTACCTCGACAGCCACGACGGCGAGCTCGACGAGACCAGCCTGCGGCACGCGATGGGCTACGGCACGGTGCTCGCCTCCTTCAACGTCGAGGAGTTCGGGACCGAGCGGGTGGCGCGGCTGAGCCGCGAGGAGATCGACGAGCGGCTCGGCGACCTGGTCGGGATGACCCGCTTCGAGCCGCTGCCGGCGGCGGCGGCCGAGTAGCGTCGCGGCTTCTCCGGACGGTCACAGGCCGGGCGATCCGAACTGCGATACTGGCCCCTCCCAGTCGCAATGCACCCGAGTTCGAGGAGGGGTGATGGCCACCGAGCAGCGAACCACCAGCGCAGCCGCCGAGCAGCGGGCCGCGACCGGCTCGGAGACTCTCACCGTCACCGACAACCGCACCGGGCAGACCTACGAGCTGCCGGTCACCGACGGCACCGTGCGGGCCATGGACCTGCGCCAGATCAAGGTCTCCGAGGACGAATTCGGCATGATGTCCTACGACCCGGCCTTCACCAACACCGCCTCCTGCCGCTCTGCGATCACCTACATCGACGGCGAGGCGGGGATCCTCCAGCACCGCGGCTACCCGATCGAGCAGCTCTGCGAGAGCTCCAGCTTCCTCGAGGTCGCCTACCTGCTGATCTTCGGCGAGCTGCCAACCGGGCCGCAGCTCGACCGCTGGGCCTACGACATCACCCACCACACCTTCGTCCACGAGGACCTCAAGAACTTCTTCGAGGGCTTCCGCTACGACGCGCACCCGATGGGGATGCTGCTCGCCGGGGTCGGCGCGCTCTCCACCTTCTACCCCGACGCGAAGCAGATCGACGACCCCGAAGAGCGCTACATGGCGGCGGTGCGGCTGATCGCCAAGGTGCCGACCCTGGCCGCCTTCTCCCACCGCCACAACATGGGGCTGCCCTACGTCTACCCCGACAACGACCTGCGCTACGCCGAGAACTTCCTCTCGATGATGTTCAAGAAGACCGAGGTCAAGTACGAGCCGGACCAGCGGCTGGCGCGGGCGCTCGACGTGCTCTTCACCCTCCACGCCGACCACGAACAGAACTGCTCGACCAGCGCGGTGCGCGGCGTCGGCTCCTCCGACGTCGACCCCTACTCCGCGGTGGCGGCGGGGGTCGCGGCGCTCTACGGGCCGCTGCACGGCGGCGCCAACGAGGCGGTGCTGCGGATGCTGAGGCGGATCGAGTCGGTCGACAACATCCCCGGCTTCCTCGAGCGCGTGAAGGGACGCGAAGAGAGGCTGATGGGCTTCGGCCACCGCGTCTACAAGAACTACGATCCGCGGGCGCGGATCATCCAGCAGCACATGAACGAGGTCTTCGAGGCGACCGAGTACAAACCGCTGGTCGAGATCGCCCGCGAGCTGGAGAAACGGGCGCTCGACGACGAGTACTTCACCTCGCGCAAGCTCTACCCGAACGTCGACTACTACTCGGGGATCATCTACGAGGCGCTGGAGATCCCGACCGACATGTTCACGGTGATCTTCGCGATCCCCCGCACCGCCGGCTGGGTCGCGCAGTGGATGGAGCTGCACGAAGACCCCGAGCAGAAGATCGCCCGGCCGCGGCAGATCTACACCGGCCATCGCGACCGCGACTACGTCGCGGTGGGCGATCGCGAGGGGCCGGAAAAAATCGTCGGGCCGCCGGCGCGGCGGCCGAAACGGCCGCGGCGCGGAGCGTAGCGGCGCGGGGCCTGGCGGGGCAAACCGGAGGGCCGGGGGTTGTCTCTTCGGAGCCCACGTTCGCTTCGCTGGCGCTCCGCTCACCAATCTCGAGCCGCTTCACGGCCCGAACCACTCTGCGGTGCCCGCTTCGCGAGGCTCCATCGAGACAACCCCCGGCCCTCCTCCACACGCAGCGGCACCCGAGCGAGGCGCCGCTAGGCTCCCGCACGTGGCTAGCTGGAAGCTGACCGTGAGGCACGGGTCCGACGTCGCACACGAAAGCTTCGACGATCTGGGGGAGGCGGTGGCGGCGATGCGGGAGCGGGCGCTGGCGATCCGCGCCGAGGGGCCGGTGAGGCCCGCATCGATGCTGCGGCGGTTCGAGCCCGAACAGCAGGTGCACGCTCGCCTCCAGCTCAGCGGCAAGGGTCTGCTGCGCAAGCCGGTCGCCGGGGTGGACGTGCGCGGGGACGGAACGTTCGTGCCGTACCGGGGCGGGGTGAGGCGGGAGGAGCTCGACCCGACCGAATACGAGACGCCGTTCGACCTGGTCCGCGAGACTCTGGCGGAAGGAACGAACCGATGACTGGCGACTTGCTCCCCGTATGCGGGAGTAACTCGCCAGGCGCGAGATGAACGAGCAAGAGACCGAGATCCCCAAGGGCAGCTACGCGGCGGGGCGGCGGGTGAGGCTGCCGGCCGGCGCGGAAGCCCCCTACGCGGTCTTCGTCAACGGGGTCGAGCAGCGCGAGGGGGTCGATTACGACCTGCGCGCCGGCGAGATCGTCTTCAACCGCGAGATCGTCAAGGAGAGGGTCGGCACCGGCCGCTGGCTGGCGATGTACCTGGGCCTGTTCGGCACCTACCGCAAGAACGAGACGATCGACCTCCAGTTCCGGCGCGAGGGCAAGGTCGAGCTGCGCTCCGACCTGCCGGTCGAGCACTGAGCGCGCCTCCACTCACCGGGAGTCGTCGAGGACGAGCTGGGGGACGGTGACCAGCCGGTAGCCGCGGGCGCGCAGCTCCTCGATCACCCTGGGCAGCGCTGTGACCGTCTCGGAGCGGTCGCCGCCGCCGTCGTGGAGGAGGACGACCGCGCCCGGGCGGACCTCTTCGAGCACGTGCTGGAGGATCGCCTCTTCGCCGGGACGCTCGTAATCGGCGGTCTCCACCGTCCAGAGGGCCATCAGCATCTTCTCGCGGCGCAGCAGCTGCAGCGTGTTCGCGTCGTACTCGCCGAAGGGCGGCCGGAAGAGGCGTGGGAAGGGCGCGCCGAGGCGCTGCAGGTCGGCGGCCTGCTCGAGCAGCTGGGCTTCCTGTTCGGCGGGCGGCAGACCGGCCATCTTCACGTGGTCCTCGGTGTGGTCGCCGATCGCGAAGCCGGCTCTCGCCTCGCGGCGGATCTCGTCCGGGTATTCGTCGACCGCCAGCCCGATCGGGAAGAAGGTCGCCGGCGCCCGACGGCGGATCAGGATGTCGAGGATCTCTTCCGTGTAGGGGCCGGGCCCGTCGTCGAAGGTGAGCGCCACCTCGCGCCCGGCGCCGGGCGCCTCGCGGAGGATCGGCGCCTGCGGCAGCCGCGCTTCGATCGCCCGGCGCTCCCGGTCGGCCCGCCGGACGGCCCGCTCGCCGCGCAGCAGGGCACGGACGCCGCTGCTGATCCGCGCCGTGCGCAACCTCTTCGAGGCCGAGGCGGAGAGCATCCACAGCGGCGTGAAGAGCACCGCCAGCACGACGCCCGCCGCGACGAGGCGCCGCCTCATATGCACGCGCCGCACCTGCGCGGCCTCGGCGGGCGGCTGCCGGCCGCTCACTTGAAGACGTAGAGGAGGAAGAAGGCGACGATCGCGAAGCTGGCGCCGGCGGCGATCATCCCCTTGTCCTCGGCGACGATCGCGGCGGTCGAGCGTTCGTCGGAGCGGTCGTAGATCAGGTACAGGTAGCGGAAGATGCCGTAGACCACGGGAGGGATGGTCAGCATCATGCGGCTGCCGATCAGCGGCGAGTTGACGGTGTAGATCGCGTAGCTGAGCACCGTGCCGGTGGTGACCAGGGAGACCATCTGGTCGAGGAAGGGCAACGAGTAGTGCTCGAGCACGGGCCGCGTCGAGGTGCCCTGATGCAGCTCGGAGACGGCCTCCTGGCGGCGCTTGGTGAAGCCGAGGAAGGCGGCGAGCATGCCGGTGCAGAGGATCAGCCACTCGGACGCCTGCGCCTCGACCGCGCTGGCGCCGGCCGCGACCCGCAGGATGAACAGCCCGGCCAGCGTCATCACGTCGACGATCACGACCTGCTTGAGGCCGAGGCTGTAGGCGACCTGGGCGACCCCGTAGCCGACCACCATCAGCCCGACCTGCCAGTTGACCGTGGCGAAGGCGAGCGCGATCGCCGCGGCGGCGAGCAGCGGCGCGATCGTCATCGCCGCCCCCTCGGACAGCTCGCCCGCCGCCAGCGGCCGGAAGCGCTTCTTCGGGTGCCTGCGGTCGAGCTCGGCGTCGACCAGGTCGTTGACGAAGTAGCCGGCGCTGGAGATCGCGCAGAAGGAGACGAAGGCGAGCGTCGCCTCCAGCACCTCGTGCGGCTGGTTGAACTTGCCCGAGAACAGCAGCCCCGCGAAGACCAGGACGTTCTTGATCCACTCGTGCGGCCGCCCGGTCTTGATCGCCGCCCGCAGCGGCGAGCGGCGCGGCACGACCGGCTCGGCCGCCTCCGCCGGGATCGTCGCATGCTCTGAGGTGATCGTGCCCATTGGGGTGTCGCGGGAGGGTAGCGCTCAGGCCGGCAAGCGCACCGTGAATCGGGCCCCACGGGCCGGGAGATTCTCCACCGTCACACCCCCGCCCATCGCCTCGCTCAGCTCGCGGACGATCGCCAAGCCGAGGCCGGCGCCCTGCGACGAGTTGTGGCCGGCGCGGGCCCGCAGGCGGAAGCGCTCGAAGGCGCGCGGGACCTCCTCCTCGGGGATGCCCGGGCCCTGGTCGGCGACCCGGACCTCGCCCGGGAAGACCGAGATCGTCACCTCGCCGCCCTCCGGGCTGACCCGGATCGCGTTCTCCAGCAGGTTGGAGACGACCTGGAGGGTGCGGCCGTGGTCGGCGGTCGCCGCAGCCGCATCGCCCTCGACCCGGACCTCCACACCGCTCTCGGCGGCGCGGGGCCGCAACCGCTCCTCGGCCTCCCGCGCGACGACGCGCAGGTCGACCGGCTCGCGCCGCACCTCCAGAACCCCCTGCCGCAACCGCGCCAGCGCCAGCAGGTCGCCGACCAGCCGCTCCAGCCGTTCCGCCTCGCGGCCGACCACGGCGGCCGCCTCGCCTGGCTCGACCGTGCCGTCCTCGATGCCCTCGGCATAGCCGCGGATCGAGGTGAGCGGCGTGCGCAGGTCATGCGAGACGGAGAGCAGCACCGACCGCTCGGCGTCGCGGGCCCGCTCGAGCTGCTCGGCCATCGCGTTGAACGAGGCGGCGAGCTGATCGATCTCCTCGGCCCCCCCGCGCGGCACCGGCTCGGGGTGCGAGCCCGCGGCCAGCTCGCCGGCCGCGCTCGAGAGGCGCCGCAGCGGCCCGCTCAGCCGCCGTGCCAGCAGCGCCGCGACCGCGGCGGCGAGCAGGGCCGCCGCGCCGCTGGCGATCGACAGCGCGGCGAGGTAGCGGCGGAAGTCGTCGCCGCTGACCAGGTCGGGGCGGGTCACCAGCACCACGGCGTCGCCGGAGCGGCGCGCCGCGTAGATCGACTCGCGGCCGTCGATCTCGGCGGTGCCGTCGACGCTGCCCGTGCGGCGCAGCTGCGCGGCCGCGGCGGCGGGAAGCACGGCGGCGGCTTTGCGCAGCGTGGTCAGCTCGACCGGCCGCGGTGCCGGCCCGATCCCGGGCGGCGGGCCGGGCAGGGGAGGGGGTCGCCGCGCCCCTTTGCGTCCGGCGGAGCCCTGGCGCGCCGAGCCGGGTCGCCTCCCCGCCGCCCCCAGCAGGGAGGTCTGGCCGGCCAGCGCGTCCGCCTGGCGCTCGACGTCGTTGCGGATCGTCCCCCGCACCGCGTCCCTGGTCAGGACGATGCCGACCGCCAGCGAGGCGCCGACCCCGAGCAGGACCGTGCCGAGGATCGCCAGGAAGAGCCGCGCCCGCAGGGAGCGCATCAGGGCACGGCCTTGTAGCCGGCGCCGCGGACCGTCTGCACCAGGTCCGGACGGCCGAGCTTGCCGCGAAGCTGCGCTACGTGGACGTCGACCGTCCGGGTCCCCCCGGCGAACTCGCCGCCCCAGACCAGCTCCAGCAGCCGGTCGCGGCTCAGCACCACGCCGGGGTGGGAGAGCAGCGCCGCCAGCAGGTCGAACTCGCGGGCGGTCAGCTCCACGGGCTCGCCGCCGGCGGTCACCGTCCGCGATGCCCGGTCCAGCTCGACGTCGCCCGCCGAGAGCGTGCCGCCGCCGACCACCTCGCCGGGCCCCGAGGCGCGACGCAGGATCGCCTTGACGCGGGCGACCAGCTCGCGCGGCGAGAAGGGCTTGGTGACGTAGTCGTCAGCGCCCGCTTCCAGCCCCGCCACCCGGTCGACCTCGTCGTCGCGGGCGCTGAGCACGAGGATCGGGACGCCGGTGCGGGCGCGCAGCCGCCGGCAGACCTCGAATCCGTCGATGCCCGGCAGGCCGATGTCGAGGACGACCAGCCGCACCGGGTGCCGCGGCAGCTCCTCCAGCGCCTGCTCGCCGCTGCTCGCCCAGATCACCTCGAAGCCGTCGCGCCGCAGGTAGGCGCGGACCAGGTCGGCGATCGCCTGCTCATCCTCGACGACGAGGATCGCTCCCTTCATCGCACCAAGCCTCTCAGGTGCGCCCGCCGGCCGGCGGACAGGGCGGCCGCTCCCGCCGGCCGCTCCCGCCGTTGCCAAGGGAGACTAGTTGCCTTCGCCCTGGGGTCCACCTTGGGGACCGCCCTGGGGACCGCCCTGCGGCCCGCCCGGCTGCCCGCCCGACGGAGGGGGCAGCTGGCCCTGGCCCTGTCCGCGCGGACCCTGGGGCCCCTGCGGCATCTGGCCTTTCTTGGGCGGCACCATGATCGCTTTCGCGGTCCCGCCTTCGGGCCCGCAGACGGTGACCTCCTGCCCGGCCTTCAGGTCGCTGACCGAGGTGTCGCGGCCCGGACCGGCCAGCACCTTGGTCTTCGTGTCGACGGCGACGGTCACTTCGCTGCCGTCGTTCTCCTTCAGCGTGATCGAGCTTTCACCGGCCGAGACGACCGTGCCTCGATCGAGCCTGATCACCTGCACCGTCCCTTCGTGCTGCACGTGGAACTGGGCATAGGTCAGGTCTTTGCCCATCGGCCCACCCGGGGGTGGGGGCATCCGTTTGCCGCCCGGTGGCTTTTGGTTTTCCGACTTGCCGCCGTCGGAGCCGCCCTGCGCGAGGGCGACGCCGGCCAGCGCGAGCGCCGCGGCGACGCCGATCGTGGCCACCGCCTTGGCGCGGTTGCGGGTTGACTTGAACATCTGGAACCTCCTGGTCGCTTGCTTGGACAGCGCGATCCTCCAGCCGGCGCGTACGGCCGCGATCAGGGGTTTGTAAGGGGCGTGTAAGGACGTGTGCCGGGGAGCGGGTGGAGTACGCAGCGGATTGCGTTCTAGAATGGGCGCGTCTCGTCACCCAAAGGAGGAAGCTGATGATCAAGGTTGCGATAGTTGCGCTGCTCGCCGCCCTGCTTGCGACGGCCGCCGTGGCCGAGGCCCACAAGCTGCCGTTCGGCCCCGCCAAGCACGCCATCCAGCAGGAGACCGCCGACGTATGCAACGGCATCGAAGGCTGCAGGAACTGGAGCGTCGGACCGTGCCAGCGGAAATCCTTTCACCGGATCGACTGCGTCTCCAGGGTCACCAACAGCGAAGGCGGCTCCTGCGCATGGGTCTCGATCGCCCGCGTCCCGGCTCGCTCCCGCCTGATCCACGTCCACCACAAGCGCATCTTCTGCTGAGCGAGGGCAGTGGGCCGGCGCCCGGGCCGGCCCGCTAGCTTCCCGCCCTCGATGGCCGGGAGAAGGCTCAAGCACTGGGGATGGGGATACGAGGACCAGGCGCCCTCCCGCGAGGAGCTGCTGCGGGCCGCGGCCGGCGTCCGTGAGCAGCTCGGCTTCGGCGGAGAGATCGAGGATGCGGTCCCGCTCGACCGGGTGGAGCTCCGCAAGCCGCGGCTGAAGGCGCCGGCCGACCTTGGCGACCTGTTCAGCGACGACCCGCACGAGCGGGTGTCGCGGGCGCTGGGCAAGGCCTACCGGGACGTGGTGCGCGGGTTCCGGGGCGAGTTCGAGAACCCGCCGGACCTGGTCGCGCTCCCGCGGGACGAGTCGGAGATCGAGGCGGTGCTCAGCTGGGCGGAGGCCGAGGGGGCCGCCGTCATCCCGTTCGGCGGCGGAACCAGCGTGGTGGGCGGGATCGAGCCCCGCCTCGGGGACCGGCCGGCGGTCTCGCTGGACCTGAGGCGCCTGGACCGGGTGCTGGAGATCGACGCGGAGTCGATGGCGGCGCGAATCCAGGCCGGCGCCACCGGGCCGGGCCTGGAGAGCCAGCTACGGGAGCGCGGCCTGACCCTGCGCCACTTCCCGCAGTCGTTCGAGCTCTCGACGCTGGGCGGCTGGATAGCGACTCGCGCCGGCGGGCACTTCGCGACCCTCTACACCCACATCGACGACCTGGTCGAGTCGGTGCGGGCGATCACCCCGCGCGGCACCTGGGAGAGCCGGCGGCTGCCGGGCTCCGGCGCCGGCCCCTCGCCCGACCGGGCGCTGATCGGCTCGGAGGGGGTGCTCGGCGTGATCGCCGAGTCCTGGGTGCGGGTGCGGCCGCGGCCGCGGTTCAAGGTCTCCTGCGGGGTCGAGTTCGATGACTTCCTCGCCGCGGCCGGCGCCGTCCGCGAGATCTCCCAGGCCGGCCTGCATCCGTCCAACTGCCGCCTGCTGGACGCGCTGGAGGCCGCCACGACCGGCGCCGGCTCGGGCGAGAGGAGCCTGCTGGTGCTCGGCTTCGAGTCGGCGCACCATCCCGTCGAGGACTCGATGGCCATCGCCCTGGAGATCGCCCGCGAGCACGGCGGCGCCCCCGGGGAGTTGACGAGTGGGCGATTCACCCACGCATCCGGTGGTCAATCGTCCACTGGGCGGATCTCAGAGCCGGCCGCGGGAGCTGCGGACCAGGAGGACGCGGCGGGCCGTTGGCGCAGCGCCTTCCTCTTCGCGCCCTACCTGCGCGACACGTTCGTCGCCTGCGGCGTCCTCTCCGAGACCTTCGAGACGGCGATCACCTGGGAGCGCTTCGAGGACTTCCACGCGAGCACGATGGAGGCCGTCCGGGCGAGGGTCGCAGAGGTCTGCGACGCACCCGCCGACGGTCGCGGCGCCCCGCGGGTCAGCTGCCGCTTCACCCACGTCTACCCCGACGGCCCGGCCCCCTACTTCACCGTGTTGGCCCCGGCCGTGCGCGGCGGCGAGGTGGAGCAGTGGGACGAGATCAAGTCGGCCGCGTCGGAGGCGGTGATCGAGAACGGCGGCACGATCACCCACCACCACGCGGTCGGCCGCGACCACCGGCCCTGGTACGACCGCCAACGCCCCGCCCCCTTCGCCGCCGCCCTCCGCGCCGCCAAGCAGGAGCTCGACCCCGGCTCGATCCTCAACCCCGGCGTCCTGATCGACCCGTAGCGGGTCCGCCCGGGGCAACCTGGGAGTGCCCAGATATGGCAATTATGAGAGACTTGTACTCCTCGACTATTGGCTGGAATAAAGTCCTCATATCCCCCATTTCACCCCGAGCGGCCGGATCTGCCGCTCGCGCTCACTGCCGAGGAGTTTGGGCGCGAGTTCTCCGAGGAGAGTCAGCACGTCGAGTTCAAGACGGGCCTCGGCCGCGACCAGATACAGGACACGGTCGTAGCCTTCTCCAACGCCGATGGGGGCGTGATCCTCATCGGGGTAGCTGACGACGGCGAGGTCGTCGGGCGAGCGCTCGACGCCGGCAGCACCGACGCGATCCACGAGGCCATGCGCGCAGTCCGCGAGCCCGGTCGCTACTCGCTGCACGAGCTCTCCGTAGCAGGCCGACCGATCATCGCTGTTTCGGTCGCCCGCCGCCAGGAGGGCTTCGCGCAGACGTCCAAGGGCGTGATCCGGTTGAGAAAGGGAACTCGCGACGAAGCAGCCTTCGGGTCCGAGCTGCAGCGCCTGATCAACGAGCGAGCACCCCGGCGCTTCGAGCTGTCGACCGAGTCGGTTGGCGTCGAGTCGGTCGATCCCGAGTTGGCCGACAGCTTCCGGACTGCCTTCAACTGGGGGCCCCACGACTTCGCCGAGAGGCTCACAGAGCACGAGTATGCGGTCGATGGACACCTCACGGTCGCCGGAACCCTGTACCTCTCGGAGGATCCGTCGAAGGCTCTTGGCAAAGCGTACGTCGAGATCCTCCGCTACGCGGACGATCGGTCGGCCAACTACGACTTGCGGCTGGAGATCCGCGGTCCTCTGCCCGCGCAGCTGGAACATGCGCTGCAACGGGTCCTCGACGAGCTCGGCACCGAGCTGGTGGTGCTCGGCGTGAGACGATATGACCTGCCGAGGCTGCCGCAGAAAGTTGTCCGAGAGGCCCTTGCAAACGCGCTCGCCCATCGCGACTACGAGCTAAATCGCACCCCGGTCAGGATCGAGATCAGGCCGTCATCGCTGGTCGTACGATCTCCAGGAGGACTCCCCGAGCCGGTGACCGTGGACAACATCCGCGAAACCAACGCGCCTCGGAACATGGCCGTGATTCGAGCCCTGCGCCGCTTTGGCTTGGCCGAGGACGCCGGGATGGGAGTCAGCGTGATGGAAGACACGATGAACGAGGAGATGCTCGATCCACCGAAGTTCCACGACAGCGGCCACGAGGTTTCCGTCACCCTCCCCATACGAAGCGCGGTGGCGCCGGCCGAGCGGGCGTGGATAAGAGAGCTGGAGCGCCGCAGCAGCCTGGCAGGCCCGGATCGCCTCCTGCTTGTGCACGCGGCGCGCGGCGACGTGCTGACCAACGCGGCTGCACGAGAGATCCTCCAAGTCGATCGATCGGGAGCACGTACCGCGTTGCAGCGTCTGCGCGATGCGGGCTTTCTCGAACAGCGAGGAGAGCGGGGCGGCGCCTCCTATCACCTCGTCTCGAGCCTGGCGCCTCCGGCGGGCTTGCTCCTGGGCCCGGACGAACTCGCCGACCTCGTAGAGGCACTTGCCGCCGAGCAGCCAATCAGCAACGAAGATGTGAGAGACGCGACCGGACTCGATCGATGGAAGGTTCGCGACCTGCTGGGCAGGATGACCAGTGAGGGACGGCTCGCCAAGGCCGGCCAGCGGCGCGGAACGCGCTACCTCTTGCCCGATCGCTGACCGGTTGCTCGAGGAGCCGGGCAGGGCGACACGGCGGAGGTGTGGGTGGCTCCTCCGAACGTTTTGCGCGGGAGGAGCATCTCCAGCTACGACGTGGAGGGGTGCGGGGTGCCCTCTCGACGGGCGGATACTCAAAACGCCGGCCTGATTAGGCCGGCGTTTGTCCGGCGAGAGGGCACCCCGCACCCCTCCTACCAGTGCACGCCTTTCATCAGGTGCGCGAAGGCGACCGCCTCGGTGGTCGGCGCTTTGTCAGGCGCCTCGTCGCGCTTGCCCTTCGCCGCCTGCGACTCGGGGAACAGGTTGTAGGCGACGTTGAGGATCCTGTCGCTGGCGTTGGGCGCGACCGCGTAGAGCAGCTCGCCGAGCGTGCCGAGCCGGGTCGCCACCTTCTTCGGCCGGCCGATCATCGCCCTGGCGATCATCTCCGCCGCCTCCTCCGGGGTGATCGCCGGGAACATGTCGTACATCCGGGTCGGCGCGATCATCGGCGTGCGCACCAGCGGCATGTGGATCGTCGTGATGTGGACGCCGTCGTCGAACACCTCGGAGGCGATCACCCGCCCGAACGCGTCGAGCGCCGCCTTCGAGGCGACGTAGGCGGAGAAGCGCGGCGGGTTGGTCTGCGTCCCGATCGAGCTGACGTCGATGATGTGCCCGGACTTGTGGGCCCGCATCGAGGGCAGCAGGGCGAGGATCAGCCGCACCGGCCCGAAGTAGTTGACCTGCATCGTCCTCTCGTAGTCGTGGATGCGGTCGTAGGAGAGGCCGACGGAGCGGCGGATCGAGCGGCCGGCGTTGTTGACCAGGACGTCGACTCGCCCGTGGTACGCGATCACCTCCTCGGCCATCCGGGCGACGTCGTCCATGTCGGACATGTCGCAGCGATGGACGTGGGCCACCCCGCCCGCCACCTCGATCTCGTGCTTCGTCTCCTCCAGCTTCTCGACCGAGCGGGCAACCAGCAGCACGGTCGCGCCGGCGTCGGCGACCTTGACCGCCGTCGCCTTGCCGATTCCCGAGGAAGCGCCGGTGATCAGCACCACCTTGCCGCGCACCGCCGCCGAGAGCGAGTGGTCCTTGAACAGGCCGGGGTCGAGGTTGCGCTCCCAGTAGTCCCAGACGCGGTCGGCGTAGGTCTCCAGCGGCGGCACGGCGATCCCCGACCCCTCCAGCGCCGCCTGCGTCGCGGTCGAGTCGAAGTGGGTCGGGTAGCTGACGTAGTTGAGGACGCCGGGCGGGATGCCCGCCCTGTCCAGCGCCATCTCCGCCACCCGCTTGGCGGGCGGTAGGAAGCGCAGCCCGCTGCGGACCAGGCTGGTGACCGGCTCGGTCACGTCGTGGTCGAGCCGCAGCGTCGCCTGCGGCGCGTCGGCCGCCCGCGCGAAGAGGTTGAGCACCTCGCCTGCCGTCTTCGGGTTCGGATCGGTCAGGTGGAAGGCCCGGCCGTCGAGGCCCGGCTGGTGGGCGATGTGGTCGATCGCCGCGGTGACGAAGTCGACCGGGACGACGTTGATCTCGCCGCCCTCGATCCCCACCGTCGGCAGCCAGCCCGGCAGCACCCGCCGGGCCCGCTGCAGCAGCTTGAAGAAGTAATAGGGCCCGTCGACCTTGTCGATCTCCCCGCTGCGCGAGTCGCCGACCACGATCCCCGGTCGGTAGACGCGCCAGGGCCGGCTGCACTCCTCGCGCACGACGCGCTCGGACTCGTGCTTGGTGCGGAAGTACGGGTGGGTATCGAGGTCCTCCGCCTCCTCGAACATGTCCTCGCGCCAGGTGCCCTTGTAGAGGCCGGCGGCGGCGATCGAGCTGATCTGGTGGAAGCAGCCGGCCTCGAGCGCGCCCGCCAGCTCGACCGCGTGGCGCGTCCCCTCGACGTTGGCCGCCTCCTGCGCCTCGGCGCCGGCGGTCATGTCGTAGATCGCCGCCAGGTGGAAGAAATGGTCGACGCTGCCGCGCAGGGTCAGCAGATCCTCCTCGGAGACGCCGAGTCCAGGCGCGGCGAGGTCGCCGGCGACCGGCACGACGCGAGCCCCGTCGGCGCCCCAGGCGGTCCGCAGCTCCTCCAGCCTCCCCCGCGACCCGGCGCGGACCAGCGCGTAGACCGTGCCCTCGCGCTGCAGCAGCCACTGGACGAGGTTGTGGCCGATGAAGCCCGTCGCTCCCGTGACGAAGTAGTTCATCGCCGTTCAGACTACCTCGCCCGGTAGCTCGGTAGGCCGCGCCCAAAGCTGACCGCGGTCGTTTCATAGACTGGTCGAAATGGCAGAGACGGCGACCGTCCAGATCCAGATGCCCGAGATGGGCGAGTCGGTCACCGAGGGCATCGTCCTCGAATGGCACGTCGCCGAGGGCGACTTCGTCAAGGAGGGGGACACGGTGGTCGAGGTCTCGACCGACAAGGTCGACGCCGAGGTGCCGGCGCCGGCCGACGGCGTGATCACCAAGCTGGTCGCGCAGGTCGACGAAGAGGTGCCGGTTGGGGCACCGCTCGCCGAGATGGAACCGGGCGAGGGCTCGGACGGCGCGACCGCGGGTCCTGTCGCGGGGCAGGGCACCCCCTTCTCGCAGGCGGCGGAGGGGGCACCGAGCCCCACGCCACCCGCGGAAGGAGCGCCTAAAGCCTCGCTGGCCGGAGCAAACGGAGGCGATGGAGCCCGAGCGACCCCGCTGGCGCGGCGCGTCGCTGCGGATGCCGGCGTCGACCTTGGCTCGGTGGCTGGGAGTGGGCCCGGGAGCAAGGTGACCAAAGAGGACGTGCTGGCCGCCGCTGACGGAGACGGGGCGGCTCCGGCCGCCGCCGGCGAGGAGAGGCAGCTGCGGGGACCGGCGGCGATGCTGGCCCAGGCGATGGGCGAGAGCCGCGAGGTTCCGACCGCGACCTCGTTCCGGACGATCGCGGTGGACACGCTCGACGCGAAGCGCAAGGCGTTGAACGGGCTGCTCAAGGAGCGGGCGCTGAAGGTCTCCTTCACCCACCTGATCGCCTGGGCGATCGTGCAGGCGGCGAAGGAGTGGCCGGTGATGGCGAGGATCTTCGAGGAACGCGACGGCAAGCCGTTCGCGGTCGAGAACGGCCCGATCAACCTCGGCATCGCGGTCGACGTGGAGCGCAAGGACGGCTCGCGCAGCCTGCTGGTGCCGGCGATCAAGGGCGCCGAGGGGCTCGACTTCGCGGCGTTCCACTCCTACTACGAGGATCTGATCACCAAGACCCGGGAGAACAAGCTCACCGCCGACGACTTCCAGGGGACGAACATCTCGCTGACCAACCCCGGCGGGATCGGCACCGTCGCCTCGGTTCCCCGCCTGATGAAGGGCCAGAGCACGATCGTCGCCGCCGGCGCGATCGCCTACCCGCCCGAGTGGGCGCACGCCTCCCCCGAGCGGCTGCGGCAGCTCGGCGTCTCGAAGACGATGACCCTGACCTCGACCTACGACCACCGGGTCATCCAGGGCGCCGAGTCGGGTGCCTTCCTGCGGCGGATCGAAGGCCTGCTGGAGGGCCAGGACGGCTTCTACGAGTCGGTGGCGGCCGAGCTGGGCGTCGACCCGGCGCCGCTCGCCGCGGTCCACCCGGCCTCGGCCTCCGCCCCGCCGCTCGGCGCCGCCGCGCCCCCCACCCCGGGACAGCCCGACGAGGAGCTGCTGGAGGCGGTCCAGGCGGCCACCTCGCTGCTCAAGGGGTACCGCACCCACGGACACCTCGCCGCCCGGCTCGACCCGCTGGGAAGCGAGCCGAAGGGCGACCCGGCGATCCAGCCCGAGAACCTCAACCTGACCCCGGAGCTGATGGCCCGGATCCCCGCCTCGATCCTTCACATCGGCGTTCCCGGCGAGACGCTGCTCGAGGTCCTGCCGCGGATGCGCGAGGCCTACTGCGGCACGATCGCCTACCAGTTCGAGCACCTCTCCTCCCACCAGCAGCGCACCTGGCTGCAGGAGATGGTCGAGACCGGCGCCCACCGGCAGCCGCTCGAGGACGACGAGAAGCAGCGCCTGCTGGAGCGGCTGATCGACGTCTTCGAGTTCGAGCGCTTCATCGAGAAGGCTTACCTGGGACAGAAGATCTTCACGATCGAGGGGCTGGACGCGGTGGTGCCGATGCTCGACGAGCTGGTCACCCTGGCCTGCCGCGGCGGCGCCGAGGAGGTCGTCTTCGGGATGGCCCACCGCGGCCGGCTCAGCGTCCTCGCACACAACGTCGGCCGCCCGGTCGAGTCGATCCTCGCCGAGTTCGAGGGCGCCAAGCAGATCGAGCAGGTGAAGGCGGTCGCCGCGATCCCCCACGGCGGCACCGGCGACGTCAAGTACCACTACGGCCACCAGGGCACCTACGAGACCGGCGAGGGCGAGAGGATCGCGATCCGCCTCTACCCCAACCCCAGCCACCTCGAGTTCGTCGACCCGGTGGTCGAGGGCGCCACCCGCTTCATCCAGTCCGAGCTGCAGGGCCCGCAAATCGAGCACGACCCGAAGCGCGCCGTGCCCGTTCTGCTGCACGGCGACGCCGCCTTCCCCGGCCAGGGGGTGGTCGCCGAGACGCTCAACCTGCGGGCGCTGCGCGGCTATAGCACCGGCGGCACGATCCACCTCATCCAGGACAACCAGGTGGGGTTCACGACCGACCCCGAGGACGCTCGCTCCACCCCCTACGCGGCCGACATGGCGAAGGGCTTCAACGTCCCGATCGTCCACGTCAACGCCGACGACGTCGAGGCCTGCTCCGCGGCGATTCGGCTGGCGATGGCCTACCGCGAGCGCTGGGGCCGCGACATCGTGATCGACCTGATCGGCTACCGCCGCTACGGCCACAACGAGACCGACGAGCCCGCCTACACCCAGCCGGCCCTGGCGGCGAAGATCAAGGCCCACCCGCCGGTCTCCGAGATCTACGCCGAGAAGCTGATCGGCGAGGGAACGATCTCCGGCGAGCAGGTCGAGCGGGCGCACGAGAAGCGCCACGACGAGATGTCGGCGGCGCTCAAGGACCTGCGCAAGAAGATGGAGCTGGGCGAGTACGAAGACCCGACCGTGACCACCTCCAGCACCGGCGAACTCGACCGCAGCGCCAGCCCACCGGTCGACACCGCGGTGCCCGCCGAGCGGCTGCGCGAGCTGAACCGGGAGCTGCTCGAGGTACCGGAGGGCTTCACGATCCACCGCAAGCTGCGCAAACCGCTCGGCAAGCGCGACGACGCCCTGGAAGCGGGCGGGATCGAGTTCGGCCACGCCGAGGCGCTCGCCTTCTCCTCGCTGCTCACCGAGGGCGTGCACATCCGCCTCACCGGGCAGGACACCGAGCGAGGCACCTTCTCGCACCGCCACCTCGTCCTCCACGACGAGAAGACCGGGCTTCCCTACTGCCCGATGCAGAACCTGGAGGGCGCCACCGCGCCGTTCGAGCTGTACAACAGCCCGCTCTCGGAGCTGGCCTGCCTCGGCTTCGAGTACGGCTACTCGGCCGCGACGCCCAGCGCGCTGGTCCTCTGGGAGGCCCAGTACGGCGACTTCGGCAACGCCGGCCAGGTGATCATCGACAGCTTCATCGCCTCCGGCGAGGCGAAGTGGGGGCAGACGAGCCGCCTCACCCTGCTGCTCCCGCACGGCTACGAGGGCTCCGGGCCGGAGCACTCCAGCGCCCGCATCGAGCGCTTCCTCGCCCTAGCCGCCGAGGGGAACATCCGCATCGCCAACCCCAGCACGGCCGCCCAGTACTTCCACCTGCTGCGCCGCCAGGCGCTGATCCGCAAGCCGCGGCCGTTGATCGTCTTCACCCCGAAGGGGCTGCTGAGGCTCGACCGCGCCGCGGCCTCGCTGGCGCAGCTCACCGACGGACACTTCCACTTCATCCTCGACGACCCGACCGCGGCCGAGCGCCGCGAGAAGGTCGAGCGGCTGGTGCTCTGCACCGGCAAGGTCTACTTCGACATCGACGCCAGCGAGCGGCGCGGCGGGGCGGACGACGTGGCGATCGCCCGGGTCGAGCTGCTCTACCCGTTCGCCAGGGAGCAGCTCAGCCAGCTGATCGCCTCCTACCCCAACCTGAAGGAGATCGTCTGGACGCAGGAGGAGCCGCGCAACATGGGCGGCTGGAAGGTGATGTCGCGACGCCTCCCGGACCTGCTGCCGGAGGGCATCGAGCTCGGCTACGTCGGCCGGCCGACCCGGGCCAGCCCGGGCGAGGGGTACTCGGTGGCGCACGCGCGCGAGCAGGAGCGGATCGTACTCACCGCGCTCACCCCGGGGGCATAGGCGCGAGTAGCCTGGTCGAGCGATGAGGAAGCCCGTTCCCGGGAAGCTGTTCGTTTGGGTCAAGCGCCTCTCCTGGATCGAGCTGGCGATCTTCAGCGCGCTGATCCTCTTCTGGCTGGCGCCGGGATTCGACACCGAGACGATGGTGTTCGGCTGGGCGCACGGGCTCGGGTTCGTGGCGCTCTGCATCCTCATCTGGGTTGCCTGCGTGAAGCGCGAGGCGCCGTACACGTTGCTGGCGGCGACGCTGACGCCGGTCGGCCCGGTCGGCAGCGTGATCGGAGTCGAGCTGATCGAGCGCCGCGGCTGGGGAGTTGCGGAATCCGGCCAAATCGCACCGGAAACGCCAAAGATTCGCTAAAGGCACCTTGACCTTGAGCCGTTTAGGCGCTATAGGTAAGTGGTGACTGTTCCTTTCGGGCAGTCCCAGCCTGAGGGAACAGGCGCGTCGGCATCCCTCCCTGGCTACCGACGCAGGTGCAGCGAGGGTCGCGCGGACCCCCTGCCTCCCGCGACCCTCCTGCGCCACCCTGCCGGTGGAGGCGGCTCGCAGCCCCAGTGACTTTTCCTACACGTCAGTTCTCAGATTCCTCAAGACCGTCTGCAGGATGCCGCCGTTCTGGTAGTAGACGATCTCGTTGGGAGTGTCGAGGCGCACGGTTGCCTCGAACTCGACGTCCCCCGCCTCCACCGTGACCGTCCTCGCGTTGCCGTCCTCGAGGTCGCCTATGCCTATCACCTCTTCTCCGCTGAGGCCGAGGGAGTCGATCGACTCGCCGACGGGGAGCTGGAGGGGGAGGACACCCATGCCGATCAGGTTGGAGCGGTGAATTCGCTCGAACGACTCGGCAATCACCGCGCGGACGCCGAGCAGCTTGGTCCCCTTCGCCGCCCAGTCGCGGGATGAGCCGGAGCCGTACTCCCTGCCGGCGAGGACGACGAGCGGGACGCCTTCCTCGGCGTAGGCCGTCGCGGCGTCGAAGATCGTCGTCTCCTCGCCGCCGGGGAAGCGGCGGGTGAAGCCGCCGGGCCGCTCGACCAGGCGGTTGCGGAGGCGGATGTTGGCGAAGGTGCCCCGGATCATCACCTCGTGGTTGCCGCGCCGCGACCCGTACGAGTTGAAGTCGCGCGGCTCGACGCCGTTCTCGATCAGCCACCTCCCGGCGGGGCTGTCCCTCTTGATCGCCCCGGCCGGCGAGATGTGATCGGTGGTGATCGAGTCGCCGAGCAGCGCCAGGACGCGGGCGCCGGAGATCGGCTCGAGCGCCGGCGGCTCGGCCGGCATGCGCTCGAAGAAGCTCGGCTTGCGCACGTAGGTCGAGTCGGGCCAGGTGTAGCGGTCGCCAGGCGGCACCTCGATCGCGTTCCAGCTCTCGTCCCCCCGCAGCACCTCGCCGTAGTTGCGGGTGAACATCTCCGAGGCGATCGAGCGGCCGATCAGCTCCCTGACCTCGGCGGGGTCCGGCCAGATGTCGCGCAGGTGCACCGGCTCGCCCTCGGCGTCCTCGCCGAGCGGATCGCTGGTCAGGTCGACGTCCATCCGCCCGGCCAGGGCGTAGGCGACGACCAGCGGCGGGCTCGCCAGGTAGTTGGCCTTGACGTCCTGATTGATCCGGCCCTCGAAGTTGCGGTTGCCCGACAGCACCGCGCAGACCGTCAGGTCCTTCTCCTCGACCGCGGCCGAGATCTGCGGCGGCAGCGGCCCGGAGTTGCCGATGCAGGTGGTGCAGCCGTAGCCGACCAGGTTGAACTGGAGGGCGTCGAGGAACTCGGTCAGCCCGGCGCGGTGGAGGTAGTCGGTGACGACGGTGGATCCCGGGGCCAGCGAGGTCTTCACCCACGGCTTGCGCCGCAGGCCGCGCTGCACGGCGTTGCGGGCGAGCAGCCCGGCGCCGATCATCACCGACGGGTTGGAGGTGTTGGTGCAGCTGGTGATCGCCGCGATCACCACCCGGCCGTGGTCCAGCTCGAAGCTCGTCCCGTCCTCCAGGGTGACCTCGATCTGGTCGCCGCTGCCGGCGCCGATCGTCGCCGCCGCGCCGCCGCTGAGCGCCGGGCGGGGCCTGCCGGCGCCGTCGCCGTGATTCTCGGCCGGCGGGTCGGAGGCCGGGAAGGACTCCTCGACCGCCTCGTCGACCTCGCTGCGCATCCGCCCGGCGGCGTCGGGGGCGAACTCGCGCATCGCCTCGAGGAACGCCTCCTTGGCCTCCACCAGCGGCACCCTGTCCTGGGGGCGCTTCGGGCCGGCGATGCTCGGCTCCACCTCCCTGAGGTCGAGCTCCAGGGTCGCCGAGAAGACCGGATCCGGGCCCGACTCCTCGTGGAACATCCCCTGCTCGCGGGCGTAGGCGTCGACCAGCTCGATCGCCTCGGTCGGCCGCCCGGTCAGCTCCAGGTAGCGCAGCGTCTCGGCGTCGACCGGGAAGATCGCGCAGGTCGAGCCGAACTCGGGCGACATGTTGCCGATCGTCGCCCGGTCGGCGAGGCCGAGCGTCGGCAGGCCCGGGCCGAAGAACTCGACGAACTTGGAGACGACGCCGTGCTCGCGCAGCATCTCGGTCACGGTCAGCACCAGATCGGTCGCGGTCGCCCCCTCGGGCAGCTCGCCGTCGAGCTTGAAGCCGACCACCTGCGGCAGCAGCATCGAGATCGGCTGGCCGAGCATCGCCGCCTCGGCCTCGATCCCACCCACTCCCCAGCCGAGCACGCCGAGCCCGTTGACCATCGTCGTGTGCGAGTCGGTGCCGACCAGGGTGTCCGGATAGGCGCGCAGGACGCCGTCGCGCTCGCGCCTGTAGACGACCTGGGAGATGTGCTCGAGGTTGACCTGGTGGCAGATCCCGGTCGCGGGCGGGACGACGCTGAAGTTGTCGAACGCCTCCCGCCCCCACTTGAGGAAGGAGTAGCGCTCGCGGTTGCGGTCGAAGTCGCGCTCGGCGTTGAGCGCGAAGGCGCGCTCGTTGCCGAAGGCGTCGACCTGGACCGAGTGGTCGATCACCAGGTCGACGTCGACCAGCGGGTTGATCTTCTCGGCGACGCCTTCGGCGTCGACCGGTCGCTCCGCTCCCTGACCGCCGATCTCGGCCATCGCGTCGCGCATCGCCGCCAGGTCGACCACGGCGGGCACGCCGGTGAAGTCCTGCATCAAGACCCGCGCCGGCTGGTAGGGGATCTCGGCGCTGGGCTCGGCCGCCGCGTCCCAGCTGGCGATCGCCTCCACCTCGGCGGCGCCCACCGAGCGGCCGTCCTCGAGCCGCAGCACGTTCTCCAGCAGCACCTTGAGCGAGTACGGCAGGCGGGCCACGTCGAAGCGCCGCTGGAGCGCCTCGAGGCGGAAGATCTCATACGAGCGGCCGCCGACCTCGAGCGTGGAACGGGCACCGAAGGAGTCGGGGTGAGTCATGTCTCCATCCTACGAAGCGGTGCTCGTGGGGGCGGGGTGGGGCACCGCCCGCCTCTCCCGAGTCAGCGCTTGTGCGATTGGCCGTCGGCGACCGTTGCGGCGGCCTTCTGGCCGGCCTCGCCGCTGGCGATCTTGACCGAGACGCCGGGGCTGGCGAGGGCGAAGTGGGCGAGCAGGCGCTGCTGGATCGGGGCGACCGCGATCTCGACCTTGTTGCGCTCGATCGCGCGGACGACGGCGGCGGCGACCTGCTGCGGCGAGCCGGTGCCGAGGCCGGGGATCGGCGGGGCGCCGGAGTCGGCGTACATGCCGGCTTCGCGGATCGTGCCCGGGGAGACGATCGAGACGCCGATGCCGCGGGGGTCGAGGTCGGCGCGGAGGCCGAGCGCGAAGCCGCGGAGGCCGAACTTGGTCGCGTTGTAGACCGAGGAGAGCGGCGTCGCCGACTTGCCCGAGAGCGAGGAGATGAAGACCATGTGGCCGGAGCCGCGCTCGAGCATCGCCGGCTCGAGGGCGCGGGCGAGCAGGATCGGCGCCTCGAGGTTGACCCGCAGCGCGGCGGTCAGCTGCTCGGCGGTGAAGTCGGTGAGACGGCCGGTGCCGGGGAGGCCGGCGTTGGCGATCAGGACGTTGACGTCAGTCGCCGCGGCCGCCAGCTTCTCCGCCGCGCCGGGCTCGGCGAGGTCCGCCGGCAGCGTGCGGTGATCCTCGCCGGGCAGCTCCGCCGCGAGCGCCTCGAGGGCCTGCGGCTTGCGACCGCTGAGGATCAGCTTGGCGCCGCGGCCGGCCAGCGCCGCCGCGATCGCCCGCCCGAGGCCCCCGGTGGCGCCGGTGAGGAGAGCGGTGCGGCCGGCAATTTCCATCCCACGGCGCAAGCTAGCAGCCAGCCAGCCGACAGGAATATGGGATGCAAGTGCGAAAGGCTACAAAATGTTTGTTTTCTGTGAGCATCCGACCCGGCAATCGTCTACACTGCCGTCCGTTCCGAACAACCGAAACGCCGAATCCCGCCCGCCGGAGGCGCCGCGGGAGCGGGGGAACCACGTTTTCGGGGCTAACCCGCCCGACTAGGGCGGGGGCGCAGGCTCCTTTCGCGCCAGCCCGACAGCTAACCCCGTAGGCAGACGAAGGAGATCGGTTTGCTTACGAACAATTCAAAGTTCAAGCTGGGGTTGGCGGTGGCGACGGCTCTGTTGTCGCTGGCGCTCCTCACTCCGGCGGGCGCGTCGGCCCAGTGCACCGGCGGCGGCCTGACGCCGGCCGAAGTCGACGTCTGCACCCCGACCCCGAAGGCGCGGCTGCTCTCCAACGGCATGCTGGTGCCGCCCGAATCGGCTCCGGCCCGGGTGAAGCGGGTGATCGCATTCGCCAACCGGATCCGCACCAAGCCCTACGTCTGGGGCGGCGGCCACGGCCGCTGGTGGGACCGCGGCTACGACTGCTCCGGATCGGTCAGCTACGCGCTGCACGGGGGCGAATTCATCGACAGCCCCCTCCCCTCCGGGCCGATGGAGCGCTGGGGCCTGGGCGGCGAAGGGCGGTGGATCACCGTCTACGCCAACTCGGGCCACGCCTACGCGGTGATCGCCGGCTACCGCTGGGACACCTCGGGCGACGCCCAGGGCAGCGGTCCGCGCTGGCACGAAGACCTGCGCAGCAGCGCCGGCTACATGGCCCGCCATCCGGCTGGCTTTTAGTGCCGCGCTAGAGATCGCGCTGCAGGTGTTCTCGCGCCACCCGCTGTAGCGCCGGGCGCGCCCGGCGCTACAGCGGGATGTTGCCGTGCTTGCGCTTCGGCTGGTCGACCCGCTTGGACTGGAGCATGCGGAGCGCCTTGACCAGCTTCGGCCGGGTTTCCTTCGGCTCGATCACGTCGTCGATGTAGCCCCGCTCCGCCGCCGAGTAGGGGTTGGCGAAGTGCGCCTTGTAGTCGTCGATCAGCTTCTGGCGCCGCTCCTCGGGGGTCGGCGAGGAGCCGATGTCCTTGCGGTAGATGATGTTGACCGCGCCCTCCGGGCCCATCACCGCGACCTCCGCGGTCGGCCAGGCGACGTTGAAGTCGGCCAGCATGTGCTTCGAGTTCATCACGTCGTAGGCGCCGCCGTAGGCCTTGCGGGTGACGACGGTCAGCTTCGGCACGGTCGCCTCGGTGAAGGCGTAGAGCAGCTTGGCGCCGTGGCGGATGATCCCGTTCCACTCCTGGTCGGTGCCGGGCAGGAAGCCGGGCACGTCGGTGAAGGTGATCAGCGGCACGTTGAAGGCGTCGCAGGTGCGAACGAAGCGCGCCGCCTTCTCGGAGGCCTCGATGTCGAGCACGCCGGCCAGGTGGGCGGGCTGGTTGCCGACCACGCCGACCGGGAAGCCGTCGAGCCGTGAGAAGCCGCAGACGATGTTCTTGGCGAAATGCTCGTGGACCTCGAAGAACTCCTCGTCGTCGACGACGCGGGCGATCACCTCGCGCATGTCGTAGGGCTTGGAGGGGTCGTCAGGGACGATCGTGTCGAGCTCGTCGTCTTCGCGGTCGGGGTCGTCCTCGGGGGGGAAGCGGGGCGGCGGCTCGAGGTTGTTCGAGGGCAGAAAGCCGAGCAGGTAGCGGGCGTCCTCGAGGCAGCTCTCCTCGTCGTCGGCGGCGAAGTGGGCGACGCCGGACTTGCTGTTGTGGCTCATCGCCCCGCCCAGCTCCTCGAACTCGACCTCCTCGCCGGTCACCGTCTTGATCACCTCCGGGCCGGTGATGAACATGTGCGAGGTCTCCTTGACCATGAAGATGAAGTCGGTCATCGCCGGCGAGTAGACGGCACCGCCTGCGCAGGGACCCATGACCAGGCTGATCTGCGGGATCACCCCGGAGCACTGGACGTTGCGGACGAAGACGTCGCCGTAGGCGCCGAGCGAGACGACCCCCTCCTGGATCCGGGCGCCGCCGGAGTCGTTGATCCCGATCACCGGCGCCCCGACCTGGGCGGCGAGGTCCATCACCTTGCACATCTTCTCCGCCATCACCTCGCCGAGGCTGCCGCCGAAGACGGTGAAGTCCTGCGAGAAGACGAACACGGGGCGGCCGTCGACCGTGCCGTGGCCGGTGACGACGGCGTCCCCCCAGGGCCGGCGTTTCTGCATCTCGAAGTCGTAGGTGCGATGGCGGACGAAGGTGTCGAGCTCCTCGAAGGAGCCGGGGTCGAGCAGCTTCTCGACCCGTTCGCGGGCGGTCAGCTTGCCCTTCGCGTGCTGCTTCTCCACCGCCTCCTCGGAGGCGGAGTGGATCGCCGCCTCCCGCAGCTCGCGCAGGTAGGCGAGCTTCTCCTCGTGGGTGACGGGATTGCGTTCGCGCATCATCGAAGGTGCGCGATTCTATGTAGCCGGCTCAGGCGCTGCCGAACGGCTGCTTTTGCGGCTCCGCCAGACGGTCGAGAATCCGCTCCAGGTCGGCCTCGCCGAGGCCGGAGCCCTGGCCGGCGCGGACCTCGACGCGGGTGCCGAAGCCCTTCTCCGCCATCGTCACCTCGATCCCCTCGACCTCGGCGACCAGGTCGGCGAGTTCCGGCTCGGACTTCATCAACGTGCGCGACACCTCGATCATCTTCCACCGTTTCGGCCCAATTTCGGCGATTCCTCCCGGCCGAAGGGGGGAGAAATCGGCGCCCATCCGACATTGACCCCGTGCGAGCGAGGTCAATGTCGGATGGGCGTGAACAGAGGCGGAGTCGGAGGGCCTGGGAGCTAGCGGGGCGGCAGCATGGGGTGGTGGCGCGCCGGCAGCTCCTGGCCCTGGGGTTCAGCAAGAGCGCGATCGAACACCGCCTCGCCCGAGGGCGACTGCATCTGGTGATGCGCGGGGTCTACGCCGTCGGCTGGCCGGCGCTGACTCGCGAGCGCCGCTGGATGGCGGCCGTGCTCGCCTGCGGCGAGACGGCCGTGCTGAGTCACCGCAGCGCCGCAGCCTGCTGGGGAATCGGGGGCGAGCGGCCCGCGGCGATCGACATCTCCGTGAGGCGGCGCTGCGAACTCCGGCGCCCCGGACTCAAGATCCGCGTTCGCCCTACGCTTCGTCCGGGCGACATCGTGACCAGGGACGGGATCCCGGTGACGGCAGCGGTGCGGACACTGGTCGACCTAGCGGTCGAACTCCCGTCGCGCAGGCTGGAGCGGGCGGTCAACGAGGCGGACAAGCGGGACCTGATCGACCCCGAAGCGCTGCGAGCTGCCGTCGAGGACTACAGCGGGCAGCCCGGCGCCCGAGATCTGCGCGAGCTGTTGGACAAGCGCACCTTCCGTCTCTCGGACTCCGACTTGGAGATCCTCTTTCGCCCGATCGCCGCCGATGCCGGGCTCCCGCCGCCCCTCAGCAAACAGCTCGTCAACGGCTGGGAAGTCGACTTCTTCTGGTCCGACTTGGGTCTAGTGATCGAGACCGACGGCCTGCGCTATCACCGCACGGCTTCGACCCAAACCCGTGACGCCCAGCGAGACCGCGCCCACGCGCTGGCCGGGATGACCCCGCTCCGCTTCACCCACTACGAGGTCAAGCACGAACCGGGCAAGGTCCGCAACGAGCTCCATCGTGCCGCCGCCCTGCTGCGAAAGCGCATCCGACATTGACCTCGGTCGAGCGAGGTCAAACTCGGATGCGCGCCGAACAACGGCGGCGCAGTCGGGCTAGAAGAAGGCGCCGCCGCGGTACTCGCCGAAGACGTCGCGCATCGCGCCGCAGACCTCGCCGATCGAGGCGTCGGCGGCGAGCGCGGCGCGGATCGGGTGCAGCAGGTTGCCCTCGCCGCGGGCGACGTCGCGCAGCGCCTCCAGCCGCTCCTCGACGGCGGCCTGGTCGCGGCGCTCCTTGAAGGCCTTCAGCCGGGCGAGCTGGCGCTGCTCGGACTCGGGGTCGACGCGGAGGATGTCGACGTCGTCGACCTGATCGGTGACGTACTTGTTGACGCCGACGATGACGTCCTGGCCGCTGCGGTAGCGCTCGTGGTAGGAGGCGGCCGACTCCTCGATCTCCTTCTGCATGAAGTCGAGCGCCTCGACCGAGCCGCCCAGCTCCTCGACCTTCTCCATCAGCTCCCACGATCTGGCTTCCACCTCGTCGGTCAGCGACTCGACGAAGTAGGAGCCGGCGAAGGGGTCGACGGTGTCGGCGACGCCCGACTCGTGGGCCAGCACCTGCTGGGTGCGCAGCGCGATCCGCGCCGAGCGCTCGGTCGGCAGCGCCAGCGCCTCGTCGAAGCCGTTGGTGTGCAGCGACTGGGTGCCGCCGGCGACCGCGGCGAAGCCCTGCAGGGCGACGCGGATGATGTTGACCTCGGGCTGCTGCGCCTGCAGCGTCACCCCCCCGGTCTGGGTGTGGAAGCGGATCTTCATCGAGCTGGGGTCCTGCGCCCCGAACCGCTCGGCGACGATCTTCGCCCACATCCGCCGCACGGCGCGGAACTTGGCGACCTCCTGGAAGACGTTGTTGTGGCCGTTGAAGAAGAAGGCGAGCCGGGGCGCGAACTCGTCGATCTTCAGCCCCCGCTCGAGCGCCGCTTCGACGTAGGCGATCGCGTTGGAGAGCGTGAAGGCGACCTCCTGCACGGCCGAGCAGCCCTTCTCGCGGATGTGGTAGCCAGAGATCGAGATCGTGTTCCATTTCGGCACGTTCTCGCGGCAGTACTCGAAGATGTCGGTGGTCAGCCGCATCGTCGGCGCGGGCGGGTAGATGTAGTTGCCGCGCGCCATGTACTCCTTCAGCACGTCGTTCTGGACGGTGCCGCGCAGCTTCTCGGCGGGCACGCCCCCCTCCTCGCCGACCAGCTCGTAGAGCAGCAGCAGGATCGCCGCCGGGGCGTTGATCGTCATCGAGGTCGAGACCCGGTCGAGCGGGATCTGCTCGAAGCAGATCCGCATGTCCTCGATCGTGTCGATCGGGACGCCGGTGCGGCCGACCTCGCCGCTGCAGAGCGGGTCGTCGGAGTCGCGGCCGAGCTGGGTCGGCAGGTCGAAGGCCATCGAGAGGCCGGTGGAGCCGTGCTCGATCAGGTAGCGGTAGCGCTCGTTGGTGTCTTCGGGGGTGGCGAAGCCCGCGTACTGGCGCATCGTCCAGAGCCGGTCGCGGTACATCCCGGCGTGGATGCCGCGGGTGAACGGCGGCTCGCCGGGGGCGCCGAGCCGCTCTTCGAGGCCGGGCGCGACGTCGTCCTCCGCGTAGAGGCGCTCGATCTCGATCCCCGAGTCGGTGAAGACGCGCTCGTCATCCGGGCCTACCTGGGGCGCAATCGTGCGCCGCTCCTCGGCGGAGGCTTCGGCCATCAGTCGGAGGCGCCCACCAGGCGCTCCACGCCGGACCGCTCGATCGTCTTCCGCAGGCCGTCGCTGAGCTCCACCCGCGGCTCCCAACCGAGCAGGTCGCGCGCCCGCCCGATCTCGGGCCGGCGCTGCTGGGGATCGTCGGTCGGCAGCGGCTCGAAGACGATCTCCGAGCGGGACTCGGTCACCTCGATCACCGTCTTCGCCAGCTCCAGCAGGGTGAACTCGTCGGGATTGCCGATGTTGACCGGCAGGTGAACGTCCGATTCGGCAAGCGCCACCAGGCCGCGAATCTGGTCGTCGACGTAGCAGAAGCTGCGCGTCTGGCTGCCGTCGCCGAACACGGTCAGCGGCTGGTCCTGGAGCGCCTGCCGTAGGAAGGTCGGAATCGCCCGTCCGTCGTGCGCTCTCATCCTCGAGCCGTATGAGTTGAACGTGCGTGAGATGCAGGTGTCGACGCCCTGCTGGCGGTGGTAGGCCATCGTCATCGCCTCGGCGTAGCGCTTCGCCTCGTCGTAGACGCCGCGCGGACCGATCGGGTTGACGTGGCCCCAGTAGTCCTCGGTCTGCGGGTGGATTTGGGGATCGCCGTAGACCTCGCTGGTCGAGGCGAGCAGGAAGCGGGCCCGCTTGAACTTGGCGAGGCCGAGCATGTGGTGGGTCCCGTGCGAGCCGACCTTGAGGGTGTGCAGCGGCAGGCGCAGGTAGTCGATCGGGCTGGCCGGCGAGGCGAGGTGGTAGACGAAGTCGACCGGCTCGGGGATCTCGACCCGCTCGGTGATGTCGATGTGACGGAAGTCGAACGCGTCGTCGCGGATCTGCGCGATGTTCTGCAGCGATCCGGTCTCGAGGTTGTCGACGCAGACCACCCGGTGCCCGTGCTCGAGCAGGTGCTCGCAGAGGTGGGACCCGAGGAAGCCCGCGCCACCGGTGACCACGCAGGTGCTCATCGGCTAGCGATGCTACAGGGGGACCCAGGCTGCCGCCGGCCGGGCGCTCTCCTTGCAATTTCCGGGCTTTCCACCCGTCCACCCGTCCAGCGGGGGGGAGAGTCCGCCCCCGTCCCCGCCTCTACCTGGCATGTTCGCGCAACGGAGTTGAACCGGTGCAGGGAGGTGCAGCGGGTTTGGCGGGGCTGGCGGTCGAGGACACGGCGGAGCGCAAGCGCGCGGCGGTCGAGCTGGTCGCGCGGGAGGGCGCGGCGCTGCGCAGGACGGCGCTGCGATTCTCGCTCTGCCCGGAGGACGCCGAGGACGCCTACCAGCGCGCCCTGGAGATCCTGCTGGAAAAAGCGCCCAGCGAGCGGCCGCGCGAGCTGGCTCGCTGGACCCAGACGGTGGTCAAGCACGAGGCGCTGGCGATCCGCCACAACCGCGAACGGCTGCTCGGGGCGCCGGCGCGTCAGGGGGGACGCGACGCCGACGACCGGGTGGCGCTGCTGCCGGCCGACGACGAGGGGCCCGACGATCGCGCCGAGCGCCGCGAGCGGGTTGCCCGCAGCCGCGAGGCGCTGCAGGCGCTGAAGCCCGCAGAGCTGCGCGCGCTGACCCTGCTGGCGACCGGCTACTCCTACGCCGAGATCGGCGAGCTCACCGGCTTCAGCCAGACCAAGGTGAATCGTTGCCTGGCGGAGGGGCGGGAGCGCTTCCGCAGGATCGTCTCGGGCAGCGAGGACGGCAGCCGCTGCGCGGAGCTCGCCCCGCTGCTCTCGGCGTCCTGCGACGGCGAGCTGAGCCCTGAGGACGCGGTGGTGGTGCGGGAGCACCTGCGGGCCTGCGGCGCTTGTCGGGCCGCGATGCGCGCCTACCGGGCGGCCCCGGCGACGGTGGCGGCGCTGGCGCCGGCCCTGCCGGCCTCGCGCTCGTTGCTGGAACGGGCACAGGAGCTGCTCGCCGGCCTCCACTCGCGCCTGCCCGGAGCAGGTGGCGCAGCGGACGTCTCGGTCGGCCAGGTCGCCGTGGCCGGCGGGACCCGCGGTGCGGGGATGGCGGCCGTAGCCAAGCTGCTGGCGGTCTGCGCCGGCACGGTGGGCGGCGCTGCGGCCTGCGTCGCGACCGGGGCCACGCCGGCGGCGCTGGACCTCGGGTCCGACCAGGCGCGGGCCCCGAAGGTCGAGCGGCTCTCCGAGCCGACCGTCGAGGGAGCGGCGCCGCCCGCGGTCGAATACCAGCCGGCGCCCGAGGAAGCGCCGCCGGAATCGACGCCGCAGCCGCAGCCCGAACAGCACGTGGAAGAGCACGCCGCCACGCCGGCCGGCGAAGCGGCGCCGGAGGCGAGCGAAGCGAGCGCCGGAGCGGTCGAATACAGCCCGGCGCCGGCGCCGGCTCCGGCGACCTCGGCGGCTCCGACGGCCTCGGAGGCCGAACCGTCCGGCAGCGCGAGCGGCAGCGCCGCGGGGGAGTTCGGGCCGTGATCGCCCCGGGCGCCTTTTGGGCGCTGTGCGCCAAGAAGGCGCCCCGCGCGGGGGCCGCGGTCGCCGCCGGCGTCGGGGCG
>Ga0210101_1000031_pt1 | contig 48755 bp, 49 predicted proteins | sample Muzzi_PWC_D1_FD_185534 | JGI IMG/M metagenome (GOLD analysis project Ga0210101, IMG submission 185534) | Wetland microbial communities from San Francisco Bay, California, USA, that impact long-term carbon sequestration - Muzzi_PWC_D1 (SPAdes) | ecosystem: Environmental > Aquatic > Marine >... | reverse complement strand
GGTTCTCTTCGAGCCAGGTGCGCACCTCGTCGCGGAACTCGGTCTCGGACGGGGAGAGGCTCAGGTCCATCGCCGGCCCAGCATAGCGGTCGACTGGCCACCCAGCCAGGGCGCACGGACTACGCGGCGCTGTCGCGGCGAGCCCAGGGGCTGGTCTTCAGCGCCTGGCCGAATCCGGTGGCGAAGGCTGCCCCGGCGCGGCAGCCCGGGGCGCGGCGGGCGTTGGTGCGCAACAGGCCCTCGGCCTTGGCATTGAAGCCGTGGCGCGGATGGTCCTCGAAGGTGCGCTCGATCCCGGCCCGGTCGAGCTCCCAGGCGCGCTGGCCGATCACGTCGAGCCCGATCCCGTCTTTGGCGAGGTGCTGGATCGCGCCCTGCTCGCGCGGCACCCGCGGGTTGACGTGCAACGTGATCGCGTCGAGCACGTCGCGGTGCAGCGAGCGGTCGAGCGAAGAGGAGGCGAGAAAGCGCTCCGCCTCCTCGGCCCCGGCGAGGGTGAAGCACTTGCCCTCGATCTCGTCGATCCGGGGGAAGGCGGCGTCGTGGAACATCGTCGCCGCGAACAGCGCCTCCTCGTCGCAGGCGAGCCCCTCGAGCTCGCCGAGGGCGCGGGCGAAGAGGTAGGAGCGGTAGCTGTGCTCGAAGGTCATCGGTCCGAGGCCGGCGCAGGCCTCGACCACTTCCCGGGAGAAGGGCGTGTCCGGCGCGGTCAGCCTGGATGGATCGGGGCCGCCGGCCGAGCCCGAGCGGCTGCTCAGCATCCGCGGCAGCGCCCGCACCGTCTCCAGGGCCACCGCGGCCATGTAGCGGGCCCGCTCGCCGCGGCCGAGGATCCCGTTCGTGCGCCGGCACCACTCGATCGTGCCGACCTCACCGATCAGGCGACTCATGCCGCGTCCTCCCGTCTGCCCGAGCTCAGACGCGCTGGATCACGGTTCCGGTGCCGAGGCCGCCGCCGCAGCACATGGTCACCAGGCCGGTCTCCTTGTCGGAGCGCTCGAGCTCGTGCAGCAGGGTGGTGATCAGGCGGGCGCCGCTGGAGCCGAGCGGGTGGCCGAGCGCGATCGCGCCGCCGTTGACGTTGACCCTGTCCATGTCGGGGTCGAGCTCGCGGCGCCAGGCGGCCACCACCGAGGCGAAGGCCTCGTTGATCTCGACCAGGTCGAAATCGTCCATCGCCATGCCGTTGCGCTCGAGCAGCTTCCGCGTCGCCGGGATCGGGCCGGTGAGCATGATCACCGGATCGACCCCGACGGTCGTCTGGTCGAAGATCCGCGCCCGCGGCTGCAGGCCGAGCGCCTCGGCCTTCTCGCGCGTCATCAGCAGCACCGCGGCGGCGCCGTCGGAGACCTGCGAGGAGTTGCCGGCGGTGACCTTGCCGTCCTCCTTGAAGGCCGGCTTCAGCTCGGCGAGCTTCTCCAGCGAGGTTTCGGGGCGGATGCCCTGGTCGGTCGCGTAGGTGTCGCCGTTGACGGAGAAGGGGACGATCTCGCGCTCGAAGCGGCCCTCCTCGGTCGCCTTGGCGGCGAGCTGGTGCGAGCGCAGGCCGATCTCGTCGAGCTCGGAGCGGGGGATCTCCCACTTGTCGGCGATCATCTCGGCCGAGATCCCCTGCGGGACGAGGTTGTAGCGCTCCATCAGCTGCGGCGAGAAGGCGAGCCCGTGCTCCTCCATCACGCTGTAGCTGTCGGCGAAGGAGATGTGGCCCATGTGCTCGACCCCGCCGGCGACCATCGTGTCGTGGACGCCGGAGGCGACCATCGCGGCGGCGTAGTTGACCGCCTGCTGGCCGGAGCCGCACTGGCGGTCGACCGTGGCGGCCGGGGTCTCTTTCGGTAGACCGGCCTCGAGCCAGGCGTTGCGGGCGATGTTGATTCCCTGCTCGCCGAACTGCTGCACGCAGCCGGAGACGACGTCCTCGACCTCGCTCGGGTCGATCCCGGCCCGCTCGATCAGCTCGGCGTAGGCCTTGGCCAGCAGGTTGGAGGCGTGCACGTCCTTGTAGTAGCCCTTCTGCTCGTGGCCGCGCCCGATCGGGGTGCGTACAGCCTCGACGATCACGACCTCGCGTCCGCCGAACTTCCCGTTTCCGTTGCCTGACATCGAAGCCCTCCGTTCCGCCGATTGACCGGTCAATCAACCTTAGCGCGCACGACGTGTTAGAAACCCGACCTCAGTGAGCGCAGGGACGGGATACGAGAGTCCGGGGATCGCGGGCAGCGGGGCGATCGCCACCGGGTTGGCCGCCGTGGCGACGACCACGGCCGACACGATCCTGCTCGCGCGCAGCGAGGCCTCGGCCTGGCGCGCGGAGGAGAAAGTGGTCGCCGCCTGCGCCAAGATCGAGGGCGCCGAGCCCTCGCGGCTGCGCGTCACCACCGACCCCAAGGACCTCGCCGACTGCGACGTCGTCGTCGAGGCGGTGATCGAGGAAGTCGGGCCGAAGGGCGAGGTGCTGAGCGCCGTCGCCGCGGCCTGCCCCGACGCCGACCTGGCGACCACGACCTCCTCGCTGAGCATCGGAGCGATCGCCGAAGAGGCGGACATCAAGGGCCGGCTCTTCGGGCTGCACGTCTTCAACCCGGTGCCGCGGATGAAGCTGGTCGAGGTCTGCTTCCCCGACAGCGGCGAGGAGACGCGCGAGAAGGCGCTCGCCTGGTGCGCGGCGCTGGGCAAGACCGCCGTCGAGGTCCCCGACCAGGCCGGCTTCGTCGTCAACCGGCTGCTCTTCCCCTACCTCTTCGAAGCGGTGCGGATGATCGAGCGCACCGGCATGGAGGCGGGCGAGGTCGACACCTGCATGAAGCTCGGCGCCGGGCACCCGATGGGCCCACTGGCGCTGCTCGACTTCGTCGGCCTCGATGTCTCGGAGGCGATCGGCGACTCGCTCTACGCCGAAAGCGCCGAGGCCGCCAGCAAGCCACCCGGCCTGATGGTCGAGATGGTCGGCGAAGGCAAGCTCGGCCGCAAGTCCGGCGCCGGTTTTTACTCCTACGACTAACGCTTTCCGGCGCGGTCCCAGATGACGTCGGCCGGGGTGCAGCCCTGACGGCGGGCGGTTGCCTCGATCTCCTCCCAGGGCAGCTCCGCTTCGGGGAGCTCGTCCCAGCGGGCCAGGTCGAGGGCCTCGACCGCTCCCTTGAGCGCCGGGCCGAGATGCTGCTCGGAGCGAAGCAGGGCCCTGAGGACCTCGAGCTGCTTGTCGCTCAAACGCACAACCCACATGCGATACCTCCAGGGTTAGGCGGAACGCGGGTTGCTCAGGAAACCTAGGCCGAGCTCCGGACGGAACCGCCGTCGTCCATCCCCGAGCCGCTGATCCGCACCGCCTCGACGCGGTTCTCGCGCACCGACTCGACCCGGATCGTGTAGCCGTTGGAGGTGATCGTGTCGCCGCGCTTCGGCAGCCGGCCGAGCTCGCCGAAGACGTAGCCGCCGATCGAGTTGTAGGCGTCGGTATCGACGGGCAGCTCGATCCCGGCGTCGGCGAGGTCGCCGAGCGAGACGTGGCCGCGCACGAACCACTCGCCGCCGGCGAGCTGCCGCAGGGCGGCGGCGCGGGGGTCGGTCTCATCCTCGATCTCCCCGACCACCTCCTCGAGGATGTCCTCGACGGTGACGATCCCGACGGTGCGGCCGTACTCGTCGACGATCACCGCCAGCGAGGTGCGCTGCACCTGCAGGTCGTGGAGGAGGTCGTCGAGCGGGCGCGTCTCGGGGACGATCACCGCGTCGCGCACGACCGGCTCGATCCGCGCCTCCGGCCCGTCGCTCATGTAGAGGCGGGCGAGGCTGTTGTTGTGGACGATCCCCTTGACCCGGTCGGGATTGTCTTCCTCGATCACGACGAGACGCGTGTGGCCGGAGGTGACGCAGCGGCGCAGCGCCGTCTCCACCGTCTCCGTGGTATCGACGGTGACCACGGCCGGGATCGGCGTCATCACCTCGCGCGCCTCCTGCTCGTGAAGGTGGAAGACGCCGCCGAGCATGCCCGCCTCGCCGGGGTCGAGGCGACCGCGCTGAGCGCCGCGCACGATCATCAGCCGCAGCTCCTCAGGCGATCCCACCTCCTCGTCGGCCTCCGGCTCGATGCGCAGCACGCGCGCGACGAAGAAGCGGGCCGGCGCGTTGGTCAGCACGATCAGCGGGTGGAAGAGGCGGCGGAAGACCTCGAGCGGGCGCGAGATTCCCAGCAGCAGGCTCTCGGCGCGGGCGATGCCGACCATCTTCGGCGCCTGCTCGCCGAAGATCACGTGCAGCAGGGTGACGATCGCGTAGGCGACCAGGAAGGCGACAAGCAGCGCGGCCGCATGGCCGAGGAACCCGTCCAGCAGCGGCTCGATCAGCGTCGCGATCGCGGGCTCGCCGAGGAAGCCGATCCCGATCGAGGCGAGCGTGATCCCGACCTGGGAGGTGGCCACGTACTCGTCGACATGATCGAGCTGGTGCAGGGCGCGCCTCGCGGCAGCGCTGCCCTCCTCGGCCTTGCCCTCGATCCGGCTGCGCCGCGAGCGCACGATCGCGAACTCGGTCGCGACGAAGAAGCCGTTCACCCCGACGAGGAGGAGAACGAGGAGGATGAGCAGCAGGGCGCTCATCGGCTATGTCGCCCGGTACTTCGGGGGAGGTCGTCTTCGGCCATTCGGCAATCGAGGAATATAGCTTCCCCGCACGCGGAACGGCGAAACGCCGAGCGTAGCTGCGATATTGATCGCGGATGCGCATCGCCAGCCTCGTCCCCTCCGCAACCGAGATGCTCTTCGCACTCGGCCTCGGCGACAGCGTCGTGGCGGTCACGCACGAGTGCGACCACCCGCCGCAGGCGCGATCGCTCCCCCACCTGACCCGCACCGTGCTCCCCGGGGACCTCGATGCCGGGGAGATCGATTCCGCGGTCAGGTCCGTGGTCGGCGAAGGGCGCGCCTTGTACACGCTGGACGAGGAGCTGCTCGCCGAGCTCGCGCCGGACCTGATCGTGACCCAGGCGATCTGCGCGGTCTGCGCGGTCTCCTTCGACGACGTGGTCGAGGTCGCGGCGCGGCTGCCGAGTCGGCCGAAGGTCCTCCAGCAGGACCCGAGCACGCTCGCCGAGATGCTCGAGGACGTGATCCGGCTCGGCGAGGCCACCGGGCTCGAACCCGATGCGCACGCGATGCGCGCTGAGCTCGAGGGTCGTCTGGCGAGCGTCCGTGCCGCCGTCGCCGGCTCCGAGGAGCCCCGCGTGATCGCGCTCGAGTGGCTCGACCCGCCATTCGTCGGCGGCCACTGGATCCCCGAGATGATCTCGATCGCCGGTGGCGAAGACGTCGCCGGGCCGCCTGGCCTGGCGTCCCCGGAAGTCGGTTGGGGCGCCCTTTCCGGCCTCAATCCCGACGTCGTGATCGCGATGCCCTGCGGCTGGCAGGTGGGCGAAGCCCACGCGCAGGCGGTCGAGCACTGGGAGCGGATCGCCGGGCTCGGCGCGCGGCGCGTCTACGCGGTCGACGCCGCCGCGACCTTCTCCCGGCCGGGCCCGCGGCTGGTCGACGGGGTCGAGCTGCTCGCCCACATCCTCCACCCCGATCTCGCCGACCCGCCGGGCAACATCGGCTTCGCCGAGGTGCGAGCCTCGCACTGAGCGCCCTCAGGCGATCGCGATCGAACTCGCGACGACGAAGAAGCCGATCGCGGCCATCGCCAGCAGCTCCGTCGCCTGGCTGCGCTCGCCGAGCATGCCGCGCTCGCCGGCGAGGATCAGCAGCGCGCAGAGCGCGCCGCCGGCGAGCCCGCCGAGATGGCCGCCGATGCTGATTTCGGGGCGGCCGAAGGTGATCGCAAGGTTGAGCACGAGGATGATCCCGATCGAGGAGGCGAGCGCATCGACGCCGCGGCTGCGGGCGATCAGGAAGGTCGCGCCGAAGATCCCGAAGACGGCACCAGAGGCGCCGATCGTGAGCGCGTTCGGGTCGAGCAGCAGCGCGCCGAAGGAGCCGGCGAAGAGGGAGACGAAGTAGAGCGCCAGGAAGCGCGGCGTGCCGATCGCCGGCTCGAGCAGGCGGCCGAGGAAGAAGAGGGCGAACATGTTGAAGCCGATGTGGACGATGCTGCCGTGCAGGAAGCCGCTGGTCAGCAGCCGGTACCACTCGCCGTCGGCGACGGCCGGGCCGAAGAGGCCGAAGTCGAAGATCACCGAGCTGTTGCCGACCCGCAGGCCGCCGCTGCCCCCGGCGATCTCGATCAGGAAGGCGACGACGTTGATCGCGATCAACGCGAAGGTCGCCGGCGCGGTCGAGCCGAGCGAGGCCTGACCGACGCCGCGGGTCACCCTGGTGCGCTCGCGGGCGCACTCCGGGCAGCGCATCCCGACCGGCGTCGGCGTCATGCATTCCGGGCAGATCGGCCGCCCGCAGTTGGAGCAGGAGACGCCGGTCTCGCGGTTCGGGTGTCGGTAGCAGGCCTGTGCCATCGCGGAGGCGCAGCCTACAATCGCGGCGCAATGGAGCAGGCGAGCCCCGCACGGCTGTTCGCGACGCTGGCCGGCGCGGCGCTGGTCGCCTACGGCATCGCCGGCTTCTTCTTCGACTCCTCGTTCGCGGCGCCGGACGACGTCGGCGCGGCGCTCGGCCTCACCTCGGTTAACGGCTGGGCCAACAGCTTCCACATCCTCACCGGCGCGCTCGGCCTGCTGCTCGCCGGCTTCGCCTCACGTCGCTACGCGTTCGCGGTGGTCTCCGTCTACGCCGCCGTCGCCGTCTTCGGCTCGCTGCTCTGAATCGAATCCGCATTTAGGCACACAACGGGTGTCAAATCGCAGTTTCGGCCGATCAGGGCTTGAGCCGGCCGGGCAACGAGCGCAGGCCGCCGGTCTGCTGCCGTCCGCGGCGGCGCAGCTCGAGCACGACGAGGGCGCCGGCGGCCACCCCGCCCGCGCCGGCGGCGACGACCGGGCGCACCCAGTTGCGCGGGTCGCGCAGCGCGCGCAGCTCGCTCTCGGAGAGCTCCTCAGCCCAGTCGGAGAGCTCCTCCGCGGCGGCCTGGGTGACGGCCGAGAGGGTGTCCTCGAAGCGGCCGGAGAGCCGCTCGGGCGGCTCGATCGGGCGCAGCGCGTCGCCGAGCAGGCGCTCGACGTCCCAGGTGCTGCCGCTGAGGTTCTCGCTCGCCTCACTCATCGCTCATCTCCTCCTCGAGCTGCTTGATCGCGCGATGGATCAGCACCTTGGTGGCGCCGTCGCTGCGCCCCAGCGCGCGCGCGATCTCGCGGTTGTCCATGTCGAGCGCGAAGCGCATGATCAGCGCGTCGCGGCGGTCGTCCGGCAGGTTGTCGAGCTTGTCGATCACCTGGCGCAGCTCTTCGCGCCCCTCGGCGATCGCCTCGGTCCCGTGCCGGGCCGGGATCGGGTCGGCGTGTTCGAGCGGGGTCTGCGGGCGCCGCGAGCGGTCGCGGTAGTAGTTGAGCGCCAGGTTGTGGGCGATACGGATCAGCCAGGGGCGCAGCGGCCGGCCGTCGGACTCGCGCCGGGCGCGGTCGAAGTGGCGGTAGGCCTGCAGGAAGGCCTGCTCGGTCAGGTCCTCTGCGTCGTGCTGGTTGCCGACCCGGTAGTAGGAGTACGAGTAGACGTCCTTGAGGTGGTCGCGGTAGAGCTGTTCGAAGGCGCGGTCCAACTCCGCCTTGGCGGCTGGGTCGAGGTCCGCCGGCTCGGCGCTCTGCTTGCCCACGCTGCAAGCCTAGATGCTGCTCCATCTCAGGCCGCCTCCCTGCGCGTGCGCTCGACCAGGCGCAGGCCCTCGACCCACTGCTCGGCGTCGATCTCGCCGCCGATCAGGGAAGCGAGGCCGTCGAGGGCCTCGGCCCTGTGGCCAGAGGCGGAGATCGCCGCGGCCAGCAACGGCACCGCGTCGAGCCCCTCCGAAGCCTGGCCGATCCTGGCGGGGATCTCGGCCGCCGGAATGCCGCGGCCGAGCAGCTCGCCGGCGCGCCGGTTGCGGCCGGAGGGCGCGAGCACGGTCGCAGTCAGATCGCCGACCCCGGCGAGGCCGGAGAAGGTCTCCAACTCGGCGCCGCGGGCGATCGCGTAGTCGATGCACTCGCGCCAGACCTGGGCCGCGGCGATGCCGGCGGCGTTGAGGCCGAAGGGCTCGGTCGCGGCGGCGGCGAGCGCGGCGGCGTTCTTGGCCGCGCCGGCCATCTCGACCCCGGCGACGTCGCGCGAGCGCTCACAGACGAGGCCGGCGTGGTCGAACACCTCGCCGAGCTGGTCGCGCAGGTCGGCGTCGCCGGAGCCGAGCACGAGCGCGGCGGAGCCGGAGACGGCCTCGCGGGCGTGGGCGGGGCCGCCGAGGCAGGCGACCGCGCGGGCGCGGACCCGTTCGCCCACGTACTCCGCCGGCATTTGGCCCAGCGGCGCGATCAGCCCCTTGGTCAGCAGCAGCACCGAGCAGCGGTCGCTGACCCGGTCGGCGATCGCGCCGACCGCCTGCGGCAGCGAGCCCGACGGAATCGCGAGGCAGACGAGGTCGAGCCCGGCCAGCTCGATCTCCGCAGCGGGGCGGACGAGCAGCGAGTCCGGCAGCTCGACGCCGTCGAGGTAGCGCTCGTTCTCGCGCGCCGCGGCCATCTCCGCGGCCTGCTCGGCGGTGCGGGTGCCGAGCTGCACCTCGAGCCCGCCGCGGGCGAGCAGCACCGCGACCGCGGTGCCCCAGCTGCCGGCGCCTATCACCGCGGCGCGGCGCATCGGCGGCAGGCCGCCCATCTCTTCCCACTGCAGCAGGACGTTGGGCCAGATCCGCGCCGTGACAGATTCCGCCAGCGGCGGCGAGGGCTCCTCGACCCGCGGGAAGGTCATCGCCCTGCCGAGCCGCACGCGCACCTGGCGCGGGCGGATGCGCCAGCCGCGGCGCACGTGCTCGCTGCCGAAGACGGCGGTGGGCAGGACGGGGGCGCCGGTCTGCAGCGCCAGGCGGCCCGCGCCGCGCTTGGGCGCGGCCAGGGTGCCGCGGCGGATCCGCGTGCCCTCGGGGAAGATGCAGACGGTGCCGCCGCGTTCCACGGCCAGCCGCGCCGTCTCCATCGACAGCTCGTCTGCTTCGCCGCGGCGGATCGGGAAGGCGCCGAGCCGGGAGAGCAGCCAGCCCTGCCAGCGGCGCTCGAACAGCTCGACCTTGGCCACGTAGTTCATCGGTCGCCGCCAGGGCAGCGCCGCGCCGATCGCGAAGGGGTCGAGGAAGCTGCGGTGGTTGGCGGCGACGATCAGGCCGCCCGAGACCTTGCCGTGGTCGCGGCCGGTGCGGCCGAGCCGGAAGTAGACGAGGAAGAACGGCGTCATGAAGACGCGGGCGAGCAGGTAGAGCGGCCAGTTGACGCTGTGGGCGCGGGTGTAGTCGTGGTAGCGCTGAAGGCGGGCCTCGGTCACGCGTAGCGCTACACGGCGTAGGGACCGTGGTTACCGGCGGGCGGGTCCTGTCGGAGCAGGGAACCCACCACCCCCTGCGGTAGCTAAAGCTTCCTCGGGGGTGGTGCCCCCTACTCCGCCACCCGCCCGAGGGCACTACCAGGCGGACTCCACGAGCTGGGCCAGGTCATCCCGGGTGGGCGGCTCCGGCGTGAAAGCGAGCTCCGGGCGCAACAGCATCGAGTCCAGCGCTTGCGAGAGCCTGCTTCTGTCGCCGCCGAGGTCCCCGAGGCCAGCTGGGTCGCCGCCGAGCTGGCGGGTGCGGGACTCGATTTCGTCGGGGTCTGCGGCGAGGGCCTCGCAGAGGGGGGCGAGACCGTCGGGGACGCGCGGCTGCATGAAGGCGAGGGTGAGCGGCAGGATCGCGGCGTTGGTCTCGGCGTGCGGGGTGCCGCAGATGCGGACCAGGGTCTGGCAGATCACGTGGTGCATGCCGAAGGCGGCGGAGTCGATCGCGTAGGCGCAGAGCAGCGAACCCGCAGCGAGGGTGGTGCGGTCGCGCTCGCCCCTCTCCTGGTCGAGCGCGGCGGCGATCAACTCGGCGCCGCGCAGGGCGGCCATCTCCGAGGTCGGGTTGGCGAACGGCGTGTAGAGCGAGTCGGCGCCGTGCGCGAGGGCGTTCATCGCGCTCGCTAGCAGGGCGGGCTCGGCGAGGCCGGTCATCGCCGCCGGGTCGGCGATCGCCAGCGCCGGCCGCACCATTTCCCGCACCCGCGACTCGGCGCCGGCCGGCAGCCGGTGGATGCCGGTGATCTCGGCGCCCGAGAGGGTCGTCGGGACCGCCGCGACGCGGGCGCCGCTCACCGACGCGACCGCCTTGGCGGTGTCGATCACGCGACCGCCGCCGAGGGCGACGAGCTGCGATGCGCTTGCTCGGTCGAGCAGGCCCGCCGCCGCCTCGGGCACCTGGCCGGCGGGGACGGCGTGCACCGCCCGCGCCGCGGCCTCGAGCTCCGGTGCGCCCGCCAGAGCCCGCGGCGTGGTCAGCAGCTCGAACCCGGCGAACCCGTGCTCGTCGAGCAGCCGCGGCGCCTCGGCCACCCCGTCCTCGCGCAGCACGACGACGCGGCCGGCGTCGCGCCAGACGAAGCCCCCGTTCACCCCGTGTTCGCCGAGCGCGGGTTGACCACAGGGCGCAGGTTCGGTTCGACCTCGGCGCGCAGGTGCTCGTAGGCGGGCGGCAGCGAGAGCTTCTCGCCAAGGCTCTCGAGCGGCTCGTCGACGGTGAAGCCGGGCCCGAGGGTGGCGATCTCGAAGAGCACGCCGCTGGGCTCGCGGAAGTAGATCGAGCGGAAGTAGAAGCGGTCGATCACGGGCGTCGGTTCGGCGCCCCCGGCGATCGCCGCCTCGCGCCAGGCCTCGTGGTCCTCGATCATCGAGGCCCAGGCGACGTGGTGGACGCTGCCGGCGCCCTGCCGCGAGCGCTGCGCCGGCGGCTCGTCGTAGAGATAGAGGCCGCCGCGCCGCTCGCCGCGGGCCTCCCAGCCGCCTTCGATCCCCGCGAAGCGGAGCGCCTCGAGCAGGCGGCTGCTCTCGGCGGGGTCCGCGGCGTAGGCGCACACTGCGTGGAAGCCCTGCAGGGCGAGCTCGGCGGGCACGTCGGGGTGCACGGCGCTGAGCGGCTCGTCAGCGACGTCGATCACGGCGAACTCGTGGTCGAGCCCCTCGGGATCGGCGAAGCGCAGGCTCTCCCCCACCCGTTCGGAGTCGACGCCGTTTGCCCCCAGCCGCTCGGCCCAGAAGTCGAGTGCTGCGACCGAGGCGACCCGCCAGACGATCCGGTGCACGTCGCCCACCCCCGCCCGGCCCAGCTGGACGCCGGGGAACTCGAAGAAGGTCAAGTCGGAGCCGGCGCTGCCGTCCTCGTCGGCGAAGAAGAGATGGTAGACGGTCGGGTTGTCCTGGTTGACCGTTTTCTTCACCAGGCGCAGCCCCAGCACACCCGCGTAGAAGTCGACGTTCTTCTGCGCATCGGCGGTGATCGCCGTGATGTGGTGTATTCCCTCGAGCTTCACTCCAGTCCACGTATACCATCCCCCGTCGATGAGCCGCGCGAGACGACGCACCGTCAAAGCCTTGGTCGTGCTCGGCTCGGTCCTGGCTTTCCTCAGCGTCTTCGCGATCTGGACCGAGCGCCAGGCGCTCAACACCGACGACTGGGTCGACACCAGCGGCCGGCTGATCCAGAACGAGGAGATCCGCGCAGCGGTCGGCGACTACCTGGTCGAACAGCTCTACGACAACGTCGACATCGAAGAAGAACTCGAGGGGATCCTGCCCGGCGATCTCAAGGATCTCGCCGGGCCGGCCTCCGGCGGCCTGCGGCAGGTCGCCGGCAGCGGCGCCGAAAAAGTGCTGGAGACCTCGACCGCGCAGGACCTCTGGAAGGACGCCAACCGGGCGGCGCACGAACAGCTGCTGGCCGTGCTCGAAGACGAAAAAGACGCGGTCTCGACCGCGAACGGCGAGGTGACGCTGAACCTCGGCAGCCTGGTTACCAACCTCGCCGACCAGGTCGGGATCGGCACGCAGCTCGCCGACCAGCTGCCGCCCGACGCGGGCCAGGTCACGATCCTGCGCTCCGACGAGCTGAAGACCGCCCAGGACGTCGCGGTCGGGATCAAAGGCCTGGCGCTGGTGCTGACGCTGCTCACGCTGCTCGTCTTCGGACTCGCGATCTACCTCTCGCGCGAGGGGCGCTGGGTGACCGTGCTCTTCTGCGGGGTCGGACTGATCGCGGCCGGGTTCGCGGTGATCGTCTTCCGCGAGATCGCCGGCGGGATCGTCGTCGACCAGCTCGTCGCAGAAGAAAGCGTCAGGCCGGCGGCAGAAGCGGCCTGGTCGATCTCGACCTCGCTGATGGTCGGGATCGCAACCACCGTGATCGTCTTCGGTGTCCTATTCGGGATCGCCGGCTGGCTCGGCTCGCCGACCGGATCGGCGAGCTGGACCCGGCGCTTCATGACCCCGTTCCTGCGCGACTACCTGCCCTACGTCTACACGGGGCTGGCGATCGTCGTCGCGATCTACTTCCTCTCCGCGCCGACCCAGAACCTGCGCTCCTTCCTGACCGTGCTGATCGTCGCCGCCGCCGTCGCCTTCGGCATCCACGAGCTGCGCAGGCAGACCGGCGAGGAATTCCCCGACGCCCAACTCGACGACTACTTCGGCGGCGCCAAGGACCGCCTCGTCGGCGCCGTGAAGAGCGCCAACATCGGCGAGCGGGCTTCGAAGCTGCGCCTGCCGGAGAAACGGGCGCCTGCAGACGAGGCGCCGCCTGCGCGTGAGGGAGATCGCCTGCAGGAGCTGGAACGGCTCGGCGAGCTGCACCAGAAGGGCATCCTCAGCGACGAGGAGTTTGCCGCCGAGAAGGCCCGGGTCCTGGGCGGCGGCGCCAGCGGCTCCGCGTAGAGCCCGCCTCCGGGGTTGAACCGGAAACCTCTCGATTACAAATCGAGTGCTCTGCCAATTGAGCTAGGCGGGCATTCACAACTCATAGTCTCGCGCCCAACGGATGCCTTTGGCTTGGTTATTGCGTGTCGGATCCACTCGCAGATAGTTGACGTTGGGCGCCACCTCGTCTGCAGGGATCAAATATACCCCCGTGCTTTCGGGACAATAGACGGCAAAGAGATCGACCTCGCCTGCGTATCCCCGCCAGCTGGTCCCATTCATATTGGACTGTACGCTGATAGCCCGAAAGCGAATCGATCCCTCTCGCAAACGCCCGGTCTTGCATTGGACTTTTAAGAATTTCCCTTCGCTGACCAAGACCAGGTCGTACCGCTGGTTCACCCCAAATGGGAGAAGAACGTGATGCCCCAGAATGACCAGCCGCGAAAGGATGGCCGCCTCGGAACGCTGCCCGATGTCGACAGGGTGGTTCGTGAGCACGGGTGCCGGCAGACTCGAACACATGTTCGTAATGTAGACAACACGTCGGACGGATTTCGGCAAACGCGTCTGCCACCCCTATGCTCCATGTGGCCTTCGGCAAGATGTCCTCAATGAGCCCAAACAGCGGATCCGTCGAGGCAATCTTCCGGCCCCTAGCGCCCGGCGAGGGGAGCGTGCTGACCGAGGCGATCCGGGCCGCCTACGGCGACAGCTACGACGTGCGCTGGGTCTACGACGAGGCCGAGGTCGAGGCGCGGCTCGAGGCCGGCACCTACGTCTCCTTCGTCGCCGAGAGCGGCGAGGGCGAGCTGCTCTGCCACGAGGGGATGAGCCTGGCGGAGGCCGGCGACGCGGTCGGCCATGCCGGCCAGGCGGTGACGATGCCGGTCGCCCGCGGCCAGCACCTCTTCACCCGCACCAAGCAGCGCCTGATGGAGTGGGCGACGGAGCGCGGCATGGCGGGCATGTTCAGCGAGTCGACCGCAGCCCACCCCTTCAGCCAGAGGGCCAACCTCGACCTCGGCGCGCACGAGACCGGCTTCCTGCTCGGCTGGATACCGGCGAGCGTCGACAACGACGCCGCCGCCGACGCCCGCCCGCGCCGCCAATCGGTCGCTCTCTTCTACGCCAAGCTGGGCGACGGCCACGAGCGCGAGGTCTACGCACCGGCGCGCCACCGCGACATCGTCCAGCGCACGCTCGAGCTCTGCGAGCTACGGGGCACGCTTGCCGAACCGCCGCCGGACGCCGAGATCCCGGAGCGCACCGGGCTGCACGTCGAGGTCGACGAGGACCACAACCTCGCCCTGCTCACCGCCCACGAGCCCGGTGCCGACCTCGAGGACGTGGTCCGCGCCGAGCGCCACCACCTCTTCCACGGCCGCAACGTCGACGCCGTCTACCTCGATCTCCCCCTGGAGAAGCCGGCAACCGCCCTCCTCGCCGACCACCTCGAGCGCCTCGGCGTCTCGTACGCCGGCGTCTTCCCCAACCCCCGCACCACCGGCGACGTCCTCCGCCTCCAATCCCTCCACCGAGCCCGAATCACCGCCGCCGACGTCACAGTCGCGTCAGATCACGGCCGCGAGCTGCTCGACTACGTGCTGGCCGATCTACCGGATTAGCAGCCGATACGCCTGCTCGGCTTTGGCGAGGGCGGCAGGCGGGAACAGATTCGTCAATGAGGCGTCTTCGAATTCGAGTGAACTCCGAATCTCGCGCAACCATCGTTTCTCGGTCTTCTTGGTACAGTCACTCGCGGCCAGCGCACGCGGGTCTTCGACCAGGCTCAGCAGGCGGATCAAGTCCTGGCGATCGGAGGCGTGCTTCCCTTGGCGCCTGGTCGCGACCACCCTGGCCTTAACCAGAATCGCCCCGAGAAGACTCGGGCGCCTCACTTCAACAGGCTGCCCGCCGTCAAGGGACACCAACACCTTTTCCGTCCTCAGCAAAGCCTGCGTCCCGCCCGGAACCTGGAGCGTGACGTGCTTGCCGATTGTCTTGGGTTTACGACGAAGACCATCGGGAGCCAGTACATCAATGGTCTCCCCATCGAACTCAAATCTGAACCCGAGTCGGTGATCGGCTCTTGGCGGCATGGCCAATTCTGTGCCATGCTTGACCAGCATCCTCGCGATCGTTTCTGTCATCTGAGGCGTGCGACGCGAGTCGCCCAACAGGTCGATGTCCATGGTCGGGCGGGCAACCACGCCGTGCTCAAATCCGTGCAGCTGGACCATGAGTCCGCCGATCAAGGACCACCGGGTTTCCGCGCCAAGGATCTCCGCAATCTCGAGCACCGTCGCCCAGAGTTCGCGTACCTTCGAGGACGGCGCATAGATCGTTACGACGCTTTTTGTCTGTGCTGCCGCAGGGGCAGTCTAGCGGCATTTCAGGCGACGGAGAAGTTGCTCGCCAGCCGAGGCACAGCGGGGGTCCGGGTCTTCCGCCAAGTCGATGGCAACCGCGGCACTCGGGGCAACCTCAGCGTTGGCCAAATGACGCCAAGCCTTGGCAGGCACCAGCCGGACCCTGACACTCCCCGAATTGACGTCAGCCATTGACAGGGCGTGGTTTGCAATCAGCTGCTTGAAACCGCTCGCCGCGACGTAGCCGTCAGCCTCGTGACCTGAAAGCAGGTCGAGCCCGTACTCCCCCGCCGCGCTGATCCCGGTTCTGAGAAAGGTCGGGTCTTCCAGTAGATGGCGGAGCTCACCGGGGTGAACGTCGAAGTGCTGGCTCTCGGCGCGTCGAGCCAGGCGAGGCGCCAACTTCGCAAGGCCGTCAACTCTCAAAGCTCGGCGAAGCCGAGAGCGGACGCTCGGGTCGATCCCTTCGACACTTTCCCCCGACGCGAGAAGCAGCAGCGCCCAGGCGTTGTGCGCGGCAAACGGCCGCCCACTGTGCCCTCCTTTTCGGCGACGCGCCTCAGCAGCGGAGCGCTCCACGAGCCAGCGATCACCGATCTTTGTCGCACCAAGCTGACCCTGGACCGCCATCGCCCTGACCCGACTCGGGCTAAGTTCAAGAATCCGGGCGGCATCTGGAACAGAGAGCGGGGCATCCATGGACAGAACTATAGCGATGACATTTTAGTTACGTCAATTAACCTTTTGGCACAACTATTCTGGCAATCCTCCAGTTGGCCGCAGATTGGGTGTGCCCGGCTCAAGACCCCCTCCCCAGCTGTCGATGTCGCAGGTCGTGGAGAGCGGATGGTCTCCGGCACCTCGTAGCGGCTGCCGTCCAGGCCTTCTCCCGCCGTCCATACGAAGGTGGCGGCCGGCGAGACATCGACAGGCCGCGGTCGCACGCGGATAGGGCTGAACAGCACCTCTGGCTGCTCGCAGAGCCGCAATAGCTCGGCGAGGCCGGGGGCCACCGAGTTGCCAACCCCCCAGAGGAACACGCCGTCGTTTGATAGGCGCTCTACCTCCTTGCGCGCAAAGATCTCCTCGATGGCGACGCGAGGCGGCGATCCTCGTACTCGTCGCCCTTGCGGGCCAGCAGCTCGGCGTCGGCGCCCCGCTCCGGCTCGACCTCCAGCTCGCCCCGCGCCCGCGCCAGGTCGAGCGTCGTCAGGTGCGGACAGGCGAGGTAGTTGTTGAGATCGCTCGCGGAGAGGATCAGCTTGTCGTCGAGGAGCTGCCGACTACGCACAGTTTTTCGCACATATACCCGATATTTCGCGTATATGCACGCTATACTGCTCGTTGGCATGGATTTTTCTCATCCGTTCACGGCTTTGATGCCCTCGGTCGACAGCGCGGTGCTCGCCGTCCTCGCCCGAACGACGCGTGCCCAGACTGGGCGCCAGGTCGCGCTGGCCGCCGGCCGTTCGCCAAGCGGTGTCCGCCCTGTTCTCGACCGCCTCGCCGAGCAAGGGCTCGTGGACAGCGAGCGGGCAGGCAGGGCGTATATCTACACGCTGAACCGGGAGCATCTGGCCGCGCCTGCGATCGAAGCGCTCGCCGGCCTCCGTTCTGGCCTCGTCGATCGATTGCGGCAAGAGATTGCCGAATGGAGGATCGCCCCGTCGCACGCGTCCCTGTTCGGCTCGACGGCCCGCGGCGACGGAGACGCGGCCAGCGACGTGGACCTGTTCATCGTGCGCCCTGAGGGAACCGAGGCGGAAGACGCGATCTGGCGGGGCCAGCTGGACAGGCTGGCGGAAGGGGTGAGGCGCTGGACCGGGAACCATGCCGGCATTGCGGAGCTCTCCACAGATCAGCTTGCCGCGCTCAGGGAACGGCGCCCCCCGGTGCTGACGGACCTCGACGCCGACGCGCTCACCCTGTTCGGACCAGGGGTCGGGGCCCTCCTGCGAGGAGGGGACGATGGCTCGCCCTAGCGGCAGCTGTAGTCAATCCCTCAAGAGGTAGCGTCCCGGGCATGGCTGCTACGACTGCGAGCGACTCGGTGGGCGCTGGGACATGAGCGGGACGATTGCTGTGTACGGGGCGACCGGGTTCACCGGGGGGTTGATAGCCCGGCGGCTGAGGGAGGCGGGGGCTGACTTCCTGATCGCGGGGCGGAGTCGGGGGAAGCTCGATCGGCTCTCGGGGGAGCTTGGGGGCGTGCCGGTGCGGGCCGTGTCGGCAGACGACCCGGCCGGGCTGCGCGAGATGCTGGACGGGTGCTCGGCGGTGATCGCCTGCGCGGGGCCGTTCACCCTGCATGGGGAGGCCCTGGTCGCCGCGGCGGCGGACACGGGGACGCACTACCTCGATACGACGGGGGAGCAGCCGTTCATCCGGATGGTCTTCGAGAAGTACGGGGCGCGGGCTGAGGAGACGGGGGCTGCGCTGATCTCGGGGATGGGGTTCGACTACCTGCCGGGCGACATGCTCGCGGCGCTCACGGCCGAGGGGATGGGACCGCTGGAGGAGCTCGTCGTCGCCTACTGCGTGCATGGGTTCGCGCCCACGCAGGGGACCTCGCTCTCGGCGCTGGAGATGATGCGGGCCGACGACGTCGTCTGGGCCGACGGCGGCTGGCGGCCAGGGCCGCGCAGCGCCGACGGCGGGCGCTGGCGCTTTCCCGACCCGATCGGCGAGCAACGGATGCTGCGCTACCCGGCCGGCGAGCAGATCACCGTGCCGCGGCACGTCGAGACCGCCCGGGTGCGGACGCTGCTCAACGGCATGGTCGTGCCGCCGCGGCTGATGCCGCTCGCGGTCGGCGCCTCTCCCCTGCTCGGCGCGACGATGCGCACGCCGCTGCGCAAGGCCGCCGGGGCGCTGATCCGCCGCCTGCCCGCGGCGCCGAAGGAGGCCGACCGGGTGAAGTCGCGCTTCACGATCAGCTGCGAGGCGCGGGGCGCCGCCGGCGCCCGCCGCGGCGTCGTCCGCGGCAACGACGTCTACGGCCTCACCGCGGCGAGCCTGGCGCACGGCGCGATGCTCTGCGCCGATCCGACCTACGACCGCCGCGGTGCCCTGGCGCCCGCCCAGGCGTTCGACCCGACGTCGTTCCTCGCGGCGCTGGGCAACTCCGGCCTCTCGGTCGAGGTCGAGCCGCTGCCCGCCTCAGCCGACCGCTGACTCAGTGCCCTCCGTCACCGCGTCCAGCAGCTCGCGGGCCACGTAGCGCTTCTGCCCCCGCAGCCCTGCTCCGATCTCCTCCAGCACCCCCCGCTCCGCCATCCCCCTGAGAAGTCGCAGGGCGGTCGGGCGACTCACGGCAAGCGAATCTTCGATCGTGGCCGTGGTGAGGACCGGGTTTTCGCAGACCAGATCGACGAGCGCCAGGTAATTCTTGGCAGACGGCTGCGCAGCTGCCACCTGCCGGTACCGATCCTGCAGCTCGACGATCCGGCGCGAGCGCCGGATCGCATCGCCGGCCTGGGTCTCGACGGCGGTGAGGAACAGCTCGATCCAGGGGAGCGGGTCGCCGGCTTCGCGGATTGCCTGGAGGCTGCCGTAGTAGGCGTCGCGGTTGTGCTCGAGATACGAGCTGAGGTAGAGCAGGGGAGACGGAAGTCGCTCCCTCGCGATCAGGAAGAAGACGAGCAGCAGGCGGCCGAGGCGGCCGTTGCCGTCGAGATATGGGTGGATCGTCTCGAACTGAGCGTGCAGCAGGGCGTTCTGCACCAGCAGGGGCATCTCCGGCTCCTCATCGGCAAAGCGCTCCCAGTCGGCGAGAAGGTCGTGGAGCCCGGCGGGCGGCGGCGGGACGAAATCCGCCGTCTCGATCGTCGAGCCCGGCCCTCCTATCCAGTTCTGGGTTCGGCGCAATTCGCCGGGGGAACGCTCGCGCCCGCGCACGCCGGCCATCAGCGTTCGGTGCATCCCGGACAGAAGCCGGGTGCTGATCGGCAAGCGGTCGAGCTGCCCCAGACCCCACCACATTGCTTCGACGTAATTGACGACTTCCTCGACATCCTCGTTCGCGGGTCGCCCGCTGGCATCGCTCTCCAGAACCTCGGCGAGACTCGCCTGCGTACCCTCGATCCGCGTCGACGCGAGTGCCTCGCGCAGGAGATACGGCCGGATCAGAAGATCAGGATTGGGGAGCAGACCGCCGATCCCGGCAAGCCGGCCGACCGCTCCCTCGGCGTCCGCAAGCAACCGCGCCGTCGCCCCGGGAAGGTCCAGCGTCCGCGGGATCGCCGCCGGGAAGTAGGCGACGTAACCGTGCCGCCCGGGCGTTTTTCGCGCTCCGCCGAAAGGGGTCGATGGGTATCGCTGCAGGTCCACCCGCGGGATGGTACCTGACCCTAACGTTTTGTGGCTTAAACGTTAGAGACAGACCGTGACCCTAACGTCGCCGTAAGGGTCGTCGATCAGGGTCCGAGGGCGCCGATCGGGATGACCTGCACGCCGTCCTCCCTGACGTATCCGTAGCCGGTTGCGACGATCACGGCCAATGTGGCAGGCTCGCCGACCTTGTCTGTGTCGATCTTGCGGGCGAACTTGACCAGGGTCGTGGCGGCGGCGTCGATTGCCTGCGTCCCGCCGAGCTTGACCTCGAATGCCCCCCAGGCCCCACGGCCCTCCACGATCGCGTCGACCTCGAGACCGGACTCGTCACGGTAGTGCTTGACGCGTCGGCCGGCATGCTGCGCGTAGATGCGCAGATCGCGGATAACCAACGACTCGAAGAGCAGGCCGAAGAGGTTGAGGTCGCGGAGAAGCGACGCCGGATCGGCCTCCAGGGCGGCAACAGCCAGTGACGGGTCGACGAAGTGGCGTTTCGGCGCTCGCCGGAGCACCGCACGGGAGCGGAGATGCGGCTCCCAGGCGAGCTGATCCTCGACGACAAAGATGCGTCCGAGGGCACGGAGATAGCTACCGACCGTGTGCTGGTCGAGGGGAGGCCCACTCCCCGCCGTGTCCCTGGACAGCGTGGCTCCGGATGCCGAGGTCGCGACATTGCGCGCCAGGCTGCGCAACAACCTGTGAACTCGCTCGGGATCCCTCTTGACCCCATCGACAGCCTCCACGTCTGTGCGACAAACGTCGTCCAGGTAGTCGTCAACTCCCTGCATGGCGGCACTGAGCGAGGTATCCCGCAACGCCGGCCAACCACCGCGAGAGATCTCCTCGGCCAACCCCTCGAGCGTCACCCCGGTGTCGGTTGCGGAAGCCGACTCCCCCTCCAGGAGTGCACCCAACGAGATAGCCCCGTCGCTGACGGCAGCCTCGAAACTGGACATAGGCCGCATCCGCAACCGACTGAATCTGCCCGCACCTGAGTGCCGAGTCGCGTCATCGGCGGGCACGGCCGACCCGGCAAGGATGAACTGGCCTGGCTTCCGACGGTCGTCAACAGCACGGCGGATGTGGTTCCACACCTGGGGCTCAACCTGCCACTCGTCGATCAGGCGAGGCACATCCCCCGGGAGGATCAAGTTCGGGTTGAGAGCCGCGGCTTCGCGGCTGGTGACGTCGGTATCGAGCAAGACCTCCGAGGCCGCAATCTGGCGGGCCGTTTCCGTCTTCCCGCAGGCCTTTGGCCCTTCGACGACAACCGCACCGGCCGATTCCAGGCGCCGCTCCAGCTCAATATCGGCCAGACGAGGGCGGTATTTAGAGGGCATTCACACGAATATACCTTCTTTGCCCCCATATTGATGGGAGATCTATTCCCATGAATATGGAATCTATAGGCACACGTTTATGAATTACGTAGCGCCTACGCGGGCACCTCGCGGGAGTCGAGGTGGGCGGCTACCTTGCGCTTGACGCGCTGCAGGGCGTTGTCGACGGTCTTGGTGTCGCACTCGAGCTGCTCGGCGGTCGCCTCGTAGGAGTGGCCGTCGAGGTAGAGGGAGAGGACGCTGCTCTCCAGGTCCGAGAGCACGCCGGTGCTGCCCGAGAGGCAGGAGACGAGGCTCGAGAGCTCTTCGGTGGCGATCACCTGGTTGACCGGGTCCGCGACGCTGGGGCCGGGCAGGATCTCGTCGAGGGTCGTGTCCGAGTCGCCGGCGGCGGCCGGGGTCTGGCTGAACGAGACGTACTGGTTGAGCGGCGTGTGCTTGTTGCGGGTCGCGGTCTTGACCGCGGTGATGATCTGGCGGGTGATGCAGAGCTCGGCGAAGCTGCGGAAGCTCGACTCGCGGTCGCTGCGGTAGTCGCGAATCGCCTTGTAGAGGCCGAGCAGGCCTTCCTGGATCAGGTCGTCGCTCTCGCCGCCGAGCAGGAAGTAGGACGAGGCCTTGAGGCGGACAAAGCCGCGGTAGCGGCGCACGATCGTGTCGTAGGCGTCGGTTCTCCCCTCCTTGGCGAGCGCGACCAGGTAGTGGTCATCAAGCTCAGGTTGAGGGTTAATGCTGGGCCGGGTCGAGCCGTTGAAATTCCCGGTCGGTAGTCGCAGTTCCTGCGTGGGGGACGATAGAGCCACAGCTCCTTCTCCTTTTCGAGAACGAAGGGTCGTGGCGCCCGTACCTCCCCTGGTGGCGCCGGTATTGACTGGACAAATCTCAGACTCAAGCTGAGGTTCACCCTTGTTGGCGGGGCATTCTTACCGCCCGGCGGAGTTCTGTCAACCCCAAATAGCGGTTTTTTTGCAACTGCCGTTGCGGCTGCTACGGGCTCAGCGCTGGCGCACGGCCTCGAAGAGCAGCGCCGCGGCGGCGGCCGAGACGTTGAGCGAGTCGACCCGGCCGGCCCGCGGCAGCGCTAGCACGCCGTCGCAGAGCGAGGCGACACGGGGCCGGATCCCCTTGCCCTCGCCGCCGAGCACGAGCACGGTCGAGCCGCCCAGGTCTGCACCCCACGGTGGCTGCTCGCCGTCCGCGTCGGCCCCCCAGATCCAGAATCCCGCCTGCTTGGCCTCGCCGAGCCAGTCGGCGAGGTTGCGCACGCGGGCGATCTCGAGGTGCTCGACCGCCCCCGCCGAGGCCTTGCAGGCGGCCGCGGTGACGTCCGCCGCGCGACGCTCGGGGACGATCACGCCGCCGGCGCCGGCGAACTCGGCCGAGCGGCAGACGGCGCCGAGGTTGCGCGGGTCCTGAACCTGGTCGAGCGCCAGCAGCAGCGCCCCCTCGCGCCGCAGCAGCGCGTTCGGGTCCGCATACGGATAGGGGTCGACCTCGGCGACGAGACCCTGGTGGTCGGGGGAGCCGCAGAGCCGCTCGAGCTCCTCCGGCGCCGTCTCCGGCGCGCGCCATATCCTCCGCACCGCACGCCTCCCCCGCCCGGCCTCCTCGACCGGCCGGCGGCCGTAGATGATCTGGTTCGCCATCTAAGCCCTGGGGACGAGCTTCGCGCCGTCGGCCGAATCACGCACTTCCCAGCCCAGCGCGGCGAGCTCGTCGCGAATCTCGTCCGCCCGTCCGAAGTCCTTCGCCGCCCGCGCCTGCTCCCGCTCGGCCAGCAGCGCCTCAGCCTCTCCCCCGGCCCCCTGCTCGGCCTCCGCCAGCGACCCGAGCCCGACCAGCTCGACCATCTCCCGCACGGCCTCCACCGCCCCCGAGACCTCCCCCCGGTTCGCTTCCCCCACCAGCTCAAAGACCTCGGCCATGGCCCGCGGGGTATTGAAGTCGTCGGCGAGCGCATCCTTGAACGCTTCGAGACGGGACTCGGGGGAGGCCTCTCCGGAGCCTCCACGCTGTTGCTCCGGAGAGGCCTCCCCCGAGTTTCCCCCAGAGTGCTCCCGAAAGAAGTTCCGAATCCGCTCCGTCCTGGCCACAGCCTGCTCCATCGGCCCGGGCCCGAACGCCAGCGGCTGCCGGTAATGCCCCGAGATCAGGTAGTCGACGACCGCCTCGCGCCCGTAGCGATCGAGCGCCTCGCCGAGCTGGAAGATGTTGCCCTCCGACTTCGACATCTTGCCGGTGCCCTTCTGGATCATCCCGTTGTGCATCCAGACGCGGGCGAAGGCACGCCCGGCCGCCTCCGACTGGGCGATCTCGTTCTCGTGGTGGGGGAAGACGAGATCGGAGCCGCCGCCGTGGATCGCGAAGCTCGGGCCGAGCTCAGCCTCGGCCATCGCCGAGCACTCGATGTGCCAGCCCGGCCTGCCCGGCCCCCAGGGCGAGTCCCATGAGGAGTCCTCGTCCTGCTTGTGCGCCTTCCAGAGCGCGAAGTCGAGCGGGTCCTCCTTGAGCGAGGCCGAACCGGCCTCCTCACCCTGGTCCATCTCCTCGGTCGACCGGTTCGAGAGCTTCCCGTAGGCGGCGAAGCTGCGCACCCGGAAATAGACGTCGCCGCCCGACTCGTAGGCGTGCCCCGCAGCGATCAGGTCATCGATGAGGCCGACGATCCCGCCGATCGTCTCGGTGGCCAGCGGCTCGGCGTCGGGACGGCCCAGGCCGAGGTTCCCCGTGTCCTCGAAGTAGGCCGCGGTCATCCGCTCCGCGAAGCGCTCCGAGGGCTCGGATGCCTGCCGCGCCGCCTCGTAGATCTTGTCGTTGATGTCGGTGACGTTGATCACCAGCCTCGCCCGGTAGCCCTCCGAGCGCAGGAACCTGGCGAGCAGCATGAAGACCACGAACGGCCGGGCGTTGCCGATGTGGATGCGGCTGTAGACGGTCGGGCCGCACGCGTAGATGCCGACCTCGTCCTCCGGGTCGAGCGTGCGCAGCTCCCCCGACAGCGTGTCGCGTATCCGGACCTCCCGCATGGGGGCGGATGCTAGAGGGGATCAGAACGTGCGGTAGCCGGCGCCCGACTCGGCGGACTCGTTGCGGCTCCAGCGCGGCGCGGTCTCGCTGGCCGCCGCCATCACCTCGCGGCGGGCGCGCTTGGCGCTCGCCGCGATCTCCTCCTCGGCGACGTTGCGCAGGCGCGCCTCGCGCTGCTCGGCCTGGGAGCGGATCCGCTCCGACTCGGCCTGAAGCTGCTCCTCGGCGCGCACCCGCGCCTTCTCCACGGCCTCGCCTTCGACCTTCTCGACCAGGCGCCGGACCCGCTCGTCGGCCTCGCGGCGCACGTCCTCGGTGCCCTGCATGACCCGCTCCTCGATCTCGGCCTCGAGCCGGACCGCTATCCGGTGCGACTCCTCGGCGCGCGCCTCGGCCTCGGCGGCACGCTGCTCGGCCGCCGCGACACGGCGGTCGGCCTCGGCCTGGGCCTTTTCGAGCACCTCGCCGGTGCGCTTCGACGCCTCGGCTTCGGTCTGCTTCACCGCCCGCATCCGCACCTCCTCGGCCTGCGCCTCGGCGGCTGCCAGCTGGGTGGCAAGGGACTCGCGGTCGGCCTCGGCCTGCCTGCGCGCGCGCTCGAAGGCCTCCTCGGCGCGATCCCGGGCCGCCTCCGCCTGCGCGACCTTTCTCTCGGCGGCGCTCCGCCTCTCGCGCTCGGCGGCGATCCGCTCGCGCCCCTGCGCGCCGATCTCGCCGAGGGCCGCCCTGGCCCGCTCCTTCACCTCGGCGACATCGCGCTCGGCCTCGGCGACGCGCTCCTCGCTCTGGCGGACCCACTCGAGCGCCTGCTTCGCGACGCCACGGATCTCGCCGTTGGCCTGCGCCAGAGAATCGAGCTTGATCGCGGGCTCGCCCATCGACCGCAACCTACTACCCGGCCCGGAGGCGAGACCACCCGTGGCCGGCGCGTAAATCCGCAATTAGCGGCGAGCGCTACGCCGACTTCTCGGTCTCGCGCGCGACCAGGTCCTTCTTGAGCACCTTGCCGGTCGCGTTGCGCGGCAACTCGTCCATGAACTCGACTTCGCGCGGGGCCTTGAAGCCGGCGAGGTGCGCCTTGACGTGCCTCTTGAGCTCGTCCTCGGATGCATTCCCGTCGCCGGCGAGGACGACGAACGCCTTGAGCCGCTGCCCGAACTCCTCGTCCTCGACGCCGATCACGGCCACCTCGACGACGTCCTCGTGGTCGGCGAGCAGATCCTCGACCTCGCGCGGGAAGACGTTCTCCCCGCCGGAGACGATCATCTCGTCGTCGCGCCCGTCGATGAAGAGGCGCCCCTCGGCGTCGATGTGACCGACGTCGCCGCTGCTCAGCAGGCCATCGATCATGTCCTTGCCGCCGCCGCCGGTATAGCCCTCGAAGGACATCTCGTTGCCGACGAAGATGCGACCGACCTCGCCGCGCGGGACCTCGGCCCCGCCCTCGTCATAGAGGCGCACGACCGTGCCGCGCGGTGGGCGGCCGGCCGTGCCGGGAGCGGCCCGCAGGTCGGCCGGCGTCGCGACGGTCGCGTAGGCGACCTCGGTCGAACCGTAGAGGTTGTAGATGTTGTCGCCGAAGCGGTCCATCCACCCGAGCGCGAGCTCGCCGGGCAGGGCGGAGCCGGACAGGGAGACGATTCGCAGCGAGTAGAGGTCGTAGGAGGCGAGCACCTCGTCGGGGAGCTGGAGGATGCGCTGCAGCATCACCGGCACCACCGCCAGCACCTGGGCGCGGCTCTCCTGCACGGCATTCAGCGTCCGCTCGGGATCGAAGCGCCGGCGCAGCACCAGGGTCGACGCGGTCGGCAGGCTCATCACGAAGTGGAAGAAGCCCCAGGAGTGGAAGAGCGGCGCGGCGACCATCATCGTCTCGCGGCTGCGGTAGGGGATCTTGTCGAGCAGCGAGGCGATCGCCCCCAGCCCGTCGGGGCTCGAGCGCTGGGCGCCCTTCGGCGTCCCGGTGGTGCCCGAGGTGAGGATCACGAAGCGCGGTTTGTCCGGCGGCGGCTTCAGGTCCTCGTCGCCGGCGGAGGCGATCAACGAGTCGAGCGTCGGCGTCTCGCCCGTCGCTTCCCCCTCGCTCCAGCCGACGATGCGCTGCACGCCGTCGTCGACGCCGTCGAGCAGCTCGGCGAACTCCTCGTCGTAGACGAGCGCCTTGGGCTGCTCGCGCCGGGTCACCTCGACCAGCTGCGGGCCGGCAAACATCGTGTTGAGGTACAGAGCAGCCGCGCCGATCTTGGCTGCGGCCAGGGTCGTCTCGATGAAGCCGCGATGGTTGCGGCACATCACGCCGATCCCGTCGCGGTGTCCGATCCCCATTCGCTCGAAGGCGTGGGCCAGGGCGTTGCTGCGGCGGTGCAACTGCTCGAAGCTGAGCGAACCGCGTTCGTCGATCAGAGCCGTCTCGGTCGAGTAGTGGATCGCCGCGGTCGCGATCCCGGTCGCCGGCGAAGCGCCCCAGCGGACAAAGGTGGCCCCGATCCGCGCCGCCTTGTCGGGGCGCATCGGGGCGACGATGCCGGCTTCGTGCAGGACCTTGAGCTCGAACGCTTTGTCCGAGGCCGCCTGCCGCGCCGTGGCCGCGATCGATCCGAGCTTGCCCATGCCGCGAAGCCTATTCGCTCTGCACCGAAGCGACCGCGACGCAGGCGATCCCCTCGCCGCGGCCGATCCAGCCCATTCCCTCGTTGCTGGTCGCCTTGACGCTGACCCGAGCCGAGACGGCTTCGCCCAGCAGGCGCTCGATCTGCTCACGGTAGGGGCCGAGCCGGGGCTCCTCGCAGACCACGGTCACATCGACGTTGACGATCTCGCCGCGGATCGTGCCGACGACGGTGCGCAGCAGGTCGATCGAGTCGGCGCCGCGCCAGCGCTCCTCGTCGTCGGGAAAGAGCGTGCCGATGTCGCCGGCCCCGGCCGCGCCGAGCAGGGCGTCGATCACGGCGTGGGCGAGCACGTCGGCGTCGGAATGGCCGGCGAGCCCGCGCGGGTGCTCGATCTCGACCCCGCCGAGGATCAGCGGCCGGCCCGCGGCGAAGCGGTGGCTGTCGTAGCCGATGCCGACGCTCACCGGCTCACCGATCCCCGCCGACCCGGGCCGACAACGGCTCCAGCCTGCGCTCGCGCCGCTCGAATACGGCGATCTCGCCGACCCCGAGCTCGCCGAGCAGATCCAGTGCCCGGTCGTAGCCGAAGCCGACCTGCTCGGGCAGGTGGGCATCGGAGGAAAGTGCGAAGGGCGCACCTGCCTCGACGCAGAGCTCGGCGAAGGCGCGCGAGGGATAGAGCTCGCCGACAGGCTTGCGCAGGCCGGCCGTCGAGAGCTCGACCGCGATCCCGCTTGCGGCGATCGCCTCGACCGCCGGCTCGTAGTAGTGGCGTGGATCGCGATCCGGGAGCGGTCGGCCCCGCCCCCACACCTTGACCAGGTCCGGGTGGGCGAGGATCTCGAAGAGGCCGCTGCGGGCGCACTCGGCCAGCGCCTCGAAGTAGCGCCGCCAGACCTCGTCGGCGTCGCCGCCCCCCTCCCAGACGTCCCAGTCCTCGTGGTCGACGGCCCGCTCACCGACGAAGTGGACCGAGCCGACGACGTAGTCGAACGGCCTTTCCTCGAGCAGCTTGGCGGTGCGATCCTCGGCGCCGGGTATGAAGTCGCACTCGACCCCGACCCGCAGCCCGGAACCGGCGGCGAACTCGCAGTAGGCGTCGAGGTCGTCGCGCGCCTGCTCCTGCCAGAACGGGTGGCCCCAGAGGTCGAGCGCCTGGTTGAAGCGGTAGACGTGCTCGGAGACGCCGAGCTCCTCGATTCCCGCCGCCTCGGCCGCCTCGCGATAGCGGGCGACGTTCTCCGCCGTGAAGTAGCGCTCGGGCGGCGTGTCCGGCTCGTCCGGCCGCAGATGCAGGTGGTAGTCGGTCAGCATCGGGGGCCAACGTTACCCTCGCCGCGCATGATCCACCTGCGGATCGTAGTTCCGGGGCCCAAGTCCGAGCGCGTCGTCGACCTGCTCGAAGGCAGCACGTCGGTCTCCAGCCTGGCCCGGATCGAGGGCGCGTCGCGCAAGCCGCCCGGCGACCTCGTCCTCTGCGACATCGCCCGCGAGGACGCCAGCGTCCTGATCGACGACCTGCGCGAGCTCGGCATCCCCGAGGACGGCTCGATCTCGATCGAAGAGATCGACTCGCAGCTCTCCTCGGCTGCCGAGCGAGCCGAGCGGGCGGCCCACGGCTCGCCCGGCGACGCGGTGGTCTGGGAGGAGGTCGAGTCCCGCACCTCCGAGACGACCGAGCTGGACGCCAACTTCCTCGCCTTCATCGTCCTCGCCTGCCTGATCGCCTCGGTCGGGATCATGCTCGGCCAGCCGATCCTGATCGTCGGCGCGATGGTCGTCGGGCCCGAGTTCGGGCCGCTGGCGGGGATCTGCGTCGCGATCGCGCAGCGCCGCCGCCCGGTCGCGCTGCGCTCGCTGCTTGCGCTGGCCGTCGGCTTCCCGCTCGCGATCGCGGCCGCCTTCGCCTTCAGCCTCTTCGTCAAGTCGGTGGGCCTGGTCGAGGCGAACTTCACCCTCGGCGACCACCCGCTGACCGCCTTCATCTCCGAACCGAACACGTTCTCCTTCTTCGTCGCGCTCTTCGCCGGGGTCGCCGGCATGCTCTCGCTGACCTCGTCGAAGTCGGGCGCGCTGGTCGGGGTGCTGATCTCGGTCACGACGATCCCGGCCGCTGCGGCGATCGGCGTCTCCGCCGCCTACTCCGACTGGTCTGACCTCTGGGGCGCAGTGGCGCAGCTGGCGATCAACCTGACCGCGATCCTGATCGCCGGCACGGCGACGCTTCTGCTGCAGACCCGCGTCTACCAGGCGCGCCGCCGGCGCCACCGCGGCGAACGCCCGCGCGCGGCGGCAGGGCTACCGCTGAAGTAGGAGCTCGGCGAGCCTCAGGTCGAGCGGGGTCGTCACCTTGAGGTTCTCGGCCGGCGCCGGGTGGATCAACACGCGTCCCCCCGCCGCCTCGATCAACATCGCCTCGTCGGTCGCCGCCTCGACGGCGCCGGGATCGGCGTCCAGCGCCCGGCGCAGCGCCTCGACCCGGAAGACCTGCGGCGTCTGCGCCGCCCAGAGCCCGTCGCGATCGACCGTCCCCACGACCGATATTGAAGCTTTTTCCCCCCTATCGTGGGGAGAAAGCTTCAATATCGCCGGGGGGGCTGGGGCCGCCGCGCGCTTGATCGTGTCGGTGACCGGGGTCGCAGCGATCACGCCGTCGGCCTCGGGGTCGGCGAGCAGGGTCGCGACGACACCCTCGACCAGCTCCGGGGTGACCAGCGGCCTGGCGGCGTCGTGGACCGCGACCAGCTCGGTGCCGACCGCCTCGAGCGCGTTGGCCACCGAGCGGGCGCGGGTGGCGCCGCCCTCGACCACGCCGACGTCGCCGCCGGCGAGCTCGTGCACGTGGCCGGGCGGGCAGGCGACGACGATCGAGCGCACGCTCCGCGCCGCCCGCATCGCGGCGATCGACCACTCGACCAGCGGCCTGCCGGCGAGCGGCACGAACGCCTTCGGGCCGCCGGCTCCGAGCCTCTCCCCGGAGCCGGCGGCCGCGATGACCGCGGTGACGGAACTGCTAGGCGGCGGTGGCGGCGAAGCGCTCCTCCAGCAGGCCGTCCAGGTACTCCTCGGCGCCCTCCTCGTCCTTGTCGAGCGCGTACATGAACTCCGAGGCGAGGATCTTCTTCGCCCGCGTGTACATCTGCTTCTCGCCGGTCGAGAGGCCCTTCTCCATCTCACGCAGGGCGAGGTTGCGAACGACCTCGGCGAGCTCGAAGACGTCGCCGGTCTTGATCTTCTCGCGGTTGTACTTGAAGCGCCGGTTCCAGTTCTTCGGCATGTCGGACACGTCGTCGGTGAGGACCGATGTGACCTTTTTGATTTCGACCTCGTCGATGACCCGGCGCAGCCCGGCCTTGCCGGCGTTCTCGCAGGGAACCATCACCGTGAGCTCGTTGTGGAGGATTTTGATCGTGAGGTATTCGCGCTCCTCACCCATCAACTCCCGTGCCTCTTTCTTCATCACCAGGCCGGCGCCGTGATGCGGGTAGACGACCTTGTCGCCCTCCTCGAAATCGCAGACGTACTCGACGTCCTCGACGACTACCTCGGTGGCCTCCTCTAGCTGGGGAATCGCTCTGCTCCTTTCGATTTGCGACGGCCTCCTGCGGCCGTCAACTCTGTAAGTACCGGTCGATCAGGTCGACTTCGCGCAGCCCGCGCAGGCCCTCGCGGATCTCCTTGGCGTGGGCCTGGCCGACGTCCTCGACCGCTTCGAGGTCGGCGTCGGAGGCGGCCAGGACCTCCTCCAGGCCGCCCAGGTCGCGAATGATCTTCTGAACGACAAGCTTGGGGATGCGGGGGATGCGGCCCATCACGCGGTAGCCGCGCGGGGCGACCGGGAAGTCGAGCGTGTTGACCTTGCGGTCGTAGCCGAGCAGCTCGGCGAGGCGACCGTAGTCGAGCACGTCCTCGTGCGGGAGCCGGGCCAGCGACTGCTGCACGGTGGCGAGGTTCTCCTCGGAGTCTTCGACGCTGTAGTCGCGGATCAGCGCCGCCTTGTCGGCGGCGACGCCGACCATCGTCTCCTCGAGCTGCATCTCGATCAGCCGGCCCTCGGTGCCGAGCTCGACGATGTAGCGCTCGACCTCGACCGCCATCCGCGTGGTCAGCTCGGCCCGCTGCAGCACGGTCAGGGCGTCGTAGAGGACGCCGCCGCCCTCGAACTCGAGCGCGGTGAGCCGGTTGGAGACCTGTTCGAGCCGCTCGCGGTACTTCTCCAGCGTCGCCAGGCCCTGGTTGGCCTTGGCCAGCACGGCGGGGATCTCCTGCAGGATGTACTTCGTGCCCTCGACGTAGAGCGAGACGACGTCGCGGCGCTGCGAGATCGCCACGACGAGGGCGCTGGTCTGCTTGGAGACGCGCTCGGCGGTGCGGTGGCGGGTGCCCGTCTCCGAGGAGAGGATCGTCGGATCGGGCATCAGCTGGACGTTGGCCCAGACGATCTTGGTCGCCTCGGCGTTGAGCACGATCGCCCCGTCCATCTTCGCGACCTGGTAGAGCATCGCCGGCGTGTAGTCGATGTCAAGCCTGATCCCGCCCGAGAGGAGATGGGAGATGTCGCCCGGGTCGCCGACGACGATCAGCCCACCGGTGCTGGCATGGACTATGTTGTCGATCCCCTCGCGCAGGGAGCCGCCCGGAGCGACAACGTCCAAGGCCCTCAACAGCCGGGGATCCTGTCGTTCCGCTAGCTCGAGAAGCTCATCCCCTGGCGGCGAAGACATCTCCTTCAGGATGGCAAATTCCGCTCTGGAATGCGGTCTGGCTAATCCCTAGTGGAAAGGTCGGATAGGCTGTTGTCAAGCGGATCGGTCACTCAGAGGTGGAATCTGCGGTGATGAGCGTGGCGATGGAGGTCCTCCGGCGCCGGTTCGCCCGCCACGGCGGGGTCCGGGCCGGTCCGATCGGGGTCGCGGACGAACATCCAGGTCAGCACCGCGCCGATCGCGACCAGCACGACCAGCAGCCAGGTCGAGCCGGCGACGGCGCCGGCGAATCCCCGTCCGCCGGCGAGCAGCGCGGCGAAAACCGCGCCGACCACGGCGAGCGCGACCGTGCCGGCCATCACCCGGTCCATCGCCAGCACGCCGGAGGCGATGCCGACCTTGGTCGCGGGCATCGCCGCCATCGCCGCGGTCGACATCGGCGCGTAGACCAGGCCGAGGGCGACGCCGAAGGGCAGGTAGCCGGCGAAGAGCAGCGCGTAGGAGCTGTCGGGACCGATCCGGGTGAGGACGAGCAGCCCGAGCGCGCCCAGCACCATGCCGAGGGTCATCAGCAGGCGCGCGCCGAAGCGGGCGATCAGCCGGCCCGAGAAGGGCGAGACGAAGACCATCGGCACCGTGATCGGCATCACGATCAGACCGGCGACCACGGCCGAGTGGTCGCGCACGTCCTGCAGGTACTGCGGCTGGAAGAACATCACCGACCAGTAGGCGCCGACCAGGGCGAAGGCGGCGGCGCTGGCGCCCAGGTACGGCCCGTTGCGGAACAACGAGAAGTCGACGATCGGCTCCTCGACCCTGTGCTCGACCCGCCAGAAGGCGTAGAGCGACGCGAGCCCGAACGCCGCCAGCGCCAGGACCGCGCCGTCGGCCCAGTCTTCGGCCTGGATCAGGGCCAGCACGACGCCGGCAAGCCCGGCGGCGAGGGCGATCAGGCCGCGGAAATCGACCCGCGTGCCGGAGCCCGGGTCGGTCGACTCCGGCGCCGCCGACCAGACGATCGCGATCCCGACCGCCGCGATCGGCAGGTTGATCCAGAAGATCGCCCGCCAGTCGAGTTCGACGAGGACGCCGCCGATCAGCGGCCCGAGCCCGAGCGCCACGGCGGAGATCCCCGCCCAGATCCCCAGCGCCCGCGCCTGCTCGCCGGAGGGGAAGGCGTGGCAGACGATCGCCAGCGAGAGCGGCAGCATCGGCGCCGCGCCGAGGCCCTGCACGGCGCGGCCGCAGATCAGCGTCAGCTGGTCGTCGGCGGTCGCCGAGACGACCGAGCCGAGCGCGAACAGCGCCAGGCCGATCAGGAAGAGGCGCTTGCGGCCGAACATGTCGCCGAGCCTGCCGCCGGTCACGACGAAGGCGGTGATCACCAGCAGATAGCCGTTCATCATCCACTGCAGGCCGCTGGCGCTCGCGCCGATGTCCTCGCGGATGCTGGGCAGCGCCAGCGCGACCACGGTCGAGTCGAGCATCAGGATGAAGAGCCCGAAGCAGGCGCCGGCGAGCGTCCACCATGGCCGCGTCCTCTCGTCGATCCGCAACATCCGGGCGCGAAGCTACCCCCGCGCCCGGATGCCTGCCACTACGGAATCGCCACGGCGCGCTCGCAGCGCACGGCGCTGTCGAGACCGCGGGCCCCGTTGCAGAAGTCGCCGCCGGGACCGCCGTTGAGGAAGTCCGTGCCGCTGCGGCCGAAGAGCACGTCCTGGCCGAGCACGCCCCAGATGCGGTCGTCGCCGCGGCCGCCGTCGAGCACGTCGCGACCGGAGCTGCCGTAGATGCGGTCGTCGCCGTTGCGGCCGCGCACGACGTCGTCGTCGGCCCGGGAGATGATCAGGTCATCGCCCGAACCTGCGGTGATCACATCGTCGCCCTTCCCCGAGCAGACGATGTCGTCGCCGGCCCCGCCGATGATCCGGTCGGCGCCGTCGAGCCCGACGATGACGTCGTCGCCGCGGGTTCCGACCAGCTTCTCGCTCTCACCGGTGCCGAGCACGGTCACCTGCCGCTTGCCGCACATGATCGTCGAACGGCCCCATTCGGGATTGCCGTCGAACGCCGCGCTGGCGTACATCGGCCCGGCCCCGTCGCCGTTGTTGTCCATCACCCAGACGTCGGCGCTGCCGGCTCCCGCCTGGCGCTGGAAGACGATCCCCGTGCCGTCGGGCGAGTAGGCGGGCTGGGTGTCATGCGCCGCGTCCTCGGTGAGGCGGGCCGGCGGCTGCTCCGGCTCGGCGAGCGAGAGCGCGTAGATCTCGGCGTTGCCGTCGCGCTCGCTGCTGAAGGCGAGCCACTCGCCCCCGGGCGCGACCGTGGGGCCGCGATCTTCGCCGGCCTCGTCGGTGAGCCGCTTCTGGCCCGTGCCGTCGGCGTTCATCCGGTACAGCTCGGCGTTGCCGTCGCGCTCGCTGACGAAGTAGATCCACTTGCCGGCCTGGCCGAAGACCGGTTCGGTGTCGTCGGCGGCGACGTCGGTGAGCCGGGTCTGGCCGCTGCCGTCGGCGTTCATCGCGTAGATCTCGGCGTTGCCGTCGCGCTCGCTGACGAAGGCGATCTTGCTGCCGTCGGGCGAGAAGCTCGCATCGGTGTCGGCGGCGCCGTCGTCGGTCAGCCGCTCCGCGTCGCTGCCGTCGCGGTCGACGACGTAGATCTCCGCGCTGCCGTCGCGATCGCTCTGCAGGACGATCCGGGAGCCGTCGGGCGAGAAGGACGGCTTGCGGTCGTCGGCGGGTGAGCCGGCGGTGAGGTTGGTCACGCCGCCGGCGCCGAGCGTGTAGACGTCGGCATCGCCGCCGTTGTCGCTCTCGAAGGCGATGCGGCCGTTGCCGCCGGGAAAGGCCGCATCGGCGGTCGGGGCGGCGAGCAGCGCGATCGCGAGCATGGCGAGAATTGCCCTGCTGGGCATGGAAAACAAGGTCGATCCCCCCTTGGATCGAGGATTTTCAGAGTCCTGGCTACTGCCTCGCTACCCGGAACACGGCCGAGCGCACATCTGCAGCGGTCTGGGCGAGCCGGTTCAGGCCGGCTGCGGCGCGGCGACGAGGTCGCGAGCCGGATCGATCTGCCAGCGCTCCGCGACCGCCTGCAGCTCCTCGCCGATCCCCCAGCCGTCGGGGCGGTCGGCGCCCTCGTGGGCCGGGGTGGCGCCCTTCAGCGCCATGCAGCCGGTGTTGTCGCCGATCGCACGGATCCGCGCCACGTCCTCCTCGCCGAGCCGCTGCTCGGCCGGCATCCGGCCGAGCTCGACCCGCTTGGCCTCGATCGGGCAGGCATCCGGGCCCAGCTCCTGGATCAGAGTGGGGACGACGCACTCGACCGCGGGGTGGGCGAGGTTCCACTGGCAGGCGAGCTGGATCGGCGTCAGCCGCGCCCGCTCGGCGATCGGCAGCACCCGCTCGAGCCTCTCCACGCCGGCCTCGATCCAGCCGGGCGGGCGGAAGGCGCGGTGATCGCCCTTGGGCAGCTCGGCGCCGGGGCGCAGGTCGCCCCAGAAGACGCCGCCGTAGTCGACCACGCGGGTGATCGCCCTGACGTCATGGCGGGCGAGCGCGTCGAGGCAGAGCTCCCCCGGCCAGGGCTCGAACGGGTTGAGGATGATCATCGCCCAGTCGATCCGCTCGCCGAAGCGCTCGACGCAGGAGATCAGGTCGAGCGTGAAGCCGTTCGCGGGCCCGGGCGCGACGCCGATCTGCCCCGCCAGGCCCGCCTCGCGCAGCGCCGCCATCCCGTCCCAGACCGCCTCGCTCGTGTAGCCGGTCCGATCGGGGTTGTGCAGGAGCAGCACGTCGAACCGGTCCACCCCGAGTCGCTCGAGGCTTCGCTCGGCCGCCATGCGCAGGTAGCCGGCGTACTCGTCCGCGCCGCGCAGGCGCGCATCCGTGAACCGCGGAAACCCCTTGGGCCCGTCCCGCTCCCCCTCGTAGAAGTCGTGCCCGACCGCCCCGACCAGCGAATACTCGTCGCGCGGAACGCCCTGCAAAGCACGCCCCAGCACCGAATCGGCCTCGCCCTGCCCATACGTATCGGCGGTCAGAAAGGTGTCGATCCCGTCCCCGGGCCGCAGCAGCCCTTCCAGCCGTTCCTCGCCGACCTTCTCGCCAAAGCGCAGAAAGCGCCCGCCGCTCCAGGTCCCAACCGCAGTCTGCCCCGGCTCACGCATCGCCGTAAACCGTATCCGGCAACCCGCGCGCTAGGAGTCGTCGTCCGGCGCAGACGGAGCGTCACCGCGAGGATCGCCGCCTTCGCCGCTCGGCTCGTCCTTCTTGGCCGCGGCGCCGACGCCGACCTTCTCGGGCTCCGGTTCGGGCTCCTTCTTCTTCAGCGGCTTCTTCGGCGCGACGATGTCGAGCTTCAGCGGCTTGTCCTCGGCGTCGCCGGCCGGGTCGCGCTCGACCAGCACGGTCGATCCCGGGACCATCGTCCCCTGGCGCAGCACCTCGTCGGCCAGCGGGTCCTCGATGTAGCGCTGGATTGCGCGGCGCAGCGGCCGGGCGCCCATCGAGGGGTCCCAGCCCTTGTCGACCAGCAGGTCCTTGGCGTCGTTGGTCAGCTCGAGCTGCAGCTCGTGCTCGGCGACCTGGACGCGGACGCGGTTGATCATCAGGTCGATGATCTCCTTGACCTCCTCCTTGGCCAGCTTGTGGAAGACGATCACCTCGTCGATCCGGTTGAGGAACTCCGGTCGGAAGACTTTTTTGAGGTCGCCCATGATGCGGTTTTTCATGTCGTCGTATGACATCCCGGTCTCGTCGGCGACGGTGAAGCCGATCGAGGTGTTCTTGGCGATCTCCGAGGCGCCGATGTTCGAGGTCATGATCACGATCGCGTTGCGGAAGTCGACCGTGCGCCCCTGGGCGTCGGTCAGCCTGCCGTCCTCGAGGATCTGCAGGAGGATGTTGAAGACGTCCGGGTGCGCCTTCTCGATCTCGTCGAGCAGCAGCACGCTGTAGGGCTTGCGGCGCACGGCCTCGGTCAGCTGCCCCCCCTCGTCGTAGCCGATGTAGCCCGGCGGCGAGCCGACCAGGCGGCTGACCGCGTGCTTCTCCATGTACTCGGACATGTCGATCCGGACCAGCGCCTCCTCGTCGCCGAAGAGGAACTCGGCGAGGGTCCGCGCCAGCTCGGTCTTGCCGACGCCGGAGGGGCCGAGGAAGATGAACGAGCCGGAGGGCCGCTTCGGGTCCTTGATCCCTGCGCGCGAGCGGCGGATCGCTTTCGAGACCGCGGTGATCGCGACCTCCTGGCCGATCACCCGCTTGTGCAGCTCTTCCTCCATGCGGATCAGTTTCTTGGTCTCGGCCTCGGTCAGTTTGAAGACCGGGATGCCGGTCCACATCGAGACGATGTCGGCGATCTCTTCTTCGCCGACATCCGGCCGGTCGGCGGAGTCGCCCTCCGACCACTCGTCTTCGAGCTGGCGCTTGCGCGTCGTCAGCTGGCGCTCGTTGTCGCGCAGATTGGCGGCTTTCTCGAATTCCTGGGCCTCGATCGCCGACTCCTTCTCGCGCCGCGTCTGTTCGACTTCCTCCTCGAGGTCGCGGTAGACCGGCGGCGCCGACATGCTCTTGATGCGCATCCGCGAGGCGGCCTCGTCGATCAGGTCGATCGCCTTGTCGGGCAGGAAGCGGTCGGAGATGTAGCGGTCGGCCAGTTCGGCGGCGGCCTGCAGGGCATCCTCGGTGATGTTGACCCGGTGGTGCTCCTCGTAGCGCTCGCGCAGCCCCTCGAGGATCTTGACCGTGTCCTCGACCGAGGGCTGGTCGACCTTGATCTGGGCGAAGCGGCGCTCCAGCGCCGAGTCGCGCTCGAGGTATTTGCGGTACTCGTCCAGCGTCGTCGCGCCGATCGTCTGCAGCTCGCCGCGGGCGAGCGCGGGCTTGAGGATCGAGGCGGCGTCGATTGCGCCCTCGGCGGCACCGGCGCCGACCAGGTTGTGGAGCTCGTCGATGAAGAGGATGATGTCGCCGCGCTGGCTGATCTCTTTCATCACCTTCTTCAGCCGCTCCTCGAACTCGCCGCGGTACTTCGAGCCCGCGACCAGGGCGGCCAGGTCGAGCGTGTAGATCTGTTTGTTGCGCAGCAGCTCCGGCACCTCGCCGTTGTTGATCCGCGCCGCCAGGCCCTCGACCACTGCGGTCTTGCCGACGCCCGGCTCGCCGAGCAGCACCGGGTTGTTCTTGGTCCGGCGGGAGAGGATCTGCATGATCCGCTCGATCTCGGTTTCGCGGCCGATCACCGGGTCGAGCTTGCCCTCCTCGGCGAGTTTGGTGAGGTTGCGGCCGAACTGGTCGAGCAGTTTCGAGGACTTTTTCCCGCCGCCCTCGCCCTGGCCGCCTGCGCCGGCGCCCTGGCGCCGGCCACCGGGGCCGGAGAGCATGCGGATCACCTCGTTGCGGATCTTGTCGGAGTCGGCGTCGAAGTCGAGCAGGATGCGAGCGGCGACGCCCTCGTTCTCGCGGACCAGGCCGAGCAGGATGTGCTCGGTGCCGATGTAGTTGTGGCCGAGCGAGAGCGCCTCGCGTAGAGCGAGCTCGAGCACCTTCTTGGCGCGTGGCGTGAAGGGGATCTGGCCGGAGGTGACCTCCTCGCCGGAGCCGACGATGCGAACCACCTGCGAGCGCACGCGCTCGGTCGTGATGTCGAGAGACTCGAGGACGCGGGCGGCAAGGCCCTCCTCCTCGCGCAGCAGGCCGAGCAGGATGTGCTCGGTGCCGATGTAGTTGTGTTTCAGCGTGCGCGCCTCTTCCTGGGCCAGGACGACTACCTGTCGGGCTCGCTCGGTGAATCGCTCGAACAAAAGTGCTTCCTCTCAGACCTCTAGTAGGTCAAACGCGGTTTGCGGTCGGAAGTACCGGGGCGCCCTTCGATCGCTCGGGAGGCGCCTATGTGTTCTTCTAACGATACCGAGAGTGCCCGTCCGGCCCTGGGCCCCCCAAATGCCGCTAGGAGCGGCATTTTCAACCCCGAATGGGGCGACCCGGCACCGCTGGGCGCCAGGTCGCTCGCCCGCGACGGCTACGTGGCGTCGTCGGCCTTGCCTGCGCCAACCGACTGGCCGGCGCTGTGCACCACCTTCTTCAGGAAGTCGTACTGGGTCTCGACCAGCTTGTCGGCCATCTTCAGCGCCGAGTCGACGATTTCCTCGACCTGCGAGGGGCTCGCCGATCCGGACAGCGTCTCGTCGACGCTGCCGACGAAGCCGCGGACGGCCTCGATCGCAGCCTCCTGGCCGCCCTTGATCTCCTCCAGCACTTCCTCCGACAGCTCCACTGATCTGTCTGAGAGGGCCATGATGGATCCTTTCCACTCGACTTTCGGTTGCAGCTATTACTACACCGATTTACGTCGAGGTTTCAGGAGCGCATCGCCGGGAAGAGCACGACCTCGCGCAGGCTGGCGGCCCCGGTCAACATCATCGCCAGCCGGTCGACGCCCAGCCCGACCCCGCCGGTCGGCGGCATGCCGTGTTCGAGCGCCTCGACGAAGGCCTCGTCGTAGGGCTGGGCCTCTTCGTCGCCGCGCTGCAGCTCCGCCGCCTGCTGCTCGAAGCGGCGTCGCTGCTCGTCCGGGTCGTTGAGCTCGCTGAACGAGTTGGCGATCTCGATGCCGCCGACGAAAGCCTCCCAGCGCTCGACCAGGCCGGGCTCGGAGCGGTGCGCCTTTGCGAACGGCGAGAGCTCGACCGGGTAGTCGACGACGAAGGTCGGCTGGATCAGCGTCGGCTCGACCGATTTGGAGAGCAGCCCGTCGACCAGCTTGCCCCAGCCCTCGCTCGGGTCGGGCTCGCCGCCGATCGCCGCCGCCAGCGCCTCGCGGCTCGGGTGCTCGGCGATGTCGATCCCGCTCTGCTCGCGCACCGCGTCGCGCAGCGAGATCCGCCGCCAGGGAGGGGCGAAGTCGATCTCGACCCCGTCGCGCTCGACCACGGTCGTGCCCAGCACCCGCTCGGCGACCTCCGCGACGAGCCGCTCGAGGTCGTGCGCGGTCTTCTCGTAATCGGCGTAGGCCTCGTACCACTCGAGCATCGTGAACTCGGGGTTGTGCTTGTGCGAGACGCCCTCGTTGCGGAAGTCCTTGCCGAGCTCGTAGACCTTGTCGATGCCGCCGACGACGAGTCGCTTGAGGTAGAGCTCGGTCGCGATGCGCAGATAGAAGTCGCGGTCGAGCTGGTTGTGGTGGGTGACGAAGGGGCGCGCCAGGGCGCCGCCGTAGAGCGGCTGCAGGACCGGCGTCTCGGCCTCGACGAAGCCCCGCTCGTCGAGGCCGCGGCGCAGCTCGGCGATCGTGCGGGCGCGGATCGCGAAGACGCGGCGGCTCTCCTCGTTGGCGAGCAGGTCGAGCTCGCGCTGCCGGTAGCGGGTCTCGACGTCCTCGAGCCCGTGGAACTTGCCGGGTGGCGGCCGCAGGCTCTTCGCCAGCAGCCGCCAGTGGTCGATCGCCAGAGACAGCTCCCCCCCGCGCCGCGTCGCCAGCGCCGTGCCCTCGACGCCGACGAAGTCGCCCAGGTCGAGCTCGAGCAGCAGCTCGAAGGCCTCGGCGCCGAGCTTGTCGGCGGTCGCGTGCAGCTGGATCTCGCCGCTGCCGTCGCGCAGGTCGAGGAAGGCGGCCTTGCCGTGGCCGCGCCGGGCCACGATCCTGCCGGCGACCCGGTGGCGCGAATCGGTCTCGATCCCCGCCGCCAGGCCCGCGTGGGCGGCACGCACCTCGGCGATCTCCTCGCGTTCGCCGAACGAGGCCGGAAAGGGATCTATCCCGGCCCCGCGCAGGCGCTCGAGCTTGGCGCGGCGGTCGCGCAGGACGTCGGAGAGCTCCTGGCCCTCGGGCTCGCTCATCGACGCGAGCCTATTGAACGGCTAGGCCGACTCAATCTTGGTGATTTTGAGCTTCTTCTTCGGCCCACGCGGCGTCTCGACCTCGACGATCTCGTTGCGCTTGTGACCGAGCAGCGCCTTGCCGATCGGCGACTCGTTGGAGAGCTTCTGTTCGGCCGGGTTGGCCTCGGTCGAGCCGACGATCTGAAATTTCTGCGAGTCGCCGCTCTTCTGGTCTTTGACGTGGACGATCGAGCCAAAGCTGACCTCGTCGGTGTCGACGTCCTTCTCGTCGATCACGGTCGCGCGGCGCAGCCGCTCCTCGAGCTGCGCGATCCGCCCCTCGAGCAGGGCCTGCTCGTTCTTCGCGTCGTCGTACTCGGCGTTCTCGGAGATGTCGCCGAACTCGCGCGCCTCCTTGATCCGTTCCGCAACCTCCCGTCGTTTGGTGGTCGAGAGGTACTCGATCTCCTCTTTGAGCTTCTCGAGTCCTTCGGGGGTGATGACGGCTTGACGGCTCACTTTGCACTGCCCTCGCTTGGTTGCTTGCTGGACGTGTCTTGCCCGGCCCTGAGACCAAAAATGCCCGGGAGCGGCGGCTTGCGCGCACCACACCTGGGCCGGAAGTCGCGGGATTATAGCGAGGGCGCCAGCGGGGCACTCAAGGGTTTTTGGGCGGCGATCAGCTCGCGTGCCCGGGGCAGGTCGGCGCTGCGCTGCAGCTCCTGCGCCACCGCCGGCGACGCGCCCAGCGCCTCGACGTACCAGGGGTAGAACTTGCGCATGTAGCGGCTCGCTCGCTCGCTGCCGAGGTGCTCCTCGGCGCGATCGAGCGTCCAGAGCAGCTCGGCGATGACCTCCTCGCGCAAGGGCGGCTCGGCGCGGCGGCCGGTCAGCTGCTCGAAGAGCCAGGGGTTGCCGAGCGAGCCGCGGGCGAGCATCACGGCGGCAGCGCCCGACGCGGCGTAGGCACGGCGCACCTTGTCGGCGTCGTCGAGGCCGCCGGAGACGATCACCGGGACGTCGATGCGCTCGACCAGCTCGCGGGTCAGCGCGTAGTCGGGCTCGCCCTTGTGTTTGGTGGTCGCCGCACGCGGGTGGAAGCCGATCGCCGCCGCTCCGCCTTCCCCGGCGAGCCGCAGAGCGAGCTCGAAGCCGGAGTGGTCGCCGGGGCGCAGCCCGGAACGCAGCTTGACGGTGACCGGCAGGCCGCTGCCCTCGATCGCGCCCCGCAGCAGGGCAAGCGCCAGATCGGGGTCGCTGAGCAGCTCGACCCCGGCGCCGGTCTTGCGTACCTTGCGCACCGGGCAGCCCATGTTGATGTCGATCAGGTCGGCGCCGGCCTCGGCCGCGACCGCAGCGCCGGAGCGCATCACGTCCGGGTCGTGGCCGAACAGCTGCACGGAGACCGGGTGCTCATCGGGGTGGATCCGCATCAGCTCGCGCATCGTGCGCTCGTTGCGGTAGTGCAGGCCGAAGCTGGAGATCATCTCCGAGACGGCGAGGCCGGCCCCGTGCCGCTTCGCCTGCAGGCGCACGAACCAGTTGCCGATCCCGGCCAGCGGCGCCAGCAGAACGCGGTTCTGCAAGCGCACGCCGCCGATCTCGAAGGGTGCGGTGAGCGGCGGCTGACCCCTATTCGCTGTTCCGCTCATGGATCAAGCGTAGGCCCTTGAGCGTCAGCATCTCGTCGACCTCGTCGATCGTCTCGGTGAAGGGGATGATCGTCGAGGCCAGGCCGCCGGTCGCGAGCAGGCTGACCTCGCCGAGCTCGTCCTCGATGCGGCGGACGACTCCGTCGAGCAGACCGGCGAAGCCGAAGATCACCCCGGACTGGATCGCCGCGCGGCTCGAGCGCCCGATTGCCGCTTTCGGCTCCTCGAGGTCGATGCGGCCGATCCGGGCGGCGCGTTCGACCAGCGCGGTGAGCGAGATCTCCAGCCCCGGCGCGATCGCCCCGCCGAGGTATTCGCCGGCCTCCGAGACGGCGTCGAAGTTGATCCCGGTGCCGAAGTCGACGACCACGCAGGCCCCCTTGAAGCGCTCGTAGGCGGCGACGGCGTTGACCAGCCGGTCGGCGCCGACCTCGAGTGGATTGTCGATGCGGATCGGCATCCCCGTCCTGACGCCGGGCCCGATCGCCAGGCAGCTCCCCTCCATGTAGCGCGCGGTGAGCTGTTCGTACTGGCTGCCGAGCGGCGGCACAACCGAGGAGACGCAGACGGCGTCGAGGTCGTCGAGGCCGATCCCGCTGAGCGCGAGCATCCCGGCGATGCGCTCGGCGAGCTCGTCGCCGGTCGCCCCTGCACGGGTCTGAAAGCGCCAGTGCTCGACCAGGCGCTCGCCGTCGAAGGCTCCGAGGTGGGTCTGGGTGTTGCCGACGTCGACCGCGAGCAGCATGGCGGCGAGTCTATGATGAGCGGCCGTGGAGGCGCGGCTCTATGCGATTCCGGGATCCCATCCCTCGATGGCGGCGCGTTTGATGCTCGAGACCAAGGGCATCGAGTACGAGCGCACCGACCTGATGCCGGTCGTCTCCAAGGCGGCGCTGAAGGCACTGCGCTTTCCCGGCACCACGGTGCCGGCGCTGAAGCTCGACGGCCGCCGCGTACAGGGAACGGGCGCGATCGCCCGCGAGCTCGACCGGGTGCGGCCCGAGCCGCAGCTCGTCCCCACCGACCCGCAGCGCCTGGCCGCGGTCGAAGAGCCCGAGCGCCTCGGCGACACCGAGTTGCAGCAGGACGTGCGCACCGTGCTCTGGTGGGCCCTGAAGCGCGACAAGGAGCCGCTGCGCAGCTTCTCGGAGGGCGCCCGGCTGGGCATCCCGATCGGGCTGGCGGTGCGGACCTCGGGGCCGATCCTGGCGGTCCAGGCCCGCCTCCACGAGTCGACCGACGAGAACGTGCGTCGCATCCTCGGCCGCCTGCCGGCGACGCTGCAGCGGATCGACGAGTGGATCGCCGCCGGCACGATCGGCGGCGAGCAGCCGAACATCGGCGACTACCAGATCGCTCCCAGCCTGCGGCTGGCGATGACGCTCGACGACCTGCGGCCGCTGATCGAGCCCCGCCCCGCCGGCCGGCTGGCGCTGCGCGTCGTCCCCGACTACCCGGGCCGGATCCCGCCGGTCCTGCCGCCCGCCTGGCTGCAGCCGCTGCGCAGCGAGAGCGCCGTGGTTTAGCCGGTATCGGGGCACTCCTGGCCGGACTCGCTCGCTCTGAGCATCCGCCCGTCCGGGAGTGCCCCGATACCGGCTAGAGGGCGCCCAGCTTCTGGATGTGTTGGCCTGGGCCCAGGGCGGCGAGGGCGTCCCCGAGGCGAGTGCCGCCGGGCAGGGTCAGAGCTGGGTCGAGCTCCAGGAGGGGAGCTAACACGAAACGACGGGTGGTGACCTCAGGGTGCGGAAGCGTGAGGCGGTCGGTGGCGAGCTCGAGGTCGCCGAGCAGGAGCAGGTCGACGTCGAGCGGGCGGGGGCTGTGGCGGGGGGCGTCGAGGGCACGGCCGCGCTCGGCCTCGACTCGCTTGCAGGCGTCCAGCAGCGCCTCCGGCTCGAGCCCCGTGCGGATCCCGATCGCGGCGTTGAGGAAGTCGGGCTGGTCGAGCACCTCGCCGACCGGCTCGGTCTCGTAGGCCGAGGAGACCGCCTCGACCTCGACCCCGCGCTCGCCCAGCATCTCGATCGCCGCCCGCAGATGCCCCGCCCGGTCGCCCACATTCGACCCCAGCCCCAGGTACCCGGATCGCGTTCGCTGTTTGTCGCGCATGGGGATACAAAAGGCGAACGCGAGGCTCAGGACTCCTCGTCGCCGCCCTCGTCGTCCTCGCTGCGTTCCTGGGTGACCTCGACGCCGACCTCCTGGATCGAGAGCGGCAGCGGCGGCTCGGGCTTGGCGGCGCGGACGCGGACCGACTCGCAGCCGTAGCGCTCGATCAGGCGCGTGCCGACGACCTGGGCGAGGCGCTCGAGCGTGCGGTAGCTGCGCTCGGTGGCGGCGAGGGCGACGATGTCGCATACGTCGCCGTAGTCGACCGTGTCCTCGATCCGGTCGGTGAGCACGGCGTCGCAGTCGGGCACGTCGAAGGAGAGGTCGAACTCGAGCCGCTGGCCGACCTCCTGCTCGGCGTCGCTGACGCCGTGGTGGGTGTAGATCGAGATCCCGCGCAGGTCGACCTCGACCCGCGACTCGATTCCGTTGCTCTCCGGCTCGTCCATTGGTAGTCAGGGGCGCAGTACCCAGGCGGGCCTGTTTCCCCATCCCCCTTTCAATCCGTGCGTGCGATTTTCCCGCACACGGCTTACCGATGATCTTCCCTGCATGGCTACGCGACCCCCGGATATCGAATCGTGCCCATCAACTGGTGGGTCGATGGAGACGAACTTCTCGGTGGCGTTGCCCGTGCGAAAGTAGTTGCCCCAGCCGCGCAGGAGCGGGTTCAGGTCCGCGATCACCTCGCGGATGTCCGAGGCTCCCGTGCGGTTGCGGCCGGTCTTGGCCTTGACCTTGGCTCGGATCGACTTCATCGCCCGCGCAGAGGGCCAGCGGTGGAGGTAGTAGCGGCGGATGCCGCGTTCCATCAGCCTGCCCGAGGCGCGGGCTCGGAAGTGGCAACCGAGGAAGTCAAAGCCCTCGCGGCCTTCTCTGAGATCGACCACCTTCGTCTTGTCGGGATGCAGCTCCAGGCCGAGTGAGGCGAGGACTTCCCTTGCCTTCGCCTCGGCCGCCCTGGCCTCCGCCTCGGTGCGGCAGAGCACGACGAAGTCATCCGCGTAGCGGACGAGCAGGCCGTTCTCACCGCCCTCGAAGGCGAGGTCGAGGGCGTGCAGGTAGATGTTGGAAAGCAGCGGCGAGATGACACCGCCCTGGGGCGTACCAGCGACCGTCTGCCGGTATGCCCCCTCCTCCATCACGCCTGCTTTGAGCCACTTGCGCAGCAACTTCAGCAACTGCCCGACGCTGGGCTGGACAGACGGGTCTCCCACGTTCCGGCACCGACCTTGCGCGCGTGCAACTCCCCGTACCCCGGGAGGACCCGCCGACCGGCTCCGCAGCAGGGTCGGCGGACATGGCCTTCGCCGTGACATGAGCGGCTCGGCTCCTCCGTTGTGAATCTGACGAGGCTGTAGTCGCAGCCCGCGCGCTTGCTCCCTCCGAAGAGGCTCTCGACGCCCCGCTCGGCCGCAGGGGTCTCTCCCTGAGACTGGGGCCTGCTACCGGGCGCTACGGCGCTTACCCGGACGGGACTCACACCCGTTGGCCTGTGCCAGCTTTCGTGGCGCAACATGCTCAGAACCTAGCCGAGGATCGCGCTCGCGACCCGCGCCGCCTGCGCCGTCTCGGCGACGTCGTGGACGCGCAGCACGCCGGCGCCCTCGGCGGCGGCGAGAATCGAGGAGGCGATCGTGCCGCCGAGCCGCTCGCCGACCGGCGCCGCATCGATCTTGGCGATGAAGCTCTTGCGCGAGGTGCCGACGACCAGCGGACGCCCCAGCTCGCGCAGCTCGCCCAGGCGGCGCAGCAGCTCGAGGTTGTGCGCGAGCGTCTTGCCGAACCCGATCCCGGGATCGAGCCAGATCCGCGCCTCGTCCACCCCCGCCGCGACCGCGACTTCGACCCGCTCGGCGAGAAACGCCTTCACGTCGTCGACCACGTCCCCGTAGCGCGGCTCCGCCTGCATCGTCCGCGGCTCCCCCTGCATGTGCATCAGGATCAGGCCCGCACCCCGCGCCGCACAGAGCCCCGCCATCTCCGCGTCCCCCCGCAGCGCCGTCACGTCGTTGACGATCGAGGCCCCCGCATCGAGCGCCGCCGCCGCGACCGCCGCCTTGGAGGTGTCGATCGAGACCGTCGCCACATCCGCCAGCCCGGCCACCACCGGCTCGATCCGCCTCATCTCCTCGTCCGCACCGACGGGCTCGGCTCCGGGGCGGGTCGATTCGCCGCCAACATCGAGGATCTCAGCACCCTGATCAAAGAGCTCCACCCCATGAGCGATCGCAGCTTCTGGATCGAGGAACTCCCCCCCATCCGAAAAAGAGTCGGGCGTGACGTTCACAACCCCCATGAGCCTGGGATTCATGAGAGGAGTATCGCGGGGTCGCTTCGCGCGGGTGGCGTACGGAGGGGGTGTCCGGGCGGCAGCGGCGTCCTCTTTTTCGCCCCACTGACAATCTCGGACGGCCACAAGCGCCGCTGGCGAAAAACCCAGCAACGCCCGGACACCCCCTCCGGACGACAGGACCCGCGCGCCGCTAGCTGGCGTCGCCGCCGGCGAACCCCGGCCGCGGCCGGGGGTTCGGCCGCGCGCCCTCGCGGGCCGCTTTTTCCGGCTCCGGCGCCGGCTCGGCCGGCGGCGACTCCTCCTCGTCGTCGGCGAAGACCTCGCCTTCAGGCTTGCCGTCGAGCAGGGCGACGAACTGATCGGCGTCGATCGTCTCGCGCTCGAGCAGGATCTTGGAGATCGTGTCGAGTCCCTCGCGACGCTCGTTGAGCAGGTCCTTGGCGGTCTGGTGCGCGGACTCGACGATGCGGCGGATCTCGTCGTCGATCTCGCGGGCGATCTCGTCCGAGTAGTCGGGCTCGGAGGAGAACTCGCGGCCGAGGAAGGGCTGGCCGCGGTCGTGGCCGAAGACGCGCGGGCCGAGCCGCTCGGACATGCCGAACCGCATCACCATCTGCTTCGCCGTCTCGGTCACCTTTTCGAGGTCGTTGGAGGCGCCGGTGGTGATCTCGCCGAAGACGATCTCCTCGGCGGCGCGGCCGCCGAGGGTCATCGCCATCGTGTCGGTCAGCTCGGCGCGGCTGGTCAGGAACTTGTCCTCGGTGGGCAGGCTGATCGTGTAGCCGAGCGCCTGGCCGCGGCTGATGATCGAGATCTTGTGGACCGGGTCGCAGTTGGGCAGCAGGTGGCCGACGATCGCGTGGCCGAGCTCGTGGTAGGCGGTGATCAGCCGCTCTTTCTCGCTCATCACCCGGGTTTTCTTCTCCGGGCCGGCGATCACCCGCATGATCCCCTCCTCGAGCTCGCGCATCGAGATCTCGCGGTGGCCCGTGCGGGCGGTGAGCAGCGCCGCCTCGTTGATCAGGTTGGCGAGGTCGGCCCCGGTGAAGCCGGGCGTCTGGCCGGCCAGCGCGTCGAGGTCGATCTGCTTGCCGAGCGGCTTGCCGCGGGTGTGGACCTCGAGGATCTTCTTGCGGCCCTTGCGATCCGGGCGGTCGACGACGACCTGGCGGTCGAAGCGGCCCGGCCGCAGCAGCGCCGGGTCGAGGATGTCGGGCCGGTTGGTCGCGGCGATCAGGATGATGTTGTCTTTCATCTCGAAGCCGTCCATCTCGACGAGCAGCTGGTTGAGCGTCTGCTCGCGCTCGTCGTGACCGCCGCCCATGCCGGCGCCGCGATGGCGGCCGACGGCGTCGATCTCGTCCATGAAGATGATGCAGGGCGAGTTCTGCTTGGCCTGCTCGAAGAGGTCGCGGACGCGGCTGGCGCCGACGCCGACGAACATCTCCACAAAGTCCGAGCCGGAGATCGAGAAGAAGGGCACGCCCGCCTCGCCGGCGACGGCGCGGGCGAGCAGCGTCTTGCCGGTGCCCGGCGGCCCGTAGAGCAGCACGCCCTTGGGGATGCGGGCGCCGAGCGACTGGAATTTCTTCGGGTTCTCGAGGAACTCCTTGATCTCGTGCAGCTCCTGCACGGCCTCGTCCACCCCGGCGACGTCGCGGAAGGTGATTTTCGGCGCGTCCACGGACATTTTCTTCGCTTTCGATTTGCCGAAGTTCATCACCCGCGAGCCGCCGCCCTGCATCTGGTTCATCAGGAAGATCCAGAAGCCGAGGAAGATGACGAAGGGCAGGATGTAGATCAGCGCGTTGAGCAGGCCGCCGCCGCCGGTGCCCTTGACCTCGGTCTTGACTTTGTTGGCGTCGAGCTGGTTGACCAGGCTCTGCTCGGTGTTCGGCGGATAGCCGGTCGAGAAGCTTTCGCCCTCCTTGCCGCCTTCTTCCTCGAGCTTGACGTCGAGCGTGTTGTCCTTGGTGTTGATCGTCACCTCGTCGACCTTGCCTTCGGCGATCAGGCCGGTCTTCGGCGAGGTCAGATCGTTGTAGGACGGCGCTTCGGTCTCCGGCCCGGGGCTGATCACTTTCTGCGCCACGAAGGCGAGGATGACCACCAGCAGGATCGGGAATGCTGCGCTTTTGAAAAAACGCCTCACGAGGAAAAATCAGCGTACCAGGGCGGTTTCGGCGCCCGCGCGGGATGGAGGGAAGCTCTCAACTCGTCTGCTCGTCCAACGCCGCGACGTAGTCGAGGTTGCGGTGCCGCTGGGCATGATCGAGCCCGTAGCCGATCGCGAAGCGATCGGGAATTCGGAAGCCTACGTAGCGGGGCTCGAGATCGACGCGCAGGCGGTCGGGCTTGGTCAGCAGCGCGCAGGCCTCCAGCGAGGCTGGTTCGCGAGCCCTGAGATTGCGGATCAGATATTGCAGGGTGAGGCCGGAGTCGATGATGTCCTCGACGATCAGCACGTGGCGACCCTCGATCGGCGCGTCAAGGTCCTTGAGGATGCGCACGACGCCTGAGGAGTCGGTCTGCGACCCGTAGCTGGATACGGCCATGAAGTCGATCTCGCAGGGGACGTCGAGATGGCGCATCAGGTCGGCGAGGAAGATCACCGCGCCCTTGAGCACGCCGATCATGAACAGGTCCCGCCCGGCGTAGTC
>Ga0210101_1000030_pt1 | contig 49168 bp, 44 predicted proteins | sample Muzzi_PWC_D1_FD_185534 | JGI IMG/M metagenome (GOLD analysis project Ga0210101, IMG submission 185534) | Wetland microbial communities from San Francisco Bay, California, USA, that impact long-term carbon sequestration - Muzzi_PWC_D1 (SPAdes) | ecosystem: Environmental > Aquatic > Marine >... | reverse complement strand
CAGCCTGGCCAGCGTATCCACCAGCGAATAGGCCAGCAGATGCGGCAAATGGCTGGTGGCGGCCAGCACCGCATCATGATGCGCCGGATCCATACTCACGACCTGTGCACCAGCGGCCTCCCACATGGCACGCACCTGCGCGGTCGCCGCGCACCGGGTGTCCGGCAGCGGCGTGAGGATTACGCGGCGGTCCTTGTACAGCCCGGGGAGCGATGCCTCGACCCCGCTTTGCTCGGTGCCGGCAATCGGGTGTCCCGGCACGAAAAAATCCGGCACGCTGCCAAACGCCCGCTGTGCCGCTGCAATGACACTGCCCTTGGCACTGCCGGCATCGGTCAGCACCGCCTGCCCGGCGAGCCGTCCCTTGATGGCATTAAAGACACTTTCCATCGCCCCCAGCGGTACGCACACCACCACCATGTCGGCGCCACTGACTGCCTGCGCCAGGTCGGTGTCGTATCGATCAATGACACCCAGATCAACCGCGGTCTGCAGGTTACCGGTATTGCGACCGGCACCCACCACTTCCCGGCAGGCACCCGCTGCGCGCAATGCCCGGGCCAGGGAGCCACCGATGAGGCCTACGCCGATAATACAAAGCCGTTCAATCATGCAGCACACGCTCCAGTGCGCTCAGAAAACGGGCATTTTCATCGGCACGACCGACGGTGACACGCAGATGTCCGGGCAAGCCGTAATTCGCCACCGGACGCACAATCACTCCCTGCTGAAGCAGGGCCTCGTAGACATCTGACCCCGACCGGCCGGTATCAACGCAGACAAAGTTGGCGACGGACGCTATGAAGGAAAGGCCAAGCGCCTCAAACCCCGCGACCAGCTGCGCCATGCCTTCCCGGTTACGCCTGATACATTGCTGCAGATAATCAACATCGTCCAGCGCGGCCAGTGCAGCGGCCTGTGCCACGCTGTTTACATTGAAGGGATGCCGCACCCGGTTCAGCAGGCCGGCCACATGCGGATGTGACAATGCATAGCCAATCCGCAGACCTGCCAGCCCATAGGCCTTGGAAAAGGTACGGGTCACGATAAGGTTCGGAAAGCGGGCCAGCCAGGTAGCCGCATTCGGGTAGCCGTCCTGATCGACATATTCGAAGTAGGCCTCGTCGACGACCACCATGACATGAGACGGCAGCGCCGCGATGAATGCCTCGAGTTCAGTTCTGCCCAGCCAGGTGCCGGTCGGGTTATTGGGGTTGGCGATAAACACCAGCCGCGTCATCGAGCCGACCCGCTCAAGCATCGCCGCCAGGTCATGGCCATAGGCCGCTCCGTGACGGCCATCATGCGCCGGGGCAACACGTGCCGTCGCACCCGTTGCCTGTACGACAATCGGGTAGACCGCAAAGGCATGCTGCGAGAAAACCGCCTCGTACCCCGGGCTCAGGAATACCCGTGCAATGATATCGAGCACATCATTGGATCCATTGCCCAGTGTAATACAGTCCCGCTCAAGCTGATGTTTCTGCGCAAGCCGCTCGGCCAGCAGGTAGCTACTGCCTTCAGGGTAACGGGAAAGGTCCTCGATGACCGCCCTGGCAGCAGCAACGGCCAGTGGTCCTGGTCCAAACGGGTTTTCATTGGAAGCCAGCTTGATGGCATTGCGTATACCGTATTCGCGCTCCAGTTCCGCCACCGGTTTGCCGGGCAGATACGGTTGCAGGGCACGAACGCCGGGGGCAGCCAGTTCGAGGAAGTTGTCGTTGGATGTAGACATAGTCGCGATTTTACAACTCGCCTTTGCAAAGCGCTCCTGCAGCGGATTCGTGACGCGCGCAGGAGCGGATCGCATTCGCGATGTGATTTCCCCGTCTAGATGACCGCCTTCGGATAGGAACCCAGCACCTTCACGGCAAAGGCCGCCTGCTCAAGGGCCAGCAAGGCAGCAGCGACGCTCGCATCCTCGCGATGACCATCGACATCGATATAGAAGACATATTCCCACATCGTCTGCCGTGACGGACGCGACTCGATACGCGTCATGCTGATCCCGTGCTGCGCAATCGGCTGCAGCATGGCATACAGGGCACCGGGCTTGTTGTTCACCGATACCAGCAGCGAGGTCTTGTCCCTGCCACTGGGTGGTGCGGCCTGCGGCCCGATCACCAGAAAGCGGGTGGTATTGTCAGGCTGGTCCTCGATATTTCGTTCTTTAATCGTCAACTTGTAGAGCTCGGCCGCCATGTCACTGGCAATAGCTGCTGCATGGTCATCCTCACGCACCAGGCGAGCGGCCTCGGCATTACTGCCAACCGCTACATAGGCGGCACCCGGAAGGTTCGCTTCCAGCCAGCCACGGCACTGCGCCAGTGCCTGCTGGTGCGCCAGTACCCGGGTCACCTGTGTATCAGCGGCGTTCACCAGCAGATGATGATGGATACGTAACTCAACTTCACCACAGATGTTCAGGCGCGACGGTTGAAACAGATCCAGCGTGTGACTGATGACGCCTTCGGTAGAGTTTTCTACCGGTACCACGCCGTAGTCGGCGGCACCGGCCGCCACCTCACGGAAGACATCATCCAGCGTGTCCAGCGCCAGTGTCTGCACGGAATGACCGAACTGTTTCAATGCAGCCGCCTGCGTAAATGTCCCCTCAGGACCAAGGTAGGCGATGGTGAGTGGTTTCTCCAGCGCCAGGCAGGCCGACATGATCTCCCGGAACAGGCGTACCATCTCCTCGGCCGACAGGGGGCCGGCATTACGTTCGCTGATGCGGCGCAGAATGGCGGCCTCGCGTTCCGGCCGGTAATAATGTGAGGTTTCGCCCTCGGCTGACTTGACCTCGGCAACCTCGGCGGCACACCGGGCGCGCGCATTGATCAAGGTCTGGATCTGCTCATCCAGCGCATCGATCCTGCCTCGTAATTCGTCAAGCTTTTTATCTGAACTCATTCGATCAACCACATTCAATGCCGTACCGGTCTGGTCAGGCGTTGCCGCGAAGCCCTATCCGGCCTGCAGTGAGCGCACATTCAGGACACCCTTGATGGCTGCGATTTCCTGCAGGCAAGAGGACTGGACCTCCGAGTCGACGTCAACCAGTGTATAGGCCAGTTCATTACGCGATTTGTTCAGCATATCGAGAATATTCAATCCGGAATTTGCCATGCAGGTCGAAATCTGACCAAGCATATTGGGCACATTCTCATTCACCACGGCCACGCGGTTATTACCGTTGCGTGGCATTTGCATTTCCGGGAAGTTAACCGAGTTCCTGACATTGCCGTTTTCGAGAAAGTCACGTACCTCATCCGCTACCATCACGGCACAGTTATCCTCGGCCTGCCGGGTAGAGGCCCCCAGGTGCGGCAGTGCCACAACACGCGGATGGTTCTTCAGCAGGTTGCTCGGGAAATCGCACACGTAGGCATACACCTTGCCGGCATCGATTGCCGCAACCACCGCTGCATCGTCAACCACTCCGTTACGTGAGAAATTCAGGATCACCGCGTTGTCCTTGATGAGTTTGAGGCGCCCGGCATTGATCATGTGACGCGTTGCATCGACCAGCGGCACATGAAACGTTACGTAGTCGGCATTCGCCAGCAGTTCCTCGATGCTCGCGGCCTGTCGAACGTCCGACGACATTTCCCACGCACGCTTGACGGTGATGTCCGGGTCGAAGCCTATGACATTCATACCCAGCGCAAGTGCGCCATTGGCAACCTGTACGCCAATCGCGCCCAGACCGATTACGCCAAGTGTCTTGCCGGGCAATTCAAAACCGACAAACTGTTTTTTCCCTGCCTCAACCGCCTTGCTGATGGCGGCATCATCACCTTCAAGGGAGCGGGCAAATTGCCATGCCTGACTGAGGTTTCTGGATGCGATCAACATCCCCGCAATCACCAGTTCCTTAACGGCATTGGCATTCGCACCCGGTGCATTGAAAACCGGCACCCCGGTCTTGCTCATGCGATCAACCGGGATATTGTTGACGCCGGCACCGGCACGACCTATTGCCTTGACGGACTCCGGCAGCACCATGTCATGCATGTTGAATGAACGCAGCAGGATAGCATCCGGATGCTGTATCTCGGAGGCCACTTCATAGCCATCGCGCGGTAAACGCTCCAGACCTACAGGTGAAATATTGTTCAATGTCAGAATCTTGTACATTGTCGGGAAATTACCTGATCATCAGAAATTGATTGACAGTGTGCGAACCGCTAGGCCTGTGTACGCTCAAACTCACCCATAAAGTCTATCAGGGCATCAACACCCGCCTCGGGCATGGCGTTATAGATACTGGCGCGCATGCCACCGACGGAACGATGACCCTTCAGATTCAGCAGCCCGGCTGACTTCGCCCGGGTGAGAAACTCGCCGTCGAGCCCGGCATCGGCAAGCGTAAAGGGCACGTTCATCCAGGAGCGGCAGTCGACAGCAACCGGGCTGGTATAGAAATCCGAGCGGGCAATGGCCTCATAGAGGTGTTGTGATTTGCGCTGGTTAATCGAGGCCATGGTCTCGAGACCGCCCTGCTGCTTCAGCCATTTGAATACCAGTCCGGCGAGATACCAGGCAAAGGTTGGCGGTGTGTTCAGCATGGAGCCGTTTTCGGCGTGCAGCTTGTAGTCAAACATGGAGGGCGTGCCGGCAAGGGTCTCGCCAAGCAGATCCTCGCGGACAATCGCCACCGTGAGTCCCGCCGGGCCGATATTCTTCTGCGCCCCGGCGTAGATCACACCGAAGCGTCGCACATCAATCGGCCGGGACAGGATCGTCGAGGACATGTCCACGACCAGCGGCACATCAGCCGTTTCCGGGACCCAGTGAAACTCGACACCGCCGATGGTTTCATTCGGGGTGTAGTGCAGATAGGCGGCGTCGGCATTCAGTTGCCAGGTATCGAATGCGGGTATGGTGGTGAAGTTGCTGTCTTCCGCTGAAGCCACCACGTTGACTTCGCAATAGCGACGTGCCTCGGCAATGGCCTTTTTCGACCATGCGCCGGTATTCACGTAGTCTGCCTGGCGTTTGTCACGCAGCAGGTTCATGGGCACCATTGCAAACTGGCTGGTCGCACCGCCCTGCAGGAACAATACCCGGTAATCAGCCGGGATCGACAATAATTCACGCAGGTCCGCTTCGGCCTGCCCGGCAATCGAAACATACTCTTTACTACGGTGACTCATCTCCATCACCGACATGCCGCTAGCGTGCCAGTCCAGCAGTTCTTCGCGCGCCTGCTCCAGTACGGGCGCTGGCAATACCGCGGGCCCGGCGCTGAAATTGTAGATCTCAGACATTATTGCTTGTCCCTGTGATTACCCGTTCCAGCGGAAGCAGGTTTGTAGTGGGGGGATGCTATTTATGTCCCCGGGATTAACAACCATCATTATTCGTGTTCGTTCGAATCGGCGCCAGCCTCACCCTCTTCAGTGCTGTTGTCATCGTCCCTGACCTCGACAACACGCTCGATACCGACCAGGCTCTCGTCATTGACCAGGGATATAAGGCGTACACCCTGCGTATTCCTGCCCATGACAGAAATCTCGTTGACGCGGGTACGTACCAGCGTCCCGCCACTACTGATCAACATCACCTCATCATTGTCATCGGCCGGTACAGCACCGATAACGGCACCATTTCTTTCGGTCACCTGGATAGCGATGACACCCTGGCCGCCGCGGCCATAGACCGGGTAGTCATCTGCCAGGGTACGCTTGCCATAACCGTTCTCGGTGGCAGTCAGCACCGGGCTGTCACTCGCTATGATCAGTGAAATAACATGCTGGCCAGGTTGCAGCTTGATACCACGCACGCCGCAGGCGGTGCGACCCATGACGCGCACATCATCCTCGCTGAAGCGAATCACCTTGCCGGCATTACTGAACAGCATGATGTCACGCGTTCCATCCGTGATGGCTACATTAATCAGGTAATCGCTGTCGCGCAAATCAATGCCGATGATGCCGTTGGCCCGCTGCCGGGAAAAACTGGACAGCGCGGTCTTCTTCACGGTACCCATCGCAGTGGCCATGAAAATAAACCGGTCTTCGGTAAAGTCGCGAACCGGCAGTATCGCATTGATTCGCTCCTCTGCCTCCAGCGGTAACAGGTTCACGATCGGCTTGCCACGCGAAATGCGACTGGCCTGCGGCAACTCGTAGACCTTGAGCCAGTAGACCTTGCCGCGGCTGGAGAAGCACAGAATCGTATCGTGGGTGCTGGCAATAAAGAGCTTGTCAATGAAATCCTCTTCCTTGACGCCGGCCGCGCTCTTGCCGCGTCCACCGCGGCGCTGCGCACGGTAATCGGACAACGGCTGGGACTTTGCATAGCCGGCATGGGACAGCGTCACAACCACATCTTCCTCGGTGATCAGGTCTTCCAGTGTCAGATCCAGGTGATCGGTGAGGATTTCCGTGCGACGTTCATCGCCGAACTGGTCACGCATCGCTTCCAGCTCGTCACGGATCACCTGCATCAGGCGATCCGGGTTTTGCAGGATGGCCAGCAGTTCATCGATCAGATCGAGCAGTTCCCGGTACTCATCAACGATCTTGCCCTGTTCAAGACCGGTCAACTGATGCAGTCGCAGATCAAGGATCGCCTGCGTTTGCGCCTCGGACAGGCGGTAGCCGTCTGCCACCATTCCGAAGCCGGCTTCCAGGTCATCGGGACGTGACGCATCGGCACCGCTGCGCTCCAGCATGCCGGTTACTGCACCCGGCTCCCAGCTGCGATCCATCAACGCCTGCTTGGCAACCGCACGGTTCGGTGACGACTTGATGAGCCTGATGACTTCATCAATATTCGACAGCGCAACCGACAGGCCTTCCAGTATATGTGCGCGCTGCCGGGCCTTGCGCAGGTCGAACACCGCGCGCCGGGTGACGACGTCACGGCGATGACGGACAAAGGCCTCCAGGCACTGCTTCAGGTCAAGCAACTGCGGGCGGCCATCGACCAGGGCAACCATGTTGATGCCGAATACGTTCTGCAGCTGGGTATGCTGGTAAAGGTTATTCAGCACCACCTCGGCCACTTCACCGCGCTTCAGGTCGACCACCATGCGCATGCCGTCCTTGTCCGATTCATCACGCAGACCGGAGATGCCCTCGATCTTCTTGTCCTTGACCAGCTCGGCGATCTTCTCCAGCAGGCGCGCCTTGTTGACCTGGTAAGGCAATTCGGTGAACACCAGTTTCTGGCGGCCCTTGCTGTCATCACTCTCGATGTGGTTACGCGCACGGATGTAGATGCGGCCACGACCGGTGCGGTAGGCCTCGTGTATCCCGCGGACGCCGTTGATAATACCGGCGGTCGGAAAGTCCGGGCCGGGCACGTGTTCCATCAGAGCGGCGATATCGATTGCGGGATTATCAATCAGCGCCAGACAGGCATTGGTGATTTCCGTCAGGTTATGCGGCGGGATATTGGTCGCCATGCCGACGGCAATACCGGCAGAGCCATTGACCAGCAGGTTCGGCACCCGCGTCGGAAACACCGAGGGCTCATGCTCGGTCTCGTCGTAGTTGGCGACGAAATTGACCGTTTCCTTGTCAAGGTCGGCAATCAGTTCATGCGCAATCCGTGACATGCGCACTTCGGTGTAGCGCATGGCGGCCGGAGAATCGCCGTCCACGGAGCCGAAGTTGCCCTGCCCGTCGACCAGCATGTAGCGCAGCGAGAACGGTTGCGCCATGCGCACGATGGTGTCATACACGGCCGTGTCGCCGTGCGGGTGATACTTACCGATCACGTCACCGACGATGCGGGCCGATTTTTTATAGGGCTTGTTCCAGTCATTACCGAGTTCGCTCATGGCATACAGGGCACGGCGATGCACGGGTTTCAATCCGTCACGCACATCCGGCAGGGCGCGGCCCACAATCACGCTCATGGCGTAATCGAGGTAGGACTGTTTCATCTCGTCTTCGAGATTGACGGGCAGTATTTCTTTTGCGAAGTCGCTCATTGGATAGGGTGTTCAACGTCCCTGTTCAGGTAATTTCAGGCCGCAAACTGCTACTGGCTGCATCGACGGCAATAAAGACCCGCCATTTTAGCACAGCCGGCTACCCCACTACACCCGCAAAATAATCCTTTCTGGCGTCACTCAGGCCGCCTCGTGGCATCTATCGGAAATTGTGAGATCCGGATCAGCCAGATGGCAGGCGGGCATGGAAGGCGGCCAGTTTCTCCCGATCGGGCGCGGTGATTACGCCGGCCTCCGTGACCAGATAGTCCACCAGTTCTGCCGGGGTCACATCAAAGGCCGGGTTCCATGCCGTGGCACCGCTGGCCGCAATTCGCTGCCCGGCCAGCTCGAGCACCTCTGCCTCGGGACGCTGCTCGATCGTCACCTGGCTGCCATCCATCATGTCCATGTCCAGCGTTGAAAGCGGTGCCACGACCATCATCCTGACACCGTGATAACGACAGGCCACGGCCAGCTGGTAGGTACCGATCTTGTTGATGACATCGCCATTGGCGGTCACACGGTCGGCACCGGTGATGACCCACTGCACTTGCTGCTTTTGCATCAAAAAAGACGCTGCATTATCGGTTATCAGGGTCACCGGGATTTCATCCCGAATCAGCTCCCAGGCCGTCAGGCGTGCGCCCTGCAGCCAGGGCCGTGTCTCGCCAGCGTATACCCGGGCCAGTTTGCCTGCCGCCCAGGCACTGCGCACGACCCCCAGGGCCGTGCCATAACCGCCGGTTGCCAGTGAGCCGGTATTGCAATGGGTGAGCACGGAATCGCCCTTATTAATGAGGTGAGCGCCCTGCTCGCCCATCCTGAGGTTGGCATCGATGTCTTCCTGGTGTATGCGCTTTGCCTCATCCAGCAGGTCCCCGACCGGGTCATCGCCCGCCAGGGACAGGCGCTGCTGCATGCGCTCCAGTGCCCATACGAGGTTGACCGCCGTCGGCCGGGCCTCCGCTAACCGCTGTATATCCCGCAGCAGTGGCGGATGCCAGTCCGCCGGCGAGCGTGTCGTGTGCTGCTGCGCCGCCAGTACCACCGCATAGGCCGCGGTAATGCCTATGGCCGGTGCCCCACGCACTACCATGTCGCGAATGGCCTCAGCGACGGCATTTGCCTCCCGGAAATCGAGATAAACCTCCTCATGGGGCAAGCGGCGCTGATCGAGTAACTGCAGACTGAAACCGGTCCAGTTGATGGCTTGAAATGAAGATTTCATCATAAGTTGTGAGGCAATTGATGCATGGTATATAATTCGAGGCAGGGTATTCTACTGATTCCATGTGAAAAAACAGTTGTTCGGGGGGCTAGTATAAGGTTAAATTTACGACTAGAATGCGTCCCCAGCAATGACACTTACCCCTAAACCACCAACACCACAGGAGTGGATAAAAAATGAAGATTGATTATCGCATCGGAGGTCTTATCACCTCAATTGCAGCCAGCGTGCTGTTTGCCAGCACGGCAATCGCCAGTGAAGGCGGTATGGCAAACAACGGGTACGTTGGCGACTCATCCGGCACAGTCGTCAGGGACAGCAGCGGCGATTGCGTCCGCACCAGTTCCTGGAAAGCTGAAGACATGACCGTGGAGTGCGGTGCCGAGCCACCAGCACCCGAAGTCAAGAAGGTTGCGCCGCCACCACCACCACCACCACCTGTGGTCATGTATGAAAAGACGACCATGTCTACCACGGCACTGTTTGACTTTGACAAGGCCGTATTGAAAGAAGCAGGCAAGGATTCACTGCGTGAGCTGGGTGCCGACATCAAGGCCAAGGGTGCCAAGGTGGTCGATATCGACGTCACTGGCTACACCGACAGCACCGGTCCTGCCGAGTACAACATGGGCCTGTCTCTGCGCCGCGCGCAGGCCGTTGCCGATTTCATCATTGGTGAAGGCGTCAACGCCAGCATCATTGATGTCAAGGGTGAAGGTGAAAACAACCCGATCGCCAGCAACGCTACTCGCGAAGGTCGTGCCGAGAACCGCCGTGTAGACATCAGCGTGGGTGTGGAACAGCCCAGAATGTAAAGTAATACACAACATCGGTATAAAAACCCACCGTCTGTCGGACGGTGGGTTTTTTTTGCCTGAATCAAACACCGCCAGCGCACGGGCTACCTGCCGCGAGGCGCCTTCGATATACTCCCGGCTGCGCCTGAAACCTGCGGGACTTCTGCATGACTGCTGTCGATAGCCTTATTCATAGCCGCTGGATAGCACCGGTTGAGCCGGCAACCACCCTGCTTGAGTATCACAGCGTGGTTATTCATGAAGGCCGCATTCTGGATATCCTGCCGACCGGGCAGGCGCTCACGACCTATACCGCGAGCGTTGAACACTCGCTGGATCGCCACCTGCTCATTCCCGGACTCATCAATACGCACACCCACGCGGCCATGTCACTGTTGCGCGGCCTCGCCGATGACCTGCCACTGAACGAATGGCTCAACGATCATATCTGGCCGGCAGAATCCCGCTGGGTCAACGAAGAGTTTGTGCTTGACGGGACACAACTCGCCATGGCCGAGATGCTGCGTAGTGGCACGACCTGCTTCAACGACATGTATTTCTTTCCGGATGTTACCGCGCGGGCTGCTGCTCATTGCGGTATGCGTGCCAACGTCGGCTTGATTGTGCTCGACTTCCCGACGGTGTGGGCACACGATGCAGATGAATACATCTCCAGGGGCCTCGCCGTGCACGACCAGTATCGCGGCGACCCGTTGATCAGGACCCTGTTCGCCCCGCATGCGCCCTACACCGTCTCCGACAAGCCGCTGGAACGTATCCGGGTGCTGGCAGATGAACTCGATATTGGCATCCATATGCATGTCCATGAAACCGCCGACGAAGTCGACAGAGCCATCGAACTGACCGGCAAACGCCCGCTGGAGCGCCTGCATGGGCTTGGACTGCTCTCGCCAGCCATGCTGGCTGTGCACATGACGCAGTTGAGCACGGCAGAGATCAACCAGTATGCTGCCAGCGGCGGTCATCTGGTGCACTGTCCCGAGTCAAATCTGAAACTTGCCAGTGGCTTTTGCCCGGTACAAACCCTGCGCGCCGCCGGTATCAATGTTGCCCTGGGTACAGATGGTGCCGCGAGCAATAATGACCTCGATATGCTGGGAGAAATGCGTAGCGCGGCACTGCTGGGCAAGGCAGTCGGCGCTGACGCCAGCGCCCTCCCCGCGCATACTGTTCTGGAAATGGGGACATTGAACGGTGCCAGAGCACTGGGTATCGATGCGGATACCGGGTCGCTGCTGCCGGGAAAATGGGCGGACATCACCGCCGTGTGCCTGGATACCATTGAAACCCAGCCGGTGTATAACCCTGTCTCTCAACTGATTTATGCGTGCGGTCGCGAACAGGTAACCGATGTCTGGGTGGCCGGCCGGCACCTGTTAAAGGAGCGCCGCCTGACGACGCTGGAAGGCAATGACATTCTTGAGCGCGCCCGTGACTGGCGGAACCGGATCGGCTCAGGATAACGGTCCGCTATACTTGAAAGCCCGATTGCGGCACGCTGTACGGCCGTCCCCCAAGCCAATGGACACAGTAGTCGACACACACAGGACACGATGAGAACGCCATGACTGCAACCACCCGTAATGTCGATCCCGGCGAAATTGAAAAATTCGAGAAACTGGCGAGTCGCTGGTGGGATCCACACAGCGAGTTCAAACCGCTGCATGACATCAACCCGCTGCGCCTTGACTATATTGACCGGCTGGCACCACTTGCCGGCAAGCGTGTAATCGACATCGGCTGTGGCGGCGGCCTGCTCACCGAAGGCATGGCAGGCCACGGGGCACAGGTCGTTGGAATTGATATGGGCAAGACACCCCTGAGTGTCGCCCGCCTCCACCAGCACGAGTCGGGCTATGATATCGATTACCGGCAGGCGACGGCTGAACAGCTTGCCGCCGAGCAGGCAGGCAGTTTCGACACAGTGACCTGCATGGAAATGCTGGAACATGTACCGGACCCGGCTGCAACAATCAACGCCTGCGCACAATTGATCCGGGATGAGGGCCGGGTATTCCTGTCCACCATCAATCGCAACCCCAAGTCCTATCTGTTCGCCGTTATCGGCGCTGAATACCTGCTGCGGCTGTTGCCCAGGGGTACGCATGACTATTCAAAGTTTATTCGCCCCTCGGAGATGGACGCCTGGGCGCGGGAAGCCGGGTTGCAACTGGTTGATCTCACCGGCATGAGCTACAACCCGCTGACACAGGAATACAAACTCGGCAGTGACGTATCGGTCAACTACCTGGCCTGCTTCCGAAAAGCCTGACAGCCTCCGAAGCATGTCCAGTGCAGACATTCGCACCATCCTGTTCGATCTGGACGGGACGCTGCTGGATACCGCAGCGGATCTCGCCGCCGCCCTGAATACCGTCCTTGAAGAAAACCAGCAGGATGCATTGCCGCTTGAATCGATCCGCCCGGCTGTTTCACACGGCGGTATCGCACTCATCAAGCTCGGTTTCAAACTCGATCCGGACGACCCGCGTTTTGAGCCCCTGCGCCAGCGGCTGCTGGCCGCGTACCGCGAGAACATATCCCGGCATACGACACTGTTTCCGGGCATGGCGGCCGTGCTGCATGACATTGAACAACGCGGGCTCAACTGGGGTGTGGTCACCAACAAACCGGGCTGGCTGACCGATCCGCTGTTACAGGACCTGCAACTGTATGACCGTGCCGTCTGTGTTGTCAGCGGTGACACCCTGCAGCAACGCAAACCCCACCCTGCACCTCTGCTGCATGCCTGCAAACTGGCGAACAGTTCACCCGAACAGTGTCTCTATGTCGGCGATGCACAGCGTGACATCGAGGCGGGAAGAAATGCGGGCATGCACACCATGGTTGCCCTGTTTGGTTACTTCACCGCGCAGGACCAGCCGCATAGCTGGGGTGCAACTCATTTAATCAGGGAACCCGGCGAAATACTGGCCTGGCTCGACAATGACCCTGCCGCTGCATGACAAGCCGCAGGTCGTACAGGCGCAATGATCAATGTTATGATCGCGCCTCATGACGGTCAACGAGATTACTTTTCTGATTCTTGTGGTCGTCATTTCCCTGGAGATCGGTGCACTCGCTGCCTATCTTATTGAAAACCGCAAATACAAAACGCTGCGTTACAAGTACCTGCAGCTGAGCACGGCGATGGAATATGAACGCAAGAACGCCGAACAAAAAGAGGCGAGCTACCAGGAGGCCAGCCGTACCCTGAAGGACACATTCAGCGCACTGGCCGGCACTGCACTGAAGAATAATACCGCCCAGTTTCTGCAGCTGGCGCAGCAAAACCTGCAGCAGTTCCAGATCAAGGCTGAAGGCGACCTCAGCCAGAAGGAAAAAGCCATTGAAGGACTGGTGAAGCCGATCCGGGAAGCACTCAACAAGACAGAAACAGAAATCCGCCGCATGGAAAACGAGCGCAAGCAGGCACAGGGTGCATTGACCCTGCATCTGCAGAGCATCGCCGAATCACACCGGCTGCTGCAATCCGAAACACGCAACCTGGTGCAGGCACTGCGCCGGCCGGAAGTCCGCGGACAATGGGGTGAACTGACGCTGAAGCGTCTCGCCGAGCTGGCCGGCATGGTTGAGCATTGTGATTTCAACGAGCAGGCATCGGTGCAATCCGGACAGGGACAGCAACGTCCGGACATGATCATCCGCATGCCGGACAAGCGGGATATCATTGTCGATGCGAAGACGCCACTGGACGCTTACCTGTCCGCCATCGAGTCCACTGATGATAATGAGCGCAAGGGCCACCTGGAACGTCACACACGCAACGTACGCGCGCGCATCAAGGAACTCTCCGGCAAGGCCTACTGGCGACAGTTCCGCTTCAGCCCGGAATTCGTGGTGCTGTTTATCCCCGGCGACCAGTTTCTCAGTGCGGCACTGGAGACAGACCACACCCTGCTGGAAGAGGCGCTGTCGCAAAACGTCATACTGGCAACACCGACAAGTTTCGTTGCCCTGCTGCGGGCAATTGCCTATGGCTGGCGCCAGGAGGCACTGGCCGAGAATGCCGACACCATACGCGAGATCGGTCAGGACATGTATGACCGCCTGATCACGTTTGCCGAACACCTCGCCAGGCTCGGTCGCAGCCTGGACAGCAGTGTGGACAATTTCAACAAGGCGGTGGGCTCCTACGATTCACGCGTCCTGCCCGGCGCACGCAAGTTCGTCGACATGGGCATCAGTGCCAGGGAAGAGCCGACGGAACCGGTGCAGATCGAACGGGGAACCCGCAAGGTGCAGGCGGTCGAATAAAATGATCCGTATGGATCACCTTCAGGACGCCTTGCACGTCCGCCATTGCGGCCACTATATGCGCAGCACACCGTAAACAGGCCGGATGCCGCAAACATCAGTATAATCCGCCACACTCATGAACAGCACCTCTGCATATTCGGACGTCTGGCTGCCTGCACCGGACTGTTTGCAGGACCGGGTGATCCTGGTGACCGGCGCCGCCAATGGCATCGGCAAGGCCGTGGCGAAAGACATGGCCGCACATGGCGCGACCACGGTCTTGCTGGATCGGGACGTCAGCAGCCTGGAGCAGACCTATGATGAAATTGTCGCCGCCGGCCATCCGCAGCCGGGCATCTACCCGATGGATCTGCAGGGCGCAGCGCCGGATGACTACACGCAACTGGCGACCACGCTGGAAGAGGAATTCGGACAGCTTGATGGACTGGTACACAATGCCGCACAACTGGGTGCGCTGGTTCCGTTTGCAAATTTTGAGCACGACCTCTGGTTTCATACCCTGCAAACCAACCTGAATGCACCCTACCTGATGACAATGGCCTGCCTCGGGTTGTTAAAAACCAGCCGTGATGCCTCGATTATTTTCACATCTGACGCCGTGGGCCGTCATGGCAAGGCCTACTGGGGTGCCTACGCGGTTTCCAAGGCGGGGCTTGAAGCATTCATGCAGGTACTGGCCGATGAACTGGAGGACAACACGTCGATCCGGGTAAACAGTATCGATCCGGGGCCGGTACGCACCCTGCTGCGGCGCACGGCCTATCCAGCCGAGAAGCGCGACACACTCAACGAACCCGGCGACATAACCCGTCCGTTCCTGTACCTGGCAGGTCCTGCCAGCCGGGGAATTACCGGTCAGCAATTCACATTGCCGGGAAGACTATAAGTCAGGCAAATTGCCCGGGGCCCGGTGGTCCGGATCAACCATCCCAACCGGCCGGGATCGCTTTTTCCGAGCGGCCGGTAGTGTCTTTGCGCTTTTGAAAAAACGTGGTAATTCGCGAAATAATATCTTCGCGTGAAGCCTGCTCCATGGCACTCAACGTGCCCTTTGATACCGGTACACCCCGTTCAACAACGAGTGCGTTACCCTTGCTGCTCTCGATACGGTCTTGCAGTGCAAGCAGCTCACGATTACCCGACTGTATGCTGAGTCCGCGTTCAACAAATCGACTCGCACTGTCTCTGTCCTGCTGATTAACAGCCTTTTTCGCGAGTGTTATATACAGGTCAACAATTTCCTTGACCCCTGCATGTGCAGCTTCGTTGGCCGGATCCAGCCTGAGCACCGCGCGAAAGTAATCGTAGGCATTATTGCCTTCAGGCGTCAGCAAGCGGTATTCAGTCAGCGACTGCCGACCCAGTGAAAGCAATGACGGAATTTCACTGGTTTGTAAAGTGTCAGTCAGTGCGACGCCTTCAGACACAGACGCTGCCCGAACGGATGCTGCATTTGCAACCGCCAGTGAGTATTTCTCCTGCGATAAATAATTCCTGTTGATAGTACCAGCCGCCGGCTGATAATCAGCACCAGCATTAGTCTCCCGTGCTGTCGGCAAGCGCTGATCAGCCAGCGGATCGTATTCCCCGGTCACGGGTACCTGGATGTCCGCCAGCGCACTCCCAGCCAGTGAGGCGGGTTGCCTGTTTGCGGTCGCGCCCACAATGCCCCCGGATTGTTTACCGGCAGGTGACAAGCTGTCGCCAGGCGACCTGTTGAAAAATGAGGGTAACGCAACAATGGAGACTGTCGTGACAACCAGCATCGCGGCTGCCAGTACCATTGTTCCCCTGCGCCGCTCGATGCGATCTCGCAATCGCTCTGCGATGACGCTGTTGTGTTGATGATTTCCGGATTCCGGTTTACTGGAGGTACTCAACGGCTCTGCCGGGACGACAGCCGGCTCCTCTTCCGTGTCATCGGATGCAGGGGTCTGCGGGTACCAGGTCGCTGGATCGCCACGATGGCGGTCAGTGAACTGTTTTTTCTTCATGGCCGCCAGTCGCGATGCCTCGGAAAAAGCAAACGCAGCGGCATCCACCTTGTCCACCCGTATAGCCAGATCGGCCAGGGATATCGAGCCATCACGGATTTCAGGGATACTGTTGATACTGTCAGCGTCGGATAGCAGCGCCTGACCGGGCTCCATGGGTGTTAACTGCTCATCATGCATCTCACTCGATATGGCCTGCACGTCCTCCTGATCGAATATGTAGCTGCCTTTGCCGAAACCAAGCAGCAGGAGGCGGTTACAAATCTTGTTGATATGCCGGGGTACACCCTTGCTGAGCTGATACACGGACAATACCGCCGCACTGGTAAATTCCGGGTCACCGCTCCAGCCGGCATGCAGCAGGCGATGCTCAATGTAAGACCTGGTCTCCTGCAGGGTTAATGGAATGAGGTGGTAATTGGCAATGACGCGTTGCTGGAACTGCTCCATTTCCGGCGCGCTCATCAAATCCTGTAATGATTCCTGCCCGATGAGAAAGAGTTGCAGCATCGTGCGGGACTGTGTCTGCAAGTCTGCCAGTGTTCTCAGTTCTTCCAGGGCCGAATGCTGCAGCGCCTGGGCTTCATCCATTATTAACAGTACGCGTCGTCCTGCCTGCTCCTGCCGGAGGAAGTACTCTTGTATCCGATGACGCAAGGTTGCCTTGTCCGACTCCGTTACATCAATCTCATAGGCGTAGGCCACGGCACGCAACAGCTCGTCTGCACCGTAGTTGGAAACGGCGATACGCTTTGCAACCACCTTGTCAGTGTTTATTTCCCTGAGGAAGGTCTCAACCAGCAGGGTCTTGCCGGTGCCCGGTCGACCGGTCACCATGACAAATCCCTCGCCCTGTTCAAGCGCGTATTCGAGATATTCCCTGGCGCTCTGATAGCCGGAATGGCTAAAACAGAAATCCGGGTCGGGCGCGAGCCTGAAGGGGTTGGCAGTTAATTGATAGAACTCCTCGAACATTTTAAATTACCTGTAGATGAATTTATTATTCTTGTTTGGAAATCATGTGAATAGATCAGCCCATTCGCTACCCTGCGTCATTATTATGACACCTCATTATCAATCCTACTTACACGTCTAGTCAAGTTATAGACGCTCTGTGGCTCGATATCTACGGACATGAAGATAAATAGCTAACTATTTGAATGGCCGTGTCAATGATTCGGATATTGGCGGATCGGGAAGCCTCACTTCATTATGTCATCATGGATGCCCCTGGCTTCCAATGCGGTGGCACTCGCAGAATTAAAGCGCTGGAAGCCGGGCTGCTCTCTGTAGGCAGCTGAGGCCACATAGGCGATGGCTGACCGGGTGTGAAAAGCTTTTAGATAGGCCTCCGTGCGAAACACCTCGATTCCGTGCTCATCGAAGCAAACCAGTGTCGGTGCATACTGACCATTCAGCTCCGCGGCCCTCTGTGCGTCACGGGTGATCCTGCCATCCGCTCGCTTCAGTAGTGCATTCGACTACATATCCAGCAGTATGACAGCAACGCGCTGCAACTGTTCCCTGCTCTCGGGACGCTGCAGGATATCCAGGTGCAATTCGTCACAGGGGGCACACTCCTTTTGCTCGAACATCACCAGCAGCGGGCGCCCCTCACGTTCATCCAGCGCCGTATCTGCCGGCAGGGCTGTGCCCGGACCTGCGACAAGCACAAGGATCGTAAAACACGGTGTGTACACTCTTTTCAGTATGGTACCTCCCGGCGCAGCAACGCCTTGCCCTCCCTGCCATTCCAGTCTGGCAGAGACTGCCTGTTATTCTGCCGCCAGGTCAGCGCCGGCAGGACACCCCCTCAGCAGCACACAATCACTGCAGCGGGGCCGCACCCGGCACACCGCCCTGGCATGGTGCACAATGAGCGCGTGGTATTCATTGAACAATGCGACATCCGCGCCCAGGGCGGACTCGATGGCCATTCGCAAGGTGTCATAGTTTTCCGTTCCGGCGAACAAACCGAGCCGTGAAAACAAACGGCGCGTATAGGCGTCAATGACGAACACCGGGCGTTCAAAGGCATACAGCAGGATATCATCGGCCGTCTCGGGACCGATGCCATTGACGGACAGTAACGCCAGCCGCAGCTCTGCCGTGCCCATGCGGGCAATGGCGCTGAAACCACCGGCCGCCAGGTACCAGCGGCAAAAATTTTTCAGGCGCCGTGCCTTCAGATTAAAATAGCCGGAGGGACGCAACCAGTTTGCCAACCGTTCATGTCGCGCAGCAACAATCTTCGCGGCATCCAGCCGACCGTGCGCATCCAGATTGGCTATTGCCTTTTCCACATTGCTCCAGGCGGTATTCTGCGTCAGGATTGCACCCACCATCACAGCGAACGGTGAATCGCCCGGCCACCAGTGCTGCGGCCCATAGGCGGTATGGAGCCGGTGATAAACAGTCAATAATGCTGGAGGGTTCACTTGGTACCGGCGAGGCCACCCGTGCAGGTGCGCTTCGCGAGTGCGATTATCGTCTGCGCTGACCGCGTGTAACAGGCTTGCGTCGCTGCGGCCGGGATTCGGGTGCATCCAGCTTCACCAGCCCGTACAACGTGGTCAGTTCCTTGTCGGTCAGATCCCGAAAACGGCCAGCCCGCACGTCCCGGGGCAGCTCGATTGGCCCGTAGCGAATACGAATCAGCCGACTCACCTGCAGGCCCTGCGATTCCCACAGGCGACGCACCTCGCGGTTTTTGCCTTCCCTGAGGATGACGTGGTACCAGTGATTCGCGCCCGCTCCGCCCGCATCCAGAATTGATGCGAACCCGGCCAGCCCATCGTCCAGCATCACACCGTCCTGTAAACGCTGCAGTACTTCGTCATCGACCTCACCGAGAACGCGCACGGCATATTCCCGTTCAACTTCCCAGGAGGGATGCATCAGGCGGTGCGCCAGTTCACCGTCGGTCGTCACCAGCAGCAATCCGGAGGTGTTGAAGTCCAGCCGACCGACGCTGATCCAGCGCCCATGGGCAAGGCGTGGCAAATGATCAAACACGGTTGGACGCCCTGCCTCATCCTTGCGGGTAATCAGTTCACCCGCGGGCTTGTGGTAAATAAGGGTGCGCGAAAGGGTGGAAGTGCCGGTGGCGGTAGACACCGAGCGTCCGTCGATTTTAATGATGTCGGTTGCGGAAACGCTGATACCGAGTTCGGCAAGCTTGCCGTTCACCGTGATCTTGCCATCACGTATCCAGTCCTCAACCTGGCGACGGGAACCATGGCCGGCACGCGCCAGTACTTTTTGCAACCGCTCGGACAACAGCAGGGTACTTAGTGAATGGTGGCGACGCTGCAATCTACAGCGTTGTCAGTGACCGGCGCAACATCATCCGCTGACGCAGTGTCGGTAGCAACATCATTCGCAGGCGCTGTGCCGGTTGCAGCTTCTCCCTCTGGTGCGGCTTCATCATTAGCGGGGATCAGATCAAGACCGGGAATATCCGACAGGTCCAGATCCAGTTCCCGTCCGATATCGTTGAGATCACGCAACTCGGCGAGCGATGGCAACTCATTGAGGCTTTTCAGGCTGAAATAGTCCAGAAACTTCTTCGTGGTGCCGTACATGGCAGGGCGACCGGGGACTTCACGATGACCCACCACATGCACCCATTCCCGTTCCAGCAGTGTTTTCATAATCGTAGTACTGACACTGACGCCCCTGACGTCTTCAATTTCACCCCGGGTAACCGGTTGCCGATAGGCTATCAGGGCCAGGGTTTCCAGCAAGGCACGTGAATAACGGGTCGGTTTTTCCTCCCAAAGATGGGCGACCCACGGTTGCATCGTCTCGCGGACCTGGATCCGGTAGCCGCTGCCGACCTGTACTAAGGCGATGCCCCGTGTTTCGTAATCGGCCTGCAGTACGCTGATAGCCTCGAGTAACTCGCTGCGCTCCGGTTTTTCGTTGTCAGCAAACATCACCATTAACTGGTCGACACTCAATGGGCGACCGGCCGCCAGCAGCACGGCTTCAATGACATTCTTCAGTTGATCAGTTTCCATGGCTCTTTTCCTGGAGGTCAGGGCTCACTCAGGCTGTTGCCTGTGCGGCGGTCATCGGTTCCACTTCGACTTCGGTTTCAACATTATTTTCTGCGTGTGCAGCGGCCTTGACATGGATCGGTGCATACGGTTCGGACTGCGTCAATTCCAGCAGCGACTCCTTGACCAGTTCGAGAATGGCCAGAAACGAAACCACCACGCCCATGCGACCTTCCTCGATGGTGAAGAGCTCGGAGAAACGGGTGAAGCGGGTGGTATTCACCTTGCTCAGCACGCTCGACATGCGCTCCCTCACCGACAGTGATTCCAGCTGCACATGGTGATGGCTATACATCGAGGCCCGCTTCATCACCTCCTGGAAGGCGGCAATCAGGTCCTGCAGCTCAACCTCAGGCGGCAGCGAGATGATCTTGCGTTCAGGGGGTTCTGCAGAGGCCTGGTAGACATCACGATCCAGTCGCGGCAGTGCATCGACATCCTCCGCGGCCTGCTTGTAGCGTTCGTATTCCTGCAGACGGCGCACCAGCTCGGCGCGCGGGTCTGCCTCATCTTCCTCGACGTCGCTCGACCTGGGCAGCAACATGCGGGACTTGATCTCAGCCAGCATCGCTGACATCACCAGGTATTCACCGGCCAGCTCCAGCTGCATCTCCTGCATAAGTTCAATATAAACAACATATTGACGAGTAATATCGGCAACCGGGATATTGGTGATATCAAGGTTCTCGCGACGGATCAGGTAAAGCAGCAGATCCAGCGGACCCTCGAAGGCTTCCAGGAAAACCTCCAGTGCCTGTGGCGGTATGTAGAGGTCTTTGGGGAGGGAATCGTAGGCCCTGCCCTGCACCCTGGCGATGGGTAATTCTTCCTGTGGATGGATATTCGGCGGTGTATCGCGGCTCTGGTTTTCGCTCATGTATTACCCTGGCACGTGGTGGCGGCGTAGTATCCGAGGGGCGACGTTCATCGTCCGGGCGATACTATACTATTTTCAACGATTTGTCGCTTCTTCCTGCCGGTTGATGAAAGTCAGCTATAGCTCAGCCCCATGGCATGACGCACTTCTTCCAGTGATTTACGCGCCACATCGCGCGCTGCCGCACTACCTTCGCTGATGATGGCGCGCACGCGCCCTGGATCCTGTTCAAATTCCCGGGCGCGTTCCTGTATTGGCTCCAGTTCCTGCAGCACACTGTCAATAATATGCTGCTTGCAGTCGAGGCAACCGATGCCTGCAGTCGTGCATCCCTCGCGTACCCATGCCTTTGTCTCATTACTGGAATACACCCGATGCAACTGCCACACAGGACAAAGTTCCGGATTACCCGGGTCTGTACGCCGCACCCTCGCCGGGTCGGTCGGCATGGTGCGCAGCTTGTCCCGCACGTCATCCGGCGCTTCGCGCAAGGTGATGGTGTTGTGATAGGACTTGGACATTTTCTGACCATCCAGCCCCGGCATTTTTGATGCCGGCGTCAGCAGCGCTTCCGGCTCGGCCAGAATCACGCGCCCGCCACCTTCCAGATAACCCAGCAAACGTTCCAGATCGGTGATGGCAAGATTTTGCTGTTCAGCCAGCAGGGCCTGCGCCACCGCCAGCGCCTCGTGATCGCCCTGTTGCTGGTAGCGTTTCAGCAGATCTCGATACAGACGGGCATTTTTCTTGCCCATTTTACGGATAGCCGCCTCGGCGGCCGCTTCAAAACCGGGCTCACGGCCGAAAATATGATTAAAACGACGTGCGATCTCCCGTGTCAGTTCAACGTGCGCCACCTGGTCTTCGCCAACAGGGACCTTGTCGGCACCGTAGATAAGAATATCGGCACTCTGCAGCAAGGGGTAGCCCAGAAATCCATAGGTCGCGAGGTCGCGTTCGCGCAGTTTATCCTGCTGATCCTTGTAACTCGGCACCCGTTCCAGCCAGCCCAGCGGGGTCACCATGGACAGCAGCAGATGCAGTTCGGCATGTTCAGGGACCTGTGACTGGATAAACAACTGCGCCAGCCCCGGATTGACACCGGCGGCGAGCCAGTCGATCACCATGTCCCAGACATTGTCAGCGATTATGTGGGACTCTTCGTAGTGCGTTGTCAAGGCATGCCAGTCGGCGACGAAGAAAAAACACTCGAATTCCTGTTGCAGTTTTACCCAGTTTTTAAGCACGCCATGATAATGCCCGAGGTGCAAACGACCCGTTGGCCGCATACCGGATAGCACCCGGCTGTTTGCGTTTATACCGCCCAAAATAATCTCCTATCGACCCATTAACGCCAGCAACAGCAGTTGAAAATTCTGCGCGGACAACCCGGACACCGGCACCAGCATCGACATAACCACGCTGATGACCGGCCACAGCACCAGGCCGAGGATACCGGTAACCAGTAATCCGATCAGGATAAAAAAACCGTACGGCTCGATGCGGCTGAACTGGTAGGCCATGGGGCCCGGCAGCAGGCCGGTCATTACACGCCCACCATCCAGCGGCGGCAATGGCAGCAGGTTCAACACCATTAAAACGGTATTGATGAATATGCCCGCCACACTCATATAGAGCAGCGCCTCACCGCTGTCACCCAGCATCAGGGCAAGGCGAGCTAACAGTGCCCAGCCCATCGCCATCAACAGGTTTGCACCCGGGCCGGCAGCCGCCACCAGCGCCATATCGCGCCGCGGATTATGCAGATTTCTCCAGTTGATAGGGACCGGCTTGGCATAGCCAAAAATAAAACCCGCCTTCAGTAACAACAGCAGGCCGGGTATCAGGATGGTGCCTACAGGATCGATGTGCTTGAGCGGGTTGAGCGTCAACCGACCCAGCATGAAGGCGGTATTATCGCCGAGTTTGCGGGCGATCCAGCCATGTGACACCTCGTGCACGGTAATCGCCAGCACCACCGGCACCACCCAGATTGAAATTTTTTGCGCCAGGCTGAGATCGAGCATCGGCGAATTATAACCGTCTGATGGGTAATTGCATTAGCGGGGTTCTCTCAAGCGATCTCGAGATCAATGGGAATAATTTTATGCAGCTTAACCGGTCGTTTCAGACTGTCTGCCACCCTGCAACCGGCAAACCGCTTATAGCCCTTCGATACTTCCACATCCCTGCCGTATCACCTCCGGCACCCCGTCAACGAGATCCACCACCGTGGTTGGTCCAAAGCCGCAATAATCGCAATCGATCACCAGGTCGACCTCGTGTTCCAGTGTTTCGCGTATGGCGTACGCATCGGTCTCCGGCAACTCCCTGCCCGGCAGAATAAGGGTGGAACTCATCAGCGGTTCACCCAGCTCATCCAGCAGCGCCTGGATGATGGGATGATCAGGCACGCGAATACCGATGGTCTTGCGCTTCGGATTTTGCAGGCGGCGCGGCACTTCATGCGTCGCTTTCAGGATAAAGGTATACGCGCCCGGCGTCAGTGACTTCAACAGTCGATAGCAGCTGTTATCCACTTTTGCATAGCTGCTGATCTCGGACAGGTCGCGACACATCAAGGTAAAGTTATGGCGGTGATCGAGTTTACGGATGCGACGTATGCGCTCCATGCCACGCTTGTCACCCACGCGGCAACCCAGCGCATAGCTGGAATCCGTCGGGTACACGATCAGACCATCACTGCGGATGATCTCTACCGCCTGGTGGATTAACCGGGCCTGCGGGTTAAGCGGGTGAATCTGGAAAAACTGACTCATCGAAACAGCCCGTCATTGTAATGGCCAGCAGTCACTTTCCCACACCGGTTGACAACCTGCCGGCAGCGCAGGCAGCTGGCCCAGTTTGATCCATGGGCTTTGTGGTCCGTGATAATCAGACCCGCAGGATGCCAGCAGATTCTCGTTACGGCACAACGCGCCCATGGCACTGATGTTGTCCCGGCTATGGCTGCCCGATACGACCTCCATGCCCACACCGCCACCTGTGCGGAACTCGTCGATAAGGCGACGCAGCTTGCTGACCGTCATACGGTATCTTGCCGGGTGTGCGATCACAGCTATACCGCCAGCGGCCCGGATCCATGCAAGTGCCGCATCGAGTCTCGCCCAGCGACCGGGTACGTAACCGGGCTTGCCATGCACCAGGAAATGCCTGAACACCTCGCTTACTGAACGGGCATGCCCACTCGCCACCAGATGCCGTGCAAAGTGCGTACGCCCGACACACTGACCGCCGGCAAGCGCGCGCGCGCCCTCATAGCAACCACCAATGCCCGCCCTGGCAAGCCGCTGGCCGATTTCCACAGCACGCCAGTGACGGAACTCGCGCAGGCCGGCGAGCCCTGCCTGCAAGGTCTCGCAGCCGGAATCGACACCCAGCGCAAGAATATGTATGGTTTGTGACTGCCAGCTTACCGATATCTCGACACCCGACACCAGTTGCAACCCCAGCGCACGGGCAGCCTGACCGGCTTCAACCAGACCCTCCAGTGTGTCATGGTCAGTCAGCGCAAGCACATCCACACCGGCAGCATGTGCCGCACTCACCAGTTCGACCGGACTCAGGGTGCCGTCGGAAGCGATTGAATGGCTGTGAAGATCGTAATGCAGGGACATCCGCTACATTCTACAGGACACGGCCTTATAATGTGTCCGCAGAGACTGCCGGAAGATGCAAGCCGTTTTTTCAGCGAAGGGATAGAGCAAATGGAGGCACTGGATTATCCGCCGCACGCCCGCAAGGTTGTGGAGAAATACCACAGTCAGCGGCCGGTAGACCCTTCCCTGCATAAGTTCCATCACGGATGCGATCCGCTCCTGCCCAGTTCGGCACAGTCGCAGGAGCGCCTTGCAGGCGCAATGGCTTGATCACTCCCGCGTACACGGGAAGCGCACCGCTTTCACCCGCCCGCCAAAAAGACTATGATTCGGCTCCTTTGTGCAGCGACCGACCTGGAACTTTCCCTGTAAATCCCGGACAAACCCAGCAATGAAATTTCTTTTTGACCTGTTTCCGATCATCCTGTTTTTTGTGGCCTACAAGATGTACGACATCTATGTTGCCACGGCGGTTGCCATCGCCGCCGCCTTTGTGCAAACCGGCCTGTTCTGGCTGAAGCACCGCAAGTTTGAAAAAATGCACCTCATCACGCTCGGGATACTGGTCCTGTTTGGCGGCCTGACCCTGCTGCTGCATGATCCCGTTTTCATCAAGTGGAAACCCACCGTAGTGAACTGGTTATTCGGCGTCACCTTCCTGGGCAGCCAGTTTATCGGCGAGAAAACCCTGGTTGAACGCATGATGAGCCATGCCATCAGCGCGCCTGCAGCGGTCTGGCAACGACTCAACTGGGCATGGATCGCATTTTTTCTGTTCATGGGCATAATCAACCTGTACGTCGCATTCAACTTCAGCGAAGAGGCCTGGGTCAACTTCAAGCTGTTTGGCATGATGGGCCTGACGCTGGTGTTCGTCTTCGCGCAGGCCTTCTACCTGAGCCGCTACATGGTAACCGACGAGGAAACCAAGTAATGCTGTATGCAGTGCTCGCACAGGACAGGCCGGGTACGCTTGAACAACGACTGGCGACACGCCCGGCACACCTCGAGCGGCTGCATGCGCTGCAAGACGAAGGCCGCTTGCTGCTCGCCGGTCCGCATCCCGCCATCGACAGCCCGGACCCCGGAGAAGCCGGGTTCACCGGCAGCCTGGTGGTTGCCGAGTTCCCCTCGCTGGATGAGGCACAGTCGTGGGCGGATGCCGACCCGTACCTCACCGCTGGCGTCTATGCGCAGCTCACCGTTAAACCCTTTAAAAAGGTACTGCCCTGAAATGACCACCGATCGTACCGCGATGCTCCGCGAACGCCTCGACCGGGAACTGCAACCGGTAGCACTTGAAATCATCGATGAGAGCGCAAAACATGCCGGACACGCCGGTGCCGCCAGTGGTGGCGGTCACTTTGTCGTCAGCATCGTGTCTCCTGCATTCGAAAACAAAACGCTGATTCAGCGACATCGACTGGTCTATGCGGCGGTCGATGATATCATGCACAGTGAAATCCACGCCCTCAGCATCGTGGCGAAAACCCCGCAAGAACCGTAACCACCAACCCAGAAAGGAACCACAATGAACTATCGTCATTACCTAGTACTCATCGCAACCCTGGCAGCCGTCGGCGGTTGTGACCAGATGCAGTCCGGCGCCCGCACGGACACCGGCAATACGGCCATCAGCACACCGATGGTCGAAGGTGAAGTCGTCGCCACCGTCAACGGCACACCCCTGACCCAGGATGTACTGGACATCTACGCCACCCAGCGCAAGGCGCAGGGGGGTGACGAGGAGGCCAACTCCCAGGAAGCCATTCTGAATGAGCTGATATCGCTCGAGCTGATGCGCCAGGACAGCATCAAAAAGGGCTTGAATACGCAGCCGTTTGTCATCGCGGCTATCGATCAGCAAACACGCACGGCACTGGCCGGGGCCGCCATCAAGGACTTCATGGCCAACAATCCCGTCTCGGATGAGGCGGCACAGGCCCTCTACGACGAACAGATCGGTGTAGCCGGCAAGGAATACAGCGCACGACATATCCTGGTAGACGATGAAGAGACGGCGAACGAGGTCATCAAGCTGCTTGACAGCGGCAGCGACTTCTCGGAACTCGCCAAGGAAAAATCAACCGGTCCGTCGGGTCCCAGCGGCGGCAAGCTTGGCTGGTTTGGTGAAGGCCAGATGGTGAAGCCGTTTGCTGATGCTACCGCCGCACTGGAGAAAGGCAGCTACACCAAGACGCCGGTGCAGACCCAGTTTGGCTGGCATGTCATTATCCTGGACGACGTTCGCGAAAGCACGCCACCACCGTTCGATGACGTCAAAGACCGTATCAAGATGCTGCTTGCGAACCAGCAGCTGCAGCAATACGTTGAGTCGATAAAGGCCAACGCGGTGATCGACATCAAGCAGTAAGCCCTGATCGCAGCTGGCGGGGCTATCCCGCCAGCTGCTCATCCCCCGAATCACTCAACGCGCAGGCGCCCGCTTCGGCAACCAGGACTGTGCTTCCTGTTGCGGCTCGTTATTCAGCCATAGCTGCATGCGCACACCCTCTTGCGGGTCACTGACTATATTCAGGCAACAGTGGCGGACCGCATTGATCAGCTCGTACAATGTCCCCCCGCCGGTCGCCGTTGTCATCGTTATCGCGGGCACATTCAGCAGCAATATATGCACACTGTCAGGCAACTCTGATCGCATCATGTGAAAGACGTATTTCAGATAGCGTCCCGGCTGCAGCCAGGCCGTGTCCGGGCGAGTGACCAGCGTATCGGTCACCTGAAAGCAAAATGTCTGCTTCGGATAGGCTGCATCAACCATAACCAGCAAGCGGGAGACCAGGTTGATCATCTGATCGCGTTGCAACGGTTCATCACTTGCCTCGCGCAAGATACGGCTGTCCAGCTCGGTTGTTTCAACGAAGGCATGCAGATCTTCCAGCAGCACTTGCAGATCGCCTTGCAGGTCGCTCCGCAGTGTGCCCAGGCTGGCGAGATTCCCCTGGAACTGCAACAGGCCGGTTTCGTTGTGCTCGACAGCGACAGGTGCTTCAGGCAACGGCTCTGCATGTTGCGACGTTTCAACAGCATCATCGAGCAGTACGTCACCGCTCAACGTAACCGGCAACTGGATAATATCAATCAGGGTATGCCAGAGCGCCGACAGTGTGCGCGGTCCGGAGAAACACTCCCCCGGGATTTCACCAAGCGCATTTGCGGCATCGATCACCCCGCCCACCGCCTCCGATTCCGGAAAAACCGAGCTGAAGGCCTGTCGGGCGCGCTGTGCCAGTCTCAGGCGTTCATCCCGCGGAACCACGCCAAGCAACGGTATTTCCAGCCCGAGGCGGGAAGATACCTGGCGGTACAATAAATCATGTATGTTATCTGCATCAGCTAGATAGCTGACCTTGTTAACAATCAGCCTGAATAGACCGGAGAATCCATTCAGCTGCAGCACCCTGATCAGGGCAAACGCTTCGGCGTGTGATTGCGGCTCGGGAGTGACGACCAGTACCACGATACCCGAGGCCCTGCAGCAGGCCAGCAGGGTGCGTACATCCATACCGGAGGTGTCTATCAGGAAATCGTCATAGCCGTCCTGTACATCCATTTCCTGTATACACCGGTCACGCTGATCGTCCCCAACCGTCGGCCATTCACGTAACGGCGTGCCGCAGGTGACAATATCGATTCCCTGGTAGCCGCTGCGCAACAATCCCCGCTCCCTGGGATCATCCGCGCGCCGCAGCATATTCACCGGTTGCTGAACCTGCAGCAGCCTTTCAATAGGCGTGGCTTTGTCACGCGCGTAGAAGACACCCGCCTGATAACCGCGCCGGACCAGTTCAAGCGCAATATTGATTGCCAGCTGCGTCTTGCCCGTGCCCGGCAGACCACTTGTGATTGTCATTATTCTTGTCATCACCACTTACCTTCTGAATGAAAACCAGCCTGGCTTGCATTCCGCGCTGCTCGTTACCTGGCACTTCTTCAACCTGTCAGAAACAAACATATTGGCCACGGAATCCACGGAAGGACACGAAAATACTGCTTATCGAGTTTAATTTTTCCGTATTATTCCGTGGATTACGTGGCTAACCGTTATATAGTTCTCGACTTCAGCCTGAATGCTCTGGCTGCTTGAGGCTACTGCGCCTGTTCCTCGATACGCTGACGTTGCTGTGCATCGGCAGAGTCCAGTATACCCTCCACACCCTTCGCCTTGTCGATCATGTCGGTCTGCTGTTTCCAGACATGACCCGTATCTTCAGATTCACTGCCACTGCCACAGGCACTTAACAGCAACACAGCACACATCAACCCGTATTTCATCGCAGTAGCTCCCGGCGTTTTAACAACCATGCAGTCATAGCGGCCATGGGCATCGGCCTGCTGACATAATAGCCCTGATAATAATCACATCCCATTCCTTGCAGCCTGTTCAGGACAGCGGCGGTTTCGACGCCCTCTGCGGTCACCGTCAGGCCGAGACTGTGCGCAAGATCGATGGTAGCCTGAATAATGAAGGCATTTTCCTCCTCCGAATCCATGTCAGTTACGAAGGATTTGTCAATCTTCAGGGTGTGAACCGGCAACCGCTTGAGATAGACCAGCGAGGAATGGCCGGTACCAAAATCATCGATCGACAACTGCAGCCCTGTTGCGGCCAGCTCGTCCAGTGTTTTGATGACCTGGTCAGGGTCCAGCATAACCCCGGTCTCGGTTATTTCAAGCAGTAGAGAGGCCGCATCCAGCCGGTACTGCTCAAGCGAGTCCTGGATTCTGGCCTTCAGGCTGGCATCATGCAGGTTATACATCGACAGGTTAATGCCGGTGCGCAGCCCCGGGCAGCCCTGTTGCATAGCGGCAAGTTCCCGGCAAGCCGTGTCAATCACCCATACTGTCAACTGTTTGATAAAGCCGCTCTTTTCAGCAACACGGATAAACGATTCCGGCAGCAGTATCTTCCCGTCCGGCCGGCGCCAGCGGACCAGTGCCTCGATATAACTGACCTCACCTGTGCCGAGCACCAGCACCGGCTGGTAGACGAGAAACAGGTCATTACGCTCGATGTCCTTGTTAAGGATGCCGTCCAGGGTCATCCTGGCAAGCGTGAGTTCATTCGAGATCGAGGGATCAAATACCGCGTAGCCCTGCTTGCTGTCCTTCGCCGAGTACATCGCGTAGTCGGCGTTGCGCAGCAGCGAATCCACATCATCCGCATGGTCGGGCATCAGGGTCACGCCGATAGACACCGATGCGGATAATTTGTGGCCATTCACCTCGAATCCCGGCTGCATGGCCTGAATAATTTTCTGCGCAACCTGTACCGCCTGCTCCGAATCGGTATCCGGAAGTATCACGACAAATTCGTCACCCCCCAGCCTGGCCAGTGTGTCCGATTCGCGCAGGGCCTCGGAAATACGCTCGACTACCTGCTTCAACAGCAGGTCGCCGGTATGGTGACCCAGCAGATCGTTGACATATTTAAAGCGCACCAGATCCATCAACAGTACACCTGCCCGACCCGGTGTGCGGCGATATTCAACAAGCAACTGTTTCAGGCGATCAACCAGCAGTGCACGATTGTAGATGCCGGTCAGTGGATCCCTGATCGCAACGTCATGCAGGGTTTCATAGAGCTCGCCCAGCTCGCGAAAACTGACCGGTGTATCCTTGCCCGTGACCGTTATGGCATCAGTCAGCGGCTTGCGTCTCCTCCATCTTTGTCGAAGCAGGAAACCGAGTGTTCGCAACGGTTTCAGGATCAACCCGGACAGCTGGCGAGGGTCAGGGCGCTTCATTATTCTGCCAAGGATCAGGAGTCAGTGCTGGACGGGTAATCACTTCGAGACCAGTGCGAGGCAGGCCGCTTCATCCAGGATCTCTATACCGAGCTTCACGGCCTTGTCATACTTTGACCCGGGACTCTCCCCGGCAACCACATAGTCCGTATGCTTCGACACACTCCCCGTCACCTTCGCACCCATGGACTGCAGCTTTTCTTTCAACTCGGCACGTGGCATGGAGAGTGTCCCGGTGAGCACAAAGGTCTTGCCGGCGAGCGGCTGTGATCGAGGCTTTTCTACGGCCGGCAAGTCAACACAGGCACGCAGCGCAGCGATCACCTCGCGGTTGTGCTGCTCGGCGAAAAACTCGCTTATGCGCCTGGCAACAACCGGCCCGACATCATGAACTGCTTCCAGCATCTCGATATCAGCAGCCATCAGTGCATCGAGGCTGCCAAACTCCCGGGCAAGTGTTTGTGCCGTGGCTTCACCCACTTCACGAATGCCGAGGGCGTAAATGAAACGTGGCAGCGTGGATTTTTTGCTCTTCTCCAGTGCCTCGATCAGGTTTGTGGCCGACTTCGTGGCCATACGTTCGAGACTGGCGAGATCGTCGAGCGAAAGCCGGTACAGATCACTGACCTGACTCACCAGGCCTTTTTCGACCAGTTGCTCAACCAGCCTGTCACCCAGCCCCTCGATATCCATCGCACGGCGCGAGGCAAAATGCTTGATGGCTTCCTTGCGCTGCGCCGGGCAGAACAGGCCGCCCGAACAGCGCGCAACGGCCTCCCCTGCTACCCGCACCACGTGTGAATGACATACCGGGCAGGTCGTCGGCAAGTGAAATTTTCGTAATCCTGCGGGCCGTTTTTCCAGGATAACGCGCACCACCTCGGGAATGACATCCCCGGCACGGCGCACAATCACGGCATCACCGCTGCGCACATCCTTACGCTGTACTTCCTCCTCGTTGTGCAGCGTTGCGTTGGTGACCGTGACACCTCCCACAAAGACCGGTTGTAGCCGCGCCACCGGCGTCAGTGCTCCGGTACGCCCCACCTGGACTTCGATGCCCAGCACAATGGTTTCACGCTCCTGTGCGGGAAACTTGCGCGCAATTGCCCAGCGTGGCGCCCGTGAGACGAACCCCAGTGACTGCTGCTGGTCGAGACGATTGACCTTGAACACCACGCCATCAATTTCAAACGGCAGCGTGTCACGCCGCTGCTCATAGTCTTGATAGTAGCGTATGCATCCGGATACCCCGGCAACCCGCTGCACATCTTCATAGACACGCAGCTGCCAACCCTGCAATTGCGACAGGATATCTGTGTGCGTAGTAGCCAGCACACCCCCGGTGACCTTGCCGACACCGTAACAAAACATGTCCAGGGAGCGTCTCGCAGTGATTGCCGGGTCCAGCTGGCGCAGGCTCCCGGCGGCGGCATTGCGCGGGTTTACAAATTCTCTCTGACCTTCAGACCTGGCCTGCCGGTTCAATGCCTCGAAAGCGGCATGTGACATGTATACCTCACCGCGCACCTCCAGGATCTCGGGAATTGAACGGCCGGCGAGTTGCAACGGCACCGATGCGATGGTGCGAATATTCCGGGTGACATCCTCGCCGGTGACACCGTCACCGCGAGTCGCCGCGCGCACCAGCCTGCCATCCCGATACAACAGGCTGACGGCCAGGCCGTCAAGCTTGGGCTCGGCAGCATACTCGATCTGCTCTGTTTCCAGGCGCTCGCGCACGCGCCGGTCAAAGTCGACCAGTTCGTCATCGGAAAAGGCATTGTCGAGCGACAGCATGCGCTGCTCGTGACGCACCTCGCCAAAGGCCTTCAGCGGTGCGGCACCGACGCGCCGGGTAGGCGAATCAGGGGTAACCAGTTCCGGATAGAGTGCTTCGAGGGATTGCAGTTCGCGCAGCAGCTGGTCGTATTCCGCGTCCGGGATCAGGGGATCATCCCGGCTGTAGTAACGAAAATTATGTTCGTCCAGTTCGGCTCGCAGTTTCCGTACACGGTCGTGCACGGATTTGGGCGCGCTCATGATGCCGCATTCGCCACCCGCTGTTGCAGCTGGCAGCTGATCACCTCTTCACGCATGTGACTGATTGTCTGGTTAGTCAATACGCTGCGCCGCGCGTCGCAAACCACACTGTCGAGGTTATCCGCCAGTATTCGTGCCGACTCGACCATGGCATCGAAGGCACGCACACCATCGACAGCGCCCGGTATCTGCATAAACAGGACAATCCCTTCAGTAGTAAAAGTTTCCATTGCAGAGAGGTCGAAAATACCCGGCTCCTTGATATTGGCAGCTGAAAACAGGGTCTTCATGCGCCCGTCGACAGTTTCAGTACGGTGAAAAATCTGCATATCACCGTATTCGAGGCCGGCATCGGACAGCGCAGTCAGCAATACGGGACCGCGAAACGGGACCCCGCGCTGCGCCATCACATAGAGGGTGAACACCTTGTCGGGAATGCCGCCTTCCTGCGCACCAGCCGGTTGTGCAGCAGCATCATCTCCCGCAGAAACCTCCGCGACAGGCGGGTAATCATCAAGCGGATCTTCCAGAAGAACGTCCTGTGCATACAACTCACCCACCTGATTCACCACATCATCAAGATCGTCATCATAGTCGAAATCATCAGGGGCCTCTTCCTGGCTGAGCGCCGGAGCGCTACGCTGACCGTTGCTGCGCCGCGGCAAATCTTCTTTCCTGTTCTGATACATACCGAACAGATAGATCCCGAGCACAATCCCGGCCCCTATAATGAGAAGTATCCAGCGCAAATTATCCATTAGAAGACTACCTGACCTGTATCAGGCCATGAAGTTTAGGTAACTGTATTCTGCTGCAAATGCCAGGCGCAATTCAACAGTGCCCGCCTGGATCAGACTGCAGCCAGCTTGACTGCCTCATCGATGTCCACGGCCACCAGACGTGATACACCGGGTTCATGCATGGTGACCCCTGTCAGCTGATTGGCCATTTCCATGGTGATCTTGTTATGGGTAATAAAGACAAACTGGACGTGTTCGGACATCTTGCGAACCATATCGCAGTAACGCCCGACATTGGCATCATCCAGCGGCGCATCGACCTCGTCGAGCATGCAAAAAGGTGAAGGATTCAGGCGGAATATCGCAAACACCAGTGCAATCGCGGTTAACGCCTTTTCGCCACCGGAGAGCAGGTGGATGGTACTGTTACGCTTGCCGGGCGGACGCGCCATGACGGTCACACCGGTGTCCAGCAGGTCCTCACCCGTCAATTCCAGGTAGGCCTGCCCGCCACCAAACAGGGTCGGAAAATTCTCCTGCAGGCCTTCGTTAACCTTTTCGAAGGTCTCCTTGAAGCGGGTTCGGGTTTCCCTGTCAATCTTGCCAATGGCACTTTCCAGTGTACTCAGCGCCTCGATCAGGTCGGCGTGCTGTGCATCAAGATATACCTTGCGTTTGGATTCTTCCTCATATTCTTCAATCGCCGCCAGGTTGATCGGCCCGAGCCGCTGGATACGCAGTTCCAGTTTATCCGCCCGCTCGGTCCATATCTCAACGCTCGCCGCTTCATCTATCCTCTCCAGCAGCGGCTGGAACTCAAAGCCGGACGCCATAATCTGCTCGAGCAGGGTATCACTGCGTACCTTGATCTCCTGCCAGGCCATGCGGTCCTGTTCAACCTGCTCGCGCAGGTTGCTGGCACTGCGTTCCTTTCTGATACGCTGCTGGTCCAGTTCACGCGTGCCGTGTTCAATATCATCAACCCGCTTGCGTGCCTCGGCGAGCTGCGCTTCTACGCTCATGTGCTGCGACAGCATCTGTTCCAGCTCGGCCTGAAGCTCGACAATCGGTGTATCGCCCTGCCCGAGCACAGCAGTCAGCTCATCACGACGCGTGGTGAGTAGCTGACACTGTTCATCCATGCGTTGCAGCGACTGACGGGTTGCACCCTGGGCCGTTCGCATGGACTCCACGCGTATCGCCAGTTCGTGCATGCTTTGCTGGTCACTGCGCGCAGACTCCCTGGCGGCATCCAGCCGGCTGCTGAGTTGCTGTTGCTGACGCGTGCGCTCCTCGCGTTCCAGCGACAGTGCCGCCGCTGCCTCCAGTGCTTCCTGCAGCCGGGCACGGGCGTTCGCCTGTGCCTCTGCTTCACTGGCCTTTTCAACGCGCAGCACCTCGGATTCCATCATGACATGCTCGCGACGGCTGTGTTGCTGCTCCAGACGCGATTGCACGGCTGCAAGTTCGGCGCGCAGCTCACTGACCGCACGCTGTGTCTGATTGTAGTCAGCCTGTGTCTGCTCGCGTTCGGCTTCCGCCGCCAGTAATTCCTCGCGGGCGGTCGCAATCGACTGCCGCAACAGCTCGATGTTTTCAGCCTGCATCCTGGTTTGCGTGCCTAACTCGCTGATTTCACGCTCGCGTTCCAGCACACCCGCCCTCTCGTCACTGTCACGCGCCACACGCAGCCAGCTTTTTCCGATCCAGACGCCGTCGCGGGTAATGATGGACTCATGTCCTGCCAGTTCGGTACGCATCGACAGGGCCTGTGACAGGGATTCCGTCGCATAGATACCGTCCAGCAACGCATCCATGGACCACGATGCCGTCACTTTACTGGCCAGCGGCACACCCTTGTCACTGCAACGGCTGCTGTCGCCGGGGATGCTGGTATCAAACAACGCCAGCGCTCCCTGCTGCAGGCTGCCAAGCCGCTGTGCCGGGCTATCCAGACCGTCTACACAGACGGCCTCCAGATAGAACCCCAGCGCGGTTTCAACCGCATGTTCCCAGCCCGGTTCGACCTGTATCTCCTGCGCCAGCCGCTGCGCGCCCTGCAGCCCACTCGATCTCAGCCAGCCCGTGACCTGTTCCGAACGCTGTCCCAGCGCCGCCTGCTGCAATGTTTCCAGAGAGGCCAGCTGTCCCCGGGTATCATGATGCACGCTTTGCAGCGCGGACAGTTCCTGTCCCTCCTGTTCCAGAGCGCCACGCACATCAGCAATACGCCGCACCGCATTATCGAGTGTCGCCTGAATCCCGGTCAGACTGGTTTCCTGTGCCTCGCATGCCTGTGCTTTCTGCTGTAATTCCTCTTCCAGCGTTTGTCCGCCCAGCGTTTGCTGCTCGTCGTCCATGCGCTGCAAGCGTTCATCCAGCTGTTGCATATGGCGATCAAGGTGATCGAGGCGGGTTCGCTCCACCTGCGCAGTCTGTGCACGTTCCGCGGAGCGCTGGTTAAACCCGTCCCATTCCTGCTGCCACGCGTGCATGGCCTGCTCGGCAGCTTGCAGCGCAGCCATCGACTGCCCGGTGCGTTCCGTGGCTGCTGCCAGCTCGGGCTCCAGCGCTTCCAGATCCCGAGCCAGTTCCTGCAGCCGCGCATTGTCGATATTGATGTGCGTCTCGATTTCGGACAGGTTTTGTTCGGCACGCGACAATTCCTGCTGCTGTTGCTGGCGTGACTCCTTGCTATGTTTGATGGCCTGTTCGATACGGGCGACATCCGCACCCAGCTTGTAGTAGTGACCCTGTACGCCGTTAAAGGCCTCGTTCGCGCCGGTCAGGCTGTCACGCAGCTTTTCCAGTTCCGCCTCGGTCTTGCGCTGCCCGGCAAGTTCGGCCTGCATGGCAAGCTCGCGTTCATGTATGGCCTGCTCCCTGGCGCTGGATTCCTCGTGCATAACGCTATAACGCAACGCCAGCAGTTCGGCCTTGACCTGGCGCTCTTCTTCCTTGAGTTCCTTGTAGCGTTCGGCGGCACGCGACTGCCGCTTCAACTTGTCAATCTGCTTTTCGATCTCTTCCAGCAGGTCGTTGAGGCGATCAAGGTTTTCACGCGTGTGGTTGATGCGGTTTTCCGTTTCGCGGCGGCGTTCCTTGTACTTGGATATCCCCGCCGCCTCCTCCAGAAACGAACGCAGGTCTTCCGGCCGTGCCTCGATTAACCGTGAAATCGTCCCCTGCTCGATAATGGAGTAACTGCGCGGACCCAGGCCGGTACCCAGAAAGATATCGGTAATATCACGACGGCGGCAGCGCGTGTTATTGAGAAAGTAGTTGGAGGTGCCGTCACGCGAAACCTGGCGACGGATGGAAATTTCATTATAGCCCGCGTACTGGCCGGTGAGGGTACCATCGGTGTTATCGAAGACAAGTTCTATACTGGCATGGCCCACCGGTTTGCGGCCGTTCGAGCCATTAAAAATGACGTCGGACATGGACTCGCCGCGCAGGTTTTTGGCCGAGGTCTCCCCCATCACCCAGCGCACGGCATCGATGACATTGGACTTGCCGCAGCCATTCGGGCCGATGATACCGACAAGATTAGTGGGGATGTGGATCGTAGTCGGGTCGACGAAGGACTTGAACCCGGCCAGCTTTATTTTGGACAACCGCATGGACGGCTAGACTACTCGATAAGCACCAAAAAATACAACTGTTAGTTGTTCCATATGGCTTGCACACAGCATCTTGTGTCTTGTAACCTGAGTGCATGTCGACACAACCCAGCAAGAACCTCGAAACCTTTCCCAACCCGCACCCGGACAGGGACTATACCATCCGTATCCGCACACCGGAATTCACCTGCCTGTGCCCGAAAACCGGGCAGCCGGATTTCGCCACCCTGTACCTCGACTACATCCCGGACCAGGTCTGCATGGAACTCAAGTCATGGAAACTGTATGTCTGGTCATTTCGTGATGAAGGCGCGTTTCACGAAGCCATCAGCAACCGCATCCTTGATGATCTGGTGGCCGTCTGCCAGCCACGATTCATGCGCCTGCGCGCCCGGTTTAATGTCCGCGGGGGCGTCTATACCGACGTGATTGTGGAACACCGGCAACCGGGGTGGACTCCGTCTGACATTAAGTTTAAATAATAAGCAATTGTTAGTTATACATTTATTACCAATTGACAGTGACTCTGCAGCGCGCATGGTGGAGACACCCCGCCAGACCTTCACGCTGCACAGCCCGCTCCACTAGTCAAGGCAAGGAGCGCCCGTGCCCGGCCATTCCTCCGCGACTGACACATTTTACCTGGGCATCGATGTCGGCACCTCAGGCATTCGCAGCTGTGTCATTGATGCCGCAGCGACCCTTCAGGCCGAAGCAAGCACGCCGCTGCCGGTAGCCGCTCGCAACGGTGCAGCCGTCGAACAGGATCCCGAGACCTGGTGGACGGCATTGATCGCGAACCTTGACCGGCTGCAGGCGCAGTGTTCGCTGGCAGGTGTCGCCGCCATCGCCCTGGACGGTACCTCATCCACCCTGTTGTGCTGCGATGCCGTCGGGCAACCACTGGGTCCGGCTCTGATGTATAACGACGCACGGGCCAGCCATGAGGCACAGCGCATCGCAGCCATTGCACCACCGGAGTGCGCAGCACACGGCGCCAGCGCCAGCCTCGCGAAACTGCTGTGGTTATTGCAGACACCTGCCGCCAGTAAGATCCGGCATGTCCTGCACCAGGCCGACTGGCTGCTGGGCAGACTGTGCGGCCACTTTGGCACCAGCGATGAAAACAACGCCCTTAAACTCGGCTATGACAGCCTCAACCGCTGCTGGCCAGACTGGCTGCAGGGACTGGATATCCCGACGGCCCTGTTACCCCGGGTGGTACCGGCCGGGCATCCGATCGGCACAGTCACGGCCTACGGCCGCAAGCGCTGGGGTCTGTCCGCCGGGACATGCATCCTTGCCGGCACCACTGACAGCACCGCCAGCTTCATGGCAACCGGCGCCGGTTCCGGCGAGGCAGTCACCTCGCTCGGCAGCACGCTGGTCCTGAAAGTACTGGCAGACCAGCCGGTATTCGCGCCCGAGTATGGCGTCTACAGTCATCGCCTGGGTGACAACTGGCTGGTGGGTGGTGCATCAAACAGCGGTGGCGCGGTACTTAAGGCGTTTTTCACTGCAGCTGAGATCGACCGTCTTGCATCATCAATCAACATTGATGAACCAACCGGGCTGAATTACTACCCGTTGCTTGCCGAGGGTGAACGCTTTCCGGACAACGACCCCGCACGGTCACCCCGCCTGCAGCCCAGGCCGGCGGATGACGGTCTGTTTTACCAGGGTATCCTTGAAGGGATCGCGGCCATTGAAGCCCGTGGTTATCGAAGGCTGGCCGCGTTGGGTGCACCCTGGCCTGAGAGGATTATTACCACGGGCGGCGGTGCAGCCAATACCGCATGGCGTACAATGCGCTCACGATTAACCGGGCTCCCCGTGGTGACCGCCATTCACCAGCAGGCGGCCTACGGTGCTGCCCTGCTGGCACTCAAAGGATCAACATGAAAACCAATCATTCAGGCATGCACTACCTGCTGGAGGGTTGGCGTCTTGTCCGCCAACCGGGGCTGCGTCGTTATGTGGCCATCCCGCTGCTGGTGAGTTGCGTATTCTTCAGCGGCGCGATCTTCGGTCTGATGCACTGGCTGGAACAGTTGATCGACCTGCTGCTGGGCTACCTGCCCGCCTGGCTCGACTGGCTGCGCTACCTGTTGTGGCCGATTTTTGCCGTCGCCGGGGTGCTGATCATTTTTTACAGCTTCTCCCTGGTAACCAACCTGATTGCCGCCCCCTTCAACGGCATGCTGGCCGAAGCGGTAGAGAAATACCTCACCGGGCAACCCATTGAAACCGGCGGCTGGAAGGCACTGGCCAGGGATTTCATACCCAGCCTGCTTTCCGAGTTACGCAAACTGCTGTATTTCCTGCTACGCGCACTGCCACTCGGCATCCTGTTCCTGATCCCCGGCATCAATATTGCGGCGCCCTTTATATGGGGTTTGTTCAGCGCGTGGATGCTGGTGATTGAATACATCGATTACCCGATGGCAAATCACCTGCTGCATTTCTCCACGCAACGCAAGCTGCTGCGCCAGCGGCGCATACTCTCCTACGGTTTTGGCGGCAGTTCCCTGCTGATGACCATGATCCCCTTCGTGAACTTTCTCGCCATGCCGGTCTCGGTGGCCGGCGCCACGGCGATGTGGGTGGGAGAGTTGCGTGATCAGGTGCAGGAAACAGCGGCATAAATACCAGGAGCGCACCGTTCAGGACAAAAATGCACGCAAGCGCCGTACGCCTTCCTGTAAATTGCCCATTGACGTCGTATAGGCAAAACGCACATGTGTTTCCGGCCGGTTGATGCCGAAATCAGTTCCCGGCGTAATGGCCACACCCACCTCCTCCAGTAACTGTGACGTAAAGCGGTAACTGTCATCGCTAAAGCGGCTGCAATTGGCATACAGGTAAAAGGCACCATCCGGGATCACCGGTATCTCAAAACCGATAGCGCGCAGGGCGGGCAAGAGAAAATCACGACGCTGCTGGAATTCACGGCGCCTTGATTCAAGGATGGTAATCGTGTCCTCGTCAAATGCCCTCAGGGCCGCGTGCTGGGCAATGGTCGGGGCTGCCAGAAACAGGTTCTGTGCGAGCTTGTCAATGTCGGCCACATACGCAGGTGGCGCAATCAGCCAGCCCAGTCTCCAGCCGGTCATACCGAAATACTTGGAGAAGCTGTTTACGACGAAGATATCCTCCGAAATGGCAAGCGCCGTCGTTGCCTGCTGGTCATAAACCAGGCCGTGGTAGATTTCATCGACAATCAGGCTGCCACCCTGCGACGCGGCAATGGCATGGAATTCACGCAGTGTACGCTCTCCGAGCAGGGTGCCGGTCGGATTCGAAGGCGAGGCCACCAGCAAGGCGGCAACCGCCTCTGTCCAGACTTCACGCACCTGCTGCGGGTCAGGCTGGTAGGCCGTCGCGGCAGTGACCGGGATACCCAGCGGTTGCCCATTCAGCAAATATACAAAATTCCGGTTACAGGGATAACCCGGATCTGCCAGCAACACCCGGTCACCCGGGTTCACCAGCACCGCCATCACCAGGTGCAGTGCTGCCGAGGCACCGGGCGTGATGACAACCCGCCGCGCATCGACAGCTACGCCGTAACGCTGCTGGTAGAATTCCGCGATCCGCTGCCGCAATGCCGGCAGCCCCACCGCCGGGGTGTAATGTGTGTAGCCGTCCTGCAAGGCATGGATGCCGGCATCGATCACCGGCTGCGGTGTGATGAAATCCGGCTCCCCGATTTCCATGTGAACAATCGAACGGCCGGCCGCTTCCAGTTCGCGTGCGCGTGCCAGCAGTGCCATGACATGAAACGGCTGGATGGATTGCATGCGCTCGGCGGTTCTCATCGTCGACCGCCCTGACAGGTGGCGTGCAAATGACGCAGATACTCCGTATCGACGAGAGGGCCTGGTTGCAGGCAACCCCGCAGCATGTGACAGGGACTGTCCGGTTCACCGAGATGATCCAGTACGACTGCGGCATCTGAAAAATCCTGGCCCTGCGTGTACCGGTTAACCGTGATCAGCACCTCCACGCCGGCTGCACGCGCCGCTTTCAGGCCATTCACGGAATCTTCGATTGCAAGGCATGCCGCCGCGGGCAAAGCCATTTTTTCAAGTACATGATGATAGATATCAGGCGCGGGCTTTTTCCGTGGCACGATACTGCCTGCCGCGACCACTTCAAACCAGTCGTCCTCGTGCTCACCGAAGCTGTTTTTAAAGAGTGCACTCACATTCGCGGGTGTTGTTGTCGTCACGATGGCGAGGCGCAGTCCGTTACCATGCGCTTCACGGATCAGGCGCTCTACACCTGGCCGCAACGGCACCCTGCCAGTGGTCAGCATGTCGACATAGATTGACGTTTTCTCAGCATGCAAGCCGGCAATGTATGCATCCGGATCCGGCGGCAATTCAGACAGCCGGCCCTGCTGCTGCAGGTAGTGATGGATGCGCTCCCTGCCACCGCATACAGACAGTAATTGATGATAACGTTCGACACTCCACACCCAGTCCAGACCGGCTGCCCTGAATGCTGCGTTATAGGCCTGCCGATGCACTTCCTCGGTGTCCGCCAGTGTCCCGTCTACATCGAATAACAGCGCCTGCAATTCTGATTTCATTGTTTGCTTATCCCTGGACTCGCGACGCAACCGGACAGGAAGGCCGCGAAGCGGAATGAGCGCAGCCGGGGCCATTGATTGTCTCGTGATCCATTCTTGACTAATAGTAAAAGTGGCGTATAAATAACGCCCCTGTGTCTGTAGCCGACTGATAATAATACGTATAAATACAGCGGGTAAAATTAATTTAGTCAATCCAAACAGCATGTTAAATTAGCCGAATCTGGAGATAGTCTACATGGCGGCAAAAAAGAAAGCGGTATCCACCAGGGCTGCGGCCGGGAAAAAGGCCGTTTCGAAAAAAACGACAGCCAAAAAAGCTGCCGTGAAAAAGACGGCAGCAAAGAAAACAGCCCCTAAAAAGAAGGCAGCAGCGAAGCAGACCACAGCCAGAAAGGCAGCGACGAAAAAAGCCGTGCCGAAGAAAACAGTAACGAAGAAAGCCGCACCGAAAAAGACCGTTACCAGGAAGGCTGCCCCGAAGAAAGCCCCCGCAAAAAAGCGCCCTGCATCCCAGATAGGACCCGTGCCCGGTATCGCGCCCTACAAGGAAAACAGGGACGAGGAGTACATGAACGAAAAGCAGGTTCAGCACTTCAAGAATATCCTGCTGACATGGAAACGCGAGTTAATGGAGGAAGTGGATCGCACCGTGCACCACATGCAGGACGATGCCGCTAATTTCCCCGACCCGAATGACCGCGCCACCCAGGAGTCGGAATTCAGCATGGAATTACGTGCACGCGACCGGGAACGCAAGCTAATCAAGAAAATCGATGAGTCCATACGCCACCTCGACAATGATGAATTTGGATACTGTGAGGCCTGCGGTGTTGAAATTGGTGTAAAACGCCTTGAAGCAAGACCCACTGCAACATTGTGCATCGACTGCAAGATTCTCGATGAAATTCGGGAAAAGCAAATGGGTTAGGCATTCAGTGCCGTTTCTGTTTATACAAAGCCGGCACACGCCGGCTTTTTACATTCACGGATCGACAGGGCAATGACCCGATACCGCGGCCGATTTGCACCCTCGCCCACCGGGCCTCTACACTTTGGCTCGCTGGTTGCGGCAACAGGAAGTTACCTGGATGCCCGCCACCAGCAGGGTGAGTGGCTGCTCCGTATCGAAGACCTTGATCCGCCGCGCGAGATTGCAGGCGCCAGTGCCAGCATCATCAGCACGCTGGAACAACTGGGCATGCAATGGGACGGCCCGATCAGCTACCAGAGCCAGCGCAGCCGGCACTATACGGCAGCGTTTGACCGGCTCCGTCAGCACGGTTATCTCTATGACTGCGGTTGCAGCCGACAAGAAATTGCCGACAGTGCCATTCACACTGAAGCCGGGCCTGTCTATCCAGGAACCTGCCGCAACGGATTGCCACCGGGACGCCGCCCGCGCAGTGTCCGGGTGCGCACTGAGGCCATTACAATCAGTGTTGCAGACCGTCTGCAGGCACCACTGCAGCAACAACTCGCATCCGGGACCGGTGACTTCGTCGTCAGGCGTGCGGACAGGCTGTTTTCCTACCAGCTTGCCGTGGTTGTGGATGATGCCGCGCAGCAGATCAATCATATCGTGCGTGGTGCAGATTTACTCGATTCAACGCCACGGCAGATGTACCTGCAACGACTGCTGGGCCTGCCGACGCCGACCTACCTGCATCTGCCAGTCGCCGTGAATTCCGAACAGGCCAAGCTCAGCAAGCAGACCCTTGCGCAGGCGGTGATCGCGGACGAAAGGCACAGTGCGGTGATCGATGTGTTACGCTTCCTGCAGCAGGAATTACCCGAATCACCCCACGATGCCAGCAGGGACGAACTATGGCAATGGGCCATTGAGCACTGGGACGTCACCGCTGTGCCGGCCAGCCGTACACTGCCGGCACCCGCGGGATATCTTGACCCATCCTTATAGCAGCGTTTCATCACTTGGCAGCGTTGCCTGCATGACTATAATCAGCGAACATCGACACACTCTCAAATCAACCGCCAGGGAAAATATTTATGTCTGACAGCAAAACCTATGATGTACCGGAAGCCTTTGCCCGAAATGCACTGATCAACGCAACGCAATATGAGGCCATGTACGAGCGCTCGGTGTCTGACCCTTCCGGTTTCTGGGCCGAGCAGGCAGAGAAATTCCTTGACTGGGACAAACGCTGGGACACGGTGCTTGACTGGGATTACAGCAAGGGACATATCCGCTGGTTTGAGGGTGGTCGGCTGAATGCCTGTTACAACTGTGTTGACCGGCATCTCGAAACACGTGGCGACCAGGTTGCCCTTATCTGGGAAGGTGATGATCCCGCCAGGGACAACCGTATCACCTACAGGGAACTGCACGGGCACGTGTGTCGCCTGGCCAATGTACTCAAGTCACGCAACATCAAAAAAGGTGATCGTGTATGCATCTACATGCCGATGATCCCCGAAGCGGTCTATGCCATGCTGGCCTGCGCGCGCATCGGCGCCATTCATTCGGTTGTCTTCGGTGGCTTCTCGTCGGAGTCCATCAAGGATCGCATACTGGACTCTGACTGCCATGCCGTGATCACCACGGATGAAGGCCTGCGCGGCGGCAAAACCATTCCTATGAAAGGCAATGCGGACGCGGCGCTACTTTCCTGCCCGAATGTGCATACGGTAATCACCGTGCGCCATACCGGCGGCAAGGTAGACTGGCATGAAGGACGGGATATCTGGTATCACGAGGCCATCACCACCGTGCCCGGCGACTGTCCGGTTGAATCAATGGATGCTGAAGATCCCCTGTTCATCCTCTATACCTCCGGCTCTACCGGCACGCCAAAAGGGGTATTGCACACCACCGGCGGCTATTTGCTGTATGCCTCCATCACGCACAAGTATGTGTTCGATTATCACGACGGCGATGTTTACTGGTGCACCGCAGATGTCGGCTGGATTACCGGTCATTCCTATATTGTTTACGGGCCATTATCCAATGGTGCGATCTCACTGGTGTTCGAGGGCGTCCCCACCTACCCTGATGCATCGCGATTCTGGCAGGTCTGTGACAAGCACCAGGTCAACACCTTTTATACTGCGCCTACCGCGCTGCGCTCACTGATGCGACTGGGCGAGGCACCGGTCAAAAGCACTTCCCGCGAAAGCCTGCGCCTGCTCGGCACCGTGGGGGAACCCATCAATCCGGAAGCGTGGGAATGGTATTTCCATACTGTCGGTGATGCACGTTGCCCGATAGTCGACACCTGGTGGCAAACCGAGACCGGTGGCCACATGATCACACCACTCCCCGGCGCAATGAAGATGAAACCAGGCTCGGCCACTCGCCCCTTCTTCGGCATACAGCCGGCTATCGTCGATCGCAAGGGCAATGTTCTCGAGGGGGCCGCTGAGGGCAGCCTTGTCATGACACATCCCTGGCCGGGTCAAATGCGTACCGTCTATGGCAACCACCAGCGCTTTATCGAAACCTACTTCAGTGCATTTCCCGGTAAATATTTCACGGGAGACGGTGCACGTCGCGATGAAGATGGCGACTACTGGATTACCGGACGAGTGGATGACGTCCTGATCGTTTCAGGCCATAACCTGGGAACTGCCGAGCTGGAAAGCGCACTGGTGTTGCACAGTGCTGTTGCCGAGGCGGCAATCGTCGGTTTTCCGCACGATATCAAGGGGCATGGTATCTATGCCTATGTCACCCTCGTGCAGGGCGTCGAACCCAGCGATGAGCTGCGCAGCGAGCTGGTCAAGCACGTGCGCAAGGAAATCGGGCCGATTGCCACACCCGACATCATCCAGTGGGCGCCGGGGCTGCCGAAAACACGCTCCGGCAAGATCATGCGGCGCATTTTACGCAAGATTGCTGCCAATCAGGTGGACTCACTGGGCGACACCTCGACACTGGCGGATCCAGCCGTGGTAACAGACCTGATAAAGAACCGTGTAGCCACCTGACAGGCTGGACAGACAGGGTTAATGATCACCCGCAGCGCCTTTCGTCCCGCGTGGTGGCTGCCGGGGCCACATTTGCAAACGCTGTACCCTTCCCTGTTCCGCAAACGAAAAACGCCACCGCTGGTACGCGAGCGTTTTGAGTTGGCGGACGGGGACTTCATAGACATCGACTGGACCAGACCTGCCGACAGTACGCGCGTGATCATACTGCATGGCCTGGAAGGCTCACTCGAATCCCACTATACCGGCGGGCTGCTTTGCGCACTTCAGCAAAACGGCTACAACGCCGGGCTCATGTATTTTCGTGGTCGAAGCGGAGAACCAAACCGTTTAAGACGAAGTTATCACTCCGGTGATACCGGTGATCTCGAAGCAATCATGCAGCAACTCTCGCGGCAGCACCCGGATGCGAAGATTGCCCTCATTGGCTTCTCGCTGGGAGGCAACGTCCTCCTGAAGTGGCTTGGTGAAAAAGGTCACTCCGCCGGCATTACCACCGCCATTGCTATTTCTGTCCCGCTGGATCTTCATCGTGCAGCCATGAAACTTGACAGCGGGCTGTCCCGCATTTACCAGCGACACCTGTTAAACAAACTCCGGTCATCAATCACCGCGAAATCACTGCAGCACGCGCCGCCATTCCCGGTTGAGCGTTTGCATGAGCTGGATACGTTTCGTAAATTCGACAATGAAATTACCGCGCCACTGCATGGATTCCGGGATGTGGACGATTACTATGCCCGGTCCAGCAGCAAGCAGTTTCTTGCACACATAGAAATACCAACATTGCTGCTGCAGGCAGTCGATGATCCATTCCTCCCGGCCAGCGCACTACCCGACAGCAACGAATTGAGTGCATCAATCACGATGGAACTCTCCGCGCATGGCGGCCATGTCGGTTTTATAGCAGGAGCAAACCCGCTGCGACCGCGTTACTGGCTGGAAGAACGCATACTGCAGCATCTCAATGATTACCACTGATCCGACCGAAGCACATATCTGTTAGCTAGCAGCCCCCATCTGAACCAGTCATACCCCTGGCAAAGAAAATTACGAACGCCCTTGATTTAGCCGATCATTTGCAGCACACCCACCCGACCACCCCTGCACGCACCATGAGTTAGTCTGATCCGCACCGGGATGACTGCCGGCAATTATTAATGTAATTTATTTTAATAGTTGTATATTTTATTGTTATATATATATTTATATACGTCATGGCGATGCCGGTTTAAGCACCACATTCGATAGCCGATAGACTCTTTATATTTAGAGTGTGTACGTCATTCAGACAATCTTGCAGGTAGCCTCCATGAAGAAATTAACACTCGGCATGATTTTGCTCTTCACTTCCGCCGCAGCCATGAGCGGTAACGACGTTTGGCAAACACTTTTTAATGAAAAGCTTCAGGAAGCCAGGCAAGGCAACAGTAACGCACAGTTTGATATCGGCTCCATGTACCAGAATGGCCGCGGTGTAGCTCCCAGCAGGAGCGAGGCAATTGTGTGGTACAAGAAAGCAGCTGCACAAAGCAATGATATGGCGGTAAGCCGCCTGCAGTTACTACAGGCCAACGAGGAGCGTTTCAGAAAGGAACTGGCCAGAGCCGAAAATGGCGATAAAGAAGACCAGTACAAATTAGGCAACATGTATACAGAAGGAATTGGCACCGATATCAATCTTGAAAAGGCTGCCGATGCATATGAACAATCAGCAAACCAGGGTTACGCAAAGGCCGAATACAAACTCGGGCTGGTCTACTATGAAGGCACCGGTGTCAATCCCGATTACAAGAAGGCTTACACCTGGTTCAGGAAGGCTGCAGACAAGGATTATGCCGCAGCGCAATACTATCTGGGCAAGCTGTATGCTTCAGGCCAGGGTGTAGAACGCGACTACGCCACGTCACTTGAATGGTATACAAGGGCAGTTGATGGTGGTTTTACCCAGGCGCGTAGTGAAATGATCGATATTGCCGAGAAAATGAAGACACCGAAAATATCCAGCCCTGCCCCGGTAAAGAAGAACTCCACCAGTAAATCAACCATCACGGTTAAAACAGAAAAGAAACATCCCGTAAATAAATCGTTTGGCATTGAAGATTTAATGGTTGCCGCCTGGAGCCGTGACGGGGAACCTGTAGCCTACCTGCCGTCAGCCATCAACAATTGCCGTACCGAGAAAGACAAGATTGCCTGCTACAGCGACGACCAGATACACGAAATGGATGACAGCACCGTCAAGTTCAAGACAAAGTCCATTATGCGCAACTTCTCAAGTGATGGTTCTTTTGATGTCACCTATCGAAACCTCGTCATTGATACTACCGAAGTCACGACCGATCAAGGTACCGGGGAGCCCAACGAAATTGGCAGCGTAACGACAGATATCGGGGCCTACGCCGTCAAGACAGGATGGGGAAAAGAGCATTTACTCGAGTGCAGAATGGTTGAAAGCAGTAAAGTATCCTGTCTGAAAGACAAAACACATGCCTTTACTCTTGATAGCCCTCATACAGTTGCTTCTGGTAAATAAACTATTTCGTAAGCGTAATTCCTTATTATTTTTCAACGCCGAGCTCTTTCCAAATAGTAGGATCATCCGTCATATAGAATACTGGTTCCATTTTCCGGAATTCTATAATGTCAGTTATATCGTTTATGGTAATAACAATGTATGCAGGGTAGCCTTCAGGAAACCCTTCCGGTTGAGGTTCCAACTGTACTGAGAGCGAACTGGGTTGCTCCTCTATCGTTATTGTGTGTTCCTCAGTAGGGAAATATTTATTTTTATTGTATAGTTTAATCACTGTCTTCCCGCCACCACCATCAATTGTACTGTGCAAATCTATACGCACAGTGTAGTCACTTGCACTTTTTCCTTCGGGAATATCAAACCATCTAGGCAAACGTGAATCACCGGATAACTGGAAGCTAGACTCGAGACACCCAGAAAGCCCCAACATCAAACATAAAAGTATTATTTTTGGATAATAGGGTAATCTCATTGGAAAAATCCGCCGTTACATTGATTACAAGATTTTGTGCCACCAAGCGCGCTTGATGCCCACGATGAAGCATTACACCTACTCACCGCATAGCAATCATCATGTTTCTGGCACCTGTCGAGGAAGCATGCATTACCTATTGGTCCAATAACTGGCCCTAAAGTACATATATTATCTTGTTTTCGTACTTGGCCCCAGACGTTTCCGTTGGAGGAACTTATCGCATCACCAGCATGAGTGACATAGAGCAAACTCCAAACGATCAATCCTATGGTAACTGGCTCAAATTCACCCGTCGGATCTAAACCCATTACAGGGTTGTTATCAGCATAACCATAACTATTATTAATATGATCAAATGATTTGATAGTCGATATTCCAATCCCCTCCAGCACAGCCACCTGCCTTTCAGGAGCTGAAAAGTCAAGGATCGCTCCTCTTGGATCCGCTGATAAATATCTGGATGTTGAAGAATCATAATACCGATAGTAATTGTAGTGCAGCCCAGTTTCTGAATCGTAGTATTGCCCCGGAAACCTTACATTTAGTGTACGGGAGCTCAACGGATCTACACTCGCATAACCAAACGGGTCATAGTCTGCACGCCATACAAC
>Ga0210101_1000029_pt1 | contig 49720 bp, 53 predicted proteins | sample Muzzi_PWC_D1_FD_185534 | JGI IMG/M metagenome (GOLD analysis project Ga0210101, IMG submission 185534) | Wetland microbial communities from San Francisco Bay, California, USA, that impact long-term carbon sequestration - Muzzi_PWC_D1 (SPAdes) | ecosystem: Environmental > Aquatic > Marine >... | reverse complement strand
GCCAGACCGGCGACGCCACCGCCTGCCACCTCCACTTCGAGATCTGGACCGCCCCCGGCTGGTACGAGGGGGGCAGCCCGATCGACCCGCTGCCCTACCTCGAGCGCTGGGACCGGTACTCCTGAGAATAAGTCTCATTATCTGATACCGTCCCGCCGTGGGTTGGGCCGAGCACGCCACACGTCGCCTCGACGAGGCGGGCTATCGGAGCGGCGCCGCGCGGCGTCAGGTGGTCGAGCTGCTGGCGGGCGAGCGCTGCGCGGTGACCGCGCTCGAGATCGACCGCAGGCTCGACTCGGTCGGGCGCGCCAGCGTCTACCGGACGCTGGATCAGCTGGAGCGGCTCCACCTGATCCAACGCGTCGAGATCGGCGGCGACGCCGCCAGCTACGAGCGGGTCGACGCCGGCGAGCACCACCATCACCTCGTCTGCGAGGAATGCGGCCGGCTGGCGCCGTTCGCCGACCGCTCGCTGGAGCGGGCGATCGAGGCGGTAAGTCGGGACGCGGAGTTCGAGGTCGCCGCCCACGACGTCGTGCTGCGCGGCCGGTGCGCCGACTGCGCGTCGGCGAGCCGCGGGTAGGCGATGCCCGCCGTCGCCATCCCCCTCGCCGGCCTCACCGTGCTGGCGACCCTGCTCGGCGGGCAGGTGGCGCTGCGCCTCTCCCACACCCTGCCGACCGCGATCGCCCTATCCGGCGGCGTGGTCGTCGCGGTGGCCCTGTTCGAGGTGCTGCCCGAGGGGATCGAGCAGGTCGGCGACCCGGGCCGGGCGACGACGCTGGTCGCGGTCGGCTTCCTCGCCTTCTTCTTCGCCGAGCGCGCCCTCGTCCTGCACCATCGCGACGAGCCCTCCGAGGCGCGGGCGCACCATCACGTCGGGGTGCTCGGAGCGCTCGGCCTCTCGATCCACAGCTTCATCGACGGGCTCGGGATCGGGCTCGCCTTCGGACTCAACAGCGCCACCGGCCTGCTCGTCTTCCTCGCCGTGATCAGCCACGACTTCGCCGACGGGCTCAACACCGTGAGCTTCGTGCTCAGCCAATCGGGGAACCGGCGCCAGGCGGTCAGGTGGCTGCAGATCGACGCGATCGCCCCGCTGCTCGGGGCGGTCGTCGGATCGCTTGCCAGCGTCTCCGAGCACACCCTCGGCTACCTGCTCTGCCTCTACAGCGGCTTCTTCCTCTACATGGGCGCCACCGACCTGCTCCCGGAGGCCCACGCCCACGCATCGTGGGCGAAAGTCGGGCTGACCGCGTCGGGCTTCGTGCTGGTCTTCGCGGTCACCCGGGTCGCCGGCGTCTAGGTTCTTGGCTGCGGGCTGGGCGGTGCGGGCGAGCCGAACCGCCGCGCCACTCGACCAGCGCCAGCGCCAGCGCCACCGGCAACGTGGCCGGCAGCGTGTCGAGCGCGAAGAACAGCAGGTCGAGGGCGAGGGCGAGGACGGCGACGAGGCCTGCGGCGCGAAGCTGGAGGCGGCGGGAAGCGACCAGCAGGCAACCGAGGGTCGCGGCGACGAAGAGATCGCCGAAGCCCATCGCCGCGGAGCCGAAATGGATCGCCTGCAGGCGCGGCAGGCCGGCCGGCGCGGCGGCGGTGAGGACGGCGCTCGGCCCCTGCAGGAGCTCGGCGGCGACCAGGAAGGTGTCGACCGCGGCCATCGCGTAGATCCCCAGCTTCAACCAGGCGGCCGGGGCGACGGCGACCAGCAGCCAGCCGAGCCCGACGCAGCCCAGCGCGGTGAGCGCCGTCGCCGCAGCCTCGCCGAGCAGCGAAGAGGGCGCGGCCCAGGCGATCAGGAAGAGCGGCGCAACCGCGGCCGCCCACTCCGGCCGGCCGCCACGGACGAGCCAGCCGAGCGCCAGCGCCGCGAAGGGGGGAACGGCGACGAGCGCCAACCAGGCGAGCAGCGTCGCCGATTCGCCTTCCAGGGCGACGACCCCGACCACGAAGACGATCGAGAGCGCCGGCACCAGCGCCCACCAGGGGCTGCGGAATCGGTCCAGCCAATCGAATCGCCGCGGCTGCGGCAGGGCGACCAGCGCCGCCTGGAGGAAGCCGAGAAGCGCTATCGATACCGGGAACGACGGCACCGCGCGAGCCTAGGCGGACGTGCCGGCGATTGAGTGCCCACATAGGTATCTAACTCCCGGCACGTCCGGCGGGCGCTACTCCCACTCGATCGTTGCGGGCGGCTTCGAGGAGATGTCCAGCGCCACCCTGTTCACCTCGCGGATCTCGTTGATGATCCGGTTGGAGACCCGCTCCAGCAGGTCGTAGGGCAGTCGCGCCCAGTCGGCGGTCATCGCGTCGTCGGAGGTGACCGCGCGGATCACGATCGGGTAGGCGTAGGTGCGGCCGTCGCCCTGCACGCCGACCGAGCGCACCACAGGCAGCACGCAGAAGGACTGCCAGAGCCGCCGGTACAGCTCGGCGGCGCGGATCTCCTCCTGGAGGATTGCGTCGGCGGCGCGCAGGATGTCCAGCCGCTCCTTCGTGACCTCGCCGCCGACGATGCGGATCGCCAGGCCGGGGCCCGGGAAGGGCTGGCGCCAGACCATCCGCTCCGGCAGACCCAGCTCGGCCCCGACCGCCCGCACCTCGTCCTTGAACAGCATCCGCAGCGGCTCGACCAGCTCGAACTCGAGATCCTCGGGAAGGCCGCCGACGTTGTGGTGCGACTTGATCGTTTCCGAGGCGGCGCTGCCGCCGGACTCGATCACGTCGGAGTAGAGCGTTCCCTGGACCAGGTAGCCGATGTCCTCGAGCTTCGCCGCCTCCTCCTCGAAGACGCGGATGAACTCCTCGCCGATGATCTTGCGCTTGCTCTCCGGCTCCTCTACGCCTGCGAGACGAGCCAGGAAACGCTCCTCCGCCTCGACGTGGACGAGGGGAATGCCGAAGCGCTCGAAGGCGGCGACGACCTGCTCGGCCTCGTTCAGCCGCATCAGGCCGTGGTCGACGAAGACGCAGGTCAGCCTCTCCCCCACCGCGCGGTGGACGAGCAGCGCCGCGACCGAGGAGTCGACCCCGCCGGAGAGGCCGCAGATCACCCGGCCCTCGCCGACCTGGGTGCGGACCGCCTCGACCTGCTCGGCGATAACCGACTGCGGCGACCATTCGCGCTCGCAGCCGGCTATCTCGCGCAGGAACCGGGTCAGAACCTCACTGCCGTAGGGGGTGTGGACGACCTCGGGGTGGAACTGGATGCCGTAGAGGCCGCGGTCGGGAGCCTCGCAGGCGGCCACCGGCGAGCCCGGGGTCGAGGCGAGGGCGGCGAAGCCGGGCGGCGGCTCGAAGACGGTGTCGCGGTGGCTCATCCAGCAGCTCTGCTCCTCCGGGAGGCTGCCGAGCAGGCGCCCGCCGGCGTTGCGCAGGGTCAGCTCGGCCCGGCCGAACTCGCCCGACTCGGCCCCTTCGACCTTCCCGCCCAGCGCCTGCACCATCGCCTGCATGCCGTAGCAGATCCCCAGCATCGGGATCCCCAGGTCGAGCAGGTCGGTCGGGAACGCCGGCGCCCCCGGCTCGTATACCGAGGCGGGGCCACCCGAAAGAACCAGCGCCTTCGGCTGCCGCTCGCGGATCGCCTCTGCCGACGTGCTCGCCGGAAGCAGCTCGGAGAAGACCCCGCACTCGCGAATCCGCCGCGCGATCAGCTGCGAGTACTGCCCTCCGAAGTCGAGGACGAGCACCTCCTCGGAGGCTTGGGCCGGCGCCGTCGCGGCGCCGGCGTCAGTCGTCGGCGACTCCAACACCCGCCGATACCGCCGCGCGGCCATTCGACCCCATGCCGACGGCCTGCTCGTTCTGCAGCTTCTTGCCCTCGCTCTGCAGCGCCGGCGCAACCATCACCTCGGCCCGCTGGAAGGAGCGGATGTCCTCGTATCCGGTGGTCGCCATCGAGGTCTTCAGCGCCCCCATCAGGTTGAAGGTGCCGTCGTTCTCCTGCGCCGGCCCCAGCAGGATCTCCTCCATCGTCCCGTCCTGCTTGGTGGAGACCCGGGTGCCGCGGGGCAGCGACGGGTGGAAGGTCGCCATCCCCCAGTGGAAGCCGCGCCCCGGCGCCTCCTCGGCGCGGGCCAGCGGCGAGCCGACCATCACCGCGTCGGCGCCGACCGCGATCGCCTTCGAGACGTCGCCGCCGGTGCGCATGCCGCCGTCGGCGATCACGTTGACGTACTCGCCGGTCTCCAGCATGTGCTGGGCGCGCGCCGCGGCGACGTCGGCGATCGCGGTTGCCTGCGGGACGCCGATCCCGAGCACGCCGCGGGTCGTGCAGGCAGCGCCGGGCCCGACCCCGACCAGCACGCCGACCGCACCGGTCCGCATCAGGTGCAGCCCGGTCGAGTAGGAGGCGCAGCCGCCGACCACGGTCGGCACCGGCACTTCGGCGATGAACTCCTTCAGGTTGAGCGGCTCGACCGCGGTCGAGACGTGCTCGGCGGAGATCACGGTGCCCTGGATGACGAGGATGTCGATCCCCGCCTCGATCGCGATCTCGTACTGCTCGCGCACCCTTTGGGGGGTGAGCGAGCCGCAGGCCACGGCGCCGCGCTCCTTGATCTCCGCGATCCGCCGCCCGATCAGCTCCGGCTTGACCGGCTCGGCGTAGATCTCCTGCATCACCCGCGTCGCCAGGTGCTTCGGTGCGCCGGCGATCTTCTCCAGCTGCTTCTCGGCATCCTCGAAGCGGGTCCAGATTCCCTCCAGATTGAGCACGCCGAGGCCGCCGAGCTGGTTGACGAGGACCGCGGTGTCGGGGCTGACCACCCCGTCCATCGCCGCTGCGACCAGCGGCAGCTCGAACCGGTAGGGGCCGAGGGTCCAGCTGATGTCTATGTCGTCGGGATCGCGGGTCCGGCGCGACGGAACGATCGCGATGTCATCGAATCCGTAGGCGCGCCTCCCCTTCTTGCCGCGACCGATGTCGATCTCCAAATCGATCCTCCAGGGAAGCTGATGGCTTGAACAGCCAGCCTACACTTCCGCGTGGACCTCCAGGTCCCGCACCTCGACCTCGCCGAGCAGCCGCTCGACCCCGCGGCGCTCGATCGTTCCGGCGCCGAAGTGCTGGGTCGACTCGGCGCCGCAGGCGACCCCGTAGGCCAGGCAGTCCTCGGGCTCGCGGCCGTCGTAGAGCGCCGCGGCGTAGCCGGCCAGGAAGGCGTCGCCCGAGCCGACCGTCGAGACCGCCTCGAGCGAGGGGGTGCGGACCTCGACCACACGGCGCTCGGCGCCCGCGCCGACCACCGCGACGCAGCCGTCGGGCCGGGTGATCGCCGCCTCGCCCGCGCCCAGCCGGACCAGCTCGCCGAGCCCGTGCACGAGGTCGCCGGGGTCGGCGAACTCCTGGCCGACCAGCTCCTCGGCCTCGCGCTCGTTGGGGGTGACGACCGAGGCGCCGGCGCGCAGGCCGGCCAGCATCGGCTCACCCTCGGAGTCGAGGATCGCGGTGACTCCGCGCTCGCGCAGGTCGCCGACCAGGCGGGCGTAGAGGTCCTCGCCGGCGCCCGGCGGCAGCGATCCGGCGAGCACGCAGATCCGCGCCCCGTCGGCCAGGTAGCGCAGCCGCTCGACGAAGCGGTCGACCTCCTCGGGGCTGACCGCGGGGCCGCGCTCGTTGATCTCGGTCTGCTCGCCGGAGGTCGGGTCGACCACCGACATGTTGATCCGGGTCTCGCCGGCGACCCAGGTGAAGTCGGTGAGAATCGCCTCGCGGCGCAGCTGCTCGAGCACCCGGTTGCCGGTCGGCCCGCCGGCGAAGCCGGCGGCGATGACGGGGCGGCCGAGCAGTCGCAGGGCGCGGGCGACGTTGATCCCCTTGCCGCCGGCGACCGTGCGGCTCTCCACCGCCCGGTGGCGGTGGCCGAGGCGGAAGTTCGGGACCGCGACGGTGCGGTCGATCGCCGCGTTGAGCGTGACCGTGAGGATCATCGAAATCGCCTGCTCGCTGCTAGAGCCACGCCGACCAGTATCCCGAAGATGGCGATCGCGATCCACCCCACGTTGGCTGCGGCGAAGCTGCGCGCTCGGTCGATGGCGCTCGCCTTCGCCACGGCGTGGCCGGCGCGAAGCGGCACGGTGGCGGCTCGCATGCCGCCTACCCGGACGATCGCCCGCCCCAGCCGCGCGCCGCGCCGGATCGGCCCTTCGACCTCGCGCGGCGCCCGCACCGCGACGTCCAGCCGCTGGCCGCGGCGCACCCCGACCGCGACGCTGCGGACGGCGCGCAGCGGCACCCTGCCGCCCTGGTAGCGGATCGAGGGCCGGGCCAGCGCCCGCCCGGCGCGGACCGGGACCCGCCTCCGGTACCTGGAGAAGCCGTATTCGAGCAGCCGCACGGTCTCGAGGTCGCGCTCCGTCTCCGTCTGCGTGCCCAGCACGGCGGAGATCAGCTCGACCCCCTTGCGACGGCCGGACCCGACCAGGACGTAGGCGGCATCGAAGGTGTGGCCGGTCTTCACCCCGGTTGCCCACGGCGCCCGCATCAGCAAGTCGTTGAGGGTCTCGATCCGCCGCGGCGGGCGAAGGCTGCGCAGGACGGCGCGGCGGGAGGCGGCGATCCGGGCGAAGACCGGGATCCGCAGCAGGCGCCGGGTCAGCGCGGCGAGGTCGTAGGCGCTGGAGTGGTTGCCGCGCTGATCGAGGCCGATCGGGTTCGCGTAGTGGGTGTCGGCGAGGCCGAGCGCCGCCGCGCGGCGGTTCATCTGGCCGACGAAGCGCCGCTCCGAGCCGGCGGCGGCGCGGGCGAGGTCGTAGGCGGCGTCGTTGCCGCTGCGCAGGATCAGCCCGTAGAGCAGGTCGCGAACGCTGATCGCCTGGCCGGGGCGGAGCTCGAGCAGCGACTCGCCGTAGATCGACGCGTAGGGGGCGGCGTGGACGAGCTTGCCAAGCGGCAGCTCCTTGAGCGCCACGTAGGCGGTCATCAGCTTGGTCGTGCTGGCGATCGGGAGGCGGCGGGAGGCGGCGTGGGAGGCCAGCACCTCGCCGTTGCGGGCGTCGACCAGGGCCCAGGCGCGGGCGTCCAGGTCTGGGCCCTTGGCGGCGGGCGCGGCGGCCGGCGCCAGGGCCGCCGCGAACAGCGTGGCGAGGAGCGCCGCGAGGGGCCGCAGCGCCGTCACCGCAGCTTCAGCGTTTCGCCCGAGACGAGGATCTGCGGATCGACACCCGGGTTCAGGGCGACGATGCGGGCCACCGAGACCCCGGTCCTGCGGGCGATCGAGGTCAGCGTGTCGCCGCTCTGCACCACGTACGTCTTCGGCGTCCGGCCCTTGCCGTCGGCGCCGCTGCGGGTCGTCGCCTGGCCGCCGCTCCTCCCGCCGCCGGAACCCCCTCCGTTGCCGCCGCCGCCGAGCGAGGTCGCGACGATCACGACCACCACGATGAAGCCGCAGGCCAGGGCCGTCGCGGCGAGGGCCCTGGCGGGGACTGAAGAGCGCTGGTTCATGGTTGGGGCGCGGAGATCGAATCGCGCCCGGCGGATCGTAGCGTCGCTCAGGTCGCTTTCACGCGGTCGAGGCGTCCCAGACCGCGTCGCGGAGGCGCTCCGCCGCGGCGGCCGGATCGGGGTCTGCGGCGATCCCGCGCGAGGCCGCGACCAGCGCCGCGGCGGCGCCCGGGGCGAAGGCGGCGCCGAGCAGCTCCGGGCGGCCTCCCTGGGCGCCGACCCCGGGGATCAGGAAGATCGAGCGCGGCATCAGCTCCCGCAGCCGGGCGATGCGCTCGGGCTCGGTGGCACCGACTACCGCCCCCATGCCGCTCAGCCCGACGTCCCCGGCGAGGCGGTCGGCGAGGCCGTCGACCAGCGCCGCGAGCCGCTCGTGCAGCGGCCGTTCGGGGGCCGGCAGATCCTCTACGTCGGCGGCGCCGGCGTTGCTGGTGCGGACCAGGGCGAAGACCGCCGCCCCGGCGGCTTCGGCGGCGGCGAGCAGCGGCTCCAGCGCGTCGAGGCCGAGCAGCGGGTTGGCGGTGAAGGCGTCGGCGCCCAGCCCGGGCACCGGGCCCCAGGGGGTCGGCGTCTCGCCGACCAGCGCCTGCGCGTAGGCGGCGGCGGTGATCGGCACGTCGCCGCGCTTGCCGTCGGCGATCGTCAGCAGCCCGGCCTCGGCGGCCGCGGCGCGGACCTCGGCGAGCGCCGCCCAGCCGGGCGCGCCAAGCCGCTCAAAGCAGGCGAGCTGCGGCTTCACCGCGACGCAGGCGGGACCGGCCAGCTCGATCAGCCGCCGGCAATGGACCGCGACCGCGGCGGCGGCCCGCTCGGCGGGCGACGCGGCGGCCCCGGCCGGATCGAGATCGTCGGGGAGCCTGGCCGGGTCGGGGTCGAGGCCGAGGCAGATCTGGCTGCGGCGCTCCTCGACGAGCGCCGCGAGCCGATCCGCGAAGGGGCGAGCGTTCAGCCCTTGACCTTGGCCTTCAGCGCCGAGCCGGCGGAGAAGCGGGGCACCTTGCCGCCCGGGATGGTGATCCGCTCGCCGGTCCGCGGGTTGACGCCCTGACGCGGCCCGCGCTCGGCGACGTGGAACTTGCCGAAGCCGGTGAAGCTGACCTCACCCCCGCCGCTCAGCGTGTCGGTGATCGTGTCGAGCACCGCGTCGACCGCGTCGCTCGCGGCCTTCTTGCTGCCCACCCGCTCGTCAGCTGCCAGTTGGTCGAGAAACTCAGCCTTGGTCACGTCGATGCTCCTCCGTCGTCGTTGAGGTCGGCGGCAATCTAACAGCGTGCGCGGGCGTAAGGGCTGCCTGCCGCGCAGCGGAGGCCGCAAGGAGCGTCAGGAGCCGCCGACCGTCATCTCGCCGACCAGCAGCGGCGGAGCGCTGATCGACCCCCCGAAGGGGACCCAGCGTGGCGCCGCGCCGGCCGCCCGCACGGCGCGCAGCATCGAGACGAGGTCGCCGGCGATCGTGAACTCGCGCAGCGGCTCGGCCGTCTCGCCGCCGCGGATCGCCAGCCCCGTGGCGCCGACCGAGAAGGCACCGGAAACCGGGTTGACGCCGGAATGCAGGCCGGCGACGTCGTTGATCAGGACCCCGTCTCCCGCCTCGCGGAGCAGCCCCTCGAAGCCGGCCGAGCCCGGGCTGACGATCAGGTTCGAGGCGGCGACCGCGGGCGGCGCCCGGTAGCCGGAGCGACCCGCGTTGGCGGTCGAGACGGCCCCGTCGCGGCGCGCCGTGTAGGCGTCGTGGAGGTAGGAGCGCAACCTGCCGCCCTCGATCAGCGCGGTGCGCTGCCGGGGCGTTCCCTCGGCGTCGACCGGGGCCGCCGCGAAGCCCTCCGGGTCGAGCCCGTCGTCGCGCAGGACGAAGGCCTCGCCGGCGACCTCCTCGCCGAGCCGCCCGGCGAGCGGCGAGCGGCCGCGCTGCACCGCGTCGGCGCCGAGCGCCTTGCCGAGCAGGCCGACGAAGGCGGCGGCGACGGTCGGGTCGAGGACGACCGGGCAGCTGCGCGACTCGGGCTTGCGCGAACCGATCATCTCGGTTGCCCGCCGCGCCGCCTCCTCCCCGACCGCCCGCGGGTCGAGCCCGGCCGGCCCCCGCGCCAGGTCGAACCCCAGCCCGGTCTCGCGCCCCGTCTCGCCCTCGGCCAGGGCCTGTGCGTACGCGTAGCAGCTCGACGTCTCGTACTCACCCCCGGCGCCGCTCGAGGAGGCGATCGCGACCCGCTCGGCGCTGTCGGAGTAGACCGCCTGCTCGACCCCGGCCACGCGAGGGTCGGAGGCAAGCGCGGCGCGCTCGACCGCGAGCGCCAGCTCGGCGGCGCGCGCCGTCGGCCAATCGCCCAGCGACGGGTCGCTCAGCCCGGCCAGCGCCGCCGCCGCGCCGGCGCCCGGCGGCGGCGCGGCGAACTCGTCCTCGTCCGCCACCCCGGCGCCCTCGACGGCCCGGGCGGCGATCGTCGCCACGCCCTCCGGCGAGAGGTCGGTTCCGAAGCCGTACCCGACCCGGCCGCCGATCCAGGCGCGCACCCCGACCCCTCGCTTGGTCGCGGCGGTGAGGCTCTCGACCTCGCCGCCGTGGGCGCGCGCCTCGCGCTGGGCGGTTTGCGCGACATAGGCCTCGGCGTCGGTGGCCCCGGCTCCCAAGGTGAGCTCAACTACCTCGGCGGCGAGATCTCCGTCAATCGCGGCTGGCATCGATCTTCCCGCTCACAGCTCGGTCCCGCCGACGGTCAGCGCGGCGATCCGGACGTGCCCCTGACCGGTGCCCACCGGCACTTTCTGGCCGCTCTTGCCGCACATGCCCGTCTTCATCCGGAAGTCGCTGCCGACCGCGTCGATCGCTGCCAGGGCATCGAGGCAGTTGCCGATCAGCGTCGCGCCGCGGCAGGGCCTGGTCACCTCGCCGCCCTCGATCAGGTAGCCCTCGCTGACCCCGAAGACGAAGTCGCCGGTCGCCGGGTCGACCTGGCCGCCGGCGAAGGAGGCGGCGTAGAAGCCCTTGCCGACCTCGGCGAGGATCTGCTCGGGCGGGGCCTCGCCGGGAGCGATGTAGGTGTTGGTCATCCGCGGGATCGGCAGGTGGCGGAAACTCTCGCGGCGGCCGTTTCCGGTCGAGTCGACGCCGTCGCGCTCGGCCCCCAGCCGGTCGTAGAGGAAGGAGACGAGCCGGCCGTCCTCGATCACCCGCGTCTTCTGGCTCAGCGTCCCCTCGTCGTCGATCGCGTCGCTGCCCCACTCGCCCGGCAGGCGCCCGTCGTCGTAGGCGGTGAGGAGCGGCTGGGCGACCCGCTCGCCGAGCTTGCCGGCGTAGACGCTCGCCCCCTTCTGCACGTGATCGGCCTCCAGTCCGTGCCCGGTCATCTCGTGGAAGAGGACGCCGCCGAAGCCGCCGCCGACCACGACCGGCATCGAGCCAGCCGGCGCGGCGCCGGCGTCGAGCAGGGTGAGGGCCTTGCCGGCGGCGCTCGCCGCGATCCCCGCCGGATCGTCCTCGAGCAGCTCGAAGCCGCGCGTGCCGCCCAGCGTCTCGGCGCCGCTCTCGACCCGCTCGCCGCGGCGGGCGACCGCCTGCACGCCGATCCTCGTGCGGGTGCGGTCGTCGCCGCACAGCAGGCCGTCGGAGTTGGCGACGGCGATCTGACGGCGGGCCTCGGCGTAGGAGGCGCGAAGCTGCTCGACCTCGCCGCCGGCCGCCCGGCCGCGCTCGTCCAGCTCGCGCAGCAGCGCCGCCTTGCGCTCGGCCGGCACCTGCTCGGGCGGCTGCTCTATCGCCTCCCGGCTGGTCGCCACGGCCCGCAGCGGGCGGGGCTCGGCCCGCTCGCCGCGCAGTGCCGCCGCCGCCTCGGCCGCGGCGCGCTCGAGGTCGGCGGGGTCGAGCCCGTCGACGTGGGCGAAGTAGGTGGTGCCGTCGCTCAGCACCCGCACGCCCGCTCCCTGCTCGCCCCCCGACTGCACCGACTCGATCCGCGACTCGTCGATCGCCATGCTCATGCCGCTGCGCCGTTCGGCGAACAGCTCGGCGAACTCCCCGCCGGACGCCAGGGCGCGCCTCAGTACACGCCGAGCGACCTCTGGATCGACGAGCTCCTCGCCGGGACGGTCCCCCATCAACGCTCCCGCTTGCGACCCGCGACCTCGATCAGCCGGCCGGCGGCGACGAACAGCTCGCCGCCGACCCTCGAGTCGACTGCGTGGTCCTCGGCCCGGCCGCCGCCGTAGTAGAGGCGGGCGAAGGGGCGCCGCAGGGCACGGCGGCGGCGCATATAGGCGGCGGCCTCGTCGGCGTAGCCGGAGACGCGGTCAAGCAGGACGCGGTGCGGCTTAAGGGCCATCCGCAAACCTCCCGCGCACGCCTGGCGGCGGCGGACCGGCGCGGTACGGCGTCCTCGGACGGCCAAATAGCGCTGCTATTCGGCCTCCCTGCGTCCTGGCCCCGCTTGGTCCGGCGCTCGCCAGCCGCACACGCGGGATTTCCGAATGACCCTGGGCCATCCGCTCCTACTCACCCGCCCGCCCGGCGCCGCCCGCCGCCAGGTCGCGCAGCATCGCGCGCAGGTCGAAGAAGGTCAGCGAGGCGAGCGCGAAGCGCTCAGTCACCGCCACCGCGGCGAGGCCGGAGTGGCGCAGGGCGAAGACCTCGCCCTGCTCGGTGCCGACGTGGACCTGCTCGACCGGCTCCTCGTCGGCGCGGTCGGCGGCCCCGAACAGCGCCGCGGCGTCCTCGCGCCAGCGGTCGGGGTCGCCGCCGGCCGCCAGCACGGCGCCGTCGCCGTCGAGGATCGCGGCGCCGCGCAGGTCGGGCGACAGCTCGGCCAGGTAGGCGAGCGCGCCCGCGGCCGCTTCGCCGGAGATCCCCTCGCCGGAACCCGTCCTCGTCGCATCGTCGTCCATTTAGACGACTGACCCCGCGACCGCGCGCACCTGGCTGCCGCACGTGACGCCGCGCATATCTGCGTCCTCGGATTTCCCTTTGGCACCACCAAAGGCTGCATCCTGCGTCCTTGATCTGCTTGGCCGCGCACGGCCCCAGGCACACGTGGCCACGAAGTCAGTCATCTACGTCAAAATAGCGGCCCGTGCCAGTCGCCCGCGCCTCCTGGATAGTCGTCGTCGCCGTCTGCGCGGTCGCCGTGGTGCTGCTCGCGATCGGCGACTACACCGGCTACGCGATCACCGTCGGCGCCGTAGGGCTGGCCGCGGCGGTCAACCTCCTGCCGGGCCCTTAGCTAGTCCCCTCCTATTCGGCTTCGCCGTCCGGACCCCCGAACCGCGAACGGACATTGGCCCGACCCCCTGAAACCGGTCATCGCGGCACGCAGGCAATGTGCGCGGATCTCCACTGCCAAACCGGGCAATGTGCCACCTGCTCCGCGGGAGGGCGCTCAGCCTGGGATGGGTCAATCCGACTCGGCGAGACGCAGCGCGACCTCGAGCTCCGGCCCGCATGAGCGCAGCGGGCGGCCGATTCTCGCCTCGATGGCGCGCAGGCGGGCTCCGACTGTATTGCGACCCACGCGCAGGATCGCCGCCGCCGAAGAGGCGTTGCGGTCGGCCTGGAAATATGCTTGCAGAGTCTCCCGGGCAACCCTGCCGCCGTCGCGATCGGCGTCGAGGGGAGCGAGGTAGAGCTGTCGCAGCGACGTGGCGAGAAGGTCGTCCCTCATGGTTGAGGCGAGGAGGGCGACGTTGCTGTAGCGGATCGCGGATCCCGACCGACGCTGCGCGATCGGCAGAGCGGCGGCTGCTTGGCGGTGTGTGAGGCGCCACCCGGAGAGGCCCTCCGCGGGCTCGCCGACGGCGAGCGCCAGTCCGGCCGGAAGCCGCCATGCGGTGATCTTCTCCATATCGGTTGCGTCGGTCATGCGGCGGTTGCCGAGCCAAGCCCATGTCGTCTGCTCGTCCAGCTGAACGAGCAGAAGGCGACGATCGAGGCAGCGCGAGAGGTCGCGTAGCAGGTCCAGCGCCGCCGTGCCGGAGGCGACGACGCCGATGTGAGAGTCGCCAAGCGCGTACGCCAACGGCGCAGGGTCGGCGACCTCGCCGGCGAGAAGCCGGCGAACAAGCCCGAGAGAGCCGCGCTCCGTGCTGACAGCCTGATTCTCCGTCTCGCGACGATGTTCCTTGGCCACGGCAGCGAGGAGCTGGTCGAAGTAGTTGGTGTAGAGGCGGGCGAACTGCTCGAGCGCCTCGCCGCTGAGCGCGACGCCGGACCGCTCAGCCTCCTCGAAGAGAACTGTGCCGAAAATCGTGTAGCCGGCTACGTAGCGCCGCAGCATCGTCTCGAGCGTGACGCCGTTGCGCGCGGCGAGACGAGCCTGTACCAGGAGAGCCGGCGGCGGCGCGGGCGGTTCCTGGCGATCCTGCGCGATCGCGTCGAACGCGTAGTCGATCGCCGCGGAGATCGCGGTCCGGATGCCGGCCAGATAGCTCGGGTCGGCATCGTCAGGCGGGGCCGAGACGGCGTGGAAGCGACTGAGCGCTGCCTCCTCGATCTCTGAGCGGCGGGATTCCAGTCGGGCCCGAAGATGGCCACGCGGAAGATCGGTCGAGCCCCTCTTCATCTGCGCCCAGCCCCCAAGTCGTAACTACTCGGCCAGTTCTCGTCCGAGAATAACAGGAATTAGAACGTCCACGTACCCTAGGCTGCTCACTGGACGAACCAACGAAATCACGGCGGGATGCAGGTCACATTCCAGTCGGGCTCGAAGACGACTGCGCTGAAAGATCGCTCGAACCCCTCTTCAGCTGCGCCCAGCCCCCCGTCGCACCTACCCGGCCAGTTCCGGTCCGCGGATAACGGGAAATAGAACGGTTACGTACCTTAAGGTCAACTGGACGAACCAACGAGCTTCTGCACGGTCACTAGCCCGAGCGGTAGGGCCCGCCGTCCCCGCCGGGGCTGCGGAAGGACGTCTCCGGCTCGGCGTGGATCAGCACCTCGGAGCGGGGGATCGCCGCCTCGATCTCGGCGCGCATCGCGTGGGCCAGCTCGTGGGCGCGCTCGAGGCTGGTCCCGGCGCGGTACTGCACGTGGAGGTCGATATGACGGCGGCTGCCGGCGCGGCGGGCGCGCAGCTTGTGGTAGCCGGCGACCTCGGGGGTGCGGGCCGCGGCGATCGCCGCCTCGATCCGGTCCATCTCCGCCTCGGGCAGCGCTTCGTCGACCAGCACGGCGGAGGAGCGGCGGACGATCCGCAGGCCGGCCGTGACGATCGCCGCGGCGACCAGCAGGGCGGTGATCGAGTCGAAGGCGACGAGCCCGGTGATGTCGACCAGGGCGAGCCCGACCAGCACCCCCGCCGAGGTGAGCGCGTCGGCGCGCAGGTGCGCCGCGTCGCCCTCCAGGGCGGGGGAGTCGTGGGCCAGCGCCTGTCGCGAGAGGACCGCCGAGACCGCCAGGTTGGCGAGCACCGAGAAGCCCATCACCGCGATGCCCACCCCTAGCGCTCCAACCTCGGCGCCGACCGCCAGCCGGTGGGTCGCCTCGTAGACGATGATCCCCGCCCCGATCAGGATCAGCATCCCCTCGATCGCCGCCGCCAGGCTCTCCACCTTCTCGTGGCCGTAGGGATGCTCGGCGTCGGCCGGCTCGTCGGCTTTGCGGACCGAGACGAAGGCGACCACCGAGGCGACCAGGTCGATTAGCGAGTGGACCGCCTCGGTGACGATCGCGATCGAGCCGGTGATCGCCCCCGCGGCGAGCTTGATCGCGATCAGCAGCGCGTTGGAGGCGATCGAAAGCGCCGCCGCGCCGCTCTTGGTGTGGATCATCGCTCCGCCGGCGCCACCTCGCCGGCGAGGTGGCGGGCCAGCAGCCGCGCGGCGGCGCCGCGATGGCTGATCTCGTTCTTCTCCGCCTGGCTCAGCTCCGACATCGTGCGCTCGTCGCCCTGCCCGGTCGCGTCGGGGACGAACGCCGGGTCGTAGCCGAACCCGCCCGCGCCGCGCGGCACCTCGATCAGCCGCCCCTCGCAGCGCGCCTCGAAGACGCGCTCGGAGCCGTCGGCCCCGACCAGCGCCAGCGCGCAGCGGTAGGCGGCGCGGCGGTCCCCGCCGGTCGCCGCGACCTCGTCCAGCAGCTTCTCGAGGTTCTCCTCGTCGCTGGCGCCCGGACCGCCGTAGCGGGCGGAGTGGATCCCGGGCCGGCCGCCGAGCGCCGCCGCCTCGATTCCGGAGTCGTCGGCGATCGTCGCCCTGCCGGTCGCCGCGTGCACGGCGCGCGCCTTCTGGAGGGCGATCGAGGCGAAGTCCTCGCCCTCCTCGGCCGGCAGCTCGACGCCATCCGGCATCGCCTCCAGCTCGAGCCGGGGCAGCAGTTCGCGCATCTCGCGCAGCTTGTGCCTGTTGCCCGTGGCGAGGATCAAGTCAGCTACCGGCAGCGCGCTCCTGGACCTGGCGCAACCGCGAGATGCCCATCTCGGCGAGCTTCAGCAGCTCGTCGAGCGAGGCGCGGGAGAGCGGCGTCCGCTCGGCGGTCGCCTGCACCTCGACCAGACCGCCCTCGCCGGTCATCACCACGTTGGCGTCGACGTCGGCGTTGGAGTCCTCGCCGTAGTCGAGATCGCAGAGCGCCCGCCCGCCGACCATGCCGACGCTGACCGCCGCCACCGAGCCGCTCAGCGGCATCGCCTCGATCTTCTTCGCGTCGACCAGCTTCTGAAGGGCGAGGCGCAGCGCAACGAAGCCGCCGGTGATCGCCGCGCAGCGGGTGCCGCCATCTGCCTGCAGCACGTCGCAGTCGACGTAGACGCTGCGTTCGCCGAGCGCCCGGAAGTCGACGACGACCCGCAGCGAGCGGCCGATCAGGCGCTGGATCTCGACCCCGCGGCCGTCCTGGCGCCCCTTCGAGACGTCGCGCGCCTTGCGGTCGCCGGTCGACGCGGGCAGCATCGAGTACTCGGCGGTGACCCAGCCTTTGCCCCGGCCCCCCATCCACTTCGGCACCGACTCGTTGACCGAGGCGGTGCAGATCACCCGGGTGCGGCCGAGCGAGATCAGCGCCGATCCGTCGGCCGTCTCGACGAACCCGGGGTCGATCGAAACCGGGCGGATGTCGGCCGGCGCCCGGTCGTAGCTGCGCGACGCCGGCATCAGGGTTTCCGCTCCGCGGTCATCGCCGCGAGTCTGTCACGAGCGGCGCCGCGAGGGGCGGCCCGCGCCGCGATGCCGCCCCTCCGGCAGGCCCTACTTGAAGGCCACCTTGTCGACCGCCTCCTTGATCTTGTCGACGATCAGGCCGGCCAGCTCGGTGCCCTGCTTGCCGTTGAACCCCTTCATCGCCGCGACCATCCCGACCATCAGCAGCGAGACGAGCAGGATCAGGCCGACGTACTCGACCGTGCCCTGGCCCCTCTCGCGCTCCGCAAGGGAGCGGATCGCCTCGGTCCTGCGCACGATCGCGGCGTGCGCGTAGCCCAGCAGCAGATAGATCATCGAAGCCTCCTCAGTCGGTTTGAGCCGATGCTGAGGAACCGCGGGTCACCGATCCAGACGCAAGTGGGCCAACTCCGCGGCGCGATTGTGAAAAGTCTGGGACGGGCCGCCCCCTCCCACTTGCGCCCCAGGAAGCCCTGGCGGGGTCGAGGCGCAGCTCCGCGCAGGCCCAGGGCGAGGGGCGACCAGATCCCCGCCGACCGCCTCGACCTCGTGGGGAGGGCCGGCGCGCATCGCACCGACGATCGCCACGTCGGGGACTGCGGCCAGGGCGACTACGGCGCCGAGCTGGCATCCGACTCCGGCTTCGCTTCGGTCCTTTCGGTCCTGCACGAAACCGAGTGCGCGCCGGGGCGTCACTCGCTCTCTGTCGTGGCGCTGGGTCGGAACGGCGAGGCGACGCGAATCGCGGGTGAGCTGCTCTACCTGCCGCAGGAATCGGCGGAGGAGGCGCGGGTCGCACCGCCAGAGGCGCAGGAGAAGCCGCGAAGACGCGATCCCAAGCGCACGTTCGCAGGCGTTCGTGAGGGCAGACTGGAGAGGAAAGAGCCCCGTCGACCCGGCGCCGGGCGCGTCGAGAGCGAAGTATGCTGAGGGCCATGTCGCACCGCTCGGCGCCCGATCCACTGCGCGTATGTCTCGTCTCGGCCAGCGGCCAGAACGTCTTCTTCTCTGAGATCCTCGAAGCCCTCGGCGGGACGCTGCGCGACCGGGGACTGGCGATCGAGGAGTCGGTGGACTGCTTCCCCGAGGCGGCCGACGACCTCGTCTACCTATTCGTACCGCACGAGTACGAGCCGATGGTCGAGGTGCTGGCGCATCCCAGCGACGTGCAGCTGAGCCGCTCGGTGGCGGTGTGCACGGAGCAGCCGGGAACGAGGTGGTTCGAGACTGCGTGCGGCGTCGCTGCCCGCGCGGGAGGGGTCGTCGACATCAACGCCCTCGGCATGCGGGAGATGCGGAGCCGCGGAATCGAAGGCGCGCACGTGCCGCTCGGCTACGTCCCATCCTGGGATGCCTGGGGCGGCAGCGATGACCGCGAGCGTCCGATCGATCTCACCTTCCTCGGTGCCTACACCGAGCGCCGCGCCCATTCGCTGGCGGCCTGCGCTCCGGCCCTCACCCTGACCGAGCGGCGCGCCTCGATCCACCTGACGGAGTCGGCGCAGCCGCACACCGCCGGCAACGGCTACTTCCTCTCTGGCGCGCGCAAGTGGCGGCACCTCGCGGACTCGAAGGTGCTGCTCAACGTCCACCAGCAGGAGCTCGCCTACATGGAGTGGCATCGGATCGTCGGCGCGATCGCGAACGGATGCGTCGTGCTGAGCGAGCAATCGCCCGAGACCGAGCCGCTCGTGCCAGGCGAGCACTTCATCTCGGCTTGCTACCGCGACCTGCCGAACGTGCTGGAGGCGCTGTTGGCCGAGCCCGAGCGCCTCAGCCAGATCAGGCAGGCGGCGTATGCGCTGCTCCGCGGCGAGATGCCGATGGCGAACAGCGCCGAGGGGCTCCTGAGCGAGGTGGAACGGGCGGCGGGAAACGAGGTGCCCCCGAAGCGCCCCGTCGGCGTTGCTTCGGCCACCGTGCCGATGCCCGTGCCGCCCTCCGCCCGAACCCCGGAGTGGGAGGCATACGTCACGCACACCGGCGAGACGCTGCCGATGCGGATGGCCCTCAAACACCTCGTCGTCGGCATGAAGGGCATCGAGCGGAGGCTGGACGCCCTCGCCGCTGACAAGGACACCGAGCCGGACACGGTGGAGCACCTCGGCCCTGAGCTGGAATCTCCCCGCGTCAGCGTCCTGCTGACCGTCCACAACTACGCCGACCACGTCGGCGCCGCCCTGCGCAGCGTCGCGGTCTGCGAGCTCCCGAACGTCGAGGTTGTCGCGGTCGACGACGCCTCGACGGACGGCTCCGTCGGGGCGATCCGGGCTGTCTGCGATGAGTGTCCCTGGCTGCCGGTGACGCTGGTCCGGCGGGGACTCAACCAGGGTCTTCCGGCCGCCCGAAACTTGGCGCTCGAACATGCCCGCGCGGAGTTGGTTTTCATCCTCGACGCCGACAACGCCGTACTGCCCCAGGGCCCGAGCAAGCTGGCCGACGCGCTGGACGAGAACCCCGATGCCGCCTTCGCCTACGGCGTTATCGAGACCTTCGACGTGAACGGACCGGTGGCGCTGATGAACTGGCACCACTGGGATCCCGCGCGCCTGCGCCATGGCAACTACATAGACGCGATGGCGATGATCCGCCGCTCCGCGCTGGAGGCGGCCGGCGGCTACTCGACCGACACCGTCTTCGCCGGTGGCTGGGAGGACTTCGCCCTCTGGGTGGCGATGGCGGACGCGGGCATGAGCGGCGTCCGTGTACCCGACTTCGTCGCCCGTTACCGGGTCAGCCCCCACTCGATGATCTCGCTCTCCAACGTCGACAGCACCGCGGTCTGGAGCGCACTGCTGCGCAAGCATCGGGTGCTTACGCAGAGCTGAGAGGGCGGCGGCGAGGCCGGTGCTTGCGGTCGCGTCTACTGGCTTCGCCGACCTCGCGGCCGGCGCAGGCGGCGCAGCGGGGCGGTGAGGCGCCAGCTCTTCGATCCCAGGAGCTCGCTGAAATGCCGCGACAGCTCGGTGTACCGATGCTCGAGCTCCGCAAGCCGATGTTCGAGCAGCGGAATCCGGGCGAGTTCCTGGTTTGCCGCCAGCAGAGCTGAGGAGCTCTCACGCATCCGCTCGATTGCCGTCACTTCCCGCCCTACAGCTTGTGCGACGGCACGTCGGGATTGGTTGACCGCGCGGTGCGCCTCCCGCTGGGTATTGGAGACATGCTCCGACCACCAGCCGACCTCGAACGCCTCGCCGAGGGAAACCAGCTCCCCGAGGTCGGGTAGCTCCCGGTCGCCGGCGAGGAGAATCGAGTACGTCTCTCCGTCCGGCTCCAGCCCAACCGTCCGGCGGACCTCCCCCGACCAGGGGGGCCCGCCGTTGGCCCCCACGTCGCCATCTGCGGCGACCTCGATCGTCGAGGCCAGCCAGACGTGCTGGCCGAACCTCGCCAGGTGCGAAAAGTGCTCGCCGACCGCTGCGGCCAGCTCCGCCGGCCGATACTCGTGCACGTGGTGCTCGTTGCCCGCCGGGTAGACGCCGGGATTGGGCGAGGAGACGAGCAGCAACCCGTCGGGCCGAAGCACCCGGCGGAACTCGGCCAGCGCCCGCTCGCCGTCCTCGACATGCTCGATCGTCTCGAAGCAGACGACGACATCGAAGCTGTCGTCGTCGAGGGGCAGCTCGCGCACGTCGCCCTGCAGGATCGCCTCGGCCCTGTCGCCAAAGCGGCGCTCGGCCTGCTCCACGGCGGCGCGATCGATGTCCACTCCCGTGAGGCTCGCCGCGCCCGCCGCGGCGAGAATCTCGATCCCATAGCCCACCCCGCAGCCAGCGTCGAGCACCTCGCGGCCGGCGACCGCACGAGCGGCCCACCAGTAGCGGCCACGGTGCTCGGTGTCGATCAGCTTGCCCGGCGCGCCGTCGGCGGGGTCGAAGCGCTCCAGGTTGGCAGCGACAGGAGTCCCGGAGGTGGCGTCGCGGTCGGACGTTGCGGTGGGAATCGAGGCTTCAGGCTTGGCGTTCATGTCGTCCAGTGGAGGTGCCAAATTGTCTTAAGACACTAGTAGCATTTCCCGCGCTGGGCGTCGTGCACCGGGTGCACTTGTGTTTTTGGGCGCCGCCCTTTCCGTCGGCCAGCGGCGTAATCGGTACGCTAGCTTACCACCGCGGTTCCCGAGGTTGTCGTGTCGACGGGTTCGAGGTCCGGCTCACCGGCGGCGGATACCCTCCCGCCGATGCGGGTGCTGGTCGTCACCAACTTCCTGCCCGACGCCGCCGCCCCCCAGCGAGGTCGCTGGGTGCGCGACCAGGTCGAGCAGATCCGTTGCCGCGGGGTCGAGGTCGAGGTGTTCGGCTTCCCGCCTGGCTCGCGCCACTACCTCCCCGCGACCGGACGGCTGCGCCGCCTGCTGGGCCGCGACCGCTTCGATCTCGTCCATGCCCACTACGGGCTGACCGCCTGGTGCGCGCAGCTGGCCGGAGCGCGGCCCCTGGTCGTCAGCTTCCACGGCACCGACGTGCGGCACCGGGTCGTCGGCCCGCTCTCCCGCCGCCTCGCGCGGCGGATCGACTTGGTCGCCGCCGTCTCGCGCTCGCTCTTCCGGCCCGAGGACGGCCGGCCGGGGCTGCCGCCGCTGCCGGGCTCGGCGGTGCTTCCCTGCGGCCCCGATCTCGGTCGTTTCCGGCCGATCCCGCGCGGCGCGGCACGGCGGGAGCTGAGCCTCGACCCGCAGGGCCGCTACCTGCTCTTCCCGGCCGACCCGGAACGGCCCGAGAAGCGCGTCGACCGGGCGCGCGAGCTCGCCGCGGCGAGCGGCGCCGAGCTGCTCACCGGAGGCGCGATCGACCCCGACCGGATGCCGCTCTGGGTCAACGCCGCCGACGCCGTTCTGGTCACCTCCGACCGCGAGGGCTTCGGCCTCGCCTGCGTCGAGGCGCTGGCCTGCGACGTGCCGGTCCTCTCGACCCCGGTGGGAATCGCACCCTGGGCGCTGGCGGGCGTGGCGGGAGCCCTCTGCGCCCCCTTCGATGCGGCGGCCTGGGGCGGCGCGGTCCGTCCCCACCTGGAAGCGCCCGACCCGCGAGTAGAGGGAACCGCGCGGGCTGCCGCGCTCTCGGCCGCGCGGATGGCGGAACGGACGATCGAGGCATACCGCGACGTCCTCGCGACGGCGAGATAGATTGAGGCTCCGATGAGCGAGGCAAGCGGCGATCCCGGCGGCGAGGACCTCGGCGCGAAGGTCGAGGCGGCGGAACGGCGCCTGCGCGAGGCGGCCGACGCGGCAGACGCCGCGGAGAAGCGCGCCAGCGCCGAGATCGAGGCGCTCGAAGCGGGCCTCGAGAAGCAGCGACAGCGTGCCGCCACGGAGCTGGAGGAGCTGCGCCGCGGCCACGCCGAGGAGCTGGCGCGCGAGCGCCAGGCCCGGGATCGGGCGATCGCCGCCGCCGAGAGCCGCCTCGCCGAGATCGAGAAGCAGGCCGAAGCGGCCGAGAGGCGGGTCGAGGAAGCCGAGCGGCGCGCCGCCGCGGCGAAGCAGCCCGCCGACCCCGGCAGCGAGACCCGGGCCCGCGAATCGGCCGCCGCCTGGCTGCGCGGTCAGATCGAGGCGATCAGGCGAGATGGCTGATTGCCAATTGACGTATCCGCGGGGGCGCGACTGGCCAAGCTGGGCGGTGCGCGCGGCCGCTGCGCGTAGCAGCGCTACGCGCGAGGCCGTCGGTGCCGATCCAGCGCCGTGCCAGGCGCGTCATTCGTGGGTCGGGCAATTGGGGATCAGTCATCGAAGAAAGGCGGAACGGCGATAGCCGCAGCGCCCGAGTTCGACGTCGCCGTGGTCGGCGGCGGGGCGGCGGGGCTGTGGACGGCGCTGCGCGCCGCCGAGCAGGGCGCCGCGGTCTGCGTCATCTCCCGCACGCCGCTCTCCCAGAGCGCCAGCTTCTGGGCCCAGGGCGGCCTCGCGGCGGCGCTCGAGCCGGGCGACTCCCCGGAGCGGCACGCCGCCGACACGATCGCGGCCGGCCGCGGGCTCTGCCGGCCCTCAGCGGTACAGGCACTGGTCGAGGAGGCACCGGCCGCTGTGCGGGAGCTGCGCGAGCGGGGCGTCTCCTTCGACCTCGACGCGGACGGCGAGCTGGCGCTGGGTCTGGAGGGCGGTCACACGCGGCGCCGCATAGTCCACGCGGGCGGCAGCCAGACCGGACGCGAGATCACCGCGAAGCTGGCGGCGATGGTCGCCGCCGAGCCGCGGATCGCGGTTCGCGAGCGGACATCGGCGGTGGCCCTGTGGAGCGACGGCGAACGCTGCCACGGACTGCTCACCGAAGCCGGCCCGATTGCCGCGGCGGCGACGGTCGTCGCGACCGGCGGCGCCGCGGCGCTGTGGCGGCGCACGACCAATCCCTGGGGCGCGATCGGCGCCGGACCGGTCCTCGCGGCCGCCGCGGGCGCCAACCTCGCCGACCTCGAGTTCTGCCAGTTCCACCCGACCGCGCTCGCCCTCCCCGGAACCCGCTTCGACGGCCTGCTGATCACCGAGGCGGTGCGCGGCGAGGGCGCCGTCCTGCTCGACGCCTCCGGCCGCCGCTTCACCGACGAGCTGGCGCCGCGCGACGCGGTCACCGCGGCGATCCTCGACCGGTTGGAGGCGAACGGCACGGGCAGCGTGCGGCTCGACCTTCGCCGTGTCGACGCCGACCGCTTCCGCAGCGTCTTCGAGTCGCTCGAGGAGGCGGGGCTGGACCCCCGCGCCGAGCCGGTCCCCGTCGCCCCTGCCGCCCACTACACGATGGGCGGCATAGCGGTCGACCTCGACGGCCGCTCCTCGCTGCGCGGCCTCTATGCCGTGGGCGAGTGCTCCTGCACGGGGCTGCACGGCGCCAACCGGCTCGCCTCCAACTCGCTCAGCGAGTGCTTCGTCTTCGGCAGCCGCACTGCCCGCGCGACCTTGGAGGAGAGCGCCGCGGCCGACCGCCCGGTGCCACCGGGGTGGCGCTTCGAGCCGCCGACCGAGGCGACCCGCGATGCGGTCTGGCGCCTCGCCGGCCCGCTGCGCCGGCCCGAGCAGCTGCGCGAGCTGCGGGACGACCCCTACCCGCTGGCCGCCGCGACCGCCGCCGCCGCCCTGGAGCGGTCCGAGTCGCGCGGCGGCCACCTGCGCGTCGACCATCCCGGCATCGACCCCGACCTCGACGGCGTCCACATCGTCCTCGGCCCGAACGGCGAGACCCGCCGCGAGGCGTGGCGCTAACCCCCCGTGCCTTCGCACTTTTCCTCGTATGTGGACGAAAACTGCGAACGCAAGGGGTAGCGTCCGTTCATGCTGCTCGGAGTCGACGTAGGCGGGACCTTCACCGACGCCGTCCTGATCGACGGGGAGGCGGTGCACACGGCGAAGCTGCCGAGCACGCCCGAGGACCAGTCGGTGGCGGTGATCGGGACGGTCGAAGAGGTTCTGCGCCGGGCCGGCGCCGAGGCCGGCGAGGTGGAGTCGTTCGCCCACGGGATGACCGTGGGGACCAATGCGCTGCTCGAGGAGCGCGGCGCCCCCACGGCGTTGATCGCCACCCGCGGTTTCGCCGATCTGCTCGAGATCGGCCGCCAGGACCGCCCCGAGCTGTACCGGCTCTGCGCGCCGAAGCCGACGCCGCTGGTGGCGCCGGAGCTGCGCTTCGAGGCGGTCGAGCGGGTCGGGCCGGAGGGAGTGCTCGAGGCGCTCGACCCCGCCGAGCCGCGGCGGCTTGCCGCCGCGGTGGGCGAGAGCGGCGCCGAGTCGGTGGCGATCTGCCTGCTCTTCTCCTACCTCGACCCCTCCCACGAGCGGGCGATCGCGGAGCGCCTGCGCAGCGAGCTGCCCGGCGTCCACGTCTCCGCCTCGCACGAGGTCCTGCCCAGCTTCCGCGAGTACGAGCGCTGCTCGACGACGACGATCGACGCCTACCTCTCCCCCCTGCTCGACCGCTACCTGGCGCGGCTCGGCGAGGCGGCCGGGGCGGCGGGGCTGCCGCGGCCGGTCGTGATGCAGTCCTCCGGCGGCGTCGCCAGTGCCGCCGAGGCGGCTCAGGCTGGTGCCTGGAGCGTCCTCTCCGGACCGGCCGGCGGCGCGGTCGGCGCCTCGCTGCTGGCTCGCGCCTGCGGCGACGGCAATGCGCTCGGCCTCGACATGGGCGGCACCTCGTGCGACGTCTGCGTGGTCGAAGACGGCGAGGTGCGGCGGACCGACTCGCGGCGGATCGGCGGCCGCGTCATTCAGCTGCCGATGGTCGATGTGCACACGGTCGGGGCCGGCGGCGGCTCGATCGGCTGGCGCGACCCCGGCGGCGCGCTGCGGGTCGGGCCGCTCTCGGCCGGCGCCGAGCCGGGGCCGGCCTGCTACCGGCGGGGCGGCGCCGAGCCCACCGTCACCGACGCCAACCTGCTGCTCGGCCGGCTCGCTCCCGACTCGACCCTGGCCGGCGGCGTCGCGCTCGATCCAGGGGCCGCCCGCGCGGCGGTCGGCGGCCTCGCCGACTCGATCGGCCTCGACGAGCTGCAGGTCGCCGAGGGCATCGTGCGGGTGGCGAACCAGGAGATGGTGCGGGCGCTGCGCGTGGTCACGGTCGAGCGCGGCGTCGACCCGCGCCGCTTCGCCCTGCTCCCCTTCGGCGGCGCCGGCCCGATGCACGCTGCGGCGCTCGCCACCGAGCTGGGCATCGACCGAATCCTCTGCCCGCGGGCGGGCGGCGTCCTCTCGGCGCTCGGCCTCTGCGCGTCGGACCGCCGCCGCGACACGACCCGCACCGTGATGCTGAGCGGCCGCGAGCTGACGGCGGAGCGGATCGCCGCCGAGGTCGACGAGCTGACCGCCCGGCTCGACGGCGGGCTGACCGGCGCCGAGCCCGAGGTCGTCTACGAGATGCGCTACGCCGGGCAGGCCTTCGAGCTGCCGGTGCCCGGCTCGACGCGCCCCGACCCGGTCGAGCTGGCCGCGCGCTTCGAGCGGCTGCACGAAGAGCGCTACGGCCACCGCGACCCCGACGGCGAGGTCGTCCTCGTCCACATCCGCCTGGCGCTGGTCGCCCCCGGGCCACGGCCGCGACCGGCCGCGGCGCCCGCGGGACGGCTCGAGGCGCTCGACCGCGAGGTCCGCTTCGACGGCGGGTGGGTCGACACGCCGGTGCTGCGCGGCGAGCCGCCTGCCGGCTTCAGCACCGAGGGGCCCACCGTCTTCGAGCTGCCCGAGGCGACCTTCGTCGTCCCGCCGGGCTGGAGCGCCGAGGTCGACGACACCGGCACGATCGCCGCCGGGAGACGTGCCGGTGATTGAGTGCCCACATTGGTATCTAAGTCCCGGCACGTCGATGGGGGGCGGACGATGAGTCGACTCGACCCGGTGACGCTCCAGGTGATGATCGGCGGCCTGCGTGCCGCCTGCGACGAGATGGGCGCGGCGCTGATCCGCTCCGCCTACTCGGCGAACATCAAGGAGCGCCACGACTGCTCGACCGCGCTCTTCGACGCCCGCGGCGAGCTGGTCATGCAGGCAGAGCACATCCCGGTCCACCTCGGCTCGATGCCCGACGCGGTCGCCGCCGTGCGGGATGAGGACCACCTCCCCGGCCAGGCCTGGATCCTCAACGACCCCTACCGGGGCGGCACCCACCTGCCCGACGTGACCCTCGTCTCCCCCGTCTTCGTCGACGGCACGATGCTCGGCTTCGCCGCCAGCCGCGCCCACCACGCGGACATCGGCGGGCCCAGCCCCGCCGGGATGCCGGCCCGCTCGCGGACGCTCGACGAAGAGGGCGTGGTGATCCCGCCCACCCGGGCCGGCGCGGCGGAGCTGGAGCGGCTGGCCGCCCGGATGCGCTCCCCGCAGCAGCGCCTCGCCGATTTCCGCGCCCAGGCCGCCGCCAACCGAATCGGCGAGCGGCGCCTCGCCGAGCTGGCGGAGCGCCACGGGCTCGGGACGCTTCGCAGCGGGATGGAGGAGATCCTCGCCTACGCGGAGCGCCGCACCAGGGCCGCCCTCGGGGCGCTCCCCGACGGCGCCTTCGCCGCCGAGGACGTGCTCGAGGACGACGCCAACGGGGCGCCGCGCGACGTCGTGCTGCGGGTCGAGGCGAGGATCGAGTCCGACCGCCTCGTCCTCGACTTCTCCGGCAGCTCCCCGCAGATCGACGGCAATCTCAACTGCCCCCTCTCGGTGACCAAGTCGGCGGCGTTCTTCGCGGTGCGCGTCCTCACCGACCCCGACGCACCCCCCTCGGCCGGCGCCTACCGGCCGATCGAGGTGCGCGCCCCCGAGGGCTGCCTGCTCAACGCCCGCTACCCGGCGGCGGTCGCGGCCGGCAACGTCGAGACCTCGAGCCGGGTCGCCGACCTGGTGATCGCCGCGCTGGCAGGCGCGCGGCCGGTGCCCGCCCAGGGCCAGGGCACGATGAACAACCTGACGCTGGCGGGCGAGGACTTCACCTACTACGAGACGCTGGGCGGCGGTCAGGGCGCCTGCCCGGACGCGGCGGGGCCGAGCGCGATCCACGTGGCGATGTCGAACACGCTGAACACGCCGATCGAGGCGCTGGAGACCGAGTTCCCGCTGCGCGTCCGCAGGCTGGCGCTGCGGCGCGGCAGCGGCGGCGCGGGCCGCCACCCCGGCGGCGACGGGATCGTCCGCGAGGTCGAGGCGCTGGCGCCGATGCGCTACACGCTGATCGGCGAGCGGCGGCGCCATCGCCCGCGCGGTCGCGAGGGAGGCGGCGACGGGGAGCCCGGCAGGGACCTGCTGAACGGCGAGCCGCTGCCCGGCAAGACGGAGGGGAACCTGGCGCCCGGGGACGTGCTCAGGATCGAAACGCCGGGGGGCGGCGGCAGCGGCTGAGGAATCGCGATTTGGCGATTTGGCCGACCTCGTCTAGAATGCTTCGCCTTGGGCGGGGGCCCGCCTGGACAGGGTCCGCAGCGCCGAGACCTGCCAGTCAAAGACTTATCGACCTTCTCAGGTAGAGCTTTCAGATGCCGATCGCATTAAAGGAATGGGCAGTAACGGTGCGCGCCCTCGCCGAGGGCGAGCAGCTCCTCACCCTGCGCAAGGGCGGGATCCGCGAGGAGAGCAAGCACTTCGAGCTGGAGCACGAGCGGTTCTTCCTCTACCCGACCTTCGACCACCAGCGCAACAACCTGGTTCGAGAGTCCCACCACCCGGAGCTGGGCCGCGCCCTCGAGGAGGGCGTCTGGCCCGACGAGGAACCGCCGCCCGGCGCGCTGATCCAGGACGGCGGCATCCCGCAGCCGGAGCGGGTGCGGCTGCGCTGCTGGGCCGAGGTGACCGACCACCTGACGATCACCAACCCGCGCGTCGTCGACGAACTCTCCCCCTTCTACGTCTGGACGCCCGACTACGCCGAGAAGCGGCTCAACTGGAAGCGGCGCCACCCGCTGCACATCCTGCTGCTGCGGGTTCACCGCATCCCCCGCCCGGTCACGGTCCGGGTCCGCGAGGAGTACCACGGCTGCCGCTCCTGGGTCGAGATCGACCGCGACCTGCCCTTCGAGGGCACCCCGGTGATGGCCGACGAGGAGTTCGACCGCGCCCGCCAGGAGATCCATTCGGTTTGCACCGCAGCCGACCCCGTTCTGGTCTGAGGCAGTTGTAGGCTCGACCCATTCCCTGGGTCGAGACTCATTCGCTGAGCTTCACCGCCCGCCACGACAGCGGCGACGCTGCATTCGCCGAGCGGATCCTCGACCGCATGGAGGAACTGCGGCTGCGGCTCGAGGACCGCTTCGAGACCGTTCCCGGCGAGGTCACGGTGGTCGTCCACACCAATCCCGCCCTGCTGTCGATGGCCCACCCGTTCCTGCCCGCGGCCCGCTGGTCGGCGGCGGCGGCCGGCCGGCGCTACCTGGCGGGCTGGGCGATGGCGACCGAGCTGCACGTGCTCAACGACCCGCACATGGAGCGGCGCGCCGCCGGCGCGGACTCGCGCGAGGCGCTGCGCGGCACGGCCGAGCGGCTCTACGCGCAGCTCGTGATCGCCGCCAACAACCCCGACCTCCCCCCGTCCTGGACGCCGCGCCGCTTCGCCCGCTACCTCGGCTGGGCCTGGCTGGTCGAGGGCGCCGCCCAGTACTTCTCCCGCCAGGTCGGCCTCTACCGCGCCGCCGTCATCCGCCGCCTGCGCGAGAGCGCCCGGCCCTCCTTCCCCCCGTCGCGCCGCGACGCGGTGATCCTCGGTGGCACGATCTTCGACCTGCTGGAGGCCGAACGCGGCCCAGACGCCTGCGAGCGCCTCGCCCTGAGGCTGCTTCCCGGCGGGGCGACCCCCACCCTCGAAGCCGCCTTCGAGGCCCGCCTCGCCGAGATCGAGGACGCCTGGCGCGGCTACCTGCGCGCCGTCGCCCGCCCCAGCGCCGAGTAGCCGCCCGCTACCAGAGAGTCCGCTCCGGATCGACGGCGCGGAGGCGCTCGTCGGCGGTGATCAGCCGCGCGTCGTGCTCGACCGCGGTGGCGTAGATCAAGCGGTCGATCGGATCGCCGTGAAAGTCCCGCGGGTCGAGCGAGCCGGCACGCAGGGCAATCGGGATCGAGACGGGGAGCGCCACCGCCTCGAGCGCCCCCAGCGCATCGCCGCACCAGGATCCGACAGGCTTGAAGAGGTCGACCCTTCCTCGCGCAACCAGGTAAGCGACCTCCTGAAATGAGATCGCGCTGACGGCACGCTCGCCCGCAGCGGCGATCGTCTCGGCTGCGGTGGCGCTGAGGCGCTCGGGCTCGAGCATGCGCCAGACGAAGACGTGCGTGTCGAGAACTATCAATCGTCTTTCTCCATGTCCCAAGGCCCCATGGAGAAATAGATCAGCTCCTCGTCGGTCATATTGATCTTCCCGCTGCCCCGGAGATCGTCGGGTCGCAGCGGGGGCTCGACCCGAGCGACGGGGCGACCGTGCTTGGTGACCACCAGCGTCTCCCCCGTTTCGGCAACCTCGTCGAGCAGGCGTAGGCAGCGCGCCTTGAACTGCGTGGCGGTGATCTTCCGCTGGGACTTGGACATGACCCTGGTCACGGTACCATGGTCATTTCGAGGTTGCAAAAGCGCATCCATACCTCCCCAAGACCGCAGAGGCGCAATCTCTCCCCCGATGACGACTACGAGACGCCCGGGGTGCCCTCCAGCACCTCGCGCGCCCGCGCGGCGATCTCCTCGGCCACGAGGACCTGGCGGGGGCCGGCGGCGAGGAAGTCGGGGACGTCGAAGCCCGCGGCGCGCTTCAGCATGCTCGGGATGCCGTGCTCGGAGAGCAGGCCCTGGATCATCTCCGCCTCCGCCTGGTTCTGGGCGTAGGCGACCTTGATCAGAGCCTTGCCGCTACTCGACGAGGAGCTCGGCATCGGCGATCCCCCCGTCGCGGATCCAGAAGCCCTTTACCTCGGGCGCGTCGGCCTCGGCCAGCGAGGCGATCAGGTAGACCGCATCGGGCCAGCCGGCCAGGTTGACGTCGGTCTGCGAGGGGTAGGCGGCGCTCTTGGTGTGCGAGTGGTAGATCCCGACCAGCTCCTCGCCCGCCTCTTCGATCGTCCTGATCAACCGGAACTGCTCTTTCGCGTCGATCGAGTAGCGCAGCGGGCTCGCCTCGGCGTTGGCCGCCCGGTAGACCGTCCGCGCCGCTTCGTCGGCGCCGCCGATCATCCCGCAGCACTCGTTGGGCATGTCCTCCCGCGCGTGGGCGACGATCTCGTCGATCAGCGACTGGGCGATCCGCAGGGAACTCATCGGCTTGACGGCTCGCCCGCCTTGCGCGCGATCACGATCTCGGTCGGGAAGCCGAGCTGGGCGGAGTACTCGCGCTCGATCCCGGCGAAACCCAGCTCGGCCAGCACCGGCGCCGCCAGCACGCCGCGGCAGTTGGCGGTCAGCACGATCCCGCGCGCATAGAGCCCATCCCAGACCCCGTGCGGGCGGCGCTCGCCCAGCGTCATGTTCGACATCACCAGGCGACCGCCGGGACGCAATAGGCGCTGGAACTCGGCCAGCACGCGGGGGATCTCGGCGCGCGGCAGCAGGTCGAGCATGTAGCTGTTGACGATCAGGTCGAAGCTCGCATCGGCAAGGGGCAGCTGGCGCGCGTCGGCGGGCAGGATCTCGACCTCGGTCAGCCCCCGAGCGGCGAGACGGCGGCGCGTCTTCGCCAGCATCCCCTCGGCGACCTCCACCCCAACCGTGCGCCCGCGCGGGTTGCGGCGCGCCAGCTCGACCAGCTGAGCCCCGGTGCCGGTAGCCACCTCGAGCACGTCCTCGGCCGGGCCGGGATCGGCCAGCGCGAGCACGCGGCGGCGCGCCCGCGACTCGGTGAGCCGAGCCCAGATCTCGTAGACGGGGGCGAGGCGGGTGTAGGTGGCGGGGACGTCCTCGGGAGGGCGCCTGACCTCGAGGATCTTCTCCCGCCAGCCGGTTCCACCCGGCTCGGCGGCTTGATCGGCCGGGCCTACCACCAGACGGTGGAGTCCAGGTTCTCGATGTCGTCGATCGGCTTCGTGTAGACGCCGGAGGAGAGGTACTTCCAGCCGTCGTCGGGAACCAGGAAGACGACGTTGCCGCCGTCCAGCTCCTCGCCGATCCGGACCGCGATGCGGGCGATCGCGCCGGAGGAGACGCCGGCGAAGACGCCCTCCTCGTCGAGCAGCTTGCGGGTCCAGACGACCGCGTCGCGGTTGGAGACCATGATTTTTCGGTCGATCAGCGAGAGGTCGATGATCGGCGGGATGAAGCCGTCGTCGAGCGAGCGCAGACCGTGCACCATCTCTCCCTGCATCGGCTCTGCGGCGACGATCAGCGTCTCGGGGTCGTGCTCCTTCAACCGCCGCCCGTTGCCCATCAGGCTGCCGCCGGTGCCGAGCCCGCCGACGAACGCCGCCACCTCGTCCAGCTCCTCGAGAATCTCCACCGCGGTGCCCTCGTAGTGGGCGCGCGGGTTGGCCTCGTTGCCGTACTGGTAGGGCATGTAGTAGCGCGAGTCGCCGGCCATCTCCAGCGCCACCTCGACCGCGCCGTTGGAGCCCTTAGCGCCCTCCGTGTAGGCGATTTCCGCTCCGTACATCTCGAGCAGCTGGGTGCGCTCTTTGGTCACGTTGTCGGGCATCACGACCTTCAGCGGGTAGCCCTTGCGGCGGCAGATCATCGCCAGCGAGATGCCGGTGTTGCCCGAGGTCGGCTCGAGGATCGTCTGGCCCGGCTCGATCAGCCCCTCGGCCTCGGCCGCCTCGATCATCGACTTGGCGACCCGGTCCTTGACCGACCCGGTCGGGTTGCGGCCCTCGAGCTTCGCGTAGATCCGGACGCCGGGCCTCGGCGAGAAGCGCGGCAGCTCGACCAGGGGCGTGTTGCCGATCGACTCGACGATGTCTCCGAAGCGCCCCCCGCAGGGTCTATTGAGCAGCCCCTCCGCCATTACTTCAGAAAGTATAGCTTAGGTTCTGAGGCCGCGAAAACCAAGCAGATCGGGGGATGCAGGGAGGTCGACGAGGGGAGCGCACTTAGAAGTGCGTGACCTGAGGAGACCGACTGAAGACCCCGAGATGCGCCGGTTTGCAGCGGCCTCAGCCGCCGGCCATGGCGGGCAGGATTACAACGGTGTCCCCGTCCGCGATGGCGGTGTCGAGGCCGTCCAGCACGCGCACGTCCTCGTCGTTGAGGTAGACGTTGACGTAGCGGTTGAGGTCGCCCTCGGCGCCGAACAGCTGCGACTCGGTGTCGGGGTGCGCCGCGGTCAGCGCCCGCAGCACCTCGCCGACGTTGGCGCCCGCCGCCTCGACCTCGGTCTGCCCGCCCGTCTGGGCGCGCAGCACCGGCGGTATGCGAATCGTCGCCATCGAGGAGCGATCCTAGTCGAGCCGTCCCGCGGCAGTCATCAGCCGGCGCAGAAGGCCTCATAGTCGGGGAACTTCCCTAGCTCGGACTCGGGGACCTCCGGGGCGTCGTCACCGCAGATCGGGCAGTGGGGGTCGCGTCGCACCTTCAGCTCCGTGAACCTGGTGCCGAGCGCCTCGAACAGCAGCAGGCGGCCGATCAGCGGTTCGCCGATCCCGATCGCCAGCTTCAGCACCTCGTTCGCCTGCAGCAGGCCCATCGTCCCGGCCATCACCCCGAGCACCCCGTTGGCGGAGCAGCTGGGCGCCAGCTCGGCCGGCGGCGGGGTCGGATAGAGGCAGCGGTAGCAGGGGCCCTCGTAGGGAACGAAGGTCGAGACCTGCCCGTCGAAGCTGAGGATCGAGGCGGAGACGACCGGCTTGCGCAGCCGCACCGAGGCGTCGTTGAGCAGGTAGCGGGTCGGGAAGTTGTCGGCGCCGTCGACGATCACGTCGTACTCGCCGAGGATCTCGAGGATGTTGGACGCGTCGAGCCTGGTGCGGTGCTCGACCACGTCGACGTCGGGATTGAGCGCCTCGATCGTCGCCCGCGCCGACTCGGTCTTCGGCACGCCGATCCGCTCGGTGTTGTGGATCACCTGGCGCTGCAGGTTGGAGGCGTCGACCACGTCGTCGTCGACCAGGCCGATCGTGCCGATCCCAGCGGCGGCGAGATAGAGCGCGGCCGGCGCACCGAGCCCGCCGGCGCCGACCAGCAGCACCTTCGCGTTGAGCATCCTCAGCTGGCCGTCGACCCCGACCTCGGGGAGCAGCGTGTGGCGCGAGTAGCGGTCGCGCTGCTCGGGGGTCAGTCCGGAGGCTGCTACCACGGGCAGCCCCTGCTCCTGCCAGGCGAGGATGCCGCCGGCCATCGAGGCGACGTCCTCGTAGCCGAGCGCCTGCATCTGCTCGGCCGCGAGGTAGGAGCGGTTGCCGCTGCGGCAGTAGAGGATCGTCCGCGCCGACTTGTCGGGGGCGGCTGCGGCGATCTCGTCGCCGAGCAGGCCGGGCGGGACCAGCTTGCCCCCCTCCAGGTGGGCCTCCTGGTACTCGTGCGGCTCGCGGGTGTCGACCAGGACGACCCCGCCGTCCTCGATCTCCTGCGCCGCCTCGAAGGGCTCGATCTCCTCGACCTGCTGCTTGGTTTGCGCCGTGCCAGCCATGCGTCTCCTAAATACCCTTAAATCCGATCCGCTTTTACTTCAAAAAGTATAGCGCCCGGTCGGGGCGGGGCGCCTTGTTGGCGTATACCCCTAAAAACGCGCCCGGCACCACGGTCAGCCGAGGCTGGGGCGCATCTGGCGCAGCCTCTTCACCCGCTCCTCGATCGGCGGGTGGGTGGAGAAGAGGCCGGCCAGCCCTTTGCCGGAGAAGGGCTTGACGATGTAGAGCGGCTCGGCCGCCTGGTTGACCTGCATCGGCATCGCCTTCGCCCCCTGCTCGAGCCGCAGCAGGGCGCTGGCCAGCGACTCGGGGTTGCCGCAGATCTGCGCCCCGCCCGCGTCCGCGGCGTACTCCCGCTGGCGCGAGATCGAGAGCTGGATGATCGTCGCTGCGAGCGGAGCCAGCAAGACCAGCGCGAAGGAGGCCGCCAGCCCGATCGGCGAGTTGTTGTCGTCGCCGCCGAACCAGAGAAGCATGTACGCAAGGTAGGTAATCGCCGCGCCGATCGCAGAGGCGACCGACTGGATCAGGATGTCGCGGTGCTTGACGTGCGCCAACTCGTGCGCGAGGACCCCGCGCAGCTCGTCTTCGGAGAGCAGGTTGAGGATGCCGCGCGTGACCGCCACCGCAGCGTGGTCGGGGTTGCGGCCGGTGGCGAATGCGTTGGGCTGGTCCTGGGGGATCTGGTAGAGGCTCGGCATCGGCAGGCCGGCCCGGGTGGTCAGTTCGCGGACCACCGCGTAGAGCTTCGGCGCTTCCGATTCGGAGATCGGCTTGGCGCGGCTCATCGCCAGCGCCATCCTGTCGCTGAAGAAGTAGGAGCCGAGGTTGATCAGCAGGGCGATGCCGAGGAAGAGCGCTGCCGTGCTGGCGCCGCCGATCAGGGCGCCGATCACGACCAGGAGCCCGGATAGGGTCGCCAGCAGGATCGTGGTCCGCAGCGTTGCCCCGAAGGTCGACTGCTTGGTGGTGCTCATGCCGCTCAGCTCCTAGGTAGACGTGTCCCCGGATTATGGCGCAACGCCATAACCGACTGGCTCGGTAGGATTTAAGCATGCTGTTCTCTACGAAGGCGGAGTACGGAGTGCGCCTGATGGTCGAGCTCGGCCGCCAGCCCGGCGCCGAGCCGATCTCGCTGAGCGCCGTCGCCGATGCGGAGCAGCTGCCGCTCTCCTACCTGGAGCACCTGGTCGCCAGGCTGCGCAAGGCCGGGCTGGTCAGCTCGACGCGAGGCGCCCACGGCGGCTACCGGCTCGCCAAGCCGGCCGAGCAGATCACGCTCGACGCCGTCGTCGAGGCGCTGGAAGGGCAGATCGCCCCGATGGAGTGCTTCCACGAGACCCCCGAGGGCAAGGTGCTCTGCTCGCACGAGAGCGACGGCGACCGCGCCTGCGCGACGAAGCTGCTCTGGACGCGCGTGCAGGGCGGCGTCACCAAGGCGCTGGCCGGCACGACGCTGGCCGAGCTGGTCGAGTTCGCAGAGGGCCAGCGGGACGCCGCCGAGGCGGCCGCGCCGCTCGGCAGCGCCGCCTAGGACCAAACGAACGCTGGTATTCCCCCGAACGACACGAAACGGAGACCGATGGCTGAGCTGGAGATTCGCAACCTGCATGTGAGCGCCGAGGGCAAGGAGATCCTCCGCGGGCTCGATCTGGATGTGGAGAAGGGCAGGGTCCACGCGCTGATGGGCCCGAACGGGTCCGGCAAGTCGACCCTGGCAAACGCGATCATGGGCCACCCTTCGCTGCAGGTGACCGAGGGCTCGATCGTCTTCAAGGGCGAGGAGATGACCGAGGCCGACCCCGACGTACGCTCCCGCGCCGGCCTCTTCATGGCCTTCCAGTACCCGGTGGCGATTCCGGGAGTCTCGGTCAGCAAGTACCTGCGGATGATCCTCAACGCCCGCCGCGAGGCGCGCGGCGAAGCCGAGGTCAAGATCAAGGAGTTCGCCAAGCTCGCCCAGGAGGCGATGGAGCTGGCCAGCATCCCGAAGGACTTCTCCAGCCGCTACCTCAACGACGGCTTCTCGGGCGGCGAGAAGAAGCGGATGGAGATCCTCCAGCTGGCGCTGCTGCGGCCGGAGATCGCGATCCTCGACGAGACCGACTCCGGCCTCGACATCGACGCGCTGCGCACCGTCGCCGACGGCGTCAACAGGTTCTCCGGCCCCGAGATGGGCGTGCTGATCATCACCCACTACCAGCGCATCCTGCACCTGGTCGAGCCCGACGCGGTCCACGTGATGTTCGAGGGACGAATCGTCAAGCAGGGCGGCCCGGAGCTGGTCACCCAGCTCGAGGAGAAGGGCTACGGCTGGATCCGCGAGGAGGTTGAGGCTGGCGCCGGCGCCTAGCCTCGGGACGATGGAGCCGACGACGACCAGCACCCCCGCGGCGTCGGCCTTCCCGATCGAGAAGGTCCGCGCCGCCTTCCCGGCCCTGGCGCGCGAGGTGCACGGCCGCCCGGTCGCCTACCTCGACAGCGGCGCCAGCGCGCAGCGGGTGCTGGCCTCGATCCAGGCGGTCGACCGCTACGAGCGCGACCACCACTCCAACGTCCACCGCGGCTCGCACACCCTTTCGGCCGAGGCGACCGCGGCCTACGAGGGGGCGCGGGCAACGGTCGCCGACCACATCGGAGCCGCCGACCGCCGCGAGGTGCTCTTCGTCCGCAACGCGACCGAGGCGATCAACCTGGTGGCGCGCGCCTGGGGCGACGCCAACCTGAGCGCGGGGGATCGTGTGCTGCTCACCGAGATGGAGCACCACTCCAACATCGTCCCCTGGCAGCAGCTCGCCGAGCGGGCCGGCGCCGCGGTCGACTGGGCGCCGATCGACGCCGCCGGCCTGCTCGATATGGACGCCTTCGCGGCGCTGCTGGAGCGCGGCCCGAAGCTGGTCGCGGTCGCCCACGTCTCCAACGTGCTCGGCACCGAGAACCCGATCGCCGAGATCGCCCGCCTCGTCCACGAGGCGGGCGCCCTGCTGCTGGTCGACGGCGCCCAGGCGGCGCCGAAGCTGCCGCTCGACGTCGCCGAGCTGGGCGCCGACTTCTACGCGCTGACCGGGCACAAGCTCTACGCGCCGACCGGGATCGGGGCGCTGTGGGCGAAGCTCGACTTGCTGCGCGAGACGCCGCCCTTCCTCGGCGGCGGCTCGATGATCCGCAAGGTGACCAAGGCGGGCACGACCTACGCCGACCCGCCCGCCCGCTTCGAGGCGGGGACGCCGGCGATCGCGCAGGCGATCGGCATGGCCTCGGCGCTGCGCTGGCTCGACGGCCTCGGGATGGAGGCGGTGCTCGCCCACGAGCGGGCGATCGCCGCCTACGCGCTGGAGCGCCTCGCCGGGGTCCCCGGCCTGCGGGTCTTCGGGCCGCCTCCCGGTCCGGAGCGAGTCGGCCCGGTCTCCTTCGAGCTGGAAGGGGTCCACGCCCACGACGTCTCCGAGATCCTCGACCGCCACGGCGTCGCGGTCCGCGCCGGCCACCACTGCGCGCAGCCCTTGATGGAGCGGCTCGGCGTTGCCGCCACCGCCCGCGCCAGCTTCGGCGTCTACACGACCGAGGAGGAGATCGACCGCCTCCTCGAGGGCCTGCACGACGCCCGCAAGGTGTTCGGTCTCTGATGGACGAGCTGTACCGGGAGCAGATCCTCGAGCACTACAAGCGGCCGCACAACTTCGGCAGGCTCGAGCACCCCGACCTCGAGTTCGAGGACAGCAACCCGTTCTGCGGCGACGAGCAGCGCGTGACGATCCGGCTCGACGACTCCGACCGGGTCGCCGAGGTCGCCTTCGAGGGGCAGGGCTGCGCAATATCGACCGCGGCGACGTCGCTGCTGACCGACGAGCTGGCCGGCAGGAGCCGCGAGGAGCTGCTGCGGCTGCCGAAGGAGTTCGTCCTCGACCTGCTCGGGATCGAGATCTCCGCGACGCGGATGAAGTGCGCGATGCTCGGCCTCAAGGTGGTGAAGAGCGCCAGCCTCGGCGAGCCGGCCGAATGGGAGGACGAGGGCGAGGCCGGCGACCCCTCTGAGGCGGAACGAGCGAGCGACGCAATCTGGCTCAACGCGAGCGAGTGACGCCGAAGTTCTGTCTATTCAGAGCCGCGGCCGACCTCGGCTAGGCCACCAGGCGCGGTCGCCGAGCAGGTAGGTGATCGCGGGGATCAGCAGGGCGCGGACCACGAAGGTGTCGAGCAGGACCCCGATCGCGATCGCCGCCCCGATCTGCACCAGCCCCTCGAGCGGCAGCAGGGCCAGCGTCGCGAAGGTCCCGGCGAGCACGACCCCCGCCCCGGTGACGACGGCGCCGGTGTGCTCGAGGGCGACGAGGACGCCGTCGCGCGTGCCCCGCTTCGCCGCCTCCTCGCGCGCCCGCATCATCAGGAAGATGTTGTAGTCGACCCCCAGCGCGACCAGGAAGACGAACGCCGTCAGCACCAGGTTGAAAGCGATGCCGCTCGACCCGAACAGGTCGGCGAAGGCGAAGGTGACGAGGCCCAGCGTCGCCGCGAACGAGGCAACGACGGTGGCGATCAGGTAGGCGGGTGCGAGAAGCGCCCAGAGGACCAGGGCGAGGATCGCTCCGACGACCAGCAGGGCCAGCGGCACGATCAGCCGCGTGTCCCGCGCGTTCGTCTTCTCGATGTCGTAGTTCTCGGCCGGGATGCCGCCGACCACGGCGCTCGGCGCGACCTCCTTCAGCCTCTCGCGGATGTCCTTGACCTCCGCGGCCGCGGCGCTGGCGTAGGGATTGCCCCGCAGCACGATCGGCAGCACCGCCTTGCCGGCGCTGGCCGTGACCGGCAGCACCAGCTTGACGGCGCGAAGGTCCGTCAGCCCCTCCACAGCGGACGTCACTTCGCCGGCATCGACCACAGCCGTGAGCGGCGCGCCCATGCCCGGGGGGAAGTGTTCGTCGAGGACTTCGGTGCCGCGGCTCGATTCGGTCGAGCCGATCTCGCCCTGCCCGAAGCCGATCGTGCCGTGGCCGGCCAGGTTGCCGAGCGCCAGCAGCGCCAGTCCGGCGAGCACGAGCGCGACGATCGACCGGGGCCGGCGCCGGACCAGGCCCGCCACCCGCACCCAGCGACGATCAGGTCCGCCCGCCTTGCGGGCCCGCGCCGGCCAGAAGGCTCGCTCGCCGAGCGCCGCCAGCAGCGCCGGCAACAGCGTGAACGAGGCGGCCAGCATCACCGCGATGCCGATGCCCAGGACCGGTCCCAGCCAGTGGGTCGACTGCAGTTCGGCGACCAGCAGCACAAGCATCGCCGCGATCACGGTCCCCGCCGAGGCGGCGAGCGCCGGCATGCTCTCGGCCAGGGCCGCGGGGAGCGCGGTGCCCGGCTCCCGCCCCCTGCCCAGCTCCTCGCGGTAGCGGTGCACCAGCAGCATCGAGTAGTCGGTGCCGGCGCCGAAGGTCAGCACGAGCAGCAGCAGCGTGCCCTCGACGTTGACCGTGATCAGGCCGGCCTTGATCAGCAGGTAGACGACCCCGCTCGCGACCAGGTAGGCGGTGGCGACGACGAGCAGCGGCAGCACGGCGAGGACCGGAGCCCGGTAGATCAACAGGAGGAGGACGAGGACGAGGACGAGGGCGGCCAGCAGCAGCGTCTCGCCAGCGTCGTCGGCGACCCGCTCCAGATCGGCCGCCTGGGCGCCCGGACCGGTGACGTAGGAACGCAGGCCGGCCCGGTGGTGCGCTTTGAGGTACCTGCGGATCTTCCCGACGTCGCCGAGACTGCCGTGCTTGCTGGCGTCGATCGCCAGCGCCAGGAGGGCCGCTTCGCGGTCGCGGGAGACGGGGCCGACCCCTTTGGCGATCGTCGCCACCTTGCCCAACAGCCCGTTCGTGTCGGCGGAGTAGGGGGCGAAGACCGGCCCCGCGCCGGTCAGGCCGAGCCCTTCAAGGCCCCGGCCGAGCTTCGTGATCGCGTTCAGGTCGGCTTCGGTGAGGCCGCCGTCGCGGTTGAACACGACGAGGACCGGGATGTCGTTGCCGCCCTTGTAGTTGCGCTGGAGCGTGTCGACGACCTGCGTCGAGCCGGACTTCCTGGGCAGGAAGCTGCTCTGGCCGGCGCTCGTGACGCTGCCCAGACTGGCGTGACCGAAGAACCCGCCGACGCCGAGCAGGACCCAGACCCCGATCGCCAGCCAGCGGCCGCGTGGACCGGTCGCAGCGGCGGCAAGGCGCTTGGCCATGCGGCTCACGGCGCGGAAGCCTATTTGGGGCGGCGGAGGCTACGGGGAGGCGGCCGCTCCGGCGCGGCCGCTAAAATCCGACCGTGGAAGTAGGATTAAGTCCCAACCCGCACGAGCTGCGAGGAGAAAGAGCCCTTTGACCGACACCACCGGCACCACGATCCCCGTCTGCCCGCGCTCCGAGCTGCGGCCCGGCGCGATGCGCCTGGTCGAGCACGAGGGGGCGAAGATCGGCGTCTTCAACTGCGACGGGACCCTCTACGCGATCGAGGACCGCTGCTCGCACGACGACGGGCCGCTCGCCGAGGGCGAGTTCGACGCCGCCACCTGCACGGTCGAGTGCCCGCGCCACGGCTCGCTCTTCGACCTGACCAGCGGCAGGCCGAAGACCCTCCCCGCCTATGCTCCGGTGCGGACGTTCACGACGGCCGTCGTGGACGACACCATCGTCCTGGAGGTCTGAACATGGCTACGCCCGAGGCAGTCGCAGAGAAGAGAGATCTGGCCGGGATCAACGCCGACTACAAGGAGAAGTTCGGCTTCCACGATCCCGAGACCGGCTACGCCTACAAAGCGCCGAAGGGGCTCTCTCGCGAGGTGGTCGAATCGATCTCCGACTACAAGGACGAGCCGCAGTGGATGCGCGACTTCCGGCTGAAGGCGCTGGAGCACTTCGAAGCGCGCCCGACCCCGAACTGGGGCGGCAACCTCGGCCAAATCGACTTCGACGACATCCACTACTTCGTCCGCGCCTCGGACAAGAACAGCCGCGACTGGAGCGAGGTCCCGGACGACATCAAAAACACCTTCGACCGGCTCGGCATCCCCGAGGCCGAGCGCAAATTCCTCTCCGGGGTCGGCGCCCAGTACGAGTCCGAGGTCGTCTACCACCAGGTGAACGAGAAGCTCGAGGCGCAGGGTGTGATCTTCACCGACATGGACACCGCGCTGCGCGAGCACGAGGACCTGGTGCGCGAGCACTGGGCGACGATCATCCCGCCCAACGACAACAAACTGGCGGCGCTCAACTCGGCCGTCTGGTCGGGCGGCTCCTTCGTCTACGTGCCGGCCGGGGTCAAGGTCGCGATGCCGCTGCAGGCCTACTTCCGGATCAACACCGAGAACATGGGCCAGTTCGAGCGCACCCTGATCATCGCCGAGGAGGGCTCCGACGTCCACTACATCGAGGGCTGCACGGCGCCGGTCTACTCGACCGACTCGCTGCACTCGGCGGTGGTCGAGATCATCGCCAAGCCCAGCTCCCGCGTCCGCTACACGACCGTGCAGAACTGGTCGCAGAACGTCTACAACCTGGTCACCAAGCGCGCCGTCGCCCAGGAGCGGGCGACGATGGAGTGGGTCGACTGCAACCTCGGCTCGAAGCTGACCATGAAGTACCCGTCGATCTACCTGCTCGGCCCCGAGGCGCACGGCGAGATCCTCTCGATCGCCTTCGCCGGCGAGGGCCAGCACCAGGACGCCGGCGGCAAGATCGTCCACGCCGCACCCCGGACCTCGTCCTCGGTCTTCTCCAAGTCGATCTCCAAGGACGGCGGCCGCAGCACCTACCGCGGCCTGCTCGAGGTCGCCGACGGGGCGACCGAGTCGCGCTCCAAGGTGGTCTGCGACGCGCTGCTGCTCGACGAGGACTCGCGCTCGGACACCTACCCGACGATCCGGATCGGCGAGAACGACGCCGACGTCGGCCACGAGGCGACCGTCTCGAAGATCGGCGACGAGCAGGTCTTCTACCTGCAGAGCCACGGGCTCGACGAGGAGGAGGCCTCGAAGATGATCGTCAACGGCTTCATCGAGCCGGTCACCAAGGAGCTGCCGATGGAGTACGCGGTCGAGCTGAACCGGCTGATCGAGCTGCAGATGGAGGGCTCGATTGGCTGAGGTCGCGACCGAGCCGGGCTGGTTGGAGGAGAGGCGCCGGCGTGGCGCCTCTCTCGCGCAGAGCCTCCCCCTGCCCGACCGCAAGGCGAAGGGCTGGGAGTTCACCGACCTCGCCGGGCTGGAGATCGACTCCTACGCGGAGGCGACGCCGGCGGCCTCGATCGAGGGGGCCGAGGGGGCGACGGTGCTGCCGCTCGCCGCGGCGCTGGGGTCGCACGAGGCGCTTCTGCACGAGCGGCTCGGCTCGCTGGTCCCGGTCGAGGATCCGTTCGTCGCCCGCAACGAGGTCGGCTGGCGCGACGGCGTCCTCGTCCACGTGCCGGCCGGGATCAGGCTGGAGCGCCCGGTCCGAGTCGAGCTGCCGCTGGACGAGGACGGCGCGGCGCTCGCCTGGCGGACCGTGATCGTGCTCGAGGAGGGCGCCGAGGCGGAGGTCTGGGAGCACTGGTCCTCGCCGGGCGACGAGACCGAGGCGCTGCTCAACTCGGTGGTCGAGCTGCACGTCGGCCAGGCGGCGACGCTGCGCTACGTCGGCACCCAGGACGTCTCCGAGCGGGCCTGGATCTTCTCCAGCCAGCGCGCCGAGGTGGAGCGCGACGGCCGACTCGACTGGACGGCGCTCGGCTTCGGCTCGGGGCGCGGCAAGGTGCGGATGGAGACCAGGTTGGCGGGCGCCGGTTCCGAGGCGCGGGTGACCGGCGGCTACGCGGGCGGCCCCGGCCAGCACCTCGACTACGACACGACCCAGGAGCACGCGGCGCGCAGCACCTTCTCCGACCTCGCCTTCCGCGGCGTGCTGGCGGCGGGCGCGACCGCCGTCTGGCGGGGGATGATCCGGGTCGACCCCGGCGCCCAGCAGACCGACGCCTTCCAGGAGAGCCGCAACCTGCTGCTCTCCCCCGACGCGCACGCCGACGCGATCCCCGGCCTCGAGATCGAGGCCGACGACGTCCGCTGCACCCACGCAGCGGCGATCGCCCAGATCGACCGCGAGCAGCTCTTCTACCTGACCTCGCGCGGCCTCGACCCGGCGACCGCGAAGCAGCTGATCGTCGAGGGCTTCCTCGAGTCGCTGGTCGAGCGCCTCGCCGAGGGCCAGGTGCGCGACGAGGTCTCCGACGCGCTGGCCCGCCGGCTCGCCGAGATCCTCTGAGATCTACCGCCGCCTTACCCGTTGGCCACCGAGAGCAGGTAGAGGCCGAAGCAGGTGAAGGCGACCATCACCGCCAGCATCCAGTACTGGGAGCGGGCGGCCTGCCTGTAGTCGCCCCAGAAGGCGGTTGCCCGGTCGTGGGCGAGAGTCAGCCCGACCACGTGGCCGACCACGAGGGCGCCGACCTGGACGTACCAGATCGCGTTGGCGCTGAGCAGCTGAAAGTCGATCCCACTGGAGGCGGTGCCGAACAGGTCGGTCGTGCCGGTGCCGAGCGGGTCGGAAAGGAGGTAGGTGAACTGCGCCTGCTCCTGGAAGACGAAGAGGCTGAAGTAGTGGGCGACGAGATAGGCGAGGGCGATCGGGATCAGCGTGTGGGCGAAGCCCTCCCGCAGCTTGCGCAGCGGCGGGGCGCCGGGGACGCTCGACATCCCGCGCACGCCGATCAGGTAGACGGCGGCGACGCCGGCGAAGGTGAGCGCGATGAAGATCGTGTCGTCGAGCCTGATCGCCGCGGTCGGGCCCAGGCCCCAGTCGACGAAACGGTTGTAGACGCTTTCCAAGGCGCCCTTGAACGCGCCCTCCTGGGCGCCGTCGAAGCTGGTGGTGGCGATCGAGGCGATCACCACGGCGGCCGAGCCGGGCACGGTCGCCCAGCGGGTCGCCGCCGAGAAGGGCCGGCGGATCCCGAGCCGGCCGTCCCGCGACCCGAACCAGCCGAGCCGGCCGAACATGCCGAAGTAGACCGAGAACACCTCGCCGGTCCGGCACCACTGCTCGGTCCCGAACAGGGCCATCATCGTCAGCGTGTAGGCGCTGTAGAGGATCGCGGCGATCGCGGCGGTGTGCGGCGAGAGGCCTACCGCGACGCCGCCGCTGGCGCCGTAGACGACCTCCAGCCAGACGACGGCGATCAGCCCGATCGCGGCCGGCCAGCGACCGAGCCGCTCCGGGTAGCGGAGGTGCGCCGGGGGCTGGCCGGCAAGCGCCGCGAACCCCGCCCCCGCGACCCGGCTGACCGCCCGCCACGGGTTGAACGGCCGGAAGACGTCGCCGAGGACGGCGCTGAACAGCGGGAAGCCGAGCCAGGCGGTGACGAAGAGGAAGGTCAGCGCGAAGTTGCGGTCCGGCGCTTCGGTGCCGCGCAGCCCGGCGTAGATCGCCAGGCCAAGCAGGAAGACGCCGATCGCCGCGCAGAGGATCTGCGCCGGCAGCCCGAGCAGCGCCCGCGAGAGCCCCGCCCCGAGGGGGCGCCAGTGGCCCTCCTCGAAGCGGGGCGCGCGCCAGGTGACCGAGAGCGCGAAGAAGGAGACGATCAGGACGATCGACGCGCCCCAGGCGAACAGCCACGCCGGAACCGGCAGATCCTGCCGGGCGGCGAGCGCGTGCGCGAGGGGCAGGAAGCTCACGGATTGACCCGCAGCTCGGCGATCTCCTCCTTGCGCCCCTCCAGCTCGACCTCGAAGATCCCTTCGATCTCGGCCGGGAAGGAGAACGACACGGAGCCGCCGGCGGGAACGTCCTTCATCAGGTCATAGCCGTGGACGTGAACCTCGTCGGCGACGTCGGAGTCCACCGTGAAGCGGACCTGATCGCCGGCGCTGTACTCGAGGTCCTGCACGCCGCCGACCGGTTCGCCGTTCTTGACGACGATCGTCGTGGCGCCTGCTTTTCCTCGCTCACCCGCACCGGGGCCTTCGGTCGTCGCCTGCCCGCCAGACGCAGCGCCGCTCGTCTCGGCGCCGGCCCCCGTGGTCGTTTCGCTGTCGCTGCTTCCACATGCCGCCAGGCCGCCGATCGCGGCGAGCGCGAACAGCAGCACGGAGAGCACGGAGAGCACGCTGAGCTTCCTCGCATGGTTCATCAAAGCCATCTCCTCTCAACGATTCGGGCGGTGCGGTCGACCTTTGAACCGCTATGCGACTCAAAGCTCGACCAGGGATGCGTTCGGGAGATCAGGCCGGGGGCGCGCGGCCCGAGAGGCCGAAGGCGAGCAGCAGACCGCCCCGGGCAGCGTGCGAAGCAGGTGGCCGGGGGCGCCGCTGCCCGGCGGCGCGTGTCGGCCCGCCGATCGCCCTCGAGGCGATGCGGCTGGCGAGTCGCAGTGCCGTCTCACAGCCCGGATAGAAGCCGAGCAGCAGCGAGCCGACCAGCAGCAGCAGCGGCAGGGCCGCTATCAGGATCTCGCTCATCGCTTCGACAAGCTAACGCAGACGAACGAGAAAATGTGCCGTTGATTCAGTGCCCGTGTGGGCCACTGAAGAGTCCATAGCGACGGCGCGCCGCGATCGGCCGGCTACACGGCGGCCGTGACGCCGTCGAGCAGGCGCCAGTTCGCTGCGAAGGCCGCCTCCGCGGCGGCGACCAGCGCGTCCGGGTCGGCCCCCTCGAGGTGCGCCTCGATCAGCGTGCGGCCCTCCGCCGCGTGCTCGACGTCGGCCTTCTCGTGCACCCGAAAGTACTCGTTGCCCGGCCCGTCGCCGATCCCGTAGTGGGCGGCGAGACCGTCGCGCTTGGTGCGCGAGATCGCCGGCTGGCCGCTCTCGATCGCGTAGAGACGGGTGAGCTGGGAGAGGCGGCCGTCGTCCGCGGTCCAGGCCTCGACGCATTCCTGCGTCTCCGGCGTCGGCGCCGCGGCGGCGTCGCCGCCGACCGCATCTACGAAACCGTCCCAGAGGGCGATGTGAGCCTCCTCCTCCTCGGCGTGGCGGCGCAGATCGGCGCGCTCCTGCGACGGAGCGGAGGCGGCGACCGAAGCGCTGAGGCTGGCTATCGCGGCCGTCGCGTGCCGGTACTGGCCGGAGTAGGCGGCCAGCTCCTCGCGGCTCAGCTCGCCGGCCGACCAGCGCTGGTAGAAGGGGTGCTCGAGCACGTTCCACCGCGCCCGGGCCTGCTCGATCCTCTGCCAGACGTCGTTGCTCACGGGTGCCTCCTCTGGTCGCCGATTTGAGGGACGTGCCGGTGATTTGGTGCCCACATCGGTATCTAACTACCGGCACGTCTGTTGCGGGGCGGCCAGGATAACGTCCGCCGCCGCCGATGCGCCCCGAGCGAGACAACATCGCCGCCCCCGACCTGCCCGAGGGGATCGAGTGGATCGGCGAGGCGCCCGAGTCGATGGCGGTTGCGGCCGCCGCGGGGCCGGTCCTCGTCCACTTCCTCGACTTCGCGCAGCTGAACAGCGTCCGCACCCTGCCCTACGTCACCGAGTGGGCGCGCCGCTACCGGGCGCACGGCCTGACCGCGATCGGCGTCCAGGCGCCCCGCTTCCCGTTCGGCGCCGACCGCGAGGCGGTGGCTAGCGGCCTGGCGCGCCTCGGCGTCGAGTTCCCGGTCGCGATCGACGCCGAGCGAGCGCTCTGGCACGCCTACGGCTGCGAGGGCTGGCCCAGCCTCTTCCTCTGGAGGCAGGGAGGATCGCTCGCCTGGTTCCAGTTCGGCGAGGGCGAATACCGGGCGACCGAGGAGGCGATCCAGGACGAGCTGCGCGAGGCCGACGCGTTGCGGGCGCTGCCCGAGCCGATCGGGCCGCTGCGCCCCAGCGATGCGCCGGGCGCCAGGGTCATGCCCCCCACCCCCGAGGTCTTCCCCGGCGGCTCCTGGGAGCGCCCCTGGACCGCCGGCGAGGACGGCGACACGCTCGAGGTCCCCTACGAGGCCGGCGGCGCCTTCGCCACCGTCGAGGGCGCCGGCCAGCTCTCCGCCACCTTGGACGGCACCGACCTCCCACCGATTCCGATCGAAGCCCCGGCTCTCTACCCGCTCGTCGAGCACTCCCGCCACGAGCGACACCGGCTCCTCGTGAGGACTGACCCGGGCCTCCGCATCTGGTCGGTCAGCTTCTCGGCCGGCGTCCCGTAGCCGAAGGGTGAGTGGCCGCTCTCCCGCTCGCCCTCAGGCCGAGCTCGCCGCCCGCGCCTCGCGGATCTCCTTGGGCAGCATGAACCGAACGTCCTCGTGCACGGTGCGCAGCTCGGAGACCTCCTCCGCCCCCCGCTCGCGGAAGAACTCGACCAGCCGCTCGACCAGCTCCTCCGGAGCGCTGGCGCCGGAGGTGATGCCGACCGTCTCGACTCCCTCCAGCCACCCATCGCTCACCTGACCGTGGTTGTCGATCAGGTGCGAGGCGGCGCCGTGCTCGCGCGCCACCTCGACCAGGCGGTTGGAGTTGGAGGAGTTGGTCGAGCCGATCACCAGGACCAGGTCGCATTCGCGGGCCAGCTGCTTGACGGCGATCTGGCGGTTGGTCGTCGCGTAGCAGATGTCGTCGGACTTGGGGCTGACGATCGCCGGGAACCTGGCCCGCAGCGCGGCGATGATCTCGGCCGTCTCGTCGACCGAAAGCGTGGTCTGGGTGATGAAAGCGAGCCGCTCGGGGTCGGGCACCTCGAGCCGCTCGACCTCGTCGGCGGTCTGCACGAGGACGATGCTCCCGGGCGCCTCGCCGGTCGTCCCTTCGACCTCCTCGTGACCCGCGTGGCCGATCATCACGATCGTGTATCCGTCTTCGGCGAAGCGCCGCGCCTCGACGTGGACCTTGGTGACCAGCGGGCAGGTGGCATCGATCGTCCGCAGCCGGCGCGCCGCGGCGTTCTCGTGCACGGCCGGGGCGACGCCGTGAGCGGAGAAGACGACCATCTCCCCCTCCGGCACCTCGGTCTCCTGCTCGACGAAGACCGCGCCGCGCGCCGAGAGCTGCTCGACCACGTGCTTGTTGTGGACGATCTCCTTGCGCACGTAGACCGGCGCCCCGTACAGGTCGAGCGCCCGTTCGACCGTCTCGACGGCCCGGTCGACGCCGGCGCAGTAGCCGCGCGGCGCGGCCAGCAGGACCCGGCGCGGGGTCGAAGTGGCGGTTGAGCTCATGGGCGCAGGGTAGCGATGGGGACGTTGCGCACCGCTCCGCGGTCGGCCCCGACGGCCGTGCGAAGCTAGCCTTGCACCATGAGCACCGCAGGAGGCCACCTCGATCGGCTGACGTCCATCGACGCCTCGTTCCTCAGCAACGAGACCTCGTCCAGCCACATGCACGTCGGCGCGATCCTCATCTTCGAGGGGCCGCCGCCCCGCTACGTCGACCTGGTCGAGCACGTGCGGGGGCGGCTGGACCTGGTCCCGCGCTTCCGCCAGCGGCTCGCCGTCCCCCCGCTCGAGGCGGGCCGGCCGCTCTGGACCGACGACGTCAACTTCAACCTCACCTACCACATCCGCCACACGGCGCTGCCGGAGCCGGGCGGAGAGGCGCAGCTCAAACGCCTCACCGGCCGCGTCTTCTCGCAGCAGCTCGATCGCTCCAAGCCGCTCTGGGAGATGTGGCTCGTGCAAGGGCTGGAGCGCGACCGCTTCGCGATCCTCACCAAGACCCACCACGCGATGGTCGACGGGATCTCGGGGGTCGACATCGGCACCGTGCTCTTCGACCTCGAGCCGGTGCCGGGGCCGGCCCCGGTCGAAGACGGCTGGGAGCCCCACGCCGCGCCAACCGCCGCCGAGCTGATGGTGCGCGGGGCCACCGACGCCGTCGCGGCGCCGCTGCGGTTGGCGGAGCGCGCCGCCGAGGCCGTGCGGCGCCCCGACGCTGCGGCGCGGCGAGCCACCGAAGCGGTCGAGGGCCTGCTCGAGTTCGCCGCCGCGCTCGCCGACCCGGCGCCGCACGTGCCGCTCAACCAGGAAATCGGGCCGCACCGGCGGTTCACCTGGTCGCGCTCGGAGCTGGCCACCTTCAAACGGATCAAGGACACCTTCGGCGGCACGGTCAACGACGTCGTCCTCGCGGTCGTCACCGGGGCGCTGCGCAACTGGCTGCATGGGCGCGGCATCCGCACCGAGGGCCTCGAGCTGCGGGCACTGGTGCCGGTCTCGATCCGCACCGCGGACGAGCGCGGCGAGCTCGGGAACCGGCTCGCGGCGATGCGCGGGCCGCTGCCCGTCTACGTCGAGGACCCGGTGCGCCGCCTGCGGGTGGTCAGCGAGCAGATGGAGGGGCTGAAGCGCTCCAAGCAGGCGCTGGGCGCCGAGGTGATCTCCCGCTTCAACGACTTCGCGCCGCCGACCCTGCTCGCCCAGGCGGCGCGGATCAACTTCTCGACCCGCCTCTTCAACGCGATCGTCACCAACGTGCCCGGCCCGCAGATGCCGCTCTACGTGCTGGGGCGCGAGCTGGAAGAGGTCTTCCCGGTCGCCTTCCTCCCCCAGGACCACGCTTTGGCCGTGGCGATCATGAGCTACAACGGCCGCATCTGCTTCGGCCTGCTCGCCGACTACGACTCGATGGAGGACGTGGAAACGCTCACCCGCGGCCTCGACGAGTCGGTTGCCGAGCTGGAGCAGGCCGCCGCTGCCGCCGCCCGGGCCTGAGAGCATCCGCCTCCGGATGCTCCCGGTCTCGCTCGCCCTCGCCGCATCGCTGCTCTTCGCCCTCGGCACCGTCCTCCAGCAGCGGGTGGCGATGAGGGCCAGCGACGCCGAAGCGCACAGCGTCTGGGTCCTGCTGCGGCTGGCTCGCAACCCGGTCTGGGTCGTGGGGATCGTGCTCACCTGGGTCGGCTTCGGCTTCCATGCGGCCGCCCTCTCCAACGGCCAGCTCGTCCTCGTGCAACCGATCCTGGCGATGACGGTGGTCTTCGCGCTGCCGCTCGGCGCCCGCCTCTCCGACCAGCGGATCGGCCGCCGCGACCTCGGCGCGGCGCTGCTCGCCACCGCCGGGCTGGCCGTCTTCCTGGTGATCAGCGACCCCGGGGCGGGGATCGACGAACCGGCCGTGGGCGCCTGGCTCGGCTGGGGCGGGGCGATGCTGGCGATCGCCGCGGCGCTCACCGCGTCCGGCCTGCACCGCCACCCGGCGGCGAAGGCGGCCCTGGTCGGGGCGGCGGCCGGGGTTCTCTTCGGGCTGCACGGGGCGATCACCAAGGCGATGACCGAACAGCTCGGCGGGGGTCTCGACGGGCT